>SXGT01056696.1_pt1 | contig 13509 bp, 15 predicted proteins | sample 3176221 | NCBI WGS metagenome assembly SXGT01 (sample SAMN11356862, study PRJNA531348) | freshwater metagenome | isolation source: freshwater sample F1-120 | place: China: Fuxian Lake, Yuxi | collected 2017-12-25 | reverse complement strand
CCCACGATCTCGAGGTGCGAGCCCCGTGACGGGCGCCGTGCCTGGCGGCGACGCTCGCGACAGTCCGGCAGCCATCACGGCCACCGGTTCATCCAATCTGTTACGTCGTCGGGGTCGCGCGTCGCCTCGAGCGTGACCGATGCCATTGCCGAGGCGCTGCAAGACCGATGCGGGTCGGGTGCAGACTTGCGCGTAACCTCGAACGTGGTACCCTGAGTGCCTCTTTAATGCGATGAGGTCACCTGATGAAGATCAAGAGCAAGGTACGTGCGGGACATATTGGCGGGTTCGATACTCACCAGAACCGACAGAGGAGGTGAACGCGTAAAGTCCGGAAGGACGATCTACAAACCGACGAGCGACGAGAACCCCACCGCACAGAGTCAACCTGGGGAGGTCGAGACCTCCGCCTGCGGGGTCGCGCCGCGTCGAACTCTTCCCCCACCGAATATGAGGTCCCGCGAGGGTGGGCGTGTATCTCGCCTACTACGTCGCCCATCGCGCTTCGTTCGGAGGCAGCTTCCACTTCCGCACCGAAGAACTCGTGGCGCTCGTCGTTGGGGTCGCGGCACTCGCGGGTGGCGGTGTCCTCATGACCAGTGGAACTCGCACGCCCAGGACGGTCGACGATCCGTGGTGGTTCGGCGATCCGACCAGGAAGATCGTCGACGCTCGGCGGCTCATCCGTCGTGGACAGCGCGGCATCGGTGTCATGTTCGAAGGGGAGTCCATCGCACGCCTCTTTCCCTATCCGTGGCCTCAGCTGGATGAGGCGCGTGAGATCGCCGCGATCGAAGCCGTCTGGACCCTCCCGCAGTACGTGGGGCCGCGCTGACGCGCGCGTCGCGCCTCGCTCCAATCCCAGCACGACGGAGGCTCGGAGTGCGCCGCGCACGGCATCGACGAACCGCGTGATAAGTGCGAGCGGCGGCTTCGCGGAGAACATGCGTACGGACACTGAGGCCGAAGACTCTCGACGAATACGAGGATTCAATCGCTTTATGGTCGCCAGACGCGCCAAGGCACTACCACCGCTCTCCCATCTTCGCACCGCAAAGCGATCGCATCGTTCCGCCGCGAAGTCGGCTCTGCTGGTCACTTCGATCCCTCAGAAGGGACGCGGCGTGACCACCACCCGTGCCATCGCACGCGATGACCTGATTGAGCGCGCGCCCGTTCTCGTTGTGCCACGGGAGCAAATCTTGCTCATCGAGCGGACCTTCCTCGATCACTACGTTTACGATTGGGGAGATTCCCTCGCGGTCGTCCTTGGCCATGGCAGTCTCTACAACCACTCCTTCACGCCGAACCTGATCTATGTAAAATGCCTGGCAGAGCACATGCTCGAATACCGCGCGTTCACCGACATCGCCGCTGGCGATGAGCTCGTCGTCAATTACAACGGCAATCCTGGCGACCAAACGCCTCTTTGGTTCGACGTCAAATGAGTCGGATGGAGTACAGCGGTTTTCAGGAGGCTTGATCGCCTCCCGAAAGGCGCTGTGCGTTGATGGGTCTGGCAGGCGCTGACCGCGCTCGGCGTGGCCGGAAGACAGGTCTGGACCACGAGGTGCTCGCGGTCGGTGATGCCTCCGAGCAAGCGCAGGTTCACTCCCTCCTGAGCGGCCTGCTGCGCTCTGGCCCGAGGCCCGTGGCCGATGGCGACCTTGACAGGAGGGTGGCCCGCTGGGCCCTGACCGACGGCGAGGACATTCCGGCGCTACGCCGGGCGCTTCGTGCGCTCCCTCGATGGCCATGACTCCGGGCCAGGGCTGCGCCATGACCAACGAACAAGCGAGCTGAACAAAGGCAGAAGTACACGCGGAAGGCCTCGCCCGTCCACATCAAGGCGAAGAGACCCAAAACGGTCGGCGTGAAGAAGCCCCCGGAGTTCACGCGGCTCGTTCCCCAGCTCCGGCGAACGTCAGCGTTCAGTGTGTTTCATCACGAGCAGCCGTGCGATCTCGCCGTTCATCAGCGCGACCACCTCGTTGAGCGCCTCGACCTCCTCGGCCCGACACCATCCGGCGCCGAGGTAACGCGCATCGTCGGTCTCGACGAGGCCCATCTTGAGGTCGACACGGAACACGGGGGCAGCGACGAAGCGCGCGATGCGCTCGGGGGTGAGCTCGGGCATCAAGATCTCCTGGGGTCGAGTGACCGCTCTCGCAGTGATTCCTTCTCACAGCAAAGGACCCATACCCATGCTGACTCGCAGCCAAATCCTCAATCGTCTCATCGAGCTTGCCTCCTGGGGTGACGGGAACACAGCCATCGACTACGTCCTCGAGGAACTGAGCGATGCCGAACTCGCCCCTGCCGCCTCCGCTCTCGGCGAGATCTTCTCGACCGGTACCCCAGGGCGGCCGGAGCGGGGCGTGGGGTTAGCGGGGGCAGGGCGGCGCCTCGCTGGCCTCCGCACGCCGCGGCGACCCGCAAGGTCACCAGGAAGGGCGCGAGCGGCTTCATGATGAGGCGAGTGTTCCTCGCCCCCCCCCAGACGTAAACCCGCCCTGGTGTGAAAGTCGTGTAAACCTCTCCGGCACCTCCGATGGCCAAGGCCGAGCACCCGATCCGCACACTCCTCCGGCACGCCTTCCGCGGCGCTGTGGCCGTCTATTTCCGGGACATCGAGGTGGTGGGCTCCCTGCCCCCCAGGGAGACCGGGGGGCGCCTCTTCGCGAGCAACCACGTGAACGGCCTCGTCGATCCCATGCTGGTGATCACCAGCGCGAAGTGCTCGATCTCGCCGGTGGCCAAGAGCACGCTCTGGAAGATCCCCGGGCTCTCCTGGCTCCTGGGCGTGGCGGACGCCGTGCCCATCGTGCGCAAGCGCGACGAACCCAACAAATCGGAGAAGGACAACCAGGCCGTCTTCGAGCGGGTGGGCAAGCACCTGGCCGAGGGAGGCAACATCCTCATTTTTCCCGAGGGCACCAGCCACAACGAGCCTCACCTCGTCCCCCTGCGCTCGGGCGCCGGACGCATGCTGGCCCACGCCCGGAGCGTCGGAGCAGCCAACCTGACCTACCAGGCCGTGGGACTGGAGTTCGATCAGCGCGAGGTCTTCCGCTCCCGGGTCCTGGTCCTCTACGGCCCGGTCCGAGAGCTCCGCGAAGAGGGCTCCCTGGAAGGGGACGCCCTGGCCAGGCGCGTGACCGAGGTGCTCAGGGAAGATCTCTCCGAGCTCCTCGTCGAGGGGAAAACCTGGGAAGAGCGTCTGCTGGTGGCCAGGGTGGCCGAGCTCTTCGCCAACGACGCCAAAGACGAGACGCTCCAGGGCTTGAACGCGATCGGGCGGCAGGTCGAGGCCGCCAGGCGCACCATCGCCGAGGATAGCCCGCTCCTGGCTCGCGTCGAGCAGGCCGTGAGCAGGTACTACGAGGCGCTGGCCGTCTCGGGTACGACCGACGCGATCGTCGCCAGCCGGGAGGGGAGGCTGGGCCCGCGCCGGCCCTGGACTGCCCTCGCCCTGCTCCTCGTTCTGCCTCTTGCCATCGTGGGAACGGTCCTCTACTTCCTGCCTTACCAGGTGCCCAGGCTGGTGGTGCGCGCCACCCGGGCCGAGCATGACGACGTGACCTCGACCTATAAATTCGGCACGGGCCTCCTGCTCTTTCCGCTCTGGATCGCCCTGAGCACGGGGCTTGGCTTCGCGCTCCTCCAGCTCCCTCTCGCGCTCGCGTGGGCGGCCGTGGTGATGACCAGCCCCTTCGCGGCACTCGCCTGGCAGGACCGCGGCCCCAGGCTCCGCGGGAGGCTGGCGGGGCTCCTGGGTAGCCAGGCGATCACCGAGCTCCGCGCCCTCCGCGCAGGCGCGATGGCCCTGCTGGCCGAGGCCAGAGCCCAGGTCGAGAGAGCGCCCGAGGAGGCTCAGGCCCCGCGCGAGGAGCTGACGCGGTGAGCCCTTCCAGAGAAGACGGGGCCGGCATCTCGCGCAGGACCGCCATCGCCCTGGTGCTGGTCGCGGCGGTGCTGTGGAGCGGCGGGGGCGTCGGGGTGAAGCTCCTCGACGGCACCCCCGCGCTGACGATCGCCGGCCTCCGCAGCCTCTTCGCCGCGCTCCCCATGCTGATCGCGCTCCTCGCCCGGACGCGCTCCAGCGGGGAGAACCCGCTGCCCCTCCTCCGGAGCCCTCGCGTCTGGGGCGCGGCCACGAGCTATGCGGTGATGGTCGTGTCCTTCGTGGTCGCGGCCAAGATGACGACGGCCGCCAACGCCATCCTCCTCCAGTACACAGCCCCCATCTACGTGGCGCTCCTGTCTTGGCCCCTGCTCAAGGAGCGCGTCCGCCCTCGCGACTGGCTGGCGGTCGGAGGGACGGTGGTGGGCATGGCCGTGTTCTTCCTGGACGACCTCTCGCTCTCCGGTAAGGTTGGCAACCTGGTCGCCATCCTCTCGAGCTTCGGCTTCGCGGGCCTCCCTCTGCTCCTCCGCCTCGAGGATCGCGCGACCCTGGCGAGGGGCAAGCGTCCGGGTCCCCACGGCCCGCTCCTCGCCATCACCCTGGGGAACGCGATCGCAGCGCTGGTGTGCCTCCCCGGGGTGCTCGCGTCGCCCCCAGCCTCCACGAAGGCCTGGTTGGTGATCCTCCTGCTGGGCACCTGCCAGATCGCCCTTCCCTACCTCCTCTATGGAATGGCGATCCGGGTGCTCGACGCCCTGGAGAGCTCGCTCATCGCCTCCATCGAGCCGATCCTCAGCCCCATCTGGGTGGTCCTGGCCACTGGCGAGAAGCCTGGCCGAGCGGCCCTGGTCGGAGGCGCGATGATCGTGGCCGCGGTGCTGCTCCAGACCCTGGGCAAGGCCCCCAGCCCCTCCGGGGCCGCTGCAAAGGTGGTTTGAGCGGCCACCCTTCCGAGGGACGCGATCAGGCCGCCGCGCTGGCTGCGGCCTTCCGGGGGCGGAGCGGACGCAGCCTCTTGCCCTCCATCGCCGTCGCCAGCGCCAGGCCCGAGAGGGTGAGGCGAAGGCGGAGCGCGTCGACGTGCCCCTCCGTGTCGAGCTGGGCGGCGATCGCCCGGACATCGCTCTTGCGGACCTTGAGGGTTCTGGCCACGTCCTCGATCGTCAGGGCACGGCCCTTGACTTGAGCCCGGCCCAGGGCGCGCAGGACATGGGTGGCGAGCGCTTGTCTGTCGAGGGAGGAGCTCATGAGGATTCTTCCTTCTTCAAGGGTTCGCCTTGAACCGAGCGGGCCGGAGCCCCCTCCGAGGCATCACCGCAGCGCCCCCCAGGGAAGCATGAGAACGGTCTGCAGCCCAAGAAACATGGAACGATTTGCTCGACCCTTGACAGAACAGTGAACATCGTTTACTTATTACACATGGTTTACGTGGAGAGTCGATCGCCTCGTGCTCGCCGGCACGACGACAACCAGCGGCGGATCCTCGAGGCGGCCATGGGCATGATCGAGCGAGGGGGCCTGGACGCTCTCTCCCTGCACAAGCTGGCGGCGGAGGTCGACTACACGCCCGGGGCGCTCTACCGTTATTTTGGCTCCAAGGGCTCGCTGCTCTCCACGCTGCTCCGCGTCATCCTGGACGATCTGCGCCGCCATCTGGAGGTGGGGGTGGCCGGGCTGCCGGAGGGGACGTCCCCGCTCGCCCGGGTCTTTGCGCTCGTCCTCGCCTACCGCGTCTTTGCGCGCCGGGAGCCCCAGCGCTTCGGGCTCCTGGCCATGTCGATGGCGGAGCCCCGGGTCCTGGTCCAGGAGAGCGAGGACGCCGCGTCGCTGGTGGAGACGATGACCTCGGTGATGAAAGCGCTTTCGGACGCCCTCGCCTCCTCGGCCGCCTCGGGGGCTCTCGAGGAGGGGGACGCGGGCGAGCGCACCCTATGCTTGTTCGCGCTGGTCCAGGGGGTGCTCCAGCTTCACAAGCAGTCCCGTTACGCGCCCGCGCTGCTCGACCTCGATCGCCTGGTCGTCCGCGGCGTCGGGGCGTTGCTGGTCGGCTGGGGCGCCAGGCTCGAGTCCGTGGAACAGGCCATCGCCCAGGTGGGCAGCTCGGGGGGGAAGCCCTCCGCCAAGGGAGAGCAACCATGATCATCGCAGTCTCCGCCGCCGTCCTCGGGGGCGTCTTTACCTGGACTTTTCTCGAGTATGTCATTCACCGCTGGATGGGGCATGACCGGCGCATGAGGGGCACGCCCTTCGCGCTGGAGCACATACGCCACCACGCCGAGGGCAACTACTTCGCCCCCAACTGGAAGAAGGTCGTCGCGGCGGCCTTGGCTTCGGTGATCGTCGGCATACCCGCCGTGCTGATCGGCGGGGTCCTGGGGGTCGCCTATGTCCTGGGGCTCATGGGCTTCTACGGGGTATACGAGCTCGTGCACCGCCGCCAGCACGTGCACCCCGGCATAGGCCCTTATGGCCGCTGGGCGAGGCGCCACCACTTCACTCACCACTTCGTGGACGCGCGCTGCAACCACGGCGTCACCACCTCCCTCTGGGATCATGTCTTCGGGACCTACAGGGCGCCGAAGACCATCCCTGTTCCCAGGAGGCTCTGCATGCCCTGGCTCAAGGACCCGGCGACCGGCGACGTCCGCCAGGACTGGGCCGACACCTTCGTGCTACGCGGCTCACCCTGACCCAACCACCCGCCCGAAGTCTCGCGCTGGAGCCGAGCGTGGTACGCTGAACGCATGGTCATAAGCTTGACCCCACGGTCGACGAGGATCCGGTATTGGCAGCTGCTCGCAACGCCCCTTTGGTCGAGGCTTCCCCCGAGGAACTCGCTGCTTTCGAGGAAGGTCTTGCGGACGTTCGGGCCGGCCGGAGCTCGAGCGCTGAGCCTGTCCTGCCGAGTTTTAAGCCCTTCCCTAAAGACGGGCGAGGGGGAATTCACGGGGAGTGAGGATTTGGAGGGAACGTCCTCGCCTCCCTGTTTTTCCCCCTCGCCTGTCTTTAGCGACGCCGTTGCCTCGTCGCCTCATCCCTGTGAATCGAACCAGGTTCCCCTCAGCGAAGGGCTCAAAACTCCGCAGAACAGGCTCTAAGCAGATCGTAAGCGTCGAGGGCTTCGCGTCCCCCTCAACGGCCGAACCTCTCCAGAAGCCTCCCTAACCGACGGGCCCGGTCGGTCCAGGCGCCGCCCCCTTGACCGTTGTGGCCGCGGGAGGCGGGTTGCGCGCGATCAGCGCCTCGAGCGGGGCTTGCAGCGCGACGAGCTTGTCCCTCTCCGGTCCGCCCGGCGTGTGGAACGCGCCGCAGGTTGCCGGCACATTCGGTGGACGGAACGGGAAAGGCGTTACGGCTGATGTCCCCCGTCGTGGACTTCCGATGGTCGTCCAGCACCAGGTATCTCGTTGAGAACGCGCTCGATGAGCATGGCCGCCAGCTGGCCCGGGCTGACTCTCCGCCCGGCGCTGCTCAGCTGCTCTGCCAGCTCCTCGAGCTGCCGCCACCGCTCCTCCTGAAACGGCACGAGGCGCTGGACGTTCCAGGTGGGATCCGTCGGTCGGCCGCCCGACGACTTCAAGCGTTGCGCAACCTCGGCCCGAAGCTGCATAAGGTCGAGCGGCCCGCTGCTCGGCAGGTTCGGCAGGGAGACCACAAGGCTTGCGCCAAGAGACTGCCCGATCCGTACCAGAAGGTCTTTCTCGGAGCGAAGAGGGTAACCTGAAGCGTCCCGACTGGGTTCGGCACCAAGGTGCTCGCGGAACTCGTCCATGCCCAGAAGCCTACTCTTTCTATATAGAAAGCCAACCGCCCGTGCCTACTCGCCTCCCCCTCCGGGACGGCCGACGTTGCGCATCCTCCCGTCCAGGTTTTGAGGGTCATCCTGGAGTGAAGCCGATCATTTCGACCACCTTGTCGATTTCGCGCAACCCACGCCGCCCATCCGCCGATGAGCCCACCAACAGGGAGCGGAAGCGGCGTCATGGGCGATGTGGACATCTCGTTGCGGTCGATCGCGTCCACGATGCCGGAGGACATCGTAGGGCCGCGGGAGACAAGGTGGACGAGCCAAGGGAGGCCATCGTGCCTATCGAGAGCGCGGTGGCGCTGTTGTCGGGCCGACAGAAGGCGTGGGAGCCCCAGCTTTCGTTCCGCACCTCGCGCGAGGTGTCAGCCTTCGACGGAGTACACTTCCGTGTGGTGGCGATTTACCAGCGCACGGTCGAGGAGCTGCCAGGTGGACCATTCGCCTGGATCGCCGTCGCATCACTCGGGCCGGATCCTGCTGACGATCTCTGCGGTTTTCTCTGCTCGAACATCCTGGCACCTCTCGTGCTACCTTCCCCCGATCCCCATGACTGCACCCCGCTACCTGATCACGGCCCTGGGCGCTCTCCTGCTCGCCTGCTCCGCCGAGACCGCCGAGCCGGTGGGCGAGGGCGACAGCGAGGACGCCGTCCTCCCCAACGTCGAGGACCTGACCGGCAAGAGCGTGCAGTGGATCTACTCGGGGCCGCTCCCCATGCTGGAGGGGCCTCAGGTCGAGGTCTCGCTCTCGGCTCACGTGGCGCTGGTCACGGGGCTGCTGCCCAGGGGCTACGACCTGGCCAGGCTCCCCTCCTACGCCAGGACCACCCAGGAGAACGGGCGCACCAGGCTCGCCGTCGCCTACCCCGTGGCGACCGCCGCCACCGATAGGATCGACCCCAACCGGGGCAAGCCTTACCGCAACTGGCCAGGGGACAACTCGGTCCTCTACAGTATCCCCTTCACTCCCTCGAACAGGACCAGCGAGAACACCGACGCCACCATGTGGGGAGGCTTCCCCTTCATCAAGTATGCGCCCCCGGGGCACGCCCTGCACGGCCCCATCGACGTGGCGGCCAGCGAGGAGGGAGGCCAGGTCTGGAAGCTGAAGAGAGGCCCGGTCTCCCATGGATGCAATCGTATGAACGGCGAGCATATCGTGGAGCTCGCTCACCTCATCGGCCTCGATATGGCCTCCCGTAACTACGCCGAGAACACCGTGATTCGTACGGCAGGTCAGGGGGGAGTGGGGATCAAGGTCACGGTGCGCGAGGGTGACGTCACGTGGCAAGGCAAGGCGGTCGACAGCGACTACCCGGTCCACCCTGGCCTCGAGGCGAGGGTGAAGCGCCCCGCCGCGGCCTCCTCGGTGATGTTCCACGCCTGGGACGCCAGCGTCCCGGAGCTCCGCTCCCAGGTCTGCCCGCTGGACAAGAAATGGCTGAAGCGGCAGGGGCTCACGGCCGTCCCGGCGGGCTATTGCGCCAAGCGCTTCCCCGACGGCAAATGGTACGACGACTGGTCCAAGTTCGGATTCAAGTAGCGCTCGGCCCGGCTCTCAGAGGTTGGCCTTACCGGTGCAATCCATGGTCTGGATCTTCCAGCGGGTCAGCGCCGTGCCAGTGCCCTCGCCGGAGTCCATACGTGTTGCCGTGAAGAGCACCTCGACGCCGCCGCCAGGAAGGACTTTGGCCGTCACCCGGGTCTCGAGCTCGAGGGGCTCGGTGGCCGACGTGTCGGTCCCCACGTAGTGGGCCGAGTAGCTGGTCGGCTGATCCGTGCGGACGGTCCTGGACTGGTAGGTGCTGATGTTGGGGCTCGGGGTGGCCGAGTCCTCTCGATCGAAGGCCCTCCGCATCATCCAGAGGTAATCGTCGGGGAGATATCCCTCGCCCTCCGTGGGAAAGAGATGGCCCTTGGTCGTCCCCTTGACCACGGTGAACGAGGGCCTCTCCGAGGGGGCGACGATGGCCTCCCCGCCCCGGGTCAAGGTCAGGTCGAACTGGACCGTCCCTTGTCCCTGCCGGGAGATGGTCCTCTGACCGGGATTGGTGCGCTCGGCCTCCGCGAGCACCGAGGCGCAGGAGAGCGTCCCCTTAAGGACGAGCCCGCACAGGTTGCCTGGCTCGAACAGCTTGGCCGGGACCCCGCACAGGGGATCGGAGGGACCGTCGGAGCTGTCCAGGCTCCCGTCCAGACTGGCGACGTCCTGGCCAGCGTCGCTCGTCACCCCCGGAGGGGGGACCGAGGGGGGCGGGAGCCCCGAACTGACGACGGGCGGCGCGGTGCCGCCGCTGCAAGCGAACACGACCGCCGCCGTGGCAGCGGCCCATCCCAGGCTCGTGGCTCCCTGCCTGGGAGCGGTGGAGAAGCGCATATCTTCAATGCTTGCCAGATCGAGGCCGGGCGGTCGAGACAATCCGGCTTGTGCCATACCCCGATCTACGCGAGAACCCGGGGCGATGAAACGAAGCGTCAACGTGCTCCCCGTCCTCGCCCTTCCCCTCGCCCTCGCCACCTTCGCCGCCTGCGGCGAGTCCACGCCGCTCCCCAAGCTCCCTCCTCCGCCCGAGGTCCCTTCGGCCACGCCGCCCCGATCACCGCCCGCGCCGACCGTGATGGCGGGGGCCTCCGGGGTGGACATGTCCGCCCTCGACAAGAGCGTCTCGCCCTGCGAGGACTTCTTCTCGTACGCGTGCAACGGCTGGGTGAAGGCGCACCCCATCCCCGACGACGAGGCCAGCTGGATGCGTAGCTTCAGCGTCATGCGCGAGGGGACCGAGAAGCTCCTGCGCGACATCCTCGAGGGCTACGCCAAAGGGGAGAGCCCGGACGATCCCCACGCCAGGCTCCTGGGCGACTTCTACGGCGCGTGCATGGACGAGGCGACGATCGAGAAGGCCGGCAAGAAGCCGCTCGACGAGGATCTGAAGCTCGTGCAAGAGGTGAAAGATCCGAGGTCGCTGGCCAGGGTCGTGGGCAAGCTGCACCGCAAGGGCGTCCCCGCGCTCTTCGACGCGGGCCCGGAGCAGGATTTCAAGGACGCGAGCCGCGTCATCTTCGCGCTGCAGCAGGGCGGCCTGGGCATGCCCGAGCGCGAGTACTATCTGAAGGCCGACGCCAAGAGCGCCGAGCTCCGCGCCAAGTACGCGGAGTTCGTGAGCCGCGTCTTCGGCCGTCTCCTGGGCGAGGGGCCGGTCAGGGGGAAGAGGAGCGCCGAGGCCGTGGTGGCCGTGGAGAGGGCGCTGGCCGAGGTCTCGTCGACCAAGAACGAGCTCCGTGAGCCGAGCAAGAACTACCATTTCACGAAGCGGGACGCGCTCCAGGCCGCGGCCCCCCACTTCGATTTCGACGTCTATCTCACGGAGATGGGCCTCGAGAAGAATCTCGACTTCAACGTGGCGCAGGACCGATTCTTCACGGGGCTCTCCACCCTCCTCGTGGAGCAGAAGATCCCCATGGAGAGCTTCCGCGTCTACCTCCGGTTCCACGTGACCCGGGCCGCCATGCCCACGCTCTCCTCGGCCTTCGTGGACGAGGGCTTCCGGTGGAGGAAGACCCTGTCGGGCGCCGCCAAGATCCCCCCTCGCTGGAAGCGCTGCGTCCGCGCCACCGACAGCGCGATGCCCGAGGCCCTGGCCCAGCCCTTCGTCAAGCGGACCCTGGGCGCCGAGGGCAAGGACGCCGTAAAGAGGCTGATCGTCGTCATCGAGGAGGGCATGAAAGGCAACCTCGACAAGCTCGCCTGGATGGACGAGCCCACCCGGAAGATGGCGCTCGCCAAGCTCGCCAAGATCGCCAACAAAATAGCGTATCCGGACACCTGGCGCAGCTACGCCGGGCTCGCCGTGGACCGCCGGAACTACCACGCCAGCGTGCAGGCGGCCAACGCCCACGAGGTGAAGCGCCAGCTGGGCAAGGTGGGACACCCCGTGGATCGCGCGGAGTGGCAGATGAGCCCTCCCACCATCAATGCCTACTACGAGCCGCTCCTCAACGAGATGGTATTTCCAGCGGGGATACTCAGGCCTCCCTTCTATTCGACCAAGGTGAACCTGGCGTCCAACATGGGAGCGATAGGCATGGTCATGGGCCACGAGCTGACCCACGGCTTCGACGACGAGGGCCGCCAGTTCGACGCCGACGGCAACCTGAAATCCTGGTGGACTCCCAGGGTGGACGAGGAGTTCGTAAAGCGCGCCTCCTGCGTGGAGAAGCAGTTCTCGGACTACACGGTGCTGGGCGACGTCCACGTGGACGGCAAGCTCACGCTCGGGGAAAACCTGGCCGATCTGGGCGGGGTCAAGCTGGCGCTCCTGGCCCTCGAGAAGGAGCTGGGCCCGGGCGCAAGGCAAGCCGAGGGAGATCTCTCGCCCAGGCAGCAGTTCTTCCTGAGCTTTGCCCAGGCCTGGTGCGGGAGCTACCGCGACGAGGCCATGCGCCTCCTGGTGGCCACCAACCCTCACTCGCCTCCCCAGCACCGGGTCAACGGCCCCCTTTCGAACACCCCCGAGTTCGCCGAGGCCTTCTCGTGCAAGGCAGGCCAGAAGATGGTCAGGAAGGACCGCTGCGAGGTCTGGTAAGAAGCCAATCCTCTCGCCATGGGCCCTTATGCAAGCTACCTGCTCGAGACGGTCGTGATGCTCGCCGTCGTCTGCGGGCTCGCCTTCGCGGTGCTCGCCTTCGCGCGGCGCATGGGGCTGGGGCGAGCGCACGGCCCCATCCAGCTGGTCGGGCAGCTCCCGCTCGACGCGAGGCGTGGGCTGTACCTGGTCAAGGTCGGCGCCAAGGTCTTCCTGGTGGGGGCCGGAGAGGGAGGCCTTGCCAGGCTGGGCGAGGTGGACGCCGCGGATCTGCCAGATCCGCCCCGCGCCCATGACACCAGCTTTCGCGAGGCCCTCGCGAGGGCGCTCGGGAGGCGGGCGACCGGCGAGGAACCGCCGCCGGGGGCCCCCTCGTCATGAAGCCCCTCGCCCCTCTGGCCATCCTCGCCCTGACGCTCGCCCCCTCCCTCGCTCACGCAGCCCCCGCCGGCGACGCGGCGGGCGGCAAGGGCCTCTCGATCGTCCTGGTGATCGCCGTCGTCTCCCTGGTGCCCTTCCTCTTCCTGAGCCTCACGGCCTTCGTGAAGATCTCGACGGTGCTCCAGATCACCAAGAGCGCGATCGGCGCCCAGAGCGTGCCCTCGAGTGCGGTCGTGATCGCGCTCTCCGGGGCCCTCACCCTCCTGGCGATGGCGCCCACCGCGACCGTCGTAGCCGAGCGCGCCGCGCCCCTGCTCTCGGACAGGATCGAGGACGCCGCGGCCGTGGCTCGCCTGGCCGACGCGGCCAGGGAGCCCATGCGCGCCTTCCTCCGCGCCAACGCCAGCGACAGGGAGCGAGGCCGCTTCCTCGAGGTGGCGAGGAGCGCCAGGCCCGAGGCGGACAGGGGCAAGGTGAGCGAGGCGGATTTCTCCGTGCTGGCGCCGGCCTTCGTCGTGACCGAGCTGGGAGAGGCCTTCGCTGTGGGCTTTTTGATCTTCCTTCCCTTCCTGGTCATCGATCTGGTCGTCGCCAACGTGCTGGCCTCGCTCGGGCTCCAGAACCTGGGGGTCACCCAGGTGAGCTTGCCCTTCAAGCTGTTGCTGTTCGTCGCGGTCGACGGCTGGGGGCTCCTTGCCCAGGCCCTGGTGGCCGGCTACCGCTAGCGCTCGGCGTGATTCGCTTGACTTGCCAGGGGTCCTGCGTACAGTGCGCGGCGCTGAGGAGCGGCACATCGCACACTCCAAAGCAGGTTTCTTCGGGGCAATAGCT
>SXGT01543132.1_pt1 | contig 13510 bp, 10 predicted proteins | sample 3176221 | NCBI WGS metagenome assembly SXGT01 (sample SAMN11356862, study PRJNA531348) | freshwater metagenome | isolation source: freshwater sample F1-120 | place: China: Fuxian Lake, Yuxi | collected 2017-12-25 | reverse complement strand
GCTTCATCCGAAGCAATGAAGAACCCATTGACGGAGGCGTGGTCACCTGCGTCAGCACCAACTGCACTCCGACCGTCTACTATGCCGATACCAACCCCGTAGACGGCCTGTTCACCACAGACGATGCCCTCAATACCTCGGCCATCGCCGCCGCTGGCTCGCTTTACATGATCCCCGGCGCCGAAATCAAGACCTACATCGCCGAGGCGGACGGCTATGAATTCCAGAGCCGATTGGCCGGAAGTATCGCCGGTTTCGTCGTGTTCGTGACTTGGAACGCGGTCGAAGAATAGTCAATAAACTTGACTATTCTTGCGAATCATCAGGATCGGTAGAACTGCGCCAAAGGCCGTTAGCGCCAGGAGCAACGTGAGGACCGGAGGGCAGCTGGCCTATCGACCGCGACCGAGGCCCGCAACGCGCGACAACGCGATCATGGCCTTCGGCGCAGTTTCACCAGCGACAAAGCGATCATGGTCTTCGGCCCAGTTCTAACGCCAGGTGCAGCTCTTCATCTGCTCGCTACACAACAAAATCGCAGGGTGATCCTCGCTCACCTTCATGCGCCCCACAGATTGCACGTCGCCACCCTTAAACGACGCCATGACGTCGTATTCGCCGGGGGCGACCTCCCCCGGCACCGGGTGCCGCTTTCCGGCGCCCAAGAGCGTCACGCTCACCTGACCTGAAGGTTGAAACTCCACTTGAACTAATCCCGGAGTGGGAGGCGCCGGCGGCGGCACCACTTCCTTCGGTGGGACGATGGGCTCGGCGGTGTCCTCCGTCCGAACCGGCGGAGTGGACGGCGTTGGAACGGCGGTATCCTCGACCCGCGGATCGATCACCACCGGGAGCACCGGCTCCGGCGTCGGGTCAACCTTCACCGGTTCTGGTCGCTCAAACGCGGATTTCATCACTGGCAGAAACAGGGCCGCGATGGCAATCGCTACAAACCCCACGGTAACGCCCAAGATCACCTTCGGCGGCACGGGGGACTTCTTTCCAACCACCCGCGGCTCATTCGTCGCGACCTTCTGTTCAGCGGCCCGAATCGCCGATCGCGACTCGATCAACGAGCGCTCTGGCCTTGCTGGGCGCCGAACCTGAGGTTCGGCCGGGGCTGGGTCGCGGTGTTCGAGCGCGGGCTCGGGTGCGTCCGTCGGAAGCGCATAAAACGCCTCGGTCGCATCCGACATCACAGGATGCCGCGCCGGACGTGGGCGCGCACCCGAAGGCGTGCTCAGGCTTGGGCTCGGCATCGACAGGGCCGGTGGCGGCGTATCCGTGACGGTAAACTTCCCCGACTGGGCGGTTTCGAGCAACGTCTTCCCGTGGAGGGGGCCTTGAACGATCGCCGCAACCGGCCAATTGCGTGACGCCACCCACTCTGCCAGTGACGGCCCCTCCACCATAGCGGCCAAAGTCTCGCATCTTTCGGCCACTTCTGCAGCCGTCGGCCGGCGGTCGGGGCTGTGTTCCAACATGGAGATCAGCAACGCCACCACCCCGTCGGCGGCCCGCCCCAGCACCCGATGCAGCTTCTGATCGCGGTGCCGAACGAAATTCGCTCGGTCCATCGCCATCAAAGCAAGCGCCGGCACCGGAATCGACTGATAAAACCGCGATTTGGCCAGTCCTTCGTAAAGAACGCACCCAAGCGAAAAAACATCCCCCGCCGCCCGAATGTGGCCACTCACGTCGGTGTCGACCAAAAAGCGCTCGGGAGCCATGTAAGACGGGCTTCCCACCATCAGGTTCGTGTTGGTGTCCGCCTCCCGCTCCATGGTGTCCGCGCGCGCCAGACCGAAATCAAGAAGTTTAACGTCACCTTTTCTCGAGGTACGAATGTTGGAGGGCTTGATGTCGCGGTGCACCAATCGAATCGGCATGCCGTCCGATCCCATCGTATTGAAGCCCACATCCAACGCTGCAGCGATCTGCGCCAAGATCTCCAGCAGAGTCCGCAGGCCAGGGGGTTGTGCGCTTTTGAAGCTCACACTCAAATCCTCGCCCTCGACATACTCGGTCACCAGGGTGAGGCAGCCGTCCAGCTCCACCAAATCGTACACCCTTAAAATCGCAGGATGCTCCAAATACATCATCCAACGTGCTTCATCCCGCAGGCGTTGCGAGCCCTGCCCCGAGGGATCGATGTCGTCGCGGAGACCTTTGATCGCCACATCGTGTTGTTCGATGTCACCGACCAAGTAGGTGGCGCGATACACTTCACTGAACCCGCCACGACCAAGGCAGGAACCGACTTTGAACCTGCGCTTGCGCCCGACCATACTCTCGACCGCCCAATGAAGACCGACATTTAACACGCTGTCGACGCGCGCGATGACGAAATCGGATCGAAATCGGAACCGCTTTCGCAAGCCGATGTCGGGAGGTGCAAGCGGGTGGTTGACCCGAAGAGGAGGTTCGATGCTTGCGCTGCTGTCTTTGATGACCTTGGGTCACGCCGGTTGGTACGATCGCGATTTCAATGACACCATCCAAAGGGTGGAATCCATGGTGTGGGAAGGCGACCCCCAAGCCATGGTTCAGCGGCAAGGCTTGTCCTTGATGAACGTCACCTGGGAGGACACCGGGCGCTACAAAGGTTCCGTTTGGGGGCCAAACATCAGCGACTTGACCATCGGCGTTCGCGATGCCAGCGGCGCGCTCCACCCCATGCCCGTGATCCGCTACGACAATTTCAACGATAAAACCGCCGACATTCGCACCAGCGAGTTTTTCGTTCGCACCGGCAATGAGGACGGGCGCGGCCTGCGCAACACGAGCCTCAAAGACATCCTTCAGGACACCGACGCCTACCTCCACAGCGCCAGCAGCTGGAACGCCAGCAACCGTTCGCTTTGGGCCTCGCGCGACGACCATGTGTTGGTATCGGCGCAAGCGTGCTTTTTGCCGATCCCCAAAAGCGGCGAAGCGACGTTCACCCCCGTGATCTACAACTACCAGAGCAGCCCCGGCGCACCCGCGGTCGCCACCATTGTGGCCACCCGCGAAGGAACCAGCATTCAAGTCGTGGAAAACAACAGCGGCTACATGTCCGACGTGCTGTACTTCAACGAAGACGGGCAACGCGCGCCGTTTACTGCCATGCGAAAGTCCGACTTCAAAGCACAAGGTGGCGACAAGACCAACCCAGGCGCATCCGCCGATGACCCAGGCCTGAATGTGGTTTTGATCATCCAGGTTCCGCTCAAAGTGCCTCAAGTCGCCCGTTATTACGATGACTACTCGGGGTACGACATGGCCGAACCGATGGCGGAGTCCGCGCCCGCAGAAAAGTCGGCGAGCCCGCGGCGGAGCGACGTCGAAGAAGCGGTGGTAGGCCACGGCGAAACGGAGGGTCCGTACAACGAAATCAACGGACTCTCCATCGAGCGCGATCCGCAATTTCCGGTGCGCGTCACCGTGCAATTCTACCAAGCGACCAGCAACGGAGTGGTCACCGAGGCAGACATCGTCCGCTTGAAAGCGCAGATCGATCGGGTCTATTCACAAGGTGACTACGTCGGGAGCCTGGTCACTTCGGGGGTCACCAACCGCCCCACCGAGTGGGTCAACACTCCACCGAAAGGCCGCGAAGACGCCACCTGGGCCAACTCCTGGTGGGGTGGCCTCAAGAACTGGTAGCCACAGATAGTAAACTAATTGACTATCTCACGCGCTAGATGATTTTGTCGAGGAACAACGGCAACATCGTGCGCCAGGTCGGCCAGTCATGGTCCGCATCGCGTCCCCACACTTCGACGCGGTGCGGAATTCCCTTTTGGCGGAGAACGGGCGCAACCTGCTCAATGTAGTGCGGTCCATCGTGAGGACCGCTTCCAATCGCCAAAATGAACAGGCTGTCACGCAACCCTCTCAGCTGCGGCCCCTCTTCCAACCGCGGGAGAAATTGCACCGGCATGTTGAAATAGTAGTTTTCATCCCAGTAACCGTTCATCCGGCGGTCCAACACATAGGTGCCGCTCATGCCCACCATGCGGTCGAACCATTCGGGGTGCTTCGCTGCGGAATTCAAAGCGTTGTACCCGCCCAATGAAGCCCCGCAGGCCGCAAATCGCTGGGTGGTCCCCCCGCAATCCTCGCGGATCCATGGGAGCAATTCCTCCACCATGTATTTGTCGTATTGGGCCTGCAAGAACGCCTTGTGTCGCGGAGTCGCCGACGAGTCTGCCCACGATCGGCGACAAACACTATCGACCGCGTAGAGCTTGATCCGACCGGCCTCGATCAACGGAGAAAGCGCCTTCACCATTAAAAAGCGCTCGCAATCCAAGAAATCGCCACCGCCCGTTGGAAAAAACAACACCGGCTTCCCAAAATGCCCGAACCGAGCCACGGACATGGTCTGCCGAACGTGCGGGCTGTGCCAGCTCTTGATCACCCGATCCACGCGCCCTCCGGACCGGCGAGCACCACACGTGCGGTCGTTCCGGTCCGTGCGATTCTACTCCAGGTCGTCGGGGAGATCTTCCTCCGTCGCGGCAGCCGCGCGCGCTCCCGGCCAACGTGGGCCCGTGGCGATGCGCACCCTCACCCCCGCCGACACCTGAAGTCCTCCTGCATCCGAGTGATCTGGCGTGCCACGCTTGGACAGCGTTTCCGCACCCGTGTGCACGGTCCAGAGCCGTTCGCCGAGGGGCTGTTCCCACACCCCATGGACGTACAACGAGAGGAATTTCGCGACGTCCGCTTCAGCCCCCAACCCTGCCTCAACGATCACAAAGGAGGGAGCGGGGAAAGGCTCCAACGTAGCAATGCTCGCGGGAAGATTGCCTTCGCCCAACACATCGGTGACCGACGCGCCCTTCCAATAACCTACGCCCGCAATCACCACCGGACGGGCGGGCCAGACCGGAAATGGCGCAAACAGCAAACGCCCCCCCACCTGCCACGTGCTGACATTGACCACCGAGGGGTCATTGACCACAACGAGCGATTCATCCTCCGTTTCCGAGTGGAACAAATAGGAGTACGGCCCGCTCCGCCAGTTGAACCCGCCGGTCACTTGAAGGTACGGGGTGACCCCGTAGCCCACTTCAACTTCCCCAAACAGGCCACCAACGGTGTTTACCTCCTGATACACATCGCGTTCGATCACCTCCAGGGTCGTGGAGTCGAGCGCCCAACGCGCGTCGTACTCGTGCCCAAAAGGAAGTTTTCCTCCTCCGAAACCCAGAGACATGAGTACTTGGCCAAACCGACCGTTCTTTTTGCGGCGCCACTCCTGTATGCTCTTGCCCGAATTCCGAAAGTGGAGGTATTCTCGCTCTTTCATCCCGAAACGTTCCCATGGGGACACGTCTTCGCGGTCGCGCAGCTTCTCCAGGTCGTCGCGGGTGAGTTTGGGAGGTTCGATATCCCTTCCGCTAAAGGAGCGGTCCATGACCGCCAATTCCCCGTCCAACTCGGCGAGAGAAGCAGCGATCTCTTCCTGACGTGACCGCTCCATCCGAGCGAGATCTTCCGGCGCCACGATTTTTCCGCGAAGATCCTCCTCGGCCGCGGCCCCGCCCACAATCTTGTCGAGCACGTCGCCCACGCCGTTCGCAAACACCTGTTCGTTTTCGGGGTCCACTTCCGCCGAAAAAGTGAATACCACCCTGGCATCTTTCACCGCGAGATAGGTGACCGTTACCTTCGGCCCAGCCTCACCGGGGCTTACCTGCCCGGTGACCACCCATTCGGCTCCCGCACGTTCGCCGATCACATGCGCGCAACCAAGATTTTGGCCAGGGGGGCAAGAGTCCAAGTACACTTCCGCCGAGTACTCTTCGTAGTCGGGAATGTCCGCGCGATCGACGACAATAAACCGCCGCACCAGCGTCTGCTCCAGCACCCCACGCAAGCGCTGCCCCTCGGACTTGGGAATGCCACCCACGGTCTCGAAACGCGAAACGAACACAGGATCCAAAGAGTACGCTTCAGGCTCCTGTGCAAACGACACCACAGGGACAACCAGCAACGCCAACCAAAGGTGTTTCATGGGGCGACACTACCACATGCTACAATCTCGGTGGAGGTGGTGTGCTCAAACCCGGCGACAGCATCGACGCATGGATCGTCGAAAAGCCCATCGGAAGCGGCGGAATGGGTTCCGTTTACCGCTGCCGGAACCGGCATGCGTCGCGTATTCTTGCCGCCATCAAAACGCTCGACGCCACGCTCATTCGGCAGGTTCCCGAGGCCGCCAAACGGTTTGTGCGCGAGGCGGAAATCCTGTTTGCGATCGATCACCCCAATGTAGTGAAAGTTCGCAATGTTCGCCTAGATGTCGAAACTCCCTACCTGGAGATGGAGTTCATCGAAGGCGAAAGCCTCGAGAGCCGGCTTTGCAAGGGCCCATGCTCGCTGCCTGAGGCGGTCGACTGGATGAGCCAACTGTTGGATGCCATCTCGTATCTTCACGATAAAGGCATTCGACACCGCGATATCAAGCCAGCCAACCTGCTCATCGACCTGCAAGGCACGCTGAAAGTGGTGGACTTCGGGTTGGCGGCAGAAGCCGACGTCTCGCGCATCACCCGACAAAACTCTACTTTCGGTACGGTCGGCTATGCTCCCCCGGAGTGGATCCGCCCCGACGAGCTCGATCCCGAAGCCTGGGATGTGTACGCTGCAGGCGTCGTTTTGTGGGAAATGTTGACCGGTCGGGTCGCCTTCCCGGGCTCGCCGCACCTGGACCCGCGGCATCAGGCGGTTCAAATCATGACCGTCAAACAGAGCCATCCCGCTCTGGATCCGGGCCCCAGCTATCTCGAGGATGTTCGCAAGCTTTGTCGCGATTTGACCGAGCCGGATTTAGGCAAGCGGTTGACCAATGCCCGGGAAGCGAGCCACCGCCTTCGGCAGTTGGACCGCGCCCCCACCCCACCCCCGGTGATGCCGGCGGATTTTCCAGGTTCTCCACGCAAAAGTCGCCCTGCACCCTCGTCCATGGCCAAGAGTGCGCGCCCGTCGCTTCCGGAGCCCTCAACCCCGGCAAAGCGGAGCACCAGCGCCAAAAGCGCCGTGTTGATCGGCGTCGGCGCCATGGGGGGATTGGGTGCTTTTCTCCTCGTGATCGCCTTCGGGATTTTTGGACTATGGGCGGTGCAACCCAAGGCGCCTCAGCACCGCAATGTCGAGGTGATGATCGCTGGCCTTGCCCGAGAAACGCCCGTTTCCCTTCGGCTGGGTGACCAGAGCGCCAACGCCACCGACGGTTTCCGATACAAATTCGACGCCATTCCACCGGGAGATGTACAACTCTCTTGGGTGATCGGCGCCTCCTGTCCTGTGGAAGCCTGCCCTGGGGCAAAATGCCCCACATGGTGTATCACCGGTGATACGGTATTCAAGGTCACCGCAGGGACCGACTTGCAGCAGTTTAATATTGAGCTTTCTCCTCCTGCTTCACGCAAGGTCAGTCTGGACGCCACCGCTATGGCCGGCGGACTTCCGGTGACCGCCAAGCTCGGTGAGCAACCGGGGACCCCCACAGGCTCGAAGATCGCCTTCGATAATATCCTTCCTTCCTCATATTCCGCCGAAGTGACCGCAGGGAAATGTGGACCGGAAGCGGTGGCATGCGCGAACGCCGGAAAATGCCCAACGGGCTGCGTGTCTTGGAAGGGGGACGTGATAGTACCTCTCGGAAGTGAGGTTTTTACGTACGAAGTCCCCGCGTTGGTCGCCGCAGTGAAATCCAAAGAGCCCCACAGCGTCAAAGCCCCTCCCACCGAGCCCTCCCGACCGGTGGAAATCAAGCCGAAAGCCCCTATAGAACCTGAAACATCTCCCGTTGGCAAAGGTGTCCGGGTCGTCACCCGCAATGATTTTGCTCGCTGGCTCGAGGATCATCCCGATTGGACGCGAGATTCAGCGATCGCGCGCGGCAAAGCCAGCCACGACTACCTCTCCGACTGGGAAGATGGAAAGCCCAAAAAAGGCTCCGCCCCTATGGTATTTGTTACCTGGACCGCAGCCCAAGCATATTGCAAGTCCCGTGGCGGACTTCCGCCGCTGGACGCGCCACCCCTCACCTGGACCGAATCCGCAGACCAACCCTTCCAAGAATGGCGTTCCAAGGACGGAGCTCCAGCCTACCGCCGAAAAGATGGCACCAATTCGCCTTCGGTGAAAACCACCGACAGCAACAATTTTACCGGGTTCCGATGCGCACGTTGACGGCCTGATCCCTCCGGTGACGCGCACCGTGGTGTAATGCAGGTGACGGCACGGTGCCGTTCATCACGGAGGCCCGGTGATTACGCGAACGCGGGTTTTGAAGGGGAAAATTAGCGACACCAACGTCTCCCAGGTTTTTTACCGAAGTGTGGCGTCGTTGCTTGCTGCGGATTTTCACTTTGAAGCGCCCGTTCTGACCGCCATCAGCAATACGTTCACGGTAACCTCGTGGCACCGGCCCGATGACAGCCTTGAAATTCAATTGGTGGAAGACGACGCCATGCCCGCGCGGTGGTTTTCCGTGGTCGGCCGCCAAGCCGAAGCGGACCATGTGCTCTCGATCCTTGAGCCTCAGCTTCCAATCTGGCCTTTAGATGAGCTCGAAAAGAAGGCTTCTCTCCCCGCCATCGACCCCGGAGCGGTGACCCGGTTGGCGCTGGGCGCCGAGGAATACTCGGACAATACCTTCGAAATTATCGCGCGCGCATTGCGCAGTCGAAAAGCAGAGATTCGCATTGCTGCGGCCATGGCCACCGGCGTGCTCCGCTGGCCGCAGTTTGTTCCTGGCCTACAGACGGCAGCAGAAAAAGAGCCTAATGAAGCGGCAAAGCGGGTGCTTCAGCGCGCTCTGGAGGCATGCCAGGGCGCTGAATAACCCGCTTTCGAGCGCTGCTCAGGGTGTTTTACGACGGCGCGCCAACAGCCCCAACGGAAGTAGAAGCACCCAAGCCTGTTCTGGTTTGTTGCATCCCCCTTGGTTGGACAACAGGGTGCGAAACTCGGATTCACCGCCATCCAACGCAAACACCACATCCTCAGCATAAATCGAGGCGGGAGCAACGGTTTCATAGCGAGTAACCCAACTGCCGGAGACTTCGCCGCTGTACATCAGCGCAAACCCTCCATCTTCACCGATCTTGGAGATCTCACTGGAAAGCAGCTCGCCACCCACGTAATCGCTCGACTCCCCAGCTTCCCAGACCAACGGGAGCTCAGTCTCGCTCCAACCGTCCGAAATCCGCGCTCGCTGATCGCCAACCACATACAGCCGCGTCGAGAGCTCCTGCATGTTGTTGTGCCACGCCATTCGAGCCGGATAAACGACCGAATCACCGGAATGACGAATTCGGATGGGCGGAAGCTCCGCGTACAAATCTTCGTCCGTCCCCGAGTTCAACGAAATCGCGACGAATTGGTACCCCTCCTCCAGGGAATACTCCTCGATCACCCCGTCCAAATCACCGACGTCGAACCCATGATCGTCGAGCCAAGTGAGCAGCGCCGCCGGATCCGAGGCATCAAGGATCGTGTAGTCGTAAGTGCCGGTAAATCCTGAACCTTGCTCAAGATCGTTGGCGCCACCGTCCTTGGCCGCGGCGCCTGCAAAGCAGCCTCCTCCCTCCGATTTGAAATCCTCCTCGGGGAGCGTCCCGTAAAACAGATCGTCGAAATCCTCGACCTCCCCGTCCGCTACCTCGGTCACCTCACCGGCTGCGGGAAGCACCCAAGCAAACTCCCGAACGTCGGCCTGCACCCCGGTGCGGTAGGTGATGTCCACAAATCCATCGCCTGGAGTCAAAATCGCCTGCTGACCGGAAGATTCCGCTAGTGCGCCATCTTCATGAAAAATCCCGCCACAGGCCAAAGCCTCCGAAACCAACCCCAATACCCACCACATCGCGTCTCCACCCGCCCCTAACTTCGTTGTAGCACAGCGAATCGCCGCCCACACGACCAAGGGTTACCCGGGCGCATGATTTCGATAAACAACATGACCCGCCAACACGGGTCCCAAGTCCTGTTCATTGACGCCAACTTCCAGCTCGACCCTGGTGAAAAGGTCGGTCTGGTCGGCGCCAACGGCTCCGGCAAAACCACACTGTTTCGTCTGATCGTCGGCGAAGAATCCCCAGACGAAGGCAGCGTCGAGCGACCAAAACGTCTTTCCATCGGCTATTTTAAGCAGGATTCTTACGATCTACCCAAAACCGCGCGCACCGTACTGCAAGAGGCGGTGGCCGGCGCCGGCGAAGTATCGAAACTCGCGGAAGAGCTTGCTTATCTCGAAGAGCGCATGGAAGCCTGCGGCGACGACTTCGACAAAGTCCTCGAGCGGTATGGCGAGGTTCAACCTCGATTTCAAGAGCTGGGCGGCTATGAGCTGGATTCCCGAGCCCACGCCATTCTGGCCGGCTTGGGCCTGTCGCAAGAGCAGGTCGCAGGCGACATTTCGGCACTGTCGGGCGGATGGCGGATGCGGGTCGGCCTCGCGAGAATCCTGCTGCAACGCCCCGATGTTCTTCTGTTGGACGAACCCACCAACCATCTCGACATCGAGTCGATCCTGTGGCTGGAGGAGTTCCTGCGCGGATATCCGGGTTCTCTCCTCATGACCTGCCATGATCGGGACGTGATCGACCGCGTGGTCAAACGCATCGCCGAAATCGATGGCGGCCAGATCCGCAGCTACACCGGAAATTACGCCTTCTACGAGCGCGCTCGCGCCGAAGACGCCACTCGCCGAGAAGCGGAATACGAAAAGCAGCAGGCGATGCTTCAGAAAGAAATTCGGTTTATCGAGCGCTTCAAAGCTCAGCCGAGCAAAGCATCGCAGGTGCAGAGCCGCGCCAAGAAGATCGACAAGATTGAACGCGTAGAACCACCGCGTCGGCTGGTCGAACGAAAATTCGATTTCAAAAAGCCCGCGCGCTCCGGCGATGACGTCATCGTCGCCAAAGGGCTCACCAAGCGGTACGGCAACCGTACTGTCATCGACGGTCTCGATCTGCACATCCGCCGCGGCGAACGCTGGGCGGTGATGGGTGAAAACGGCGCAGGGAAAACAACTCTCCTACGCATGCTTTCGGGAGCCTCGGGGCCAGACGGAGGCCAAGTAACCCTCGGCGCCAACGTGGCCATGGGCTGGTTTGCGCAGCATCAAGCGGAGCAACTCACGGGAGACCGAACCATCTTGGAAGAGTTGGACGCCCATGCCCCAACGGCGGGAATCGGTACTCTCCGCAATTTGGCCGGTGCTTTTGGATTTTCCGGCGACGATGTCGAAAAGCCGATCCATGTATTGTCCGGCGGCGAGCGCTCCCGGCTCGTGCTTGCCAAGATTCTGTTTGATGCTCCAAACCTGCTCATTCTCGACGAGCCGACCACCCATCTGGATTTGGTGACCAAGCGCGCGATGGTCAAAGCGCTTTCCGAATACGAAGGTACCCTGGTGTTTGTATCGCATGACCGTTCGTTTTTGCGATCGCTCGCTAACCGGGTGCTAGAGCTTTCGACGGTCGCCGGGCCGCACGCCTATCCCGGCACCTACGATGAATATGTGACCGCCACCGGACGTGAAGCGCCCGGGATGCGCGTCGAACGCTAGCGCCGCAACGCGTAAATGTCTTTTTCGCGCAAATAGTAAACTACTTGACTACCCGTTGCGACAATTCGCAACACCATAGAATCGTCGCTTTCTGACGCACATCCTCACCGGGTCCCAGGTTACACCGCGGTTACGTGGGTTGCACTTCTCGCGCACCACAATAAGCCGACGTGGGGGAATTCCATGCGCAAGGGTTGGTTGGTTCTATTGGCGTTGTGGTCCGGCGCGGCCTTTGCCGCCGACGATTCTTGGAGTGAGGGCGGAGAAGGTGGTTCCACGGCCAGTGCCAAGCCAGAAAAGCCCCTCAAACAAGGGTTTAAGAAGACCAAGGTCGGCAAGGGCGAGGTCGTCCGCAACAAAGTGAAGCTGCTCCGCGGCGACTTGTACAAGCGCGGTCGCTGGTACATCAACGGCAAGTTTCAAGCCCGCGACAAGTCCGAACTGCACGTGGAGTCCCTCAAGCGCAATGAGGATCAGACCCACGTCGTCGCGATGTTCCCCACGCTCAACAAAGGTTTTGAGCTGACCATGGAACGCGGCAGCATCGCCCGCATCATGGACCTCCTCGCCGAAAATGGTATCCTGACGCCACAAGGCATCCAACAACCTGCGCTTGAGACCTTTACCAAGACCTTCGACATCGAATTGAAGACAGCGAAGGGTCCCTTCAAGATTCAGACGATGGAAGTCGTCAATCAATCGGCAGCCAAGTCGCGCTTGTACATCGGCCAGCCGATCAAGGCGTTGATCAACCTGTATGGCAATCTGGTCGATCTCCAGCCGCTGTCACAAAACTCGATCCAAGGGCTCGATGGCGACGACGTTTGTCTGGTTTCCGACGTGAAGATCTTCGCGTGCAAGCCCGTGAAGAAAGGGCAGAAGATTGTGATCAGCGCGGACGGCCAGTCGCTGGACTAGACCGCCGCGCGTCCTGATCCGGTGGGATGCTAGACCGCTTCCAAAGCGGCGTTCAGCACTTCCACCATCTCGTCCACCAAGATCACCTCCAGTGCGTCCCGCGCCTCCGCGGGCACGTCTTCGAGGTCGATCCCATTTCGTCTCGGGAGAATCACCCGTTTGACGCCATGGCGGTGCGCGGCCAACACCTTGCTCTTGATCCCCCCTACGGGCAATACTCTTCCTCTAAGCGTCGCTTCTCCGGTCATCGCGACATCCGCGCGAACCGGCCTTCCGGTCAGCAGCGAGGCGAGCGCGGTGAACATGGTGACCCCTGCGGAGGGTCCATCTTTCGGCGTTCCTCCCGCCGGAACATGCAGATGCACGTCTTTTCCTGCGAGCGCCGTCTCTGAAATCCCGAGCTCGGAAGCGTGCGACATCACATAGGTGAGCGCCGCCCGAGCCGACTCCTTCATCACGTCGCCCAGCTGGCCCGTGAGAACCAGCTGGCCATTTCCAGGTAAGGTACTGGCTTCTACGTAGAGAACATCCCCTCCTACGGGCGTCCAAGCGAGGCCGGTAGCAATCCCCGGTTGACGAACGATCTCTCGAGTTTCCTCAAAGAACCTTCTCTTCCCGAGATAGGTGGGCAGGCTATCCACGTCCACGGACAGCGGCTGGGAAAGTTCACCTTTCGCCTTCTTGACCGCGGCAGCCCGAAATACCCGTCCAAGGGTGCGTTGGAGCTGGCGAACGCCGGCCTCCCGAGTCCACCCCAGGATCGCATCCTTCAACGCCGCATCCTCAAACACGACTTGATCCACTTCCAAGCCTACATTTTTCCCAAGCTTTTCGAGTAGGTGCCCCTTCGCAATCGTGACCTTTTCGTCGGCCGTGTAGCCTGCGATGTTGTGGTTGGTTTCAGACATTTTGAGTTCCTCTCTAGGTTGGACGGGCGATTGAATTTCCAGAGGCTCGGCTGCCCGCCCAATCCCGACTGAGGCATCCGCTGGTACAGAAACAATGGAGATTTCAACG
>SXGT01892600.1_pt1 | contig 13511 bp, 9 predicted proteins | sample 3176221 | NCBI WGS metagenome assembly SXGT01 (sample SAMN11356862, study PRJNA531348) | freshwater metagenome | isolation source: freshwater sample F1-120 | place: China: Fuxian Lake, Yuxi | collected 2017-12-25 | reverse complement strand
CGGCGTCGTCGGCGGCGATCACATCATTTACGTCGACTTCAAACGACGGTACGACCTTGCCGCCCGCATCGCTCGAGCCGAAAGCAAAGGACAGCTCACGGTCGTTGACGGGCTGAAACGGTGCGAACGCCGGGCTGGCATCGCCGTCCTGGATGTGGCGGGCCATCAGATCACCGATGCGCTGATGGCGGCCATGATTCACCAGGCGTTTCTCCTTGGGGCGCTCTACGAGCTGGACCGCTACGGACAGATCACCACCCGGTTGTTCGAGAACCTGAACACCAGGCTGTATCAGTCGTCAGGCGCACACAAGTTCGTGGCGTTGCTGTATGGCGAAGTGTCCGAGGAGGGCACCTTTCGGTTTCTGTCCGCCGGGCAGCCGCTTCCGTCGGTATTTTCACATCGCGAGAATCGTTTCGTGACCGTGACGGACGACCGGCGCCGCTCGGCTCCGCCGCTCGGTCTCCAGCCGTCATTGCGCGTGATCGACCGGCGCACGAATGAAAGCCCGTTCGGCTTCAAAGAGCAATACGAGGTGAACGAGTGGACGCTACTCGGGGCCGGAGACATTCTGTTGCTCCACACGGACGGCCTGTCGGAACATGCCGATGACACGTACTTCCCCAGCGCGGTCGAGGCCGTGCTCCGAGATGCGAAGGATGGATCGGCCCGCGAGATCCACGATGCCATCCTTGCGGATCTGCTGACCGTCGGCCGTCCGGCCGATGACATCACGCTCGTGGTGGTGAAGCGAGCATGAGCGCGAGCCCATTGTCCTGTCTGAAAGTCTGGTGCGTATGTCGATGAAAGCCGTTCGTTGTCACCGTTATGCCGGCCTTGGCGCAGATGGTCGGCCGATCCCCACGCCGGTTCCACTCCACGAGGTACTGTCGCTGGACGAGGTTCCGGTGCCCGAGTGTGCCGACGGCCAGGTCCTGGTCCGGACGCACTACGCGGGTGTGCAGTACCCGGACGCCTTGCAAGCCCAGGGGCTCTACCAGCACAAGCCGAGTCTGCCCTACGTGCCCGGTATGGACGTGGCGGGCGTGGTCGAGGAGATCGGCGTCGGCGTCGAGCACGTGGCCGTTGGTGATCGCGTGATCGCGCAGATGAGCATCGGCGGGTTGGCGGAGGTGGCGGTCGTCCCCGGGGCGTCCGTGTGGAAGGCGCCGGACGGCATCGATCTGTCGACATGCGCCAACCTCGGACGCAACTTCTTTCCGGCGTATCACTCGCTGAAGGTGCTCGGCGAAGTCAAGCCGGGCGATTTGGTGCTGGTCGACGGTGCGTCCGGTGGCGTCGGCATGGCGGCGGTCGGGTTGGCGAAGGCCATGGGGGCACAGGTGATCGCCGGCGTCAGCGTCGCGGAGAAGCAGGAATTTCCGCGGGCGGCGGGCGCGGATCGGGTGTTGGTCTACGGGCGTGACAAGGACAGCTACCGGCAGTTCAAGATCGAGGCGAAGGCGGCCGCGGATGAACTCGGGCACCCCCTTGGCGTGGATGTCGTCGTCGACATGGTGCAGGGAGACCTCTTCGAGGCGCTGGTGTCTTCCATCCGGCCGCTGGGCACGATCTGTCTCGTCGGTTTCACCGCGGGGCAGAAGCCGATTCGGCCGGGTCTGCTGCTGATCAAGCAGGCCGTCGTTGTCGGCAGCATCTGGGCCGGCTGGGCGGAGGCCAATCCCGAAGGGCATCAGCAGAACGTGGCGGAGATTCTGGGGTTCTTGGCGAGCGGCGCGATTGAGGCGAGAGCCGATCGCATTTACCCCGTCAATCGGTTCGTGGAAGCCTTCGAATTGTTCGAGCACAACACAGGACGCGGGAACACGGTCGTGCAGTTCCCGGTTCCAGGGGACTAGTCGCGGCACGGACGCGTGATAGGCGTCGTCGGCGGCGACCCCCGCCGAGACGGGACTCGTGCTCATTACGTCGTTGAAAGGAACGCGACAGCGGAGTAGGCTTACCCATACACCATGAAGAAGAATCCCCACTTGGCCGCCACGGCAAAGGGACGGTCCATCCTCGTGCTCGGGTGTGGATACGGCCTCTGGCTGCTGGCCACTGCTGGCCCGGTCCTCGCGTCCGAATACGAGGTTGTCGCGGCGGCGAAGGCGCAAAACGATGCGGCTGTGGCGACACTCATTGCCGCCGGAGCAGACGTCAACGCGCCCCAACCGGATGGCGCGACGGCGTTGCACTGGGCGGCGTACTGGGATGCCCCGGAGACAGCGTCGCGACTCCTCACCGCGGGGGCCGATGTCAACGCCGTGAACGACTACGGGGTCACGCCGCTGGGGTTGGCGTGTGACAACGCGTCGGCCTCGATGGTGGTCCGGTTGCTGGACGCCGGAGCGGACCCGAACCTTGCGCGATCGACCGGCGAGACGCCCTTGATGAATTGCGCACGAACCGGTAGTGCCGCTGCGATTGAGGCCCTGCTGACCCAGGGCGCCAACCCGAATGCGGCCGAGTCCGTCCGGAATCAGACGGCGCTCATGTGGGCCGCGAGCGAGGAGCATACCAGCGTCGCGCGGCTGCTCCTCGAGGCTGGCGCCGATGTGGGAGCCCGCACCACGACCGGGTACACCGCGCTTCTGATCGCGGCGCGCTCCGACGCGCCCGCGTTGGCGGGCCTCCTGCTGGACGCCGGCGCCGATGTCAACGACCTCGCGCCGGATGGCATGACACCGCTCCTGGTGGCGACCGTGCGGGGCCATGCGGACTTGGCGATCACGTTGCTCGAACGGGGCGCGGACCCCAACGCCTCTGCCGGGTATACCGCCCTGCACTTCGCGGCCGGTTAGTGGCATACCGAGCTGACGGGCCAACTGCGCGGGATCGAGACCGATGGCGACGAAGAGTGGCGTTCGATGAACGAGGTGAAGGTGGGCAAGCTCCGCCTCGTAGAGGCCCTGCTGGCGCATGGAGCGGATGTGAACGCGCGGCTCGTGACTCCACCACCGCAGTTCGGGTATGCCAGCGGCCGGTTTCGCGTGAGTCTGGTGGGCGCCACGCCGTTCTTGCTGGCGGCGATGGATGCTGATGTCGACGTGATGCGCGCGCTGGCGGCCGCCGGGGCCGATACGGACGCGGCCACGGACGAATTCACCACGCCGGTCATGGCGGCCGCCGGGCTTGGACAGGTCCCCGCGGAAACACAGGTGACGCCAGAGGAAGCGCTCGCTGCGGTTCGCGCTGCCCTGGAGTTGGGAGCCGATGTCAACCAGGTCAACCACGAGGGTCGCACCGCGTTGCACGGGGCCGCTCACATCCGCGCCGACGCCATCGTCCAGGTGTTGGTCGACCACGGGGCGGACATCAACGTGGCAGACCAGCGTGGTGTGACCCCGCTCATGATCGCGGAAGGGGGCGGACACATCTTGTTGCCCGGTCTCGGCGGTGGGAGCACCGCGGATTTGCTGATCGCCTTGGGCGCCACCCGGACCGCGGACTCCGAATCGACTGAGATCTACAGTCAAGGAAAGATCCGCTAATTTGACCGTCACGCCGATGTCGTCACGCGTAGCCACCATGGTGTCCCTCGTCGTGGTGCTCACCACCGTGACGACGCCTCGGGTGGCCTCAGCCGGTCAGGATTCAGTGGATGCCGCGAGCTATCGGGCGGTCCTCGACCGCTACTGTGTCGCCTGCCACAACGAACGCCTGCAGCGTGGTTCGCTGGTTCTGGACAGCGCCCGTCTCGACGACGTCGGGGCCGACACCGCGTTGTGGGAGAAGGTCCTGCAGAAGCTGCAGACCCAGTCCATGCCGCCTCCGGGTCGGCCGCGACCCGACGCGGTGGACTACGGCCGATTTGCGTCGTGGCTGGAAACGGAACTCGGTGCGGTCGCCGCGGCGGCACCGAACCCAGGTCGTCCCACCATTCATCGACTCAACCGCCTCGAATACACGAACGCCATACGGGATCTGCTGGGCGTCCAGATCAACGCGGAGGCGCTCTTGCCGGCCGACGATCTGGCCTTCGGGTTCGACAACAACGCCGATCTGCTGACGATTGCGCCCGGGCTGCTGGAGCGCTACCTCTCGGCCGCGCGGGCGGTTACTCGCCTGGCGTTGGAAGACCCGTCGATCGACGCGGACGTGGCGCGATACACCATCGCGGCGCTGGACCCGCAAGACGGTCGGATGAGCGAGGATCTGCCGTTTGGGTCGCGAGGGGGAACGGCCGTCCGACACCACTTCCCGCTTGATGCCGAGTATGTCGTCAGCCTCCGCCTGGGCGGCAACGTGAGGGAGCCCCAGGAGATGGACGTCCGCCTCGACGGCGCGCGGGTGGCTCTGCTCGCTGTCGGCCGCTGGCCCGAGGAGAGCGGACGCGAGCTTGCGCCGATAGGACCGAGTGGCGCGGTTACGGTCCGGTTTCCCGCCACGGCGGGCGCGCATACGCTCGGCGTGTCATTCGTCGAACGGACACCGATCATTGAGGGGGTGGCTCCAAGCCGGCTCCCAGTGTGGACCTTTGGCACCGGTCGCGGCTTTGTCGAGAAGATGACGCTGGACAGCGTAGAGATCGCGGGGCCGTATACGCCCGACACCGTGGCCGGCGGGGCGGGGGAGCATCTGAACCGCGATGGACGCCCCTACATCTTTGCCTGTCGTCCGACCGACGTCGACGACGAAGGTCCCTGCGCCGACCAGCTCCTTGCGGGATTGGCTGGGCGGGCGTATCGCCGGCCGGTCACCGATGACGACGTCATGACGTTGCGGACGTTCTTTGACGAAGGCCGACGGACTGGCACCTTCGCATCCGGGATTCAGCGAGCGCTGGAGATGATATTGGTCGACCCGGAGTTCCTGTTCCGTCTGGAGCGAGACCCGGCCGGGGTGGCGCCGGCTACGGCGTATCAGCTCACCGATGTGGAACTGGCGTCGCGTCTTTCGTTCTTTCTGTGGAGCAGTATCCCTGACGACGAACTGCTGGTGGCGGCCGAGAACGGGCAACTCGGCCAGCCGGCCATACTCGAGGCCCAGGTCAGGCGCATGCTCGCCGACGAACGGTCGGACGCACTCATGTCGAGCTTCGGCGGCCAGTGGCTGCACTTGCGGCGGATGCGCACAGTGACGCCGGAAGTCAGCGCGTTTCCCGGTTTCGACGACAGCCTGCGCGACGCGCTGGTCCGTGAAACGGAACTGTTCCTGGCAAGCCAGTTCCGCGAAGACCGCAGTGTGGTGGACCTGCTTGCCGCCGACTATACCTTTGTCAACGAACGCCTGGCCAGACACTACGGCCTTGACGGGGTCTATGGCAGCCGATTTCGACGGGTGACGTGGGACGACGAGAATCGGCGTGGGTTGCTGGGCCACGGGAGCATCCTGACCGTCACCTCGCTGGCCACCCGGACCTCGCCCGTCGTCAGAGGCAAGTGGGTGCTGGAGAACATTCTGGGCACGCCGCCCCCACCGCCACCGCCGGACGTGCCCGCGTTGCCAGACCGGACCGAGAGCGGAGAGGTCCAGTCGATGCGGGCGCGGATGGAGTCCCACCGCGCCAACCCGGTGTGCGCGAGTTGTCACTCTCGCATGGATCCGCTGGGGTTCGCGCTGGAGCATTTCGACGCGGTGGGCCAGTGGCGCGACACCGAGGCCGATACGCCGATCGACGACTCGGGGATCTTGCCTGACGGGACCACCTTTGACGGGCTTCCGGCCTTGCGAGAGGCATTGCTCGCGCGCCGGGGCGAGTTTGTCGCGACCGTGACGGAAAAACTGCTGACGTATGCGTTGGGTCGCGGGATCGAGTCCTATGACCGGCCGGCCATCCGCGCGATCGTGCGCGCGGCGGAGCCGGATGACTACCGCTGGTCGTCGCTGATCCTGGCGCTGGTCCGGAGTCAGCCGTTCCAGATGAGGAGATCGGAATCATGATCATCACCAAGCGAGCGTTGCCTCGGCGGACGATCCTGCGGGGTCTCGGCACCGCCGTCGCGTTGCCGTTGCTGGACGGCATGGTCCCCGCCCTGACCGCCCTGTCGCAGACCGAAGCGAGACCAAAACCGCGGCTCGGTGTGGTGTATGTGCCCCACGGCGCGGTCATGAACAACTGGACACCGACGGTGGAGGGGGCCGGTTTCGACTTCACGCCAATTCTGCAACCCCTGTCCAGCTTCAGGGATCGACTGATGGTCTTGTCGGGCCTGGATCATGCCCCGGGGGCCCAGATGCCGGGGGATCCGGCCGGCGGACACGGACGGATTACAGGCGCCTTCCTGACCGGGGTTCATGCCAAGCCGACGGAAGGGGCCGACTTCGAAGCCGGACGGTCGATGGACCAGATCGCGGCGTCGACCTTGGGCCGGCAGACACAACTCGGCTCGCTTGAAGTCGGCGTCAGCTTGCCCGACTTCGCCGGGGCGTGCGATGCCGGATTCAGCTGCGCGTATATCAGCACACTGAGTTGGAGCACCCCCACGACGCCGTTGCCGATGGAGAGCAGTCCGCGAGCCGTCTTTGAACGGCTGTTTGGCGACGGCACGACGACGGACCCGGCGGTCCGGCACGAGCGGATGGCGAAGGACCGCAGCGTGCTGGATGCCGTCGCCGAGAAGCTGTCGCGCCTGCAGCAAGGGCTGGGGTCAACGGATCGGGCCAAGCTGTCGGACTACCTGACCGCGGTGCGGGACATCGAGCGGCGCATCGAACGAGCCGAGGCGGAGCTGGATCGCGAGCTGCCGCTGGTCGAGAGGCCGGCCGCGGGCACGCCGAGCTCCTTTGAGGAGCACGTCAAGGTGCTCTTCGATCTGCAGGTGCTGGCCTATCAAACTGACCTCACGCGGGTGATCTCTTTTCTGATGACCCCGGAGCTCACGGCCCAGACCTATCCACAGATCGGGATCCCGGATCCGCACCACGCCTTGTCACATCATGAGAACAATCCGGAGAGTCTCGCGAAGTTGACCAAGCTTGGCGGCTACCACACCGGTTTGTTCGCGTACTACCTCGACAAGCTGCGGGCGACACCGGACGGCGACGGTTCGCTGCTCGACCAGGTGCTGGTCCTCTACGGCAGCGGTATGAGCAACAGCAACCTCCACAACATTCAGAACCTGCCGATTCTGCTGGCGGGGGGCGGCGCGGGGAGGCTCCGTCCAGGGCGCCATGTCCGATACGCCGATGGCACTCCACTGACGAATCTCTATCTATCGTTGCTGGACAAGGTGGATGTGCCGATCGAGCGCTTTGGCGACAGCACCGGCCGACTCGCGCACTTGAGCGACCTCTAGACGCCGCCGACTGGACGGTCGAGCGCGACCGGTCGTCGCTCGGTCGCGCGGCCGGACAAGCCGCTCGGCGCTATCTGTCTCGTCCCGGGTTGGTGCTGCCCACCGACCGTGGAGGTGTGGCATCTTTCCACAACACCTGCAGACCGGTCACCGCTAGGTAGTTGTTGTCGATCATGTCCAGCATGTCGAGAAACAGCCGGCCCTCGGCAAACCACTGCACCGTGCCGCTCCCGAGCCTCCACGGCGTGTCCAGTCCGCCACGAAAGAAGACCGACCGGTCTACAAAGCTGTTGTTGAAGTCCCAGATACCGACACCGACACCCAGGAATCCCCGACTGAACAAGGCGTCTGCGCCGACGTCGGCGAACAGGGATGAGTAGTCGGTTTCGCGCGTGTTGATCGCGGCCCCCACCCGACCGAAGAGGCCCAGGTGTTTGGCCACCGGGAACATCACGCCGACCGAGCCCCCGACTAGTGGTGCGGTCAAATCCGGTTCGCCGTGGACGCGCCAACGCCGCTCGGGTCCGGCAAAGAGGCTGGCCATGGGGAAGAACGACTTGCCCGCGCGCGGCACGACGATCACCGGGACGGCGCAGGCATCTTGCCGGACGCCGGCGTAGATCGGCACGAACGAGTAGCGTCCGGGCTCGCTGAGCGTCACGTCGCCCTGGCACGCAGTCAGGGTGACCCGCCGGCTTTCGCCGACTTCAGGCAGGATGTCGATCATAAACGGTCCGGTGGCGGCTCCACCGTCGCACATATCGATCGCGACGCGCACGCGTCCATCAGGCAGCTCCTCCGGCGCCTGCACGCGCAAGTTACACGTCGGGTCGGGGATCGGAACGGTGATGGACGCACTCGTGTCACAGGTGCCCCAGCCGGTCATGACCGCGGCCGTCACGGTGACCGTGCCAGGCGCCTGCGAACCGAGGTGATGCTCCCAGCGGAGTCCCTCCGGCGTGACCCGCGGGTTCGAGAGTGTGACGGGGGCCGCGTCGTCGCCGCCTCTGGTGAGTGTGATCTCCGCGCTGGCCTCAGCCAGCAGCTGGTCGAGCTTCTCCTGATCCGTCGCCGGGGTCACCGTCTCGCCAAAGATCTGGCGTGCCAGTTGGGGGCCCGCCGTGACCACCGCTGTCACGCCGCTCTCGTCGTGGCTCAGCGATACGGCAACGCTGCGTTCAAGGGCCGCCACCGCTGGAGCCTCGAAGTCGCGCGTCGTCTCACCGGACTCCCCGACATCATTCCGGGCCACGGCGCTCACGATGTAGACCCCGGCGTCGTCGAGCGTGTGTTTCCACTCCACTGCCCCTGTTCCGCTCATCGTGTCCGTCATGCCGTTGGGTCGGGTGAGCGTCACGTCCAGGCGTTCGGCGGATTGCGCCGCGGTGGCATCGATGACGATCTGACTGCCGGCGCACGACGGACAGAGTTCCACCGTGAGAGCGGGGGGCTCCGGGAGTGGGTCGCTGCGGAGCAGCGACAGATTGCAGCACTCGGTCGGAATGACAAAGGTATGCACCTGGTTGCCATCACGTGCCTTGACCTCGAAGCTCGGCATCGGGTCGTCATGCACCCACCGCACGGGGCCGATGAGACCCGGCTCGCCGTTGCGCTGCACGGCCATCCATTCCAGCTCGGTGCCGGTCGGGTACTGGCGCACCGACCCTTCGAACTGTTCGACCTCACGAAACAGGTCGGCGATCAGCGCGTCGACCTCGGCCCTGCTTGACGTCGCGAACGCCTGGCGCAGCACACTCCGCACATCCTCGGCCTGGGTCTGGAACAGGGTCCTGGGGTCGGCCAGCGGACGGAGACCAGGTGGACAGAACGCGTTGGGACCACCCAGCGCCCGCAACTCGACAAACTCCCGCGCTCCGCCCGTTTGCGCGGCCTGGCTGCGGGTTGAGGCCGCCGGGGCGCTCACCGCCGCGGTGTTCACTGGTGGCGCAGTGGCCGCAGGCATTGGGCGGGCCACGTCGACCACAAAACGGACGGGGTTTTGCGCGGTCGTGACCGTATAGCTCGCCATGTGGTCGAGATCGAGGACGACACGCGTGGTGCGCCGCGGATGCCGGCCGATCCGAATCGATCGCACCACGCCATCGGGGTACGAGAAGGACGCCGCGCTCACGATTGGCTCAACGTCGACAGAAGCCAGATCAAAATACAAGCGGGGAGGTGCGGTCAGCTGGCCTGCCTGATGAACCAGGTCGCCGCCGGGACCCAGCGTGACGGTGATGCGGTCCGTGCCGGGTAACAGCTCTCGCTCGATCGACTGGATCCAGTTCACCGGGCCGGCGACCCCGGCATCAGCGGTCGCGTCTGCCGGACGGCCTGGGGGCTGACCCGCCGCGCCCTGTCCCAGGGCCGTCGAGGGCAAGCCGGCAGAGGAAGCAACGATTGCGAGCGAGGCAAGGCAGCGGGCCAGGGCGAGGTGACGGACTGATAACAACGCGGGTCTCCTAGATGGCGAAACCTGTCGCGTCAGTATACGGCGAGGCCGTGGCTGCCGCGCAGGCTCTGACCTACTCGGTCTCGACTTCGACGCGCACGCCGCGGCGTCTCGCGGTGGCGCGGATGTCGGCGGTCGATGCGGGGTTGCCACAGGTCAGCAGGACCGTGGTGGCGGGGTCGACTCGCTCGGCGAGCGCGCTCACCCGGAGGTGGCGCGGCACGAGTGGGGGCACGAGTCGTGCTAACGCGAGTTCGGCTGCCACCCGCGACACGTCGCTCTTGGCGCGCGTCTGTTTGTCCTCTTCGGCGGTTGGCAGTCCGTAGATGTGACGTACGACGTTGCTGGCCCGCCCCTGTCCGATCCGCGGGTCGACCGCGACGTTTGGGGCGGGTCGGCTGATGGTGGGGACATACATGAAGTCGAACCGCCCGGCCGCTTCGATAGAAAACAGGGTCTCTTGATAGCCGAGTTCCACCTCGGTCCGGGCCGTGTGGACCAGGGTGTAGCGACGACCGTCGCCCCCATCGTTGGCGGCCTGCAACGTCTTTAGCATAGAGACAAACGGGGCCACTCCGGTGCCCGTGCCGGCCATCAGGACATTCTGGGCGTCTTGCACCAACTTCGTGAGGGTGAAGTCGCCCACAACGCGGTCCTGGTAGGTCACGGTGCAGGCCTGCTCGCTGTCCAGCCCAAACAGGGCCTCGCTCAGCCGGCCGGGCAACCCGTGGAGGCCCTGGTCCAGCCCCATGAAGAACTCCAGCCAGCCGTGCTCGATGGTCTCGGACGGGGCTGACGCGATTGAGAACGGCTGGCTGATGGGACCCACCGTCTGCCGACCCCAGGGGTCGGATTCCGGTGCATAGATCGGCTTGCCGTCTTGGCCGACTCCGGTCTTCCGCGTGAGTTTGCAGTCGTTCCGGCGCAGGGTGATGTGCTGGCCTGGTTCGTAGGTCGGGAACTGGCACCCTTCTTCGGGCGCCAACCGGAGGCGCATGAGGGTCGGCGCAATCAGTTCCCTGTCCACCACGGTGCCGGTCTTCCGCTCTGCCATCGTTCTCCTTCGTCAACCTTCCATCATGCCGGTCTCGCGCGCTTCCCGCAACCGGGCGCGGAAAAGCGCCTGCCACCGGCCCCCGTCTTGAGGCTATAGTAGGCGGCATGATCAGTAGACGATCGCTGCTCCTGACTCCTGTGGCCGCCGCCGTGGCTCGCGCGGCGGCTGGGACACAGTCCCAGGCTGGTGGTTCCATGCATCTCGCGATGCACCAGAACACCTCGAGTGCGGCCGGATTCCGAGCGTCGATGGAAGGGTGGTCCCGGGCCGGGATCCAATACGTCGAGCTGGGCGCACCGCAGTTGGCCGCCTTTCTCGAGACCGATACTCTGGCTGCGGCCCGCCGGCTCCTGGGCGACCTGGGGCTGACACCCGTCTCAGCGGCCATCGGGCTCCCGGACCTCTGGCTGCCGGGGCCGGCTCGCGCGGACTCCCTCGAGGCCTGGCGGCGGGGGTGCGAACAGATGGCGGAGATGGGGCTGCCCCGCGTGTATTCAGCGTCGGTGACCAACCGTCCGCTCACCGCCGACGACTTTGCCGCCACACCGGCGGCCATCGCCGAGGCGGGGGCCATCGCCGCGGAGTTCGAACTCACGGCGATGATCGAGTTCATCCGCACGTCGACACACCTGGCCACGCTGACCTCGGCGCTCCAGATGATCCGGGCCGCGGCGCACCCCAATGTCCGACCGATGCTCGACTTTTTTCACTTCTGGTCGGGGCTCAGCAAGTTCGAGGACCTGGACCTGCTGGAGCCGGGAGAGCTCGCGCACGCGCACTTCCAGGATGTCCTCGACGCCCCTCGCGAGCTGACCACCAACGACTACCGGCTCATCCCTGGAGACGGCATCGCCCCGGTGGTTCGGATTCTCGAGAAGCTGGCGGAGAAGCAGTATACCGGGGCTTTGTCGGTCGAGTTGTTCCGGTCCGAGTGGGTCGAAGGCGATCCGTTCGCGGTCGCGTCAGAGATTCGTCCCAAGTGCGAGGCTGTCATGCGGCAGGCGGGGGTTCTGTGACCGGGCCTTCAGGAAAGAACGAGCCCACCATGACCTGTCATCTCAGTTCGGCGGGCGCCAATCGTTCGCGCCAGTCGCGGTCGACAAGGTCATGACGCACGGCGAAGTGATTGCGCTGAGCGACATCCGACTCACCGTGATGGAGACCCCGGGGCATACGGCGGGAAGCTCCAGCTATCTCATGACTGTCCGAGAGGGCGGTCGCGATTATGCCGTGGCCATCGCGAACATGGGGACGATCAACCCCGGCAAGAAGCTGGTGGTCGACCCGACCTACCCGGGCGTGGCGCGTCCGGTCAGTCTGGCGCGCCCGCTGCCAACAACTGGCGGAGCGCGTGGCGGTCCACTTTGCCGATGGGCGTGACCGGAAGGGCGGCCAGGATACGGATGTCCGGGCGATACGCTCGCGGCAGGCGTGCCGCGATGAACTGACGCAACGCCTCCACCGATTCTGCCTCCCCGTGTCGCCACACGACAAACGCCACTGGGACCTCGCCGAGGTCGTGGTGCGGCCCGGCTACGACGCAGCACGCCTCGACCGCGGGGTGGTGGTTCACGGCGTCCTCGATCAGCTGCGGGGATAGATTCTCACCCCCCCGATTGATGATGTCGGTGAGGCGTCCGGTGATGGTCAGATAGCCGTCCTCGTCGAGTCGGCCGAGATCGCCCGTGCGTAGCCACCCATCGGACACCGGCCCACCGGCGGCCTCGCCGACATACCCGTCCATGACGCAGCCGCCACCGATACAGACTTCGCCCTCGTCTCCCGTCGGCACCGCATCGAGCGTGCCCGGCGTGCACAGCCGGATGGCCTGTCCTCGCAGCACCGTCCCGACCGTGCCCAGCCGGCGTGCGCTCGGCGGGTTCATGGTTGACGTGCACGTCGCCTCCGAGAGGCCGTAGGAGACGACCAGCGGCACGCCGAATGCCGCTTCGATGCGTCGGTGGAGGCGCAATCCAACGGGCGCGGACCCGCAACGGAGAAAACGCAACGTGCGTCGGGCGGCCGGGTTGGACAGGTGCGGGAGCACACGCGAGTACATGGTCGGTACACCGGTCATGTAGGTCACCCCGAATTCGCCGATCTGGGCTTCGATGCGTGCCGGCTCGAACCGCGTCGCGAGCACGACCGACGCCCCCGCCACGAGCGGGGCGATGAGCTGGTTGTGAACACCATTGGTGTGGTGCAGCGGCATGACATGCAGAAGGCGGTCAGCCGGTGTGATGGACGTGTGGGCTATCACGCCGTCCACATGGCACAGCAGGTTGCCGTGCGTGAGCGGCACGGCTTTCGGCGTGGAGGTGCTGCCGGAGGTAAAGAGGAGCATGGCGCGTGACCCGGGGTTGAGCGACGGTGCCGGGGCGTGGCCTGTTTTCGACGTGGGACAGGATGCGGCCAGCGTGCCAAGCCGCCACACGTCGGCCTCCTCGTGCTGGAGGCCGGCGGCCCTGGCGTCCATGTGGTCGTCCAGCACAATCCGCCGGAGGCCGGCCGCCAGGATGCGACCGTGGAGTTCGTCGGCGCCCAGGTCGAGCGGCATGAAGCAGGGACAGGCGCCGGCCTGCATGAGACCGAAGAAGAGCCCCACCGCTTCTACGGAGCGGGAGGTCAAGATGCCGACCCGCGTGCCGATGGGGAGTCCCGACGCCGCTTCCGCGTAGGCATCGATGCGTTCCGCCAACTCCGCATAGGAGGTGGGGCCGGCCTCTCCGAGGAAGGCGGTGCGCCCGACGTCGGCGTGGTG
>SXGT01748207.1_pt1 | contig 13511 bp, 13 predicted proteins | sample 3176221 | NCBI WGS metagenome assembly SXGT01 (sample SAMN11356862, study PRJNA531348) | freshwater metagenome | isolation source: freshwater sample F1-120 | place: China: Fuxian Lake, Yuxi | collected 2017-12-25 | reverse complement strand
TCTGCACGTGAGGATGTGGAGGAGAGTGCTACTACGCAGTCTGGACCGCTGTTAACCCGCGGTAGTAATTGTACATTGAGCAGCCGGTACACTGCCGGTGCGCCAAGAATTGTTCATGCAGAGGCACTGCGAGCACTGCCGTGGATTCGTAACCACCGAGCAATTATGGTGCTCTCTAATGGCTTTGCAGCGATCCTACACATCTAGTGTACCGGTCGGGTGGATCGCTTGCTCGTACACTGCCAACAGCGACTGCCGCACCGGAGCCGCCATGCGTGCCAGGCGCTCCTGCTCCTCGGCATACTGCTTTCGGCCCTCGGCAGTCTCCACGCGAATGGGGTCGTTGCACTCTGCGTATGCCGAGACATCGTACGGGCTGGCGCGCATGTCGATGATGCGAGCTGCGATTGCCACTTGCAGAGCCTGTTGCAGCAGTTCGCTCGATACCAATGGGTATAGCTGGTACGCGTACTTGAATAGGTCCATGTTTGCATGTATACAGCCAGGTTGGTCGTACTGCGCCTGCGTCTTGCGTGCCAGAGGGTTAATAACGTTCAGGTTTTGCGCGTGAGGATGGAAGAATCGCCAGGCATCGAAATGAGTGCACCGCAGCTGTCCAGCCTCAACGACATGATCTATGACGTCCTGGGATACCCGTAGTGGGAGGATTTCTTGGTGCTTCTTCAGTTGTTGTGGATGGCTGGGGCTCTTGCGACCAGAATACAGCATTGCCCACTCGTGGAAGCCGTAGCAACCGTAAAATGCTGTCCTTTTGCTGGTTGCCAGTAACACTCCGACGACCGCAGCGCGCAGCAGGGGTCGCGCGCGCCCGGGCCGTCCCACGCCGTTCGTGGCACGCTCGGTGCATGCGGGTTCTCCACGTGTCGCCGCACCCGGACGATGAACTCGTCGGGGCCCCGGCCACGCTGATGGCGCTGCGTGACGCCGGACATGAGGTGACCAATCTCGCCCTGTCCCTCGGCCGTCCGGGCGACCACGAGCGCAGGCGGGGCGAGGTGGAGGAAGCGTGCCGGCGTGCGGGCTTCGCCCTCAGGATCGCCGCGCCCCCCATCGCGATGTCCGCCACGGACGACCTCGCAGCGGCCGAGGAGCGCGTGCGGTGGCAGGTGGGCATGGCGCTCGACGGCGCCGGGCCGCCCGACCTCGTCGTGGGGCCATCCCCCCATGACGTTCACCATGCCCATGAGCTGACGGGTCGTGCCATCCGTGATGTCATCGCCGTTCGGGACGCGCCGCCGCCGTGGTGGCTCTGGGCGATCTGGGGTGACCTTCCGTTCCCCACCACTCTCACCACCTTCGACGACGCGCGCGCCGCCGAGATCGCGGACGCCCTCTCGGCCCACGCGGGCGAGATGGCCCGTGCCGACCACCGCGTGCATGTCGCGGCGCGCAGCCGGATGACGGTGATCACGGCGGCGGAAAAGGTGTTCGGGTTCGGGGCGCCCGCCCTCGTGGCGGATCGCGCCGAGGTGGTCACCGAGGTCGTCCGGCACGGCGGCCAGTGGGTGCTGGGGCGGCCGCACGCCCTCACCGCCGTGCAACCCCTGGCCCGACCGACCACACGCATCATCACCGCCTGGATGAACGCGCCGAGTGCCCGCGACCTCGCCGGCGGCCCCGGCGGATAGCCGACCGCTGGTACCACCGCCGTACCCCTCCCGATCGGAGCGATGTGACTCCCCGGTGCCGCCCGGCGGCCCGCAGCGCCAGCGATGCCCGCCTGGCTCCCTCCCGCGCACCCGGACGGCGCCGGTAGCCTGCGGTCCATGGCGCAGGAGCCACCCGGACCGCTTGATGCCGAGGCGGTGCTGCTCTGGATGCAGGCCCACCCCGGCCGCCTGCGCGCCCTGCTGCACGAGGAGGACCCCGAGGGCGTGGACGTCTCCCCCGCCGCGGATGCCGCCGTGCGGGCGCACCTGCGCCTCGCGGGCGAGGGCCTGATGGCGGGGATCGTGCCCGACCTCGCGGATCGCGTGTCGGGCATGGCCGACGACCTCGACGGCTGGTTCGCGGCGGATCACGCGGTCTTCGACCACCACATGGAGCTCGGGCACGGGGCCATCGCCCTCGAGGTGCACCTGCTCTACGACGCGACCCCGGAGACCGAGCCGGCAATCCACGCGGCGCTCGAGCGCCGCCTTCGCCTGAGAGCATGGAACCGCCTGTTCCTCCGGTGCCTCGAGCACCGGCTCGGCCCCGGATACGACGGGCTCACCGACGCCGCGCTCGAGTGGTCAACGGGCCGGGAGCGCGACCTGGCGATGACGATCCTGACCATGCACCACCGGCAGGTGCAGGCCATGGAGGCGGCCACGGGCCACCCCGTCACGAACGATGAGCGCGACCAGAGCAGCCAGGCGGCAGCGGTGCAGGGATACGTGCGCCAGGTCGTCGAGGCGGCCGCCCACGCATTGGCCTCCACCTGAAAGGTCTGTGTCACGTGCGACCCGGCCGGTCGTGGACGGGTACCGCTTCGGGCTTGAATGGCCGCGTGAGCATCCGGCGCGCCCTCATCCCCGCGGTTGTCATGGCCGCCGGCGCCGCGCCCGCGCTCGGCGCCGTGACGCCGGTGCCCACCAGCGGGGCGGCCGCCGGGCAGGCGACGTCCATCGTGCCGGGTATCGCGTACCAGGTCATCCGGCGCTCCGGGCCGCAGGTGCTGCACGTGGTCACGTTCCGCGCCAATGCGCTCACCCGCCTCGCACCGGCCATGGCCTCCGGTTCCCTCACCCGGCGCGCCACGCTCACGGACGGCATGACCGCGCGCCTCGCCCAGGGCGCGACCGCTGGCATCAACGCCGACTACTTCGAGTTGGCCACCGGCACGCCGAGCGGGATCCTCGCGGTGGACACCCACCTGCTCGCGGGGCCGGAGCCGACCCGGTCGGCGCTGACCCTCGGCCCGGGAGGCGCATTCGGCGTGAGCCACCTGGCGCTCGCCGGCCGCTACCAGCGCCTCGACGACACGGCGCCCACTCCCTTCCCGATCCACACCTTCCGCTCCGTGAACCGGCCGCTGGCCGCCACCGCGGCCACGGGGGTCGTGGCGTACACGCCTGACCGCGGCGCACCGACCCCCACGGGCCCGGTGCATGAGGTGGTGGTCGCCGTTGATGGCGGTGCCGGCCTCACCGTGAACGGAACGGTGCAGGGCACGGTCATCGCCCAGTCCCCGGGCGGAGGCACCGCGATAGCCGTCGGGCAGGTGGTGCTCTCGGGCCGCAACGGCTCGGGCACCCTGCTGGCGGGCGAGATGCCCAATGGCAGCCGGGTGGAGATCGAAACGGCCCTCCCGGGAATCGCTGCCGACGTCTGGGGCGCGGTGGGCGGAGGGCCGATGATCGTGCAGGGCGGGGTGCCGGTGGCAAGCGCCGCGGAGGGCTTCACACCCAGCCAGATGAGCAGCCGCACCACCCGCACGGCCGCGGGCCAGACCGCAGACGGCGCGATCCTGATGGTGGTCTCCGAGGGACCCCAGCAGGGCGCGCGTGGGTACACGGTGGCGGAGCAGGGCGAGATGATGGCGTCCCTGGGCGCGATCGAGGCCATCGGCTTCGATTCGGGTGGCTCATCGCTCATGGCGATCGGTCCCCACCAACTGATTCCGGGGAGTGGCGAGCGCGCCATCGCCGACATGCTGGTGGCGTATTACGCGGGGGCCCAGTTGTCGATCCCTCCGGACAACCGCGTGACGCCCAACGGTGACGGCATCGCCGATCAGGTGACCCTGGGCGCCCAGTCACCCGTCGCCGGCCATACCGTGGTGACCGTGGCCCGGCGCGGCGGGGGGTTCGCGGAAACGGTCATCGACCGTACGGGCGACCCCGCGTACACGCCGGTGACCATCGACCCGGCCGGCCTCGGGATGAAGGAGGGCCCCTACTCGGTGACGGTCGCCCTCACACCATCCGACGGCGCGGCGGCCACCTCGCAGAAGCGCATCCTCGTGGTGGACGGCACGCTCGGCGCGCTGCGCGTCGCCAGTCGCGGGGCCAAGATGAAGCGGCGGGTCACGGCGTCGTTCACGCTCTCGCGCGGTGCCCGGGTGACCGCCCGCGTGACCGCCGCCACCGGGCGCGTGGTGGCCATCCTCGCCAGTGGCCGGCGCATGCCGAAGGGGCGCCGGACCCTGACCTGGAACGGCAAGGCGGGCAAGGCCCTCGCGCCAGGCGGCCTCTACACGGTCACGGTGCTCGCGACGGGTCCCTACGGCACGTCGGGGCTGCGCGACACCGTGCGCGTCCGGTAGCCCGTCGCGCCCGGCGCCATGCGCACGGGCGGCACCATGCGGGGGGGTCCCGCCGCCTGCGCACCCTCAGGTGGCCGCGGAGGCCGCCGCCACCGACCCGGCGAACGAATCCAGCGACTGCCCCCCACTCACGCGCACGCGTGGCAACCGGGTGAGCGAGTCGGCACGCAGCACCGATCCGCCCTCCGTGGTGTAGCCCAGCAGGTAGCCGGCGCGGGCGACCGCAGCGGCAGAGGCCCCATCGTTGCGCCCCGCCGGGTAGCAGAACCACCGCACCGGATGGCCCAGCAGCCGCTCGAGCGTCCCGCGCGACGCCGTGAGCTGCTGCGCACGCGAGGCGTCGTCGAGCGACGGCAACTCGAGGTGGTCAACCGTGTGCGACCCGATGTCCATGCCCGCGTCGCTCAACCGGCGCAACTGGGCGGCGTCAAGGAACGCCCTCTCGCCGATGCGGCTGGTGATGATGAAGAAGGTCGCAGGCCACCGCAGGGGGGCAAGCACCGGCAGGACGTCCTTCACGGCATCCACGTAGCCATCGTCGAACGTGAGGAGCACGGGCTTCGCGGGCAGCGTGGCGCCGTCCTCGACGGCCCGGAACACCTCCGCCTGGCTGACCGCCGTGTACCCGTGCGCCTTGAGCCACCGCATCTGCTGCCGGAACGCCGAAGGCTCCACGGTGAGGTCCAACGAGACGTCGTTGGTCGCGGTGGAGCGCGGGGCCACGCGGTGGTACATGAGCACGGGCACGGTCACCGTCGACCGGGCCGGGCTCCCGGATGGGCGCAGGCCATGGTCGCGCTCGTGCGTGTCGCGCGCGGCGGGGGCGGTCGTCGCGGTCGGGGTCGTCACCGCCGCCGTCCCGGTGATCGTCGCGACCGACCCACCGGCCGCCACGGATCCGGGCGCTCCCCCGCGCCAGTCCCAGTCCGGGTTCACCGCCCATGTCACCACCGCCACAACCGCGACGGCAATGACCGCCCAGAAGGCGAGATCGCGGCGGTGCCGGCGCCTGCGCGCCGCGGCCTGCTCGCGCCGGCGGCGGGGCCGGGGGTCGTCGTCAGGGGTGCCCATGCGATCCCAACGCTAGCCGGGGCTCAGGCGGCAGCGATCCCGCAGAGGTCGCGCACCACCCGGGCGGCGTCCGGCGTGGCCGCCGAGAGGGCGACGGTGGTCACGCCCGCCTCGCGGAGGCCTGCGAGCCGATCCCGCACCCACGCGGGATCACCGATGATGGCGAGGGCGTCGAGCATGGCGTCCGGTACCAGGGCCTCGGCATCGCGGCGGCGGCCGTCGAGCGCGGCGGCCTGAATCGCCGCGCACTCGGGGGCGAACCCCATCGCCGCCACCGCATCGCGGTAGTAGTTGCGCGAGCGCGACCCCATGGACCCGACGTAGAAGGCGATCTCGCGGCGTGCGGCCGCGCGCGCCGTGTCAGCCTGCGCGCCGCCCCCGACCCAGCACACGCACGACGTGGTGATGCGCAGGGGACCGAGCGCGGGGTCACGACGTGCACGGCCCTGGGCCAGCGCATCGGCCCACGGTCCCGCGATGGCCGCGGGCGAGGCGAACAGCGGCCACCACCCGTCGGCCATTTCGGCGGCCAGCCTCACCCCGCCCGGTGCGAGCGCCGCCAGAACGATCGGGAGACGCGGGCGCTCCGGGCGGGTGATCATGCGCAGCGGGCGTCCCATCCCGGTTCCATGCCCCGCGGGCAGCGGGATGGGACGCGGGCCGTCCACGTCGAGCACCTCGTGCGCCCACACCATCCGGCAGGCGGTGATGGCCTCGCGCAGCTCACCCAATGGCTGTGCGAAGGGCACACCGTGCCATCCCTCGATGACCTGGGGGCCCGACGTGCCGAGGGCGATCGTTGCACGCCCCCCCGACAGGGCATCGGCGCCGGCCGCGGTCTGCGCGATGAGGGCCGGGCTGCGGCTGTACACGGGCAGCACGGCGCCGATGGCGACCTGCGACGTCCTCTCGGCCAGCGCGCCCATGAGCGTGGGCGCATCGAATCCCCAGGTCTCGGGGATCCACACCTCGGCGCAGCCCGCCTGCTCGGCCGCGACGCCCATCGCCACCGACGCGCGCGGGTGGGCCATGTGGTCGAGGGCCAGGGCGATACGCACGCCCCGATCGTACGTCGGCGTGCGACGTTTGTCCTTCCCGCAACACCGATGCGGGGCACGCATCCGGGCGCCGGTCTATGTTCGGGTCACGTCCCCCGGGCGGTGCCTCGCGCCGCCCCCGTGTACAGACGACCGAAGGTGACGTCCTGAGCACCACAGAGCAGGCCACGGCCACCCACGCACGCGCGCTCGCGACATTGCGGGCGATGATGAGCGCGCGGTGGATCGACGCGGTCGAGGAGGAACTCGTCCAGCGCGGCGAGGCATTCTTCCAGCTCGGCGGGGCCGGGCACGAGGCCTCGGCGGTGCTCGCCGACCACCTCGGCCCCCAGGACTGGCTGCAGCCCCACTACCGGTCACGCGCACTGCTGGTGCGCCGGGGCATCCCCCCGGAGCGCTTCTTTCACGGCCTGCTGTCCACCGCGCAGTCGGACTCGGCGGGCCGGCAGATGCCGGCCTTCCTCAACGACCCCGACCTCCACGTCCTGCCCATGACGGTGCCCACGGGCAACGGCCTCCTGCACGCCGTGGGCGTGGCCCGCGAGGTGGCCCGCCGCCCCGACCGCCCGATCATCGTGGCGGGCACCGGGGACGGCACCACCCAGCAGGGCGAGGTGATGGAGGCCATCGGCGAGGCCGCGCGCGAGGGGCTGCCCGTGCTCTTCTGGGTCGAGGACAACGGCTACGCCATCTCCACGCACACCACCGCCCGCACCCTCTACGACACGGTCCGCGGACCGGTGGATGCCTTCCTCGGCGCGCCCATCGTGCGTGCCGATGGCCGGGATCCCGTGACCCTCGAGGCCATCGTCGCCCGGGCGGTGCGGGATGTACGTGAGTCGCGCCGCCCCGTGGTGCTGGTCGCCCAGGTCGAGCGCCTCACCCACCACACGAACGCCGATGATGAGTCGGTCTACCGCGGCGAGGCCGAGCGCACCGCGGCCCGTGGGGGCGACCCCATCGCCGCCCTGTGCGAGCACCTCATCGCCGAGGGGGTACCCGCGGCCAATCTCATCGCGATCGACCGCGAAGTGGAGGCCGAGGTGCGGGCCGCCGCCGTCCGGGCGCTCCAGACACCCGACCCCGCGGCAACGACGGGGGCCATCCGCCCGGTATCCGCCGACGTCATCGCACGGGCCAGCGGCCCCGGGCCGGACGCCGACGGACCGCCCCGCACCATGCTCGAGGCCATGCGCGACGTCCTGCGCGCGCGCCTGACCGACGACCCCCGCGTCTCGCTGATGGGCCAGGACATCGAGGACCCGAAGGGCGATGTCTTCGGGCTGACACGCGGGTTGTCCACCGAGTTCCCCGGCCGGGTCACCAATGCCCCGCTCACCGAATCCACCATCGTGGGTACGGCGATCGGCCGCGCCCTCGCCGGGGGCCGCCCCGTCGCGATGGTGCAGTTCGCCGACTTCCTGCCCCTCGCGTTCAACCAGATCGCCTCGGAACTCGCGACCCTGCACTGGCGCACCGACGGCCGTTGGTCGGCGCCGGTGGTCATCCTCGCGCCGTGCGGGGCGTACCGCCCGGGCCTCGGCCCGTTCCACGCCCAGACGATGGAGGCCACGTTCGCCCACATCCCGGGCCTCGACGTCGCCATGCCCAGCACCGCGGACGACGCCGCCGGCATCCTCGCGGCCGCCCTCGACGGTGATCGCCCGACGCTGATCCTTTACCCCAAGACCTGCCTCAACGACCCCGTCCGCGTGACGCGCGTGCCCGGGGCCCCACGCCCGGTCGTCCCGGGGCACGCAGCCGTGCGCCATCGCGGTGACGACGTCACCGTGGTGGCCTGGGGATCCACCGCGTCCATCGCCGAACGGGCGGCCGGGGTGCTGGACGCCGCGGGCGTGGGGGTGGATCTCATCGACCTGCGCAGCATCGCGCCCTGGGACATTGATGCCGTGGTGGCCAGCGCCGCCCGCACGCGCCGCCTTGTGGTGGTGCACGAGGACAACCTCACGGGCGGGTTCGGCGCCGAGGTGGTGGCGCAGGTGTCGGACCACCTCGGCGGCGGCGTCACCACACGCCGCATCACGCGCCCCGATACCTGGGTGCCCAACAACTACATCAATCAGGTGGCGCTGCTGCCGTCCACGCGGCAGGTGGTCGACGCCGTCGCGGCGATGGTCGGTGGGCTCGAGGTCGAGGAGGTGGGTGCGCAGCAGGTGGACGGCGTCCTCGTGGTGGAGGCCACCGGCTCCAGCCCGGCCGACCAGCAGATGATGGTCATCGAGTGGCTGGTGGCCGACGGCGACACGGTGACCGAGGGCCAGGTCATCGCGGAGTGTGAGGGTGACAAGGCCGCCTTCGAACTCGCCGCGCCCGCATCGGGCGAGGTCAGCGACCTGCACGACGAACTCGAGATGGTCGCCATCGGCACGCCGCTGGCGCGCATCGCCCTCGCCCCGGGGGCCCAGGCCGCCCGCCGCCGCGTGCCCGCCGAGCCCGCGCTACGGGTGCGCCGGGTTCCGGGGCATCAGCCCTCCCCCCTGCGCACCGCCACGGCGGCTCCGCAGGCGCAGTCGCTGGCCGTGGGCCTGGCGGGCATCTCGGTGCGCGCGGGGCGCCGCATGCTCACAAACGCCGAGATCGCCGCCCGCTTCCCCGGCCGCACGGAGGCCGACATCGTGCGGCGCACGGGCATCCGGCAGCGCCCGATCCTGGGCGAGGACGAGGACCTCGTCGCCCTCACGGCCGAGGCCGCCCGGCAGGCCCTTGACGGTCAGGGCATGGCGCTCGGCGACCTTGAGGCCATCATCGTGGCCACGGGCACGCCCCCGCGGCTGAGCCCCACCGTCGCCTGCCTCGTGCAGAACGCGCTGGCCGATCACTACGGGCCGGCCGACGTGGCCGCCAGCGACGTGTCGGCCGCATGCTCCGGCTACCTGTACGCGCTGCAGGGCGCCCACGACATGCTGCAGCAGCGCCGTGACGCCTCGGTGCTGGTGATCACCGCCGAAGCCATGTCGCGGTTCGTCGACCCGGACGACTTCGATACCGTCGTGGTGTTCGGTGACGCGGTCACGGCCACCGTGGTCCACGGGCCCGACCGGATCGGCGACTCCCCCCTTCTCCTGCACCGGCCCGTCCTCTCGGCCAGCGGCGACGACGGCTCGGTGATCCATCATGGCCCGCGGCGGGAGGACTACCTGTTCATGGACGGGCCGCGTGTGTACACGCGCGCCGTGCGCGAGATGCTCCGGATGCTCGACCGCGCGGCGGCCGAGTCGGGCGTCTCCATCGCCGACCTCATGCACGTGATCCCGCATCAGGCCAATGCGCGCATCATCTCGTCGGTGCAGGCCCGCAGCGGCCTGCCCGAGGACCGCTTCGTCGTGAACGTGGAGAACTGGGGCAACACGTCGTCGTCCACGATCCCCATCGCGATCGCGGAGCACCTCGGCACCTCCCCCCGGGGCCTCGGCGGGCTCGTGGCCTTCGGCGCCGGCCTCACCTCGGGCGCGGCGATCGTGGAGTTCGCCGGCAGCACCTGACCAGGAGGCCGTGATGGGTTCCATCCCCTACTCGCGTGCAATCGAGACGGACCGGGGGTTCGACGAGGTTCTCACGGCCACGCGCGCCGCGCTCGCCGATGAGGGCTTCGGCGTGCTCACGGAGATCGACGTCAAGGCGACCATGAAGGCCAGGCTCGGCATTGACCGAGACGACTACGTGATCCTCGGCGCATGCAACCCGCCGCTTGCCCACGCCGCACTCGAGGCCGAGCCCGACCTCGGGGTGCTGCTGCCCTGCAATGTCGTCGTCTACCGCACCGGAGGCCGCACCCGCGTGAGCGCGGTGGCCGCCGGGCAGATGCTGGGAATGGTCGGCAACGACGCCCTTGCGCCCGTGGCCACCGAGGTCGGCGAGCGTCTGGAACGCGTGCTCGCCGCCGTCGCCGCCGCCGCCGGATAGCCCCCGGCGGGGACCCACCCCCCGGCCGTGGCCGCCGCGCGCGACCCGGCTACCCCGTCTCCCCCGCCGCGTCGAGGATGCGGCGGGCATCATCCGGGCCGACCCCGCGCCGCGCGAGCCACCCCAGCGCACGGCGCCGATCCCCCGGGTCGCTCACCTGCCCCGGATAGCGTCTGCGTACCTGGCGGATGAGATCCTCCGCCGCGGGTGCCGCGTCATCTCCCTCGGCCCGCGTGCCATCGTCGGAGCGTACGGCCTCGCGCACCGCCGCGGGCGACAGCCCGAGGCGCACCAGACGGTTCGCCAGCCGGCGGCGCTCCGCCACCGACCCGGGCACCCCGCGTGCGTCGAGGGCGGCGACGAGCACCGCCTGGTCGTGGCCCTGCGGAACCGCCGCCCCGACCGCCTGCTCCACCGTGTCGTGCGGGAACCCCACGCGCGTCATCTCGGACCGGATGCGCCGGGACGCCCACCCGCGCGCGGCGAGGCGTTCCACCCGCAGGGTGGCGTTCGCGTGCTCATCCATCAGGTGGGCGGCGGAGAGGCGGGCGAGCACGGCATCTACTTGCCCCTCATCGGCCCGGCGGTCACGCAGGCGCTGCACCACCTCGCGGCGGCACCGCCCACGGCCGACCGTAAAGCGAAGGGCGGCCTCCCACAGACGCTCACGGGCGGCGGCCTCCTCGACCCCCGCCACCCGGGCCACATCCATCTGCTCCCCGGTGAACAGCCCGAGGTCGGCGACCAGGTGGACCGGCAGCCGCAACCACAGTCCACCATCGCGCTCGACGCGGATGGTGGCACCGTTCCCCGAGGCCCGGAGCGCCGTGATGGTCCGGATCACGGCGCGATCGGGTGGGTCAGCGCGCGCGCGGGATCTCGTTGGAGCAGCGCATGCACCGCCACACGGCGTGGCGGCGGTCGCGCGTGACCTGGTTCGTCGTGTTGTCGTCGTACATGCGCATCGTCCGCGCGGTCGCGAAGGTCGCAGCGCCGCACTTCGGGCACTCCGGAGCGCCCTCGGTCGCGCTGATCCCCGTGTTCGTCGTGTCGTTCTCGGCCATGGCCACACCTTACCGCCCGTCGCCGCGTGCGTGAACGCTCAACGGGTCGGGGTCGGGCCGTCGGCATCGAGCCGGGCGACGGCGTCCCGCACCGCCGGCGCCACCTCCGTGCCATACAGCGAAATCGCGCGCATCATGTCGGCATGCGGCGGGTTGCCGACGCCCATGTGGAGCAGCACCCGGCGATTGCCGAACATCTCGAACTCCTCGAGGATCTTGGCCGTGACCTCCGCCGGGCTGCCCACCATCAGGGCGCCGTGCGGCTGGCGCATGCGATCGAACTGGGCGCGGTCGATCTCGCTGCCCCAGCCCCGCTCGCGACCGAGTTGGTTCATCGCCGCCATGAGTCCCGGGGCCGCGACGTCGGCGGCGCGCTGCGACGTCTCCGCAATGAATCCGTGGGACGCGATGCCCACCGGCACCCCCGCGGGGTCATGCCCGTACTCGGTGAGGGCCTCGCGGTACACGTTGACGAACGGGATGAAGGGCTGGGCGGCGGCGCCGATGATTGCCACCGAGATGGGCAGGCCGCGTGCGGCGGCATTGACCACCGACTGGGGCGTCCCGCCCACGGCGACCCACACGGGCAGCCTCGCCTGTATGGGCCGTGGGTGCACGGCCCGGGCGTCGAGGGGTGCACGGTGACGACCCTGCCACGTGATGACCTCCTCATCGCGAAGGCGCAGCAGCAGGTCCAGTTTCTCGAGGAACAGGTCCGGGTAATCGGCCAGGTCGTAGCCGAACAGGGGGAACGACTCCACGAACGATCCCCGGCCGGCCATGATCTCCGCGCGCCCCCCCGAGACGAGGTCAATGGTGGCGAAGTCCTGAAACACCCGCACCGGATCGTCCGACGACAGCACCGTCACGGCGGAGGTCAGACGGATGCGCGACGTCCGGGACGCCGCCGCGGCCAGCACCACGGCGGGCGACGACACCGGGAAGTCGGGCCGGTGGTGCTCCCCCACCCCGAACACGTCGAGCCCCACCTCGTCGGCCAGCACGATCTCGTCGACCAGATCGCGCACCCGCTGGCCCACGTCGATGGAGCGCCCGGTCACGGGATCGGGCGTGGCATCCCCGAAGGAATAGATGCCGAGTTCGATCCCCTGCATCAGACGACCTGCCGATCGCGTCCCCGCCGATTCCGGGCGTCATCAATCTCCCGCTGGATGCGCCCGTCATCGCGCTCGGCGAGGATGACGTAGGCGACGCAGAAGACACCGAGGCCGATTCCCAGTCCCGTCGCGATCCACAGGAACGGGGACCAGCCGAGGGGGGCGCCGATGACCCATCCGAGCAGCACGCTCACGGGCACGATGGTGACCCCGAGCACCCACAGGCGCTTGCGCGCGGTGCGGGTGTACCCCGGATCGGGATGCAGTCCCTCCTGCTCGGCGGCGACGCGGGAGACGATCTGCTCACGGGACTCGCGGCGTGTCATCCGGTCGCAGGATACCGCCCACGCGGCGCGGCCCCCATGCCCTGCCGTGCCTCTCGCCCACCGCGACGGCCGTCCGGGGCCTGCGCTCCCACGGCGTGCATGCGCCGCGGGCCAGGCGCACCATCAGCCCACGCGGGGCCAGGACGATACGAGCGGGTAGGGGCGGATGGGCCCGCCCCCTCCCGGGTGGATCTCGAAGTGCAGGTGCGGCGTGGTCCCGCGGGCATCGCCCGTGTCGCCGTTGTACCCCAGGACCGTGCCGGCCCCCACCGCGGCACCCTCGCGCGCCGCCGGCGCGAATCCGTCGAGGTGGCAGTAGAAGTACTCGTCCCCGTTCGGCGCGCGCAGCCAGAACCGGTTTCCGCTGACGGGCGTGGTGCCGATGCGGATAACCGTGCCGCTGACCACCGCGACGATCGGGACCCCGCGTGCGGCCACCAGATCGATGCCCTCGTGGTAGCGGCCACCCCGCGGGGCCATCCAGTCGTCCGAGAAGGTCGTGGGGGCCGCGACCGGGAACACCGGCTCCATGCCGGCCGCGGCCACGGGGATGTCGGCCGCGCCCTTCGCCCGGGCGTCGCGCACCCGCGCCTCCATCCGGGCCGACAGCGCCGCCCCGAGTTCACGGCGCGCATGGGCGACCACGGTGCGCTGCCGGGCCAGCAGGCCCTCGACGCGCG
>SXGT01605838.1_pt1 | contig 13513 bp, 15 predicted proteins | sample 3176221 | NCBI WGS metagenome assembly SXGT01 (sample SAMN11356862, study PRJNA531348) | freshwater metagenome | isolation source: freshwater sample F1-120 | place: China: Fuxian Lake, Yuxi | collected 2017-12-25 | reverse complement strand
GCTTGGCGTACTGACCGGCGAGCCGACCCACCTTGACCACCGGCACGCTGGCCGCGTAGGTCAGGACGACCGCCATCGACAGGAGCACCCGCAGCTTGTTGCGCACGTTCTCGGCTGTGACGCCCTCGAAGGTCTCGGCACAGTCGCCACCCTGGAGGAGGAACGCCTCGCCCCGGGCCACCGACGCCAGCCGGTCGCGCAGGTCGTCGCACTCGCCGGCGAAGACCAGCGGCGGCATCCGGCGCAGGGTCGCGACGGCGGCGTCGCGAGCAGCGGGATCGGCGTAGGTCGGCTGCTGCGCCGCACCCATCGCACGGAGGTCGTCGAGGCTCGGAATGCTCACTCGGCAAGGATACGCGCGTCCGCCGACCCGACCGAACCGGCCGTCACCAGCCCATCGTGCCCGGCGGGCCCTTGAACGGCCCGGTGATGCGCGAGGTGATCCAGCCCCCGTAGAAGTCACCCTCCTGCGCCTGGACCTGCTCCCCGTCGACGAGGCACCGGTCCATCCGTCCCGGGTACAGCGCGAGGTGACCGGTGATCGGCGCGAACGCCGGCGTCGGGTCGGGATAGGTCCATGCGGCATCCGGCAGGCGGAGTCCTCCGGCGACCACGTCGAAGTAGCGAGCCCGGCCCTTCCACTCGCACCACGATCGCCGATCGCTCGGCACCAGCAGGTCGGCGTCGACGTCCTCCCACGGGAGGTAGTACGTCGGTGGGTGGCTCGTCTCGAGCACCCGCCACGCCCGGTCGGTGCGCGCGAGCACCGAACCGCCGACCTCGACGACCACCCTCTCGTCGCTGCGCACCAGCGCGGGCGGACGGGGGTAGTCCCAGACGTTCTCGACCGGTCGCTCGGCTCGGCTCATGACGTCGACGCTACCCACGGCGCGGTCAGCCTGCCGATCAGAGAGGCCGGTCAGAGAGGCCGGATCTCGTCCCAGACCTCGTCGGACTCCTCCTGCGCCCGGGCCTTCTGCTGGGCCCGCTCCTGCTCACGCTCGCGCTTCTTGGCGTCCTGGGCGTAGAGGTCCTCGTACTCCTGCCCGGAGAGGTGCATGATCTCGTACATGATCTCGTCAGTGATCGCCCGCAGGATGAAGCGATCGTCCTGCAGGCCCTCGTAGCGGCTGAAGTCCAGCGGGGTGCCGAACCGCACACCCGGACGCGCCAGCTTGCCGAAGACCTTGCCCGGCGGGGCGACGACCTCGGTGTTGATCACCGCCACCGGGATCACGGGGACCTTCGCCTCGAGCGCGAGCCGCGCGACGCCCGTGCGGCCGCGGTAGAGACGGCCGTCGTGGGACCGGGTGCCCTCGGGGAAGATGCCGCACACCTCCCCCTCGGACAGCAGGCGCAGCTGGGTCGCGATGGCGCCGGCGGCGGCGCTGCCGCTGGTCCGGTCGATCGGGACCTGACCCGATCCGGAGAAGAACTTCTTCTGGAACCAGCCCTTGACACCGGGGGTCTCGAAGTACTCCGCCTTGGCGACGAACGTGATTCGGCGCGGCAGCACCAGCGGCATGAACAGCCAGTCGCTGTAGGACAGGTGATTGCACGCGAGGATCGCCGGCCCGTCGGTGGGGACGTTCTCGGTGCCCTCGGCCCATGGGCGGAAGATGACCCTCAACATCGGCCCCAAGGCCAGGAACTTCAAGAACCAGTAGAACACTCGGCGCCTCCTGTGCGTCGCCCGCACTCTACTCCGCCATCGGCCTGTTGCCGATGCACGCCATGGGAGAGGATGGGACCCATGAACGCCGACGTCGCCAGGCTCCCCGGATCCGAACCCTTCGCCGCGGACGGCGGGCCGGTCGGCGTCCTGCTGAGCCACGGCTTCACCGGCTCGCCGGCCTCCATCGTCCCGTGGGGCCGGGCCCTCGCCGAACGCGGGCACACGGTGCGCGTCCCGCTGCTGGCCGGTCACGGGACCCGGTGGCAGGACCTCAACGCGACCCGGTGGACGGACTGGTACGACGGGCTGGAGCGTGAGCTCGTCGAGCTGCGCGACCGCTGCGACCACGTCGTCGTCGGCGGTCTGTCCATGGGCGGGGCGCTCGCCCTGCGCCTGGCGGCCGACCACCCGGAGACCGTCGACGCCGTCGTCGTCGTGAACCCCGCACTCGCCTCGGGCGACCCGCGGCTGCGGCTGCTCCCGGTGCTCAAGCACCTCGTGCCGTCGCTCCCGGCGATCGGCAACGACATCGCCAAGCCCGGTCAGAACGAGCACGCCTACCCGCGCACCCCGCTGAAGGCCCTGCACTCGGGGACCCAGCTCTGGCGGGAGACGACGGAGCTGTTGGGCGACGTCACCGCTCCCCTGCTGTTCCTCCGCTCGCCCCAGGACCACGTCGTCGACGGACTGACGATCGACCTCGTGCGCGAGCGGATCGGCTCACCGGTGGCGGAGTTCGTGGAGCTGCCGCGCAGCTACCACGTCGCCACCCTCGACCACGACGCCGACCTCATCGTCGAGCGCTCCGCCGTCTTCATCGCGACGCACGCCGGTGGTCAGGATGGTTGACCCGCACGACGAGCACGCCAACGACACCGACGGCTCGGACGAGCCGGAGCCGCACGAGGACGACCCCTCCCCGCGCGACGCCTTCGACGACATCGTCCGCGGCCTCGACATGGACTGGACCCCGGACGACGGGACCGACAAGGACTGGACCGACAAGGACTGGACCGACAAGGACTGGACCGACCCGGGCGTGATCGCCTTCGGCACCCCCGCGTCGCAGACACCCCCCGAGCTGAGGGACGAGGCCGATGACCGGCGCGACCTCGACGCCGAGCCGGACCCGGCCGACGAGCAGTTCTACCGACGTGTCGGCGGCGGGCCGGTGCGTCCGATCCACCGAGGTCGCGTCGCGGCGTGGGCCGGGGTGCTCGGCACGCCGGCCGTCCTCGCGATCTGCCTGCTGGCCGGCATCTGGATCTCCCGACCGGTGCTGCTGACCGCCGGACTCACCGTCGTCGCCGGGTCGATCTACTTGATCTCCCAGCTCCCCGAACGCGGACCCTCCCACCCGGACTGGCCGGACGACGGCGCCGTGCTGTGAGGCGTGCCATGTCGGCGGCTCCGACGAGCCCGGCCTCAGGTCCGAGGTGGGCGCCGACGATGCGTGCCGTGGGTCGGAACCCTCGACCCGTGAGCTGCTCCTCGTAGCTGGCCCGGGCCGGCGCCAGGAGCATCTCGCGCGCGGCGCTCGCGCCTCCGCCGATGACGAACATCCCGGGATCGAGCGCGGCGGCGAGGTCGGCCATCCCGATGCCGAGCCAGTGACCCACCTCCGCGATCTTCTCGCGACAGGCCTCGTCGCCCGCCTCGGCGAGGGCCGTCACGTGCGGGCCGTCGACGAGCGCACCGTCGGCGACCTCGAGGAGGCGACGACCCAACGCGGAGTCCGACTCCACCTCGCGGGCCGCGAAACGGCTGAGGACCCGACCACTGGCGTACTGCTCCCAGCACCCGACGTTGCCGCACTCGCACCGGCGGCCGTCGGGCACGACGCGCATGTGGCCGAACTCCCCGGCGATGCCGTAGCGACCGCGGTAGGTCTGGCCGTCGATCACGATCGCGCCACCGATGCCGGTGCCGAGGGTGATGAGCACGAGGTCCGGCTCGTTCTGCGCCGCCCCGAAGCGCCACTCCGCCCAGCCGCTGGCGTTCGCGTCGTTGTCCACGAGCACCGGGAGCTTCGTGCGACGCGCGACCCGGTCGCGCAACGGCTCGTTGCGCCACGACAGGTGGGGGGCGAAGACGACGGTCGACTGGGTGGCGTCGACGAAGCCGGCCGCCCCGATCCCGATGGCCTTGACGACGTGGTTCTCGCGCAGCGTCTCGGTGACCTCGACGATCGCGTCGAGGACCGAGTCGGGATCCGTGGTCGGTGTGCTGGTGCGGGTCCGCTCCAGGATCCGACCGTCCTCGTCGACCACGCCGGCGGCGATCTTGGTGCCGCCGATGTCGACGCCGATCGCGAGGCGCTCGGCCAGGAGTCGGTTCTTCGGCGGGCGTGCGGGGGCGGGACGCTGGGTCGCCATCACTGTGCTCTCTCTCGGGACGTGGTGGGAGCGCGTCGTCCGAGGTCCGCGGCACCCAGGAGGCCGGCCCGTTGGCCGAGGGTCGCCAGACGGATCTCCGCGGCCCGCCGATGCCCGGCCGCCGGGAGGTGTGCCTCGAAGGCCGCTCGTACCGGCTCCAGCAACAGCTCCCCGGCCGCGGCCACGCCACCGCCGATGGCGATGACCCTGGGGTCGAGGACGGCGACCAGATCGGCACAGCCCTCGCCGAGCCACTGCCCGAGCTCGGCCAGGAGGTCGATCGCGAGCGGGTCACCGTCCTGCGCGAGGGTGGTGATCATCGGTCCGGTGACGTCCGCGGGGTCGCCGGCGGCGCGAGCGAGGGCCGCCGTGGCCGCTCCCCCGCCGGTGAGACGCTCGCGTGCTGCCGTCACGAGCGCAGACCCGCTCGCGTACTGCTCGAAGCACCCTCGCCGGCCGCAGCCGCAGAGTCGGCCGTCGCGCACGACCCGGAGGTGGCCGATCTCGCCGGCGGCACCGAAGCCCCCGCGCACCAGCTCGCCGCGGTGGACGATGCCGCCACCGACTCCCGTGCCCACGGTGACCAGGACCATGTCGTCGATGTCGGACCCGGCCCCGAAGCGGAACTCTCCCCAGGCGGCGGCGTTCGCGTCGTTCTCGACCACCACCGATCGACCGGTCAGGTGCTCGAGGCGTCGGCCCAGCGGCTCGTCGCGCCAGGCGATGTTGGGGGCGAAGGTCACGGTGGACCGGTCGACGTCGACGAACCCTGCAGCACCCACACCGATCGTGGCGACCGGACCGAGCTCGGGGTGGTCGGCGCCCAGGCTCGCGACGAGGTCCGCCACCGTCTCGGCCACCCGGTCGGCCACGGCGGGGGTCGGCACCTCAGCCGACTCGAGGACGGACCCGTCGGATCCGACCAGCGCCGCGGCGATCTTCGTGCCGCCGATGTCGACGCCGATCGCCGGATCGCGCGGCGCGCTCACCGGAGGCTCCCGCCGTCGCCGAGCGCCTCCTGGGCCGCGCGGACCCATGCGAGCACCGTGTCCGCGGCGGACTCGACGAGCTCGGGGTGCTCGCGCAGGAGGGTCACCACCGGTGTCGAGACGCTCGACCGCGAGGCGAGCAGCTGCACCAGCAGTGCCAGCTCCTGACCCACGGTGCCGACCTCGGCGCGCTCCTCACGGACGGCCGAACCGTGATCGTGACGCGAATGGTCGGGCTCGAGCGGCTCAGCCGTCACGCTCGACCCGTCGCTTGAGGCCGGTCAGGGCGGTGTCGATGATGACCTTCTCCGCCTTGCGCTTGAGCATGCCCAGCAAGGGGACGGCGACCTCGACGGCGAGCCGGTAGGTGACGCGGGTGCCGCCCTCGGCCGGCTCGAGCTCGTAGGAGCCGTCCATCGCGGTGAGCATCGAGCCCTTCTCGGCGAGGTTCCACGAGACGGCGTGGTCGCCCTGCCACGTGTAGGCGAGCTCGTACTCGTCCTTGATGGGCGAGGCCTCCAGGACGAAGTGCACGCGCTCGGCGCGCCCGGCGCCCCCGGCGGTGACCTCGGCCGAGCGCACACCCGTCGCCCACGAGGGATAGGAGTCGAAGTCGGCGATGACGTCCATGATCCGGGCGGCATCGGCATCGATCACGATGTCGCTGGCGGTCCTGGCCATCAGCTCTCCTGGGGGTCGTGGGGCGGCGGGTCCATCGTAGTGGGGGTGGATCGCCCTCCGGGCAGCACGGCGGCGGGACGCTGCGCGTCGTGTCGCCGCTTGACGTCCAGGATCCACCGCTTGACGGGGGCCACGTGCCGCCGGTGCGCCGTGCGCGAGGAGACCGCGCGGACCGGGTCGGCCTGGAGGAACAGGTGGACGACGACACCGCCGTGCGCCTGCTCCAGCCAGATCTCCGAGGTCCCACGCACCTCTCCGGTCACGTCCCACCGCACACCGAGAGGTCCTCGGTCCTCGCGGACGGTGGCCACGATGCCGGCGGACTCCCACATGCGTGCGTCGCAGACCTGCGGCCGGAGCTCCGACACGGACGCCACGACGAAGGTCTGGTCGACCACGTCCAACAGGGGCATCGACTCCACCTCTCCGGCACTCCGAACGCGTCCACGCTCGAGAGGTAGCCTGCCGTACGTGTCCTCCCCCGGTGCTCTCGACCTCGGCAACCTGACCCACGACGTCCTCGACCTCCTGGCCTCGCGGCCGGAGGCCGTCGTCCTCGCGCGTCGTCGCGACGGTGCGTGGCACGACGTCACCGTCGAGCAGATGCATCGCGAGGTCACGGCGGTGGCCAAGGGCCTCCTCGCCGCTGGGGTCCGTCCGGGCGACCGCGTCGCCCTCATGTCCAAGACACGCTACGAGTGGACGATCTGCGACTACGCCATCTGGTGGGCCGGCGGCGTCACCGTGCCGATCTACGAGACCTCCTCGGCCGAGCAGGTCGGGTGGATCCTCCAGGACTCCGGCGCCGTCGTCGCGATCGCCGAGACGGCCGAGCACGTCGAGCGCATCGAGTCGGTGCGCGCGGACACCGAGCTGCGGCACGTCTGGGCGATCGAGACCACTCCGTCCTCCTCCGCCTCCGCCGTCTCGGCCCTGGAGCACCTCACGGCGTCGGGCGCTGCGATCGGCGACGACGACCTCGAGCGGGCCCGCAGCAGCCTGACGTCGACCTCCCTCGCCACGATCATCTACACGTCGGGGACGACCGGACGGCCCAAGGGATGCTGCCTGACGCACGGCAACTTCCGGGCCGAGCTCGGTGGCGCCCTCGAGCGGCTGCCGGACCTCTTCGGGCGCGACGGCGCCTCGACGCTGCTCTTCCTGCCCCTGGCGCACGTGTTCGCACGCATCATCCAGGTCGGGGCGGTGCGCGCCGGGGCCCGGCTCGGGCACACCGCCGACGTGACCGACCTCGTGGAGCACCTGGGCGAGTTCCAGCCGACCTTCGTGCTCGCCGTGCCGCGGGTCTTCGAGAAGGTCTTCAACAGCGCCAGCGCCAAGGCCTACGCCGACGGCAAGGGCAGGATCTTCGACCAGGCGGTCAAGACGGCGATCGCCCGGAGCAAGGCGATGGACGGCGGCCGTCCCCGTCCTGTGCTGAAGGCCCGGCACGCCCTCTTCGACCGCCTCGTCTACGGCAAGCTGCGCCAGGCCCTGGGCGGTCACGCCGAGTGGGCCATCTCCGGCGGGGCGCCCCTCGGTGAGCGATTGGCCCACTTCTACCGTGGCATCGGCGTCACCGTCCTGGAGGGGTACGGGCTCACCGAGACCACGGCGGCCCTGGCCGTGAACACGCCGGCCGAGCAGCGCATCGGTACCGTCGGCCGTCCCTTCCCCCTCACGGAGGTCCGCGTCGCCGGAGACGGCGAGCTGCAGTTCCGCGGCCCCCAGGTGTTCACGGGGTACTGGCGCAACGACGAGGCCACGGCCGAGGCGCTCGACCCCGAAGGGTGGTTCTCCACCGGTGACCTCGGGGACGTCGACGACGACGGGTTCGTCCGGATCACCGGCCGCAAGAAGGAGATCATCGTCACCGCGGGCGGCAAGAACGTGGCGCCCGCGGTGCTCGAGGACCGGGTGCGCGCCCACCCGTACGTCAGCCAGTGCCTCGTGGTCGGCGACGGCAAGCCCTTCGTGGCGGCGATGATCACCGTCGACTCCGAGGCCTGGAGCGGGTCGCTGGAGGACCCCGAGCTGCAGGCCGAGATCCAGCGCGCGGTCGACGACGCCAACACGCAGGTCTCGCAGGCGGAGTCGATCCGACGCTTCGTCGTGCTGGAGGAGGACTGGACGGAGGACAACGGCTACCTCACGCCGTCGTTCAAGGTGAAGCGCAACGCGGTACTGCGCGACTTTCACGACAGGGTCGAGGCACTCTTCGTCAGGTAGTCCTGCCACTGCTCGGTGACCTCGGGGATCGTCAGCCCGAGCCGTTGCTCGGCCGCCTCGGCCGCGGTCCGCCCGTCGACGACGGACTCGTAGAAGGCGATGATCCGGTCGTCGTCGATCCCGAGGTCCTCCAGCGCGAGGAAGATCAGCCACGTCGACTCGTAGACGGCTCCGATCCCGTGCTCGGCCGAGGCGAAGTCCGCCTCCGTGGGCAGCCGGTCCGGGGGGCCGTCGGCGCGCACCTGGCGCAGCGCCTGCGCGGCGCTGTCACGCACCGGCACGTCGTCGTCGCGCAGGGCCACCCAGTCGGCGAAGCCCTCGGCGACCCACGGCTCGATCTGGGTGCCGACGACTCCCGTCAGCTGGTGGACGGCCTCGTGACTGACGACCACCTGGGCGGCGCGCTCGTCCATGGAGGCGAACAGGTCCGGGTTCAGGATCACCACCCGCGGGGTCTCGGTGGTCCCGTCGACGGTGGTGGTGACGGCGGCGACGCGCTCGACCTGCTCCGGCGTCCGCCCGAGCAGCGCCGCCGCGCTCTCGACGGTCGCCGGCGAGATCACGGTGAGGACGTCGTCACCTGTGCGCACCTGCGCGCGCACCGTGCGGGCCGCGCGCTCCGCGAGCTGCGTCACGTCGACCGTGGGATCACCGCCGTCCACGAGCACGACGCGCGCGTCCTCCGCGGTCCGGAGCTCGACCGGTCCCGCGAGCCACAACGGCAGCGGTGCGTCCCGCGCCTCCACGTCGCGCAGGGCGACGTCACCGTCGGGGGTGCCGGTGAAGCGCAGCACCACCTCGACCTCACGGACCGCGGTGCCGGCCACCACGGAGTCCGCGTCGGTGGCCCACGAGATGCGAGCGCGGGCCGGAGCGGTGCCGTCGGCCCGATCCGGCGCCGTCGCCACGTCGACGAGGCGCAGCTGCGCCGACTCGACCCCGAGGACCTCGCGCGCCTGCCAGGCGTCACCGGCGATCCGCCGGGAGCGCTCGTCAGGGCCTGCGGCGTCGGTGAAGGAACGTTCGTCCTCGGCGGTGCTCAGAGCCCTCAACATGCGATCGAGCCGGTCCCCCGCGTCGGCAGGGATCGCCGCCGACGGCGCGTCGTCGTCGGACCAGGGCTGCTGCCACAGCAGCAGGCCGGCGCCGAGGGCCAGCAGGACGAGTGCCGCGACGGCATTGGCCGACGGCCGACGCGGCACGGGCGTCAGCCGACCCGGGCGGCCCGGGTGAAGCCGGCGCCGATGCTGGTCACCTCGACCGGGAGACGCGAGTTGGCCGCGTGGATGACCTGACCGCCGCCGACGTAGATGCCCGTGTGCGACATGTCGCCGTAGAAGACGAGGTCACCGGGCTGGACGGCGCTGATCGGGATCGACTGACCGGCCGCGAACTGTGCGCCGGCGACGCGCGGGATGGAGACGCCTGCGGCGGCCCAGGCACCCTGGGTCAGGCCGGAGCAGTCCCAGGCGTCCGGACCGGTGCCGCCGTAGACGTAGCGGTCGCCGAGCTGCGCGCGGGCGAACGCGACGGCCTTGGCACCGCGTCCGGAGACCTCGCTGAGGTCGACGTCCTCCAGCTCCATGCTCTGGTCGGCGCCGGTCGCGGTGGCCTGCTCGGCGGCGTCGAGCTCACGCAGCTGCGCCTGGACCTCACGGTGCTCGGACTCCAGGCGCTCCTGACGCTCCTGGAGGCTCTCGCGGTCCTCCACGAGCTCGGCCTTGCGGTCCTCGAGCGCCGTGCGGCGGTTCTCGAGCGCGTGGGAGAGGTCGGCGAAGGCCTCCAGGCGCTGGGCCCGGGTGGTGTCCAGGGCGAGCTTGGCGCCGAGGCCGTCGATGAACGCCTCGGGGTCCTCGCTGCCGAACAGGCTGACGGTCGCGCCGAGGGGGGCGTCCATCTGCTGCTGCACGACCGAGCGGGCGAGGACCTCGCGCTGCTGCTCGAACTCACCCTGCTGGGCGGCGATGTCCTTCTCGAGGGCGCGGATGTCGGCCGAGGACCGCTCGATCTCCTCGGAGATCGCGTTGACCTCCTCGTTGGCCGCCGAGAGCGCGTGCATCGCCTCGCGCACGTCGTCGGCGGTGACGTCGGGGTCGGCGGAGGCCGCGGTGGCGATCAGCCCGGTGGTCAGGACGGTGGCGGCGGACACGGCGAGAACTCGACGGGTCCGCCCGGTGGTGTCGTGACGGGTCACGCACTCTCCTACTCCTCGTCGCCTACCGGGTGAGCTGACGGGTTCGGGCCAAGGTCTGCCCTACGGATCCCTCGGGGGACGGATCCGATTCACCCCAGAACTGCACGTGGTTCCCCGGTCCGCGGCGGGCGTCTTCCCCACGTCCACCGCGATTCGGCGGTGCACCCGCTGCCGCCCAGGGGGGACGGCATACCTCGGATGCACGATGCCCGAGTCTAGGGAACGGACGGTGACCCATCAACCGACCCGCTCACAGGGCGGACGAGTGTGATGCGGATCACCCGGCGTGCAGGTGGGGCGAGGCCACCGGGGTGACGAGCCGCAGCGGAGGCACGAGGCCGCCGCGAGCGAGCTCGTCGAGGGCCGCGACCTCCTCGGCGTCGAGGTGGACGCCCTCGGGCGGCGCACCCAGGAGGACGGTGACGACGCAGTCGCCGCAGGCGCTCGGGCTGCGCACGAGGCAGGAGTCGCAGTCGATGACGACGGGATCGGTGCTCATGACGAGGACGCTAGGGACCGCCGCCGACACATTCCTCGACCGCTGCTCGAGAGCCGGCCTCCTCGGGCGCCTTTGTCGGGGGCCGCGCCTAGCGTGCGGCGCGTGCACGGCATCCAGCAGTCCTTCGACGACCTCGGCCGACCCCTGCGCGACGTCACCCTCTGCGTCGTCGACCTCGAGACGACGGGAGCATCGGCGGCCAAGGGCTCGATGATCACCGAGATCGGAGCCGTCAAGGTCCGCGGCGGCGAGGTGCTCGGGGAGTTCCAGACACTGGTCGATCCCGAGGGGTCCATCCCGGCCTTCATCACCGTCCTGACCGGCATCACCGACGCCATGGTGGTCGAGGCCCCGCGGATCGCCGAGGTCCTCCCGTCCTTCCTGGAGTTCGCCACCGGGACGGTCCTCGTCGCGCACAACGCCCCGTTCGACACCGGCTTCCTCAAGCACGCCGCGCGGCGCCTGGAGCTGCCGTGGCCCGGCTTCGAGGTCCTCGACACCGCGGTGCTCGCCCGGCGCGCGCTGCAGCGCGAGGAGGTGCGCAACGTGAAGCTCGCGACCCTGGCCCGGCACTTCGGCGCCACCACCACGCCCGACCACCGCGCCCTGCACGACGCGCGCGCCACCGTCGACGTCCTGCACGGCCTGCTCGAGCGACTCGGGAACCTGGGTGTGCACTCGATGGAGGACCTCGCCGGCTTCACCTCCCGGGTCACGCCGGAGCAGCGCCGCAAGCGCCACCTGGCCGACTCGCTCCCGCACGCCCCGGGGGTGTACCTCTTCCGCGACCGCAACGACGAGGTCCTCTACGTCGGCACCTCGCGCGACCTCCGTCGTCGTGTCCGCAGCTACTTCACCGAGTCCGAGACCCGCACGCGGATGGGCGAGATGGTGGCACTTGCCGAACGGGTCGAGCCCGTCGTGTGCGCCACGGCGCTGGAGGCCCAGGTCCGCGAGCTGCGCCTCATCGCGGCGCACCGCCCGCCCTACAACCGCCGCTCCCGGTTCCCCGACCGCGTCACCTGGCTCAAGCTCACCCGTGAGCCGTGGCCGCGCGTCAGCGTCGTCCCGCGCGTCCTCGACGACGACGCGGACTACCTCGGCCCGTTCCGACGTCGTGCCGTGGCCGAGGAGGCTCTCGCGTGCCTGCACGAGGTCTTCGCGGTGCGTCGGTGCTCCGGTCGACTGCCACGCACCCCGCGCGGATCGGCCTGTGCCCTGGCCGAGCTCGGACGCTGCCTCTCGCCCTGCGACGGGTCCGTCACGAGCGAGCGCTACGCGGCCGAGGTCGTCCGTGTGCGACGGGCGATGACCGCCGATCCGGAGGAGATCGTCAGCGCGCTGCGCGCCCGGATGGGCGAGCTGGCCACCGACGAGCGCTACGAGGACGCCGGCCGGTGGCGCGACCGGCTCGCAGCCCTGCTGCGCGGCGTCCACCGCACGCAGCGGTTGCGCCAGCTCGCCGGGCAGGCCGAGCTCGTCGCCGCGGCCCCCGGCCCGAACGGCTGGGACGTCCACGTCGTGCGCCACGGACGTCTGTGCGCCTCGGGAGTCCTGCCACCGGGGCGGCCCCCGGTCCCCTTCGTCGAGGCCCTCCTCGCCGGCGCCGAGTCCGTCGACCCTGGGCCGGGCCCCCTCCCGGCCGCCACCGCGGAGGAGACCGAGACCGTCCTGCGCTGGATGGAGCAGCCGGGCCTGCGGATGGCCCGCGGCACCTGGCACAGCGAGCTCGCCTCGGCCGCCCGGCACCTCTCGCTGCTCCCGTCGACGTGACGCCACGGGGATAGGCTGCGGGGGTGATCACCGCCATCGTCTTCATCGAGGCCGACGTCTCCCGCCTGAGCGAGGTCGCCGCCACCTTGGCCGACATCGACGGCGTGAGCGAGGTCTACTCCGTCACCGGCGACCTCGACCTCGTCGCCATGGTCCGCGTCAAGGACATCGACGACGTCGCCGCCGTCGTCGCGGACCGGGTCAACACCGTCGCCGGGGTCCTGGCCACCCAGACCCAGATCGCCTACCGGGTGCACAGCCGTCACGACCTCGAGGACGCCTTCAGCATCGGCCTGTAGCCCGACCACGGCGGCCCGCTCAGGCAGGCAGATGACGCGTCGCCGCCTCGGCCCACGCCTGCAGGACCCTGCTCGCCGCGCCGGAGTCGATCGACTCGCCCGCGCGCTCCACGCCACGCACCATGGCGGCGCGGAGGTCGTCGAGGTCCCCGGCGTGCGCGGCCAGGGCCGACGCCGCGTTCATCAGCACGGCGTCGCGCACCGCACCGCGCTCGCCCTCGAGCAGGCGGCGGAAGACCGCCGCGTTCTCCTGCGGCTCACCGCCGCGCAGCGACTCGAGCGGGGCGAGGTCGAGACCGAGGTCGCGGGGGTCGATCGTCTCCTCGCGCACCGCTCCCCCGGTGGCGACCCAGGCCGTGGTCGTGGTGCTGACGGTGATCTCGTCGAGCCCGTCGTCGCCACGGACGACGAGCGCGTCGGCGCCCCGTCCGGCCAGCACGCCCGCGACCACCGGGGCCATGCGGCGGTCCGCACATCCCACCGACATCGCCGCGGGGCGTGCCGGGTTGGTCAGCGGACCGAGCAGGTTGAACGGCGTGGGGATGCCGAGCTCGCGGCGAGGAGCGGCGGTGTGACGGAACGAGGCGTGGAAGAGCGGGGCGAAGCAGAAGGTGATGCCGGCCTCGCGGTAGACGTCGAGGACCTTCTCGACGGGGACGTCGAGACGCACGCCGAGCGCCTCGAGGACGTCGGCGGCGCCGCTGCTGGAGGACGCCGCCCGGTTGCCGTGCTTGACGACGCCCACGCCGGCACCGGCGCTGACCACCGCGGACCTCGGCGAGATGTTGACCGTGGGCGC
>SXGT01405919.1_pt1 | contig 13516 bp, 12 predicted proteins | sample 3176221 | NCBI WGS metagenome assembly SXGT01 (sample SAMN11356862, study PRJNA531348) | freshwater metagenome | isolation source: freshwater sample F1-120 | place: China: Fuxian Lake, Yuxi | collected 2017-12-25 | reverse complement strand
GCCGCCGACGTCGGCAGCCTTGGTGTAGATGCCGCCGCCGACGCGCGCAAACAGCGCGATCGAGCTGGCACCGAAGCTGAAGCCGAGCACGTAGTTGACGAACTCGACGCCATCCTGGCGGAACAGCATCATCAGCAACGTGATGCCGATCAGGCCGACGCCGACGACGGTCATGCCCATGACCGTGCCCGACTTGAAGGCGACGTCGAGGGCGGCACCGAGGCTCGTCTTCGCGGCCTGCGTGGTGCGCACGGCGGCGCGGGTCGCACAATGCATGCCGAAGTAGCCAGCGCCCGCCGAAGCCAAGGCGCCCAACACGAACGCGAAGCCAGTCTTCCAGCCGAGGAACTGCGCTTGCTCGGGGTTCTTCGGGCTGTCCGGGCCGAGGCACAACGCGACGAACACCACGGCCACGAACACCGCGAGCCAGCGATACTCGGCGTGCAGGAACGCGCGACCGCCTTCTTGCACGGCGGCGGCGATCCGGCCCATCTTCTCGTCACCGGCGTCCTTCCGCATGATTTGCTTGAACAGATGGACCGCGTAGAAGATGGACGCGGCTCCGACGAGGAGGGACAGGACGTTCCAGAAGTAGTAGGGGAGCATGGTTCTTGCGGGCGTCAGCCAGTTGCCCGGATCGCAAAGTGGGCCGGCACGTTAGCCGGATCGCCATCCCGCCGGCAACAATCCAGTACGCAGAGAACGCGAGCTTCAGCGAAGTGGGTCGTTGTCCGGAGTCGCGGGAGGCGGCGCGGGCGTCGTTGGCGGGGTCGGCAGGGCCTTCTGGGCGTCCGCGGCAGCGTCGCTGTCGTCGGCGGGTTCTTGCACCGGGCGCTGCGGTTGCACGAAGGCCTCGGTCGGGCGGCCTTGCTGCGCGAGCCGGCGACGGCGCCGCAGCCACAGCCAGAGGCCGGCCAGCAACAGTCCCGCCAGGGTGCCCCACAGGATGCCGCGTTCCGCCTTCTCGACGGTCGCAACCATGTGGTCGATGAACTCGGCGCTGGTGAAGCCGAGCCAGGTCAGCAGGGGCACGATCAGGGCGATGCCGAGCCCGTCAAGGAACAGGAACCGGCGCCAGGGCATCTTCATCGTGCCGGCGGTGAAGAACGCGACGACGCGGATGCCGGGCAGGAAGCGCGCGATCAGGATCACCAGGTCGCCGCGGCGGCGGAACCAGCGGTCGAACTTCGCCAGGCGCTGTTTGGTGACGATGCTGCGCAGCCAGCGCAGGCGCAGCAGCCGCACGCCGAACACGCGGCCGAGCACCATCGGCACCAGGTCGCCGACCAGGATCGCGCCGGCGCACGCTGCCATCATCATCGGCAGGTGCGCCGTCTCCGGAGTCTTCCAGCAGACGTAGCCGGCCGCGAGCAGCACGATTTCCTCCGGCAACGGCAGGCCGAGGCCGCACAGCAGGAACGCGACCGCTACCGACAGGTAGGGGTAGGCCTGGATGACGGCGACGAGCTGGTCGAACATCGGGGGACGGCTACTGGATCGGCTTCAGCGGAGGTGGGGCAGCAGGACTTCCATGCGCAGGTCGGCGCGAACGGCGGTGAGATCGACGCTGCGGTCGCCATCGAGCCAACGCACGACTTCGTCGAGCCGCTGCCGCCATTCGGTAGCCAGTTCCTGGTCGCGCACGTCGTGGCTGCGTTGGATCGCGGTCACCAGCACGGCGTGGGCGCCGCTGCGGTCGCCGGCCGCCAGCAGGCCGGCGGCGATGCGCGGCGCAAAGAACGTGCGCTGCTCGCGGATTGCCGGGCGCGGAAACTTGCGTTCGGCCTCGGCCAGGTAGCGGTCGGCGAAGGCGGCAGGGCCACCGAGCGGGGCCAGCAACGGCGCCAGCGCCGGTTCGTTCGCCTGCGCGACCTCGGGCAGGAAGGCGAGCATCTGCAACAGTCCGGGCTCGTGCCGGCCGGCCCGTGGACGGGCATCCTCGAGGAACGCGAGCGCCAATTGCAGTCGCAGCCAGGTGCTTCGGCCACGTTCCTGGGGATCCTTCGGCGAGTCGCCGGTCGCCAGCACGAAGCGGTAGGCGAACGCGGCATGGCCATCGGCCCAGGTCGGCAGCAGATCCAGGATGCGCTGGGCGCGGGCAAACGCTTCGCCCGAATCGCCCACGCGGTTGCTTTCCTCGAGGCTCCGCCACGCGAACGGCAACATCAGCGGCCGCGTGCCCGCGGCGGCGAACTGTTCGAAGTCGCCGAGCGAGGGTTGGAGCAGGACGCCCGCGGTCGTGAGGCACACGGCCGAAAAGCCCGCACGCAGACGCGTGGTCACCGGCGAGGCCTCGGGCGCAGCAGCATGGCGGCGATCATCGCCACTGACCCCACACCGAGGGAAGCCAGCGCTGCCGGGAAAACGTCGCCGGCCAACAGCCAGTGACCACGCAGCAACGCCAGCATGGTGGGGGAACTCGGGCCAAGTTCGCCGAACAGCTGCACGAACAGCGCGATGGCGGCGACGGCCAACACCGTCGGCAGACCCGCCACGCGCCCGCACAGGGTCGCCAGCGCCATCGCGACGAACGTCGGCAGCAGCAGCAGCAGCGCCGCGATCGCCCCATTGCCGAGCATGCCGTGTCGGGGCGGGCCGAGCACGACGACCGCGCCGGGCGCGAACACCAGCGGCAAGGTGCCCTCGACCCACGCGAGTTCGAGCCGCGCGCCGTCGCCGGGGAGCGGCATGACCTGCAGTTGGCGCGTCTCGGCGAACGTCGCGTCGGTGCCGAGGGCGCGATCGTCGACCCGCACGCCGACCCGGGTTGGCTGGAAGGTGCCGCGCGGCAGCATCGCCAGCGGCCGCAGTTGCAGTTCGTGCAGTTCCATGGAAGGCAATCCGAACGACAGCGTCGGCGTGTCGGCGAACAGCAGCGGTCGCGTCGAGGTTGCGAGTTCGACCCGGGCCCGTACGGCGGTCGGCGCGCCGCACAGCCACGGCAGCAGCAGCGTGAGCGGCAACGTCAGCGCGAACTGCGCGGCCAGCACGCCGAGCGTCGCCCGCCCGCAGCCGCCGAGGCGGCCGCGATGCAGGCGTTCGGCGAGGTCCTTGCCCGGGCGGCGCAGCGAGAAGCCGGGCCACAAGCGCAGCGCCGCGACGACCACCACCGTCATGGCCACGGCGATCGGCAGCAACAATGCCGGCGACGCGGCCGCCGGCGCCTGTTCGTTGCCGAGGCGGATCGGGAACGCGCGCAGCCAGCCCAGTCCCGCGGCGGCCGCCAGCAAGGTCGGCAGCGCGGCCCAGCGCACGCACTGCCGGCCAGTCACCGCCAGCAGGTCACGCGCGGCCATCGTCCCCCGGCGTCGGGTTGCGCGGGCTCCTGGCGAAGCGGCGGAACAGGGCGAACAGGTGGTCGCGCGGGCGTTCGATCCGCACGATCTCGCCGCCGCGCGCTTTCGCATCGCCCGCCAGCGCCTGCAGGTCGGCATCGCCGAGGCCGCGCACGACCAGCGCATGCGCATCGGTCGCGAGCAGTTCGCCGAGTGCGCCCCGCGCACACAGCCTGCCGCCGTGCAGCACGACCACTTCGTCGCAGATCTCTTCGACTTCGAGCAGATGGTGCGACGCCATCACGACGCACGCACCCGCCGCCGCGCGTTCGCGCAGGATCGTCATCACCACTTCGCTACCGAACGGGTCGAGGCCCGAAGTGGGTTCGTCGAGCAGCAGCACTTCGGGTTCGCCCAGCAGCGCCGCGGCGAGCTGCAGGCGCTTCTGCATGCCCGTGCTGAACGTGCGGCTGGCGCGGTTGCCGGCGTGGCGCAGTTCGAGGCGGTCGAGCCAGCGCGCGGCGCGGGCGTCGGACTCGGCGTTGGACAGGCCCAATTCGGCGCCGACCCAGGCCAGGAACTCCGGCGCCGACAACACGCCGAGCGGCAGCGGTTCTTCCGGTTGGAACGCGACCCGCACGCGATTGCGGGCCGAGTCCGGCGCTTCGCCGAGGATCGTGGCGTTGCCGCCGGTGGGGTGCTGCAGGCCGGCGAGCACGCGCAGCAAGGTGGTCTTGCCCGAACCGTTCGGACCGAGCACGCCGACGATGCGGCCGGTTTCGAGGGTGAGGTCGAGCGGATGCAGCGCGTGCACGGGGGCGCGGCGGCCGCCGAAGGTCACCGCGAGTTGCTGCACCGAGATGGCGGTCGCCATGGCGAAGCGATGGTATACCTGCGCCGATGCGGTTTCTTGCGCAGTCCCCGGCGGCAAAGCGACGAGTACGATGAGTGGCTATCTGAAGTTGGCGAACGGTACGTGCGTGGCGATCGAGGCCGGCTTCATGCTCGGGCGCGTCGCCGGCTGCAACCTGGTGATCGACGACGGCAAGGCTTCGCGGCGGCACGCGAAGTTCCATGTCGAAGCGGGTGTGGTCGAGATCGAAGACCTGCAGAGCAGCAACGGCACGCTGCTCAACGAGAAGCCGGTGACGCGGCGCATGCTGCGCGACGGCGATCGCATCCAGATCGGCAAGACGGTGTTGGTGTTCCACGAAGGGCAGGTGCCGGGTTCGGCCGCTGCCGCCTCGCGCCCGACGACCAACCTCGACGACAACGACCTGTTCGGTGACGGTCCGACGATGGTGGGGACGGTGCTGCCGACGCCGACGCCTGCTCCGCCACCGCCACCGCCACCACCTGCGCCCGTTGCGCGCCCCGCCGTGCCGGCACCCGTGCCCCCGCCACCGCCAAGACCCGCGCCCACGCCGGCGCCGGCGCCGACTCCCGCCGTCGTCGAGTTCGAGGATGAAGTGGTGGAGGTGCGCAAGTCCACGCCGCCGGCCAGCCCCGCTGCTGCCGCGAGCAAGCCGAGTGCCTCGACGCCGATGGCATCCGGGGCGCGCATTCTGCAGTACCAGAAGAAGCCCGGCGGCGGTGGCCTGCTTGGCGACGACCTCGCGCAGGTTGGTGGCGGGATGCGCGCCCTGCTCGTTCTCGGCGTCCTGGCGCTCGGCGCCGGCATCGTCTACGGCATCGTCGTCTTCACCGGCTGAGCCAGCGCCGCTGCGGTGTGGCCTGCTTCACAGGTGCGTGAAGAAGGCGACCGGGCAGTAGTTGTTCAGCTTGCTGCCCGTCGTGACCACCGTCGGTGCGCCCTGCGCCGACACGATCGCGGTGCGCGGCTGCGACCCCGTCAACACTTCGCCGCCGCGCGACACCACGAGTCCGCCGGGTGCGAAGAAGTCGAGGAACAGTGCCTGCGACGAGATCACGAAGTCGGCGAACGCCGGGTTGTTCGGGATCGCAAACGACCAACTGGTCGCGCCGCCGGTGTTGGTCGCGCCGCCGAACGTCGCCAAGCCGATCGGGTTGATCTGGCCGGTGCAGGTCGGGCTGATGCCGGCGAAGATCGACGACAGGTCGTAGGCCGGCACGAGCCCGACGCCGAGGTTGATCGCGAGCACTGCCGGACTGTTCGCCGGGCCACTGGCGATGGAGCACGAGTAGCTGAGCCCCGGTCGCGTCGGTGCCACCGTGAGGTTCGGTACGCCGTTGCCCGAGTGTTGGCAACCGGCAGGGCCATACGTGACCGGCGAGTAGTAGTCGGCGCGATCGAGCCGGTAGTTGAACGCAGCACCACCGCCGCTGGTGCCGAAGATGCGGTACTCGACGACCAGGTTCTCGCCGGCGCCTGGCGCGTAGACGAACGGCGTCGTCAAGTTCACGAAGAACTGCCCGCCGGGCAACGGATTCGTCGCATCGCGCAGGTTCGGCAGCACGAACGTGGCGGGGCCGAACACCGTGACCGGTGGAGCCACGTAGTTCGTGTCGAACGTCGTCACCATCGTCGCCGGCGTGTTCGCCGAGAAGCCCATGCGCACTTCGAGTTGCAGCGTGCGGCCCGCATCCATCGTGGTCAGCGTCGCGTCCTGGCGAAATCCGAGACGCGTGATTGCGTGGCCCAGGGGAATCGCCACGTCGGTGCGGTCGTACAGCACCTGCACGCGCGAGGTGCCGTAGGCGAGTGGGTAGTTCGGCGAATTGAGCGGGCCTTCGCCGACGGCGACGTACTCGTCCGGAAAGATCGAGGTCGTTTGCGCGAGGGCGAGCGGTGTGAACAGAGCGAACGACAAGAGTGTAGACAGTGACTTCATGTGGGTGCCTCTGTCGAGGGCAGCGACCGCAGGCTCCCATTCGTTCGCGGCCAGCGCGATTCAGGGCGCGGCGCGATGCAGTCGGCGCCACAACGCCAGCAGTTGCAGCGCACTCGACTCCCAACGGAATCGCTGCAGCCACGCCGTTCGTGTGGCTTCGTCGACCGGCAGCGGCGCGGCGGTGAGTGCGCGACGCCAGGCCTCGATGTCGTCGGGTGCGAGTGGTTGCGCCAAAGGTCCGGTGACTTCCGGCAGTGCACCCGCGTCGCTCACGAGAACGGTGCGACCGTGTGCGAGTGCTTCGAGGGCCGGCAGGCCAAAGCCTTCGTGGTGCGAAGGAACGACGACGTGGCGGGCGTTCGTGTAGAGCGAAGCGAGCGTGGTCTCATCGACGACGCCGAGGGCGCGCAGAGGAACGTCGTGGTGCGCGGCGAGTGTTGTCAGTGCGCCGAGCGCGCCCGCGTCGTGGCCAGCCAGCCAGAGTTCGGGCCGTTGCGTCGCGGCAAGGCGCGCCAACGCGTGCACGACGACGGTGAGGTTCTTGCGCGCTTCGATGTGGCCGACGTGCAGCACGTAGCCACGTTCGGGGCGCGGCAGGTGCTTTGGCAGCGGCGTCGCGGGTGTGTTGGCGATGGCGACGCCGTTCACGATCACGGTGGGGGTTGGCGCGTTCGGCGCGAAGGTGCGCACGCGCGCCGCCGTCCATTCGCTCGGCACCACGATCGCTGCGGCGCGTTCGCACGAACGTCGCAACACGGCGCGCGCGAGCCAGCGCGGCCAGCGACCGATTCCGTCCTGCGTGCGCACGTCGTGCACGAGCAGGCAGCTTGGGATCGGCAAATGCGGCAGCGGCAGGAAACCGTGGTCGTGCAGCGTCGCTCCGAGTGCGTGCACCGCGGGTGCGAGCAGGCGGCGTTCGGCGCGAACGCGGCGCCACGTCGGCGCCGCTGGGATCGCGATCGGCGCCCAGTCGATGCCGGGTAGGGGCTCAGGCACGAAGTCCCGACGATGCAGCACCGTGATGCGTTCGCCGGTGGCGAGCTGTGCGCCCAGCTGCGCCAGCAACGCGAGCAAGCGGCGGTTGGCGCCGCTCGGTGGTCCGAGCAACCAACCGGCGACAGTCACGTGCAGGCTCATCGCGAAAGACTCCGATGCAGCGCGTGCCACGCCTGGGCGACCGCGGTGCACGAGAACGTGCGTGCGCGTTCATGGCCGGCGGCGGCGTGGCGCCAACGTAAGTCCTGGTCGTGGTGGATTGCGACGAGGCCCGCGGCGATCGCGCCCACATCGCGTGGATCGACGAACCGGGCGTTCGGGCCCGCGATCTCGCGATGCGGCGGCAGGTCCGCACACAGCACCGGCGCGCCGTGGGCGAGGCCTTCGAGAACCGGCAGCCCGAAGCCTTCGAACAGCGACACGTGCACCAGCGCGCGGCACTGCTGCAGCAGCGTGCGCTTCGTCGCTTCGTCGACATAGTCGTGTGGCGGGCCCACGAAGCGCAGCGGCGGCAGATCGGGCGCCGTTTGCCGAGCCAACGCGTGGGCGGCGTGCAGCCGTTCACGATTCTTGCGCGGCCGATCGTCGCCGAGCACGAGCAGTGGACCGCGGCGGGCGTGCGTGGCCTCGGCGGTGGGCGCTGGGCCGAGGGTCGTGCCATGTGGCACGCGCAGCACCGGGGGACAGCGCGTTCCGAGCCAGCGCCGCGCGTCGGCTTCGGTCTGCGCCGATGGCATCACGATCGTTGCCGCGCGCGCGACGCGTCGCGCCAGCAGGAACGGTTCGCCGCGTTCGCCGAGTTCGGGATGCAGCCACGGCAGATCGTGCAGCGTGGCGATCGATGGGCACGGCGCGAACGCGGGGATCGAGGCTACCGAACTGTGCAGCAGGTCGACGCCGAGCGTGCGCAGCAGGCGCGGCAGCGTGAATTGGCGTCGAAGCGCGCCGCGCGGGGCTGGCACCACGCGCACGCCGGGCAGGCCGGGATCGGGAGCGCCGTTGGGCAGCAACAGCAGGCACTGCGTCGCGTTCGGCTGCGATTTTGAGTGCTCGCAGTAGGCGGCGAGGCCATCGAGGAAGCAGCGCGCGACGCCGGTGGCCGGACCGTCGCCGAGGCAGATGCCGTCGAAGGCGACGATCACGACCCCACCTCGCGGTAGATGCGGGCGTGCTGGGCGGCGCAGTCGCGCCACGTGAACGCGGCAGCGCGTTGCCGCCCGGCGGCCACGGCGGTGCGGCGCCAGACTTCGTCGCGCAGCGCGCGGTCGATCGCGCTCGCCAGCGCTTCGGGGTTGTCGGCATCGGCGAACCCGAACACGCCGTCGCCGAGTTCGTGCAGCGGCGCGACGTCGTTGGCGACGACCGGCACGCCGAGCTGCATCGCCTCCAGCGGTGGAAAGCCGAACCCCTCCCAATGCGAGGGGAACACCAGCAGGCGTGCCGTCGCGAAGAGTCGCCACAGCACAGCGTCGTCGGCATCTGCGTGCCATTCGATGAGGCCATCGCGCACCGCGTCGCGCAGTGCCACGACGATCGCGTCGCACTCCCAACCGATGCGGCCGGCGATCACGAGCTTCGGGCGCGGCGTGGGCAGGCGCCGCCAGGCCGCCAGCAGGCCGAGGTGGTTCTTGCGCGGTTCGATGGTGCCGAGGCACAGCACGTGGTCGCCAGGCGCGGTCGTCGTCGCGGCGGGAACATGGTCGGCGCCGAACGGCACCACGTGCACCGGCGGCGCCGTCGGCGCGAACGTGCGCAGGTCGGCTGCCGTTGCCTGCGACGGCACCACGATCGCCGCCGCCGCCGCGATCGCGCGCGCCGTGCGTTCGCGCAGCACCAAGGCGTTCGCTCCGTGCCAGCGCGTGTCGCGCAGGAAGGCAAGGTCGTGCACGGTCAGCACCATGCGTGCCTTCGTCAGCGGCGCGTGCACGAAGTCGGTCCAGTGGAACACGCGCACCGAGCCGGCCAGTCGATCGGCGCCGAGGCCGACTTTGTGCAGCAGCGGCAGTGCCCGACCCGGAATCGGCAGGCGGTGCAGCCGCGCCCGCGCGGGGGCCGCCGGGAACCGCGCGCGCGCCCACGAATGCGCAAACAGATGCAGGTCGAGGTCGTCGCGAGCCGCCAATGCGTGCGCGAGTTCGCGGGTGGCGCGGCCGATGCCCGAGCCCGACAACAGGGCTGGTCGGTAGTCGATGGCGATCGGCAGGCGCATGCAGGGGTTCAGGCTCGAACTCGGGAACGTCGCCGCCGCGGTTCCAGCCATGGCCGGGTGGGACGGGAAGAAGGTATCCTCCCTTCCGTCATCACCCGCATGCAACGCAGCACCCTGTTCCTGTCCGTCGGTCTGCCCGGGCTGCTGCTCGCCGGGTTGGTGGTCGCCTTCGCCATGCAGAGCGACGACCCGGCGCTGCCGCCGAGCCCGACGGATGGTGCGAACGTGCCGTCGCCGACGGTGCCCAAGGACCAGGATCCGAAGCCGTTTCCGCTCGAGGTGCCGAAGGATGCAGTGCGCGTCCGTCTCACCGTGATCGACCAGGAGACCTACGTGGCGCCGCCGCCGGTGCGGGTCGAGGCGGTGCGCGCGGGCGACGGCACGCCGTTGTCGACCTGGCTCCTGGCAGGTGCCGGGGCGGGCTTCGATGCGCCGTCCGGAGCGGCGGGGATCACGATGGCGGTGGTCGAACACGACGAAGGTCGCGTGCTGCGCCAGGTGGTGCTCGCGGCGGAATGCGTGCGGCCAGCGTTGGCGGGCCGCCAGGTCGTGCGCGGCTCTGTGCTTGGCCCGGACCGCAAGCCGGTGGCCGGCGCCACCGTGTGGTTTGGCGAGTTCGACACTGCGGGTGCGCGCCGCGAGGTTGCCGTCGCCGCCGACGGAACCTACGAAGTGCCCGTGCTGGCCAGCTCCGGCGTACCGTTCGTGGTGCGCGCGCCCGGGCATGCGACGCAATGGCGCGCCATCGTGGTGCAGGTGCCGCCGCCCGCATGCGACGCAGTGCTCGAACGCGCCTGCGCCGTCGAGATGCAGATCGCCGGCATCGCGGTGTCGATGCAGGACGCGCGCGTCTTCGTGGTGCCGCGCAGCATCGTCTCGACGGGACTCGGCCAATGGCCGTTCTTCCTGCAGGGGTTGAGCGACGGCTACGCGCTCGAAGCCAATGGCCGTGTCGTGATCGACGACCTGCCGGCGAGCGGCGAGGTCGGTCTCGTCATCCGGCATCCGCGCGCCGCGATGACCGCGCCGACCGCCGTCGTGCTGAAGGGCGAACGCGTGCGAGCCAGCGTGCCGGTGCAGTTCGCGACGGACGAATGGGCCGCCGTCGTCGTCGACGAGCACGGGGCGCCGCGGCCGGGCGTGATGGCGTTCGTTTCGGGTCAGGGCACGCCGCTCGCGACCGGCAACTCGCAGCGCCTGGTGCCGCCGCACCTCGAACTGCGCGGTTCGTTGCAGGCGATCACCGACGCAACGGGGCGCTTCGCCGTCGGCGAGGGACCACGCGAAAACATGGCGCTGCACCTGCGCGGAGCCGGTTGTGCGGGTCGCAACCTGACCCTAGGCGCCTTCGATCCCACGCAGCCGATCGTGTTGCCGACGTGGATCGGTGGCGAGCCGGAGCTGCGCGTGCAGCCGCCGCGCGCGGGTGTCGTCTGGATCGCCGAATGCGACCTCGGTGGCGGTGTGCGCGAAGTGCTCGCCGCCGACGCCGCCTTCCGCGTGTCGTTGCCGCACGCCGGCCGTTTCGACGTCGTGGTGACGACGTTCGTCGGTGAGCAGGAAGTGGCGAGCGAGCGGCGCAGCGGCCTGCATGCCACCGGTCCGATCGACGTGCCGGTCAAGCGTCTGCCCTGACTGCGAACTGCCGATGGCATGACGCCGAACTCGGTCCCGCTGCGGGATCGCGGCTAGCGCCGATGCCGGTGGCCGTTCCCGTACGGCCCGGCCATCGCCGTTCGCCACCGCCGACCGCAATCGACGCAGCGTTGTATTCTGTTGTCGTGCCGTGCGTGTGAGCGTGCGGCACGCCTCGTGTGGCTTCGTTGTGTGGTGGGGGGATCGGACCTGGCGTACGGGTTCGGTCCCCACTTTTCTTTCCCGCGCGCTGCCACGGTGCTACGGTCGATCGGGTGAGCATCCTGCGCGATCCCGTGCACGGCGACATTGAGTTGACGCGGGCCGAACTGCGGCTCGTCGACACCGCCGAGTTCCAGCGCCTGCGCGGCATCAAGCAACTCGGCAGCGCGTCGTTGGTGTTCCCTGGCGCCACCCACACGCGCTTCGAACATTCGCTCGGCACGCTGCACGTGTGCGACCAGGTCCTGAACGCCTGCGATCGCCACGCGGCCCGCGACAGCGAGTGTCGCGCCGTGACCGCCGACGAACGGCGCCTGCTGCGGGTCGCGGCGCTGCTGCACGACATCACGCACATTCCGTACGGGCACAACATCGAGGACCAGACCGGCCTGCTGCCGCGCCACGATCGGCCGGAACGGTTTCGCGCGATGCTCGGCGACACCGAGCTCGGCGCCGAACTGCAGCGCCAAGGCCTGCGCGATGACATCCTGACGGTGCTCACCGGCGTCGGGCGCGAGCTATTGCCGTTCTGCCAGCAGGTGGTCAGCGACACGATCGACGCCGATCTGCTCGACTACCTGCGCCGCGACGCGCACTACACCGGACTCGAATTGCGGTACGACCGTCGGGTCGTCGACTACTTCCGCATCGCAGGCAGTGACGGTCGCATGTTCGTCGATTGCGAGAAGAACGGCATGCTGCGCGAGGACATCGTCTCCGAGCTGCTGCGCGTGCTCGAGTGCCGCTACCACTTCAGCGAACGCGTCTACTACCACCACGCCAAGATCGCGGCCGGCGCCTTGCTGTCGCGCATGGTCGAAATGGCGTTGAATGGGCATGCCCTGACGCCGGCACGCCTGCAGACGATGACCGACGAATCGCTGGTGGTCGCGATCGAACAGGCCGACCTCGGCAGCGACGCTGCCAATGCGCGGTTGCAGCGCTTCGTCGCTCGCTACCGCCGGCGGGCTTTGCCGAAGCGCGTGCTGGTGCTGCCGTGGTACCAGAACCGCGAAGTGCAGGACGCCCTGCTCGACACCTACTTCCGTCCCGGCGAGCCCGCGGCCCGCTTCGAATGGGAGACGCGCATGGAGCAAGCGGCGCGGCGCGAGTTCGGGCAGGATATCGACGTGATCCTGTATTGCCCCGCGCGCCGGATGCAACTCAAGGAAGCGAAGACCCTGGTGCGTTTCCCCGGCTCGGGCGAGCGCACGCTGCCGTTGGACGCGTTCGCCGACCAGATCCCGCGTTTGCGCGATCTGGCCGAAAGCTATCCACGCATGTGGAAGCTGTACGTGTTCACTTCGCTGGAAGACAAGGCGCTGCGCCGGCGGCTGCAGACCATGTGCTTGGAGGCGTTGCCGGCCGGTTGCCGCAACGGGTTCGTTCTATGAGCGCACGACACGGAGTGCTGGCCTGTCTTGGCTTCGTCGCGCCGGCGATGGCGCAGTTGTTCACCACCGACGCCGGCGTGATGTCGCCCGAGTTGCCGACGGTGAAGGAACGCATCCAGTGGTTGGTGCGCGAAGACAGTGAAGAACTGCGGGCGACGACTCGCTTCTCGTTCGCGCCCCATCGCCGGCTGCAGCTCGACCTGGCCCTGCCGTTCGCGCGGCGCGAAGTCGAGGTGGCCGGCGTCGGCGGCGTGCGCCGCGGCACCCAAGAAGGGCTCGGCGACCTCGAACTCGACGCCAAGTGGGGGCTCGTGCGCGACGACGACGTGATGCGTTCCGATCGGCTCTCGGTGCTCGGCCGACTCTCGTTGCCGACCGGGGACACCGACGACCGCATCGACGGGATCGCACTCGGGCCGCGGGTCGCGTTGGGCCTCGACACCTGGGGCGGCAGTCTCGGGCTTGGCTACACGCTGGTGCGCGACCGGCATCGCGCGGCGATCGCGGTGCGCGCCGCCGCGTTCGCCCAGAACGAGCTGTTCGACTCCGGCGAAGAAGTCACACTCGACGTCGCCTGGTGGGTGCGGCTGACCCCGCGCGAGTTCGACCCCGAGCAGGCCTCGGTGGAAGTGCGCGGTGTGCTCGAAGTGCTCGGCCGCTGGAAGCAGGACGACGAGCTCGTCGACGTCGATCTGCAGAACGGTGGCACCGAGTGGTCGTTCGTGGTCGGCGCGCAAATGAACCTCGACCCAGCCACCAGCTTCGAAGCCGGGCTGACGGTGCCGCTCGACACCTCCATCGAGTCGCCATTCGGCGACCCCCGGTACGGCCTGCTGTTCTCCTTCCGGTTGTCCTTCTGATGCGCCCACACCTCACCGTTCCTCTCCTGTTGCTGGCCGCCTGCCAGACCACGCTGCCGCCGGCGCGCCCGGCGGCGGACCACGGTCTGCAGCGCGTGTGGATCGAGACGCT
>SXGT01004293.1_pt1 | contig 13516 bp, 13 predicted proteins | sample 3176221 | NCBI WGS metagenome assembly SXGT01 (sample SAMN11356862, study PRJNA531348) | freshwater metagenome | isolation source: freshwater sample F1-120 | place: China: Fuxian Lake, Yuxi | collected 2017-12-25 | reverse complement strand
TGCGTAACGCTGGCCACTTCTGTCATGATCAGCGCGGGTGAAAGGTGTCCAAACCATCTGCATTCTCCATATTTCTCGCAAAATACGAAGAATCTGATTTGCGCCTTTCACTCAACTGTTTTCATTCTTGGACAGACACTCAGACGATTTCTTAAGCTCCAAGCCGAATAGATTCTCAGCGACTGCGTTGGGGCTGGAACGCTTGGAGCCGGCAACTGCGGCTGCCATAACCTCGCCAACCGCCAGCCCCATGAGGCAGGCCAAATACAACGCAATGGCTTGAACCTGAAGACTGAAATCCACCAAGGCATGCAGCCCCTCCGCGACCAGAATTGCTACCGCGGCTAATGTCGCGGGCATTGGCCTCTGTGCCCGTTTGATGGCCCTGTAGAGTTGAAAACAAGGCGCGCAGGCTAGGGCCAGCCACATCGAGGTCATTGGCAGGCCTAGGCCAACCGCGGCTTCCAGATAAGAAGAATGTGCGTGGTTCCAGATGAGGTCACTTGACGTCTCCGGCAGGTGATAGAGCGGCTCCACGCTTTGATAAGTGCCACCCCCATGGCCAACGAACGGTCGGTCCAATATTGCGTGTAAAGCCTCCCTGTAGAGATCAATTCTGACTGCCGAGCTCTCGGGCGCGCCATGGGCCCGCTCCAGAAGTGCATTCGCCGAAATGGCGATTAATGACAGACCTGCAATCAGTATGGTTGGAAAGAAGAACGAGCTGCGCCGCCGTTGGTGGGGAGCGAGGAATATGACCAAGAATGTTCCCAGCAAAGATGAGGCAATGCCTGCCCGCGAACCGGTGAGAAGCAGGGCGGCAAAAATCACACCTGCGAGGCCGAGATAGATCGAAACTCTGGAACTGAGGACAAGGAGCGCCCACGCCAATCGTGAGGATCCAGATAAACGCTCACGAAGGCGGAAGTAGTCGCGAAGTGCCAGTGTTGTCGCAATGACGATGCCTATTGCGAAAAAGCTTGCAGCAGAATTCCTGTTCACAAACGTGCCGGTGAGCCACCCGGGATAGGCGGTCTTTGGCTGGATTCCAATTGTTTCCCAGCCAAAATATGCATTAGCCAAACCAAACACCGCCACAACCAAGACCATAAAGAGCATGAGGTTCAAGAAGGCTTCTGGACTGCCGCGTTTTGTGCCGGCCCTGACGGCAATGAAAATAACACTTAGCGTCAACCACCACATGATTGCGATCTGGGTCTGGTGCGGATTGATTGTAATGCGACCAGAGGCCGTCGGCACCTCCACCCAGACCGGATGCTGCAAACTCACCGGCAGGCCAGGCATGACCTGTATGAGCATCCATATTGCGGGCAGCATGAGCAGAATGAGCAGCAGGAATGGGAGGTTCCAATTGCCCATGCTTACGCGGCGGGTTTTCCATTCGGACGCCAAAAAGCACAAGACTGCAATGGCCCCGACACATCCATTAAGCGACCAGAATATGGCTCTATTGCTGCCGAGCAAAAGCGGTGCCCAAATTAGCATCAGGGCAAGGAGAAGGCGGCTGAGCTGGCCCACTGATAACCTATCTTAATGAGTCTCCCAGCAGCGATCTGCTGGTACCTTGAATTTAGACGTCAAGTTACATGGTTCATCAAATCATGCAATTCCTGAATTCATGGGAACAATGAAGGCGTATGACCACCTCTGCGACCCATCCCCAAGCAACGCCCCGATGGCAGGCCGCTGTCAATAAGGCAAGCAAAGACGGCACGGAGCAATCCGAGTGACGCAGAATGAGGGGCGTCTAGGATTGCGGCTCAACGCGTGCTGCCGCATAAATTTGGAATCGGCGTTAACATACGGTGAATTGCGAAGAGCAGTAGGAACCCCTTCTTAGCCAATCAATAATCTTAATTTTTTTTACATCGGCATTCCCTAAAATTTTAGGGAATGGAGCAGCCCTTCCGATATCTCTCTCAGGCAATCTCTCCCCCAGTAACCTTGGGAGGGCGAAATGTTTTGGAAAAATATTATTGGTGCTGCGGCGGCCGTCACTATGGCCGTTTCCTTTGCAGGTGCCAGCACGAATGCTGATGCCGCCAGCAAGCACTCAAAGTATAAGCCTGTGACAACGGCATCGAGGACAGTTTCGCGGGGCACGATGCCTCCCTTCGCCTATATCCAGTTTTGTGTTCACAACCGGGCTGCCTGCCGTAATACCGCTGGCAAACTGCCTATGGTTGGAGGCAATAAGGTTAAGTTAACAAAGCGTCTAGAGCAGCAGCTGGCGTCGGTGAACCAGAGTGTCAATTCCAGCATGCGACCCCGCAGGGATGGCCCAATTGATAGTTGGGCCGTAGGCGGCCGGGCGGGTGATTGTGAGGATTTTGCCATGACCAAGCGCGCCCGGTTGATTGCCGCTGGCTGGCCATCCAGCGCACTCTCGATGACCGTTGTAAGGACGCGCTCTGGCGAGGGCCACGCCGTGCTCTCCATACAAACCAGTCACGGTACGTTAGTTCTTGACAACCTGACAAGATCTGTCCGCCCCCTGAGTAAGGTTCCCTATTATCTCGTTGCAATGCAGGTAGGCGGTCCCATGGAGTGGCGCCGAGAACAGTCGAACATCTTTTTTCGGTCGAATCGTGCCCTGGAATAGGTTGATAGGGCGCTGTGCAGAAGCAGAGAGGGGCATAGCCCTATACGGCATGCTGGTCCGGTGACACTGAACCATCGGCAGGCCAATCGCCGTTCTCAATTGTTAAAGCACGTTGAAGCGGCGATCCCAATTTGCAAATGTGCAAATAAAATTTGCCCGATGCGATCTACCTATATCTCATCCGCATAAAGGCCACGCAGGAATTGCCTCAGGGTTCCAACTTTGCTCGATTTTCCTATCGTCTGCAGGAGTCTGCAGGTACGGCCTTTGCTCGCTTTCGGCTCTGTTAAGAGCACACCTCTTGAGTTCAAGCGGCTTGCGGGTATGTTAATTGGATGAAGATTTGGAACAGGTGGATGAAGTTTGGGCTTGCGCTGTGCTTGCTCATCCAGCCTGCGGTGGCTGGGCAATTCGAGGATGGAGTGGCCGCCTATTCCCGTGGCGATTATGCGGCTGCCTTGCGGATTATTGGGCCGTTGGCGGACCAAGGCAGTGCTCAAGCCCAGTTCATTCTTGGGAACATGCATGACAATGGTCTTGGCGTCGGTCGGGACTACGTGGAGGCAGCGAAATTATATCGACTTGCTGCTGATCAGGGCTATGCCTCTGCTCAGTTCATTCTTGGCGATATGTACGACAAAGGTCTTGGTGTCCCACAGGACTATAGAAGTGCGATGAAGTGGTACCGGCTCGCAGCCGATCAGGGTTATGTTTCCGCCCAGGTCAATCTTGGATTCCTGTACGACAACGGCCTTGGCGTCCCTAAGGATTATGCCGAGGCTGTGAAGTGGTACCGTCTCGCTGCCGAACAGGGTGATGCATCCGCCCAGAGCAATCTCGGACTCATGTACGTCGGTGGCCAAGGGGTGCCGCAGGATTATGCTGAGTCTGTGAAATGGTACCAACTCGCTGCCAATCAGGGCTACGCCTCCGCAGAAAACAATCTCGGATCAATGTACGAGTATGGCCACGGTGTGCCACAGAACTATACTGAAGCGCTGAAGTGGTACCTGGCCGCCGCCAATCAGAGCTATGCTCCCGCCCAATTCAACCTCGGGTCAATCCATGAAAACGGTCGAGGTGTGCCCCAAGATTACGCCGAGGCTGTGAGGTGGTACCGTCTTTCCGCCGATCAGGCCTATGCCCCCGCTCAATTCATCCTCGGAAATATGTATGACAACGGCCTTGGCATCCCCAAGGACTATGCCGAGGCTGTGAAGTGGTACCGGCTCGCTGCTGATCAGGGTTATGCGTTCGCCCAACTAAATCTTGGAAACATGTATGACAACGGCCTTGGCGTCCCTAGGGATTATGCCGAGGCTGTGAAGTGGTACCGTCTCGCTGCCGAACAGGGTGATGCATCCGCCCAGAGCAATCTCGGACTCATGTACAAAAATGGCCTTGGCGTCTCTAAGAGTTATACCGAGGCATTGAAGTGGCTCAGTTTGGCCGCCGCTGGCTTTCCGGCACCAGATACCGAAGGTCGCAATCGTGCTGTTAATAATCGCAACCAAATCGTCAAGCAGATGACACCTGATCAGATTACCGAAGCCCAAGACCAGGAGCGGGTATGGTTGATTGAGCACCCCAAGAGATGAACTGTCCTGTCACCATCAGTTATCTGTAGTCAGTCATGACAAGCCATCTTTCTTTTCATGTCAAATACCAAAATCCGGAGTTCACGCCGTTTATGATTTCGTGGATTCAAAATCCAGAGGCAGCCTGCTGAGGAGTCAAAGCAGATTTCTCCGTGGCTATCAGATTATAGATTGGTAGAGGCGACCTTATCATCAGCTTGCATTCGGTATGAATTGTGCTACATTGTAGCTACAGTAATCGATAACCAACATATGGTATGTCTATCATGAGCAAAAGAGACGTTGTCCGTGCCCGCATCGAGACTCGCATCAAGAAGAATGCCGAGGGTATTTTGAAGCGCCTCGGTGTATCACACAGCACCTTCATCAATATGAGCTACCGAGCGGTCGTGGAAGAGGGAGGCATCCCGCTCTCGCTTCACGTGCCGAACGCACAGACCGCGCGTGTGCTCCGTGATGCGCGCAAGACTACTAAGCGGGAAAAATACACAAAAGCCACGACTCTTGAAGAGTTCACTGCGTCGCTTGGTGCAAAATCAAAACGCTAACCTATGCGCCGGATTGAATACAGTTCCACATTCAGACGCGACCACAAACGCATGATGAAACGGGGAGCTTCACAGGAGAAGTTAAACACCCTCCTCGTGCTTCTCATAAATGACCAGCCGCTACCAGTACGGTATCGCCCACACCGCCTGTCAGGGGAGTGGAAAGGATTCTCCGAATGCCACATCGCGCCCGACTGGTTGCTTATCTATGATCTTGATGATCCAGACATACTGGCACTCCATCGAACTGGCACACACTCTGATTTGTTTGAATAAAGTTGCCCTACCGGCACTATTTCACCCCGTGCTCCACTGCGTCAGGACTGGTAACATGAGAGATGATGAGCTTAAGAAGTTTCTTCAGTGACGGTGGTGCAGTTCGAGGTCTGTTCCGAGTTGGCTCACCAAGCGGGACAAGATGGCAATTTGCCATCTCAGAAAACGGAGAAAGCAGTGCAACCGCGGGCTTTTTCTCGGACAGCACAAAGTTCGAAGTCGCGGTTTTGAGAATTTCGCGTTTTTCAAAGGAATTCGCCAATTCGTAGCTTACCGCAAGGGTTTTCCCGAGTTCGAGGAATTTTGTCATCCGGTCGTACAATTCACGCCCTGATAGCTCGATGATCGTTTCGTCGGCGGAAAGTCGGTCGAGATAGAGGGTCTTCTTTTTCTCTTCAAAAATGTCTTTGTCGATCAACCCGTCAAGCAGCGCATCGGTAAGACGCGACAGGCGCTGCGCAATGTTCTGCTTCGTCAACTCCGTTGCCTGCCGCCGCTCTTCTCTCTGCGCATCCCACTGATTGGTGAGAACACGCGCTTCTTGAAGCAGTACCGAAACCTCCTCTTCTGTCAGGGTGGCCATAGCGAGTATCGACTTGAGCCCGGCCTCAAACGCATCCTCCCGGATGCTGTTGCCCACACAAGCCGGTGAGTGGCAGCGGTAGTACACACGACCCTTCTGTCGCTCGCCGATGAGCGAATAGTGGCAACCCGCACAGGTGATGAGGCGTCGGAACAGAAAGTCATGGTGGATGGGCCGTGCCGAGAGCCGTCCGTCGAGTACCGCCTGCACCCGCTCAAACAGTGCGCGGTTGATGAGCCGCTCGTGAATGCCTTGGTAGATCGTGGCGGATTGCTTCTGCTCAATCAGGCCGATGTAGAATTTGTTGCGGAGAATGACGGCCAGCTTGGTCACCGGCACCTTGTTGCCGTGGCGATTTCTTAAGCCCCGCCGGTGAAGCTCCTCACTGAGGCATCGCAGATTGAATTGGCCAGTGGCGTAAAGCTCAAAGGCCTGGCGGATGAGGGGTGCCCGCTCAGGGTCCGGAATCTTTGCCCTGCCGCCGCCCATGTCGAGATACCCAATCGGCGCTTGGTTTGGATACAGGCCCTGCTTCAACCGGCCCCGCATGCCTTTCTTCACTTCCTCACGAAGATTGCGGATGAAGTCAGAGGAAATCACCGCAAGCAGATCAGCGGTCAATCTTCCGCCGCGTGTCTGCATGTCGAGGCTCTCTTGGGCAAAACGCACGTCACAGCCAAGCTCAATGAGTTCCTGGATATCGTTCCAATCCTTGAGGTTGCGGGCACCTCGGTCAATCTTGTGGAAAATCACGCCACGGGTCTTTTTGCCGCGAAGCGCTCGCATCATGCGCGTGAACTGCCCACGGCCTTGCTTGGCCGCCGTTTCCATCTCCTCAAACCACTCGTCAATGTGCAGGCCATTCTTCTGGGCAAACAGCACAATGGCGTCACGCTGCTCGGTCAAGGACGAACCATGCTCTCCCTGTTTTTGCGTGGATACCCGTATGTAGGCATAGAAATTTCCCATGGATCTTGTTGGTGAAGGCTGAGACTCACAATGATACCTCCCGATTGCCGACTCTGCGAATCCGGGCATCCTCTTCGGCTTCGAGCCGCTCCGAAATCCGCATCAGAATGCGGATGTAGTCGTCGAGGCGCTCCATGGCCATCGACCGCTCCTCATCGGTCGCATCCGGCATCAGGTCCTGGATCAATTTCACAAATTCTGCATTGCGCTCCATGCGGAGTAGTGTGGCGCATGTCCCACCCCCAAAACAGGCACGGGAATTCGCCAAGCAGGCAACTCTGCACTCCGTGTCAGCCGTTAGATAGGGCCGGTACGATGTGGGCATGGATCACAGGGAAAACAACTCATCCAAGAAGGAAACCAGCACCACCGGCCTTGTGCGTCACGACGGAACGATTATTGAGCTGCTGTATGATTCCGCTATCAACAGAACGGCATTCGCGCTTTGCCACGATGGTGACATTTCAATTGAGGACTATGTCGAGCTCGGTGATGGCACCCGCCTTGTCCCATATTCCCCCAACAACAGCCTCATCAAACACGAAGCGGTGCTGCTGCCCTCTGAGCCTGCCGCATATGACAGCGAAGCCGATCTCATATTGCACATCCAATCCTTCATCCATCGATATGTGGACCTGAGCCCTGTCTTTGAGAAAACCGCCCTCTACTACATCCTGCTGTCCTGGCTCTACGACGCCTTCAATGAGCTACCCTACATCAGGCTGCAAGGCGACTACGGCACGGGCAAGACCCGGGCCCTCCTGGTGCTGGGTGCAATCGCCTACAAGCCATTCTTTGCCTCTGGGGCTTCAACCGTCTCACCCCTGTTCCACACACTGGATGCCTTCAGGGGCACCCTCATATTCGACGAAGCTGACTTTCGCCTCAGTGACGAGAAGGCCGAGGTGGTCAAAATCCTCAACAATGGCAATGTGCGGGGCATCCCCGTGCTCCGCACCATGATGAACCAAAGGCGCGAGTTCAACCCGCAAGCCTTCCATGTGTTTGGCCCCAAGATCGTCGCCACCCGTGGCAGCTATGAGGATCGTGCCCTGGAGAGTAGATTTCTCACCGAAGTCATGGGTGGACAGCCTCTGCGCCCCGGCATCCCCATCAATCTCGGCACGTCCTTCAAAGAAGAAGCACTTGCCATCCGCAACATGCTGCTCAGCTACCGCTTTCAGAAGCGCCACACCGTGTCGCTCAATCCGGCGCTCAGGGATGAATCCCTGGAGCCACGGCAAAACCAAATCCTCATACCGCTCCTGTCTGTCATAGATGATGCCGATCAGCGATCAGCCATTGTGAAGAACGCCCAGGAATTGCGGCAGGCAATCGTCTCTGAGCGGGGACTGTTCCCAGAAGCCCACGTACTTACCGTCCTCATGGAGCTCATGCAATTGAAGCCAGACGAAGCCTTTCCTCTCAAAGCCATCACCGAACTGATGCAGGAGAAATTTGCGGCAGAGTATGACCGGCCCCTCACGGTACGGTATGTGGCCCATGTGCTCAGGAAGCGCCTGCATCTCAAGACCTACAAGACCATGGGCAATCCCTGCGTACCCACAAGCGAAGCCGGGCGCGTGCTGTTGCTCGCTGAGCGCTATGGACTACGGGACGACACAGAAGAAGAAAAGTCCAGGGCTGAAGGGACGTAGGGACGAAGCGACAGGGTGTACAGACGAGAAGGGCCGCCGAGTTGTGGCCCATTTGTTTGAGCCATGCTTTCTCCCTTTATACCCGCCACGTTCGTCCCTATATCCCTTCGTCCCTCAAATGTTCCAAGCTGGCATATTCTGCGATTTCAGAAACATGCCACGCTGGCAATTGCTGAAATGCAAGTCGCCCCCTGGCGTCTGCACCAATATCCATGCTGGCAAATTCCACCCTCTGCAATCCATGTGCTGACTGAACGATCATAGAAACGCCCCGCCATTGCACGGCTGGACACGTTCTATGAACCGGCTTCCCACATATCTCAAAACCCTGCGCCGCCTTCACGGCCTTACCCAGAAGGAATTGGCGTATCTCTGTGGCATGGACGGTGGCACTCAAATGTCCCGCTATGAGCGCTGTGTGCGTGATCCATCGCTTGCCGCCTTCATTGCTCTCACCATCGTTTTCTCGACAACACCGAAGGAATTGTTCCCCGGCCTACACAGTGAGATCAGCCGAATGGTCCTTGAGCGTGCCGAAGAGCTGTATGCACAATTACAGGGCGACTCCAAGGCTGTAACCTCGGTCAAACTCGACCTGTTGGAACAGATTGTTAAAAATACTTCTAACCGCTCCATAGTATGAATCTGCGTCAACGATATGATTTGGTGCTTTCCGTCTCACTTACCATCCGTGGTTTCGCCTACATCCTGTTTGAAGGTACGCACACGCCGGTTGACTGGGGCATTCATGATGCGCGGGGACAGAAGAAGAATGCTAATTGCCTTGCCAAAATTGCCGCACTGGTCGAACGATTCCGCCCAGACTTGCTTGTACTTGAGGACTCTGAGCACCTATCATCGCACCGCTCAGGCCGGGTTCGCGAGCTATCTAAGGACCTCTGCGCCTTCGCCAAGGGACATGGAATCCCCCTCAGGCACATATCTCGCCAAGACATCCGGGAAGCCTTTGCGCCCCTGAACGCGCAGACCAAGGATGAAATCGCCGCAGTAATTGTTGAGGAACTACCGGTTCTGGTCCGGTATCTTCCCCCAACCCGCAAGCCATGGATGAGCGAAGACGCTCGCTTGGGCCTGTTTGATGCGGCGGCCCTGTATCTCACCCTGGCTTTGCGACCACCTGCTCCCTGACCTCGTGACCACCTCGAAGTGCCGGACTCATCCGGCCCTTCCGTTGTGCACAGGAGGTACTCATGGGCAACGCAGTTCTTTCACATACCATCAAAGATATCCACCGCGACATTACCGAGAAGATTGTCGCGGCAATTGAGAAGGGCGTGGGCACCTGCACCATGCCGTGGCACAGAAGCCTAGCCGGTCGTCCCCGCAATGCCAAAACTGGCAGTCTCTACCGGGGCGTCAATGTCCTGGCGCTTTGGGTGGATTCAATTGAGAGAGGCTACCCAAGCCTTTACTTCGCCTCCTACCGGCAATGGCATGAACTGGGAGCACAGGTGCGGAAGGGAGCGCGCGGCTCCCATATCCTCTTTTACAAGAAGATCGAAGTTGACGAAGAAGACGAGGAGGATAGCCCAACGCGCCGCTTTGTTATTCGGGGATCAACCGTCTTCAATGCCGCCCAGGTGGATGGCTGGACGCCACCCGAAGTGCCACAGACAAACAAAGTGGAACGGCTCAGGAATGTCGAAGCACTGGTTGCCAAGACCAAGGCAGTGATCCGAGAGGGCCGCTACCAGATTGCCTGCTACGACAGTGCCATTGATATCATCGACATGCCAGCGCGTAATGCGTTCACTGGCACCAAGACCAGCACGCCGACTGAAAGCTTTTATGCGGCCCTCTGTCATGAGCTGACCCACTGGGTGGGTCATGAAAGCAGATTGGCACGGGACATGCGGCACCGTTTTGGCGACGCGGGTTATGCGATGGAGGAGTTGGTGGCCGAACTGGGCGCCGCATTCCTCTGTGCTGATCTTGGACTCGCCAGTGAGCCGCGCCCTGATCATGCCGCCTATATCAATGACTGGCTCCGGGTGCTGAAGCGCGACCCCAAGGCACTCACTACGGCAGCGGGGAAGGCGAGTGCTGCGGCTGAGTATATTACTGCGTTTGACCGTCAAGAGCCTTGACGACTACCACCCCGCTCCACATGAGTGGGGATTTTTTTGATTTCTTCTTCTCGCGATGAAGACAAATCAGTATTGGTGTGCGTGCAGGTGACGTTTCGCTCGTTTTAAAGAGAGCAAGAGGGTTCCAGGGCGGCGGAGCACACAAAAATAAAGACCGCTCAATTGGTTGAGCGGTCATCTGCCTTGCCGTACCGTGAGAATATGCTCAGTCTTGACGTGGTGGCGCAGGCCTACCCGCCACGTCTTCAAGGGCTTCCACAAGTTCTCGCTGACTAAACTCAACAAACCGCGCATTCCGGCTGGGAATCTCTCTCCCATGTGAGCGCTTGTCCTGGCCTTGGTCGTCGGTATTTGTCATTTCTGCTGTCCTACGAAGTGCGGGCGAAGTCATGTGGTAATTCTCCTCCGTTTGTCAAGAGTTTGCGTGTATGAACAAGACTGCTAAGGAAAGTATACATATGCCAAGAATAAATTGCTAGTACTTCTCGCACAAGAGGTCGGTCGAGGTTGCCTCGCAAGTTGTCAACACAAACGAACGCTACAATCTCGTCACTTTCATCTGAGAAGGTATTCGGTCGTCTAACCGCATGAACGGCCACCGCGTTGTACAGTTCTCTCCAGCGCTGGTTGAGATTCATGCATCCCGGCTCATCCTTCAGGTTGTCGCAAGCGTAGAAATCACTCCTGGGCGACTCGATGATCGATTTAAAGGCGGTGTTTTGATCACAAGGATACGACGCAAGCGGTCCTTCTTTGTCGTAGTTGCGCAATTTCCGTGAGGCCGAGTCACGCATGAACGTGTAGAGATCACCGTACTTGCCATTCTTCCGTTGCTCCGCCGTCCTCTCGATTCTGAGTTTTATGCACACTGCGCACTCGTGACCGGCAACCACGGAGAAAAGCGCGGATGTCTTATCAAGAATTTTCTGAAAGGTATGGCTAGCTTCCAGACGAAACTCATCATGAAGTGCCTTTTTTTCGATCGACTTATCAAATCCCCTCTTGCCCTTTTGTGCCCTCTCTATTTTTTCATGGAACAGGCGAATAAAGCCCTCATATGCCTCAAGTAAAGTCGCAATCTCTCCAAAGAGCCGCGCTGCTCGAACTTCTATTCGTAGCAGTTTTACATTGCGACGGCGTGTTTCATCGCCTTGAGTTGCGAGATGTTGCAGCTTGATAACCAATGAGTGAAGTTGATACCCAAATATGAAATTTAGCACGATAAAAATTACGACCAGTCCACAAAGATAATAGACAGTCCATCTCACAATGGAATCCGTGATGCCGGCCTGTGCAATCCAGATTGAATATACTGATCCAGCCAAGGCCAGCAGATTGGCGATGAGCTCAATCCAATTCTGAAGTCTATTCCAGAGTGTGGGAGACAACGCCATGGGACTATGTTTTCCCTTACATAGAACAACGCATGCCAGACGACTTAAGACGCTTACCTCGAATCACAGTAGGCTCCACCAATAACAAGGACAAAGCAAGTCCCTGCCATACGTCGCCGCTTGCTTGTCACCAACTTTGGAGGTCTCATCAAATCGCGAACAGGCATTGCCAATGGTGCGTGTACCGAACCTACTGATTGGACGACTTTGGTGATTTTTGTGCTGACCATTGTGGATTTCATAGATGTTGAGGCAGCACGATGAATCTACATTGGGAGGACGGTTTAGAAGCCGTCCTCCCCCTCCGATCACTCGGAAGTGTCCGCGAGTTTGTTTCTGGCATCAATACGTCTTTGCAGCCAGTCCAGTACCTCAGTCTCAACCCATCCGACCCTGCACGGACCGAGCTGTACCCGCTTGGGGAATTGCCCGGCCAGTTCCAGACGCGAAATGTGTTGTGGCGAGTAGAGAACCAACTCCTTGAGCTGACGCTTCGATATCATTCTCATCGCGATCTCCTGTGAAGGAGGCTCGCGAGCCTCTGGTTGACAAGCCCATAGGCGAGGAGAGGATATCAATATATTTGGGATGTGAAAACGCTGTTTTCAGAGGGTGCCGCGCAGATGATCGCCGCGGCCAGCAGTGGCATCCCCCGGGTGATCAATCAGCAGCAGCCGCCTCCCAGGAAGGACCGCGATACCACCTAGCTGGTTGCGTGGGATTAACCCAGATGCGGCAAGGCATTGTGGGATAGGAGGCCGCTCCCTATAAACTCGGAGTATGCTGCCACCGCCCCGCCAGGACCTCGAAGCCAATTCCGCCGACTACGAACGCTGGCCCCAGGTCAAGGCGTCGGGGTTTCGCGAGTATGATGCGCGCTGGCTGATTGGCAGTGAAATCAATGCGCTGGGTTTTCGCGCCCTGGGATTGGGCCTTGGGACACTGCTGCACGAGAGGGGGGTGCGGCCCCACATCGTGGCGGGCCACGACTACCGCAGCTACTCCATGGATGCCAAGAACGCCCTGATCACCGGCCTCGTCGGGGCGGGCTGCACGGTCTACGACATTGGCCTCGCCATTACGCCCATGGCCTACTTCGCCCAATTCGATCTCGATGTCCCGGCGGTTGCGATGCTCACCGCCTCGCACAATGAAAACGGCTGGACGGGGGTGAAGATGGGGATGGAGCGGCCCTTCACCTTCAGTCCAGGTGAAATGTCGGCCTTGAAGGATATCGTCCTCAAGGGCGTCTGGGTCGAGCGGGGCGGGGGGAGCCTCATTGACGCCCATGAAGTGGCCGAGCGTTACATGGCCGATCTCACCAAGGGGGCGCCTCTGATCCGGCGCTTGAAAGTCGTTGTGGCCTGCGGCAATGGCACGGCGGGGATTTTTGCGCCCCAGGTTCTTTCAGCAATGGGCTGCGATGTCGTCCCCCTCGACTGCGAGCTTGACCATACGTTCCCGAATTACAATCCCAATCCGGAGGATCTGAAAATGCTGGCGGCGGCATCCAGCGCCGTGAGGCAGCATGGGGCCGACCTGGCATTGTGTTTTGATGGCGACGGCGACCGCTGCGGGGTGATTGACAATGAGGGCAATGCCATCTTCGCCGACAAGGTTGGCGTATTGCTGGCGCGGCACTTCGCTGCCTCAGTTGGAGGTGCACTGTTCATTGCCGACGTGAAGTCGACGGGATTGTTCGGGAATGATCCGCTGCTCAAGGAACGCGGGGCGCGCTGCGAGTACTGGAAGACCGGCC
>SXGT01787395.1_pt1 | contig 13519 bp, 10 predicted proteins | sample 3176221 | NCBI WGS metagenome assembly SXGT01 (sample SAMN11356862, study PRJNA531348) | freshwater metagenome | isolation source: freshwater sample F1-120 | place: China: Fuxian Lake, Yuxi | collected 2017-12-25 | reverse complement strand
GCGCGGTATCACCCCGCCCCGGCTTGGCGGGGAGCGGTCGCCGCCGGCTTTGCGGCGGCGGGTGAGGGGCCTTCTGCCTTTGCGCCCTTCGCGGCTTACTTCACGTCCAGCTTCAGCAGAGTGAAGGGGTAAATGATCGTGGCGTAGAACGTACCGTCGCGCGTCTGGATCAGCGCCATGTGGGCGTGCAGCGGGGTTTGCGTGCCGTCGGGCAGCTTGTGGAACCCGTGGCTCCACGGCGGCGTCTTGCCGCTCTTCGGCGCGAAGTCGAACCAGTCCGGGTTCATCACCGCCAGCACGCCGCGATCCGCGTGCTTGTTCGTTTTGGGGTCGTAGGTGACGAGGTGGTGCAGGTAGCCCGCGCCGAACTTGGTGTCGTTGTTGACGCGATAGATCGTGTGAACCTTGCCGTCGGTGCCGACGATGAGCGAGCCGCGCGAGTCGTGGCCCTTGCCGCCGATCATCGGGCCGCGGTTCGCGACGGGCAGTTTCGCGCCCTTCGCGCTCAGGTCGATGCGGAACAGCGTCGGGTCGGACATGCGGATCAGGTACGCGGACTTCGCGTCGTCCGTGATCGCCCAACACGCCGGGCCGAGTTTGTCGTCCGCTTTGCCGATGGATGCGGAAAGCTCCAGCATTTCGAGCTTGTTCGTCGCGGGGTCGAAGCGGGCGATCTTGAAGTCGCGCGTCACGACGACCGCGCGGCCCTTACCGTCGATGAGCGTTTGCGCGTAAGGGGTGACGCGCAGGTTCGGGTCCGGTTCGCGGTACTTCTTCGTCTTCAGGTCGAGGATCATCCAGTGGTGAGCTTCGCACGTCACGACGTAGGCAAGCCCGGCCTTCTCGTCGGCGGTCACGTCGTTCACGCCCTCGCCCTTGAACGGGATGCCGAAGCTCTCCGTCTTGTCGGTTTCGGGGTCGTACACCATGACGTAGCCGCCGGGGTAGTCCGCGGTGTCGTCCTTGCCGCGGCGGTAGCCCTGCTTACTGCCGACGTAAATCTTGCCGCTCGGCGCGACGAAGTTCCGCGTGTGAATCTTCGACTGCGCCGCGTAGGTCGGCTTCGCTGGCGTGGTCAGCCCGCACACCTTGTTCACATCGACCACGATCCGCTGCTTCCCGGTCTTCGGGTCGAACTCGATGAGGTACGCGTTGAACCCGTAGGCCGCGGTGCCGACGTAGACCTTGCCGTTCTTGCCCTCGCACAGCGAGAAGTAGCCCGACTCGTCGGTGTGCGTGCCCGGCATGATGTGGTACGCGGTGCCCCAGGCGTACGCGAACGGGGCTTTCTCTTTGGGCTGCGCGACCGACGGCGAAGCGCACAGCGCGAGGACGAGCAGGGAGAGTGTGTGGCGCATGGTGGTTCTCGATCTGGCGTCGACAAGCGTCAGGGAAGTAGCTCGAGGTTGTCAAAGAACCCGTCTGCCTCTGCCAGTTTCGCCTGCGTGCGATCGGTGCGTAAGAGCTCGACGGCGAGTGCGGATCGTTCGAGGTAAACTGTGCGGGAGCGGCCCATCGGGTGAGTGACGTCGATCGCGTCCCGGCCGGACCAAGTAATGTGGCGCACGGTCGTCTGCTCCCTCGGGTCCGACTTTGCCTTCATCAACTCTTCTTTCGCCTCTGGCGCGACCGACCCCTTGTACCGATTTACAGCGATCCGAACCGTGACCCCACGGCTCTTATCTTCCCATGTGTAAACCGTCATCGAGTCGTGCTCCATCAACACACGACCGTCCATGCCGACGTGCCCGTTCATCTTCACCGGCACCTCGACGGGTTCGCCCGGGAAATAGCCGCGAAAGCCGTCCCGCTCGGAAGTGAACTGCTGCCAGCCCGCGGGCGCGGGCGACTTTGCATACGGCAACTTCTTCCCCACGAGCTTGTACACACCGAGGACGCCTAAACCGGCGAGGATCAGTCCGCCAAAGACGATGGCGATGATCTTTCGCGATGAAGTCGTGCGTTCCGTATTCTCCCATCGGCGCGACCGCTTCTCGCCGTCGCGGTCGCCCCGCCCGCGTGACCCGCGCCAATCATCGCCGTCAGTGTCGTACTTCCCCATCGCTCACTTCTCCCATGCGAACATCGTCGGGTCACTTGTCGATCAGCAGCATGTCGGCGACGTTCAGCGGCATGTTGAGCTGGATGCCGCCCTTCACTTCGGTGAACTTCAGCTCGCCGCGTTCCACGCTGCGGACCTTCGTGATCTTCTCCGCGCTGCGGATCGTGATCGTCAGCGAGGTTAGCGGCGAGCCGCTCCAGTTCACCAGCGGTACGGCCAGCTTCGCCGGCTTGCCGTCCTTCGCGGGCGTGTCGATGCAGGTCGTTTCGACGAGGCCATCGGTCGTCACGACGGGCTTCGCCTCGCGCGCGTTGAAGCCGAGGAAGTCGTCCGTGAGGCGCGCGAGAATCACGAGGCTCATGCCGGTGGGCAGGTAGTGCGTGAAGCTGTCGGCGCTCGCGCCGCGGTCCACCGGGCGCACCGGCAGGCCGCTCTTGAGGTACGCTTGCCCCGGCATGAACCCGAACAGCACGCTGCGGCCCTGGCCGTGCCGCTTGGCGACGACAGCAGCAGTGCCGTCCTTGAACTTGCCCAGCATCACGCCGTCGGTCACGGTCAGCGGTTGCTTCCACGCGATCACCGGCACGTTGAAGATGTGTTCCGGGACCGGGTTCGGCGACGGCGCTTTCGGCAGCCCGCGCAGGCACCACTCGACGCTGTCCATCGGCTCGTACAGCGGGAGGTCGTGCTTGCTGAGGAACGGCTGGTTCTCCTTCAGCAGGTGCTTGGCGATCAGGTTCGGGTCCGTGGTGATCTTCGACCCGGTGGCACCGTAGAACTTGGCCGCGGCCGGGTTCTCCTTCTGGAACTCGTTGAAGTACCCGCCGCCGGCCATCGCCACCACCGTGCCGCCGCCCTCGCACCACTTCTGGAGCGAGTCGAGGCACTTCGAGTGAACGTGCTGCTGGGTGACGTAGATGAGCTTGTAGTCCTTCGCGCGCCCGTCGATCACGTCGTCTTCGCTCAGGAAATCGACCGGGATCTGCGCGTGCCGCAGCGCGTAATACAGCGCCTTGCGCTCGTTGTTGTGCAGCGCCAGCGAGAAATTATTGACCCCGGTAATCAGTTCGTCGGTGCTGGACAGCAGCAGGCCGACCTTCGCCTGCCGGACCTTACCGTCCATGACGTAGTCTTCAAAGATGCCGGCTTCGCGCGTGCAGGTGTAGAGCTGCTTCCACATCGGCAGGTCGTAGGCGTCCACGTAGTTCTCGGTGTTGCCGACCGCGGACGGCGTGGCGCAGAAGTAGTTGATCATCTTCGCGCCGTGGGCGACGCTCGCGTAGTAACTGCGACGGAAGCCCTCAGGCAACTGGCCCGGTGAGTGCGGCATGACGTACATGTGAATCGGCAGGTCGTCGTATTTCGCCCCGGCACGCAGCCCGCTGGCAAGGTAGCCCACCACCTGCGGGCTGAACTCCGCGATCTGCCAGCAGTAGTCCTCCGCCCACGGCATCGACATCGCCTTGAGCTTGAACGGGCGGATGTAGTCGATCTCGGTGACGAGGTAGTTGGCGTGCGGCGAGTAGTTCGCCCCGGTGCGCACGCCCTTCGTGGCGTAGTACGCGGTGCCGGCGGCGTACTTGGCCCCGCCCTTCTCCTTCGCCGCGACCTGCGAGTAGTAGTACAGTGGGTCCGTCTTCGTCGTGGTGTATTTGACCGCGCCCTCGACCTTCACGCCCTTCGCCACGAGCCACTTGGCGAACTCGTCGTCCTTGAGCGGGATCGCCGGCAGGTGAATCTCGTCGCCGTAGCTGACGATGCCGAGGTCGTCGAACCCGCCCTTGCGGGTCATCTCCTGCTTCTTGATCCACTCAACGCTTGGGTCGCCCCAGTGCGCGACCAACTCGCGCTTCTTGCCGACGCCGCCGAACGTGGTGTTGTCGCCCAGCGCCAGCGCGAGCTGTTTCGCTTCGAGGAACGCGGTCGGCGCGGAACCGAACCCCATGATCCCGTAGTGCGGCATCCGCTTCGGCGTCTCACCGACTTTCGGGAACTTTGCCACTTCAGCGTTGAGCCAGTCGAGCGCCTCCTTCTGGGTGCGAATCTGCGGCACCCAGTAGTTCTTCCGCATCGCCAGGAACAGTTCCGAGTTCGGGTTCACGACGCCGGGCATGTCGAAGCACGCCGGCGACAGGTTCGCCGCCGGGCCTTTCACCGTGATGTCCTTCACGACCTTGATGCCGCCCGTGCCGTCCGGGATGCCGAACTCCAGTCGCAGGTGGACGCCGTCGGCCTTACCCTTCGTGAGCGCTTTGGGGAACCACTGCGAGTTGTAAAGCGAGTCGAGCGACTGGCCGAGCGGTACCCAGCCCGACGTGTCGCCCGGTTGCAGGTACTCCGCGTCCGGGATCGCACCCTTGCCCGCGGGCACCACCTTCGCCAGCGCGTCGGCCTTCACCTTCTCCGACCGCGGCCCGGCGTTCTGGTATTTCGTCTCGCTGATCGTGCGCCCGCTCTTGAGCACCTGCTGCGTCGGCCAGTCGCGGATGTGAATGTAGTACGGCGAGTGCTGCCCCTGATCGAACGGCGCGACGATGGGCACCACCGGCCCGAACCCGTCCTTCGGGTTGGTGAACCGCACGAACACGTCGCCGTCCTGCGTCAGCCAGCCGTCGAACTCCAGGTAGCCGGCCTTCTTCTGCGCCTCCATCCCGGCCTTGTCGTTGGTCAGGCAGATCACGTCGACGTTGCGCTTGGCGATGTTGACGCGCGGCTTGTCGCCGTCCTTCTGCTCGGCGGCGATCAGGCGCAGCTTGGCGACCCCGGCCGCGAGCTTCACGGTGCCGGGGTTCTGCCACACGATGTTATCCGTGCCGCTCCACGAGTAGCGCTCCATCGCGACCCGCTTGTGGCCGTTGAGCGCCCAGATTTTGGGCTGATCGAGCCGGCCGCATGGGAAGCTCGCGACCACCTTCCCGCCCTGCTCCACTTCGACCGTGAACTCGCAGGCGAACTGGAACGGCTGTTCGTAGCGGGCCAGCAGTTCGTAGGTGTCCTCGTAGGGGACGTTGATGGTCTGCTCCGCGACGGCCTTCTTGCCGGCGTCGATCTCGTCGGGCGCGCTGAGGCACCCCATGCGTGACAGGAACGTGATGGCGAAGGTGCTGGCGTAGTAGTTGTCGCGATAGGGCATCACCTTCCAGCCGGAGCGGACGGAGAAATCTTCGGCCTCGGCGATGAGGCGGACCGGCTTCTTGTCTTGGGCCGGGGCAACGGGCGCGAGCGCGGCGAGCGCGACCAATGTGAGCAGAAGGCGCATGGTGTCTTCCGAGTGAAGGGCGGAGAGACGATGGTACCCGCGAGGAGGCGCGAGGGGTAGGGGGCGGAGCGCATTCCCGCCATGCGCGGGACCGCGCCGGGGGCGAATAGACTCGCACAAGAATCCGTTTGACAAGGCGCGGACGACGCCCAACAATGCGGGCTCTCGTGTGTCGCGGAGGGCCGACCGTGGAATCGCTCAAGCTGGGAAAGAACGATCCGTGCCCGTGCAACAGCGGGAAGAAGTTCCGCCAGTGCTGCTGGTTGAAGCGGCTCGATGTCGCGACCGAGCACTACGCGCCACCCCCACCGCCCGCCGAATCGAAGCAGACCGTCACTCATCACGCGCCGACGTTCTGGTCGCACCCGCCCGGCCAACCAAACGCCAGACCGCCCGAAGGTGGGGAGTGGACCGAGTGGGTGTTCGTCAAGGACAAGGGTTGGACGCACGAGCGCGACCTGAAACCCGGCGACCAAATCCGGCAGAAGGGCGGCGGCTGGAACACAGTGCCTGAACCTCAACTGATTCGCACGACCCAAGAACACCCGTTCTTCGTGAAGGGCAAAGGCTGGACCCCGCTCTCCGAGATCAAGCCGGGCGACGAGATCCGTACTGACGAGGGTTGGGTAATCGTTTCGGAAGTCACGCCCACAAACCAGTGGGAAAAGGTGTACAACTTCCGAGTCGCAGACCACCACACTTACTTCGTCGGCAAACCGGAGTGGGGCTTCTCGGTCTGGGCACACAATATGTATTCGCCCCAGCAACTCGCAGATATGCGCGCCCATCCGGATCGTCAGCGCGTTTTAGCGGCGATCCTTGATGCCCACGACGCGCTACCCAATCCGACAGCTACTTCGCGCGAAGTGATGGACCGCGTGCGTACCGGGCAGTTGGAGGTGTTGCTCGACGACACGATGCCGCCCGTCGGCGGATTGGCCCCAGGCGAGAATCCGGTGATCCTTGGCGCGCAAGGTGTGCTCAACAACCCGCATGTGACATCCGAACAAATGCGCAGTTTGATGCTATCGACTGTGCACGAGGGCGTTCATCACCTTGATGTCGCAAACGGACGCGCGTTACCCGGTGCGGCGGCGACGGTCGAACAACGGTTCTTCACCGAACTCCACGCTTATACGGCAGAGCACGAACTCGCTCACGCGAACAGTATGTCTCATTTACTCGGACCCGAATTCCGGGGCGCAAGGACGATGGGTGACATTCGGAACGCCGTGCTCACCGTCGAACCGGGGTTGATCCCGGGATTGTCTTTGAGCGCTGAACAGCAGGTACTCGCCCAAGTTCACAGATTGTTCGCTAAGATACCATAGCGACACCGTGAGGGGATGTCATGAACGCTACTATCTGGCGTGCGGCGGTGCTGCCAATTCGGAGCGCGACCGTTGCTGTCGATGTGTCAGGTTCGGGCCGGCTTGCGCGGTATTCGGTCTCGTCCGAGCAAGGGGGCTTGAGCCGCGAAATTTCTTCGGTCGAAGAACTCTCTCAGCTACTCACCGAATTGGGCGCTGATGCGCGAGAGGCCGCACAAGCCGACCCCGTCGCCTTCGCTTTCATTGTGTGTGTGTTGTGCGGGTGCCCCGCTCGCGTCCTGAATCTCAATAGCAGCTTGTGGCCCGACTTGGAGCGGCATTTTCGCCTGGATCGTCTCGTCAACCAACCGCGGATCGAGAACGGGCGATTCGTTTTTCTTATCAGCCCGCAGTACATGCCGGTGTTGAAGGTGGATCAAATCGCCGTCGATCTGCGCACGCTCGAGGCAATCCAGACACCGCTCATCGAACAACCCTGGCCGCCTGGGGGTTGATTGCCTCACACCGCGGCCATGACGAGGGCCCCGTTTTGGCCGCCGAACCCGAAGCTGGTCGAGAGGCCGTACTTCACCTTCGCCTCGCGCGCGGTGTTCGGGATGTAGTCCAGGTCGCACGCGGGGTCGGGGTTCGTCAGGTTGATCGTCGGCGGGTACACCTGCGTTTTCAGGCTCAGGGCCAGCGCCGCGGCCTCGATCGCGCCGCTCGCGCCGATCGAGTGGCCGATCATGCTCTTGATCGAAGAGAGCTGCACGCTCTTCGCGTGTTCGCCGAACACGCGCTTCACCGCGGCCGTTTCCATCGCGTCGTTCAGCTTCGTGCTGGTGCCGTGGGCGTTGATGTAGCCCACGTCGCGGAAGTCCACCCCGGCCTCGGTGAGTGCGGACTGGATCGCCCGCGCGCCACCGCGCCCCTCCGGGTCCGGCTTGGTCACGCTGTAGGCGTCGAACGTGCTCCCCCAGCCTTTTACCTCGGCATAGATCGGTGCGTTACGGGCCTTCGCGCGCTCGTAGTCTTCGAGCACCAGAACCGCCGCGCCCTCGCTGATGACGAACCCGTCGCGCAGGCGGTCGAACGGCCGCGACCGCTGTTCCGGGGCGCGGGCGTCCGTCTTGCTCAGGGTGCCGAGTGCGGTGTAGGCGAGCAGCATGAGCGGGTCGATGCGGCTGTCCGCGCCGCCGCACAGCATCACGTCGGCGTCGCCGCGCGACACCAGCCGGTAGCCCTCGCCGACGGCCTGCGTGCCGGCCACGCACGCGGTCACGACGGTATTGTTCGGCCCCTGGCAGTTGAACGCCATCGAGATGTGCGCCGCGACCATGTTCGGCAGGTACTTGAGCAACCACAGCGGGAACAGCGGCGAGTCGGACCGGTTGGGGTCGGGCAGCTTGGTCTCGTCGAACGCGCCGTCCTCTTCGCAGGCCCGCGCGAGCAGCGGCGCGAGTTCGCCCAGGTCCATCGGCACGAGGCCGGTACCCATGACGACGCCGAGCCGCGCCGGGTCGATGTCGTTGGCGTCGAGTCCGCTGTCGGCGAAGGCCAGTCCCGCGGCCCCGACGCCGAACCGCGCGGCCCGCCCCATGACCTTCACGGACTTGCGGAACCGGTCCGGGAGGAACGGTGCCGGGTCGAAGTCGAGCACCTCGCCGGCCACACGAATGGGGTGGTTGGAGGCGTCGAACGAGCGGATCGGCCCGATGCCGCTGTGCCCGTCCACGCACGCCTGCCAGAACGCATCTTTGCCCACGCCGTTCGGCGCGACCACGCCCAGCCCGCTGATTACCACTCTGCGCATGACGCCACCCCGATCGGCCGCCCCTGGTCCCCATCCATGAGGAGGGCGGCACGGCACGCTGACGCGGGCAAACCCGGCTGTCGCCGTACCTCTCGCCCGCTCGTCACTCTGCTCGTCTCCCCCATCTTCGCCATCTTCCATAAAGTTACTCTCAATCACTGGACCATTCAATCCCTTGCATGATGCCGAATCTGAGTATCTAACGCAACTTACGCAGACTCGCGCGGCAAACTCGGCACAATCGGTTCCATTTATCGGTCGGAACGAGCGGCGTAGAATCTGTTCCCTCGTGCAATGGCGGGAATGTGAACCGCGTGTCGCACGAGAGAACAACGGGAGCAAAACGGCTACTGTGTCCGGACTTCGGGACGGAGCAGCGCGAACGCGGCACAACGCATCGCGCACGACACGCGGGCATGTCCCGGATGGCTTCGATGATTCTGGTTCCTCAATTCGTCAGAGGTTCTGGTTCGTCAGAGGTTCTGGCCGAGTTGGGTTCCTCAGACATGGGTGGGCGGAACGACCAGAATCAATGAGAACCCGCGCCGGTGCGTAGCGTTTCCGCAATTGCGGGGCCAATGCGGTGGTCGCGGGAACGAATGACGGGATGAGCGAGGGCGAAGCTTCTTTTGCCCCCGCTCACCCCGTCGTTATAATCTGAGGTGGTGGGCGCGGCCGGATTCCGGCTCCGCCCGCACCACGAAGGAACGATCACCGATGCACCTTCCGACCCGCCGCTCGGTCGCCCCCTTCTTCGCCGCGTTCGTCTGCCTCCTCGCGCCCGCCGCCGCGCTCGCGCAGGACGGTGCAGCAGATTCGATGTTCGTGACCGTGCCCAACCCGATCACCAGCGACGCGTTCACGCGGATCAAGAACCAGATCAGCGTGCGGATGAACGACGCCAAGCGCCCGGTCGGGATCGTGGTGTTCGACTTCAACCCGGACGGCAAGCCCGCGACCACGGCCGACTTCGGTGCGTGCTCCGACCTCGCCTCGTTCATTGGCGGCCACAAGGGGTTGACGACAATCGCGTTCGTTCACGCCCCCGTGACCGGGCACACGGTGCTACCGGTCATCGCGTGTAAAGAACTTGTGATGGGTAAGTCGGGCGTACTGGGGCCGGTCGTGGTCGAAGGCGTGGCCGGGTTGCAGAAGTTCCAGCAGGGCGCGTACCAGGACCGCTTCAACGACGCGGAGCGGTGGCCGATCGTTCAGAAGATGTTCGACGCCGAAGTGCAACTCCGGCGCGGCGACAAGCGCGAGGGCAAGGGCAAGTTGTACGCGGACGCGCGCGACGCCAAAGCGATGGCGGAACTCGCGGGCCCGGAGCCGGTGAAGGGTGTGACCGACGGGCAGTACGCCGCGTACAACCTCGACCTGGCGTACAACGTCGGCGGCGTCGGGCTGGCGAAGCGCCGGGCCGAGACGCTTCCGGAACTGGCCGGGCTATACGGCATCACGCTCCGCCCGGACCCGCTCCTGGGCCGCACGCCGGCCGCATACCAATGGACGCTGAAGGGCGACGTGGACGGCGGCATGAAGGAGAGCGTGGGCCGCGTGCTCCGCGACGTGCGTAAGAAGAAGGGCAACGTCCTGATCCTGGTCCTGAACTGCGGCGGCACCGATCTGGACAAGGCCCGCGAGATGGCGACGGACCTGATCGCGGCACAGAAGGGCGAGGAGGCGATTCTGATCATCGGGTTCGTGCCGGAGAGCGCGCCGGACGCCGCCACCGTGATTGCGCTCGGATGCACCGAGATCGTCATGACCAGGCCGGCCTCGGAGGGCTCGCAGGAAGCCGAAATCGGCAACTTCGACCGCTACCTGAAGACCGCGAAGCCCACCGAACTGGCGAGCCAGAAGACCGCGCTGCGGCAACTGGCGAAAGAACAGGGCTACCCGGAGGTGCTGATCGACGGGATGCTCGACAAGAGCGTCGAGATCGTTCGCGCCCGCGGCATCGCCGACCCGCGCAAGAAGCAACTGATGACCCGCGAGCAGTTCAAAGACGCGCAGGAGCGAAAAGAGGACTGGGCCGAAGACAAGGTCATCAAAGCGCCCGGCATTCCGTTCTCGAAGGTGCCCCTGAACGCGACGCTCGCGGTGGAACTGGGGCTTGCCCGGTCCACCGTGGCGAGCACCAGCGTGGACGCGGTGGTCGAACAGTACGGGTTCAAGGAGGCCAAGAACCCCGACCCCGGGATGCTCGACCGGTTCGCCGAGTTCCTCCGCATCCCGGCGGTCACGATCATCCTGGTGATGCTCGGGTTCATCGGGCTGATCCTCGAACTGAAGGTGCCCGGTCTGACCGTGCCCGGCATCATCGCGGCCCTGTGCTTCATCCTCGTGTTCTGGTCGCAGTCGCGGTTCAGCGGCGAGCTGTTCGTGCTCGCTCTGCTCCTGTTCATCCTGGGGCTGGTGCTGGTCGGCGTGGAAATCTTCGTGCTGCCGGGGTTCGGGGCGTGCGGCATCTTCGGCATCATCTGTATGCTGGGCGGCCTGGGGCTGGTGACGCTGGACAAGGTGCCGGAGAACACGGCCGGCTGGGTCGGGTTCGGCGTGCGCGTCTCGACCTACCTGTTCGCGATGATGGCCGCAATGGTGTTCGCGTTCCTGATCGCCAAGTACCTGCCGCAGGTGCCCGGCGCGAACCGGCTGATGCTCAGCCCGCCGGCCGACACCGGCGCGACCGCCGAACCGCTGTTGCCCGGCGCGAGCGAAGCGCTGGACCTGCTGGGGGCGATCGGCACGAGTACCACAGCCCTGCGGCCCGCCGGCGTGGTCCGGTTCGGCGACAAGTTCGTGGACGTCGTGTCCGACGGCGGCTTCATCCCGACCGGCACCCGCGTCCAGGTGGTCACGGTCGAGGGCACGCGGATTGTCGTGAAGGAAGTCTGACCGAAGCGGAATGCGGAGTGGGAAATGCGGAGCCGAAGGTACTCGGCAGGTTGGGCTAGCCGGCCCCGTTCCCCTACTCTGTCTTCAATTCCGCATTCCGCATCCCGCATTCCGAATTGCACCGATGGACTACCTGACTATCGCCCTCGTCCTGATCGCCCTCGGGGTCTTCCTGCTGCTGGCGGAGATCCTGGTGCCGACCGGCGGCATCCTGGTTGTGATCGCGTTGTTGTTCTTCGCCGTCGGTGTCGGTACCATCCTGTACGCCGGCAGTACAACGGAAGGGATCGTGGCGCTCGTCGGGCTGGCGGTGGGCTTACCGGCCGCCGGGTACGTGTCCGTGATCGCGTGGCGGCGCATGTCGCTCGACACCGTACTCGACGACCCCGCGCCGTCGGTCCCGCCGGTCGCGGTCCCGGAGACTGAGGGGCTGAAGGGGCGCACCGGCAAGACGGTGTCGCCCCTGCGCCCGTCCGGCACGGTCGAGTTCGACGGCAAGCGGCTGGACGCGATGACCGAGGGCACGATGCTCGAGGCCGGCGTTTGGGTCCGGTGCATCGAGGTGAGGCGCGGGCAGGTGATCGTACGCGAGATGGCCGAACCGGGCAGCGAACCGGCCCCGCCGCCCGCGGCCCCGAAAGCCGCACCGCCGGTCAGCGAAGAACCTAAGAAGGACGAGCCGAAGAAGAAGGCCGACGACTTCGACGACTTCGACATCGGACTGAAGTAACGCTGCCGGGAGGCCGCATGTTCGGGCTGGGTGCACAAGAGCTGCTGATCCTGTTCGTTCTCGGCGGGGCGATCGGCATCGCCGTCGTGATGAGCGTTCGCGGTTCACGCAAGGCCAAACGGCAGCAACAAGAGGACGACGACCAGAGCTTCTGAACCCGCGCCCCGCGCGGATTACCCGACACTCCACATCAACAAGGACCGACCCCGTGACGCTTTCGACCGCACTCGCCCTGTTCGGACAAGCGAAGGACCCGCCGGTGAGCACCACGCAGGTGGTTATCATCGTCGTGGCCCTCGTCGCCGTTCTCGTCTTCGTCGTGTTCCTGTTCCTGTTCTTCAGCTTCATCCGGCTGTGGATCCAGGCGCTGCTCACGAAGGCCGACATCGGCATCGGCAGCCTGATCGGGATGAAGCTGCGCAACGTCGACTACCAGATGGTCGTGCGCCAGAAGATCGCGCTCATCCAGGCCGGGGTGAAGGTGACCACCGGCGACCTCGAGTCGCACTTCCTCGCGCGCGGCAACGTGCCCAAGACCGCGACCGCGGTGATCGCGGCGCACAAGGCCGGTCTGGACCTGCCGTGGCGCACCGCCGCCGCCATCGACCTCGCCGGTCGCGACGTGCTCGAAGCCGTCCGCACCAGTGTGAACCCGAAGGTCATCGACTGCCCGGACCCCGGCAAGGGGAAGCAGTTCCTCGACGCCGTGTGCCGCAACGGTATCCAGTTGCTCGCGAAGGCCCGCGTGACGGTCCGCACGAAGCTCGAACGGCTCGTCGGCGGTGCGACCGAGGAAACGATCATCGCCCGCGTCGGCGAGGGCATCGTGAAGGCCATCGGTTCGGCCCACGACCACAAGGAAGTGCTCGCCAACCCCGGCATGATCTCGCAGACGGTGCTGCACAACGCGCTCGACGCGCAGACCGCGTACGAGATCGTGAGTATCGACATCGCGCACATCGCAGTCGGCGAGAACATCGGCGCGAAGCTGCAAGGCGAACAAGCGGCGGCGGACCTGCGCGTGGCGCAGGCCGAGGCCGAAAAGCGTCGCGCCGCGGCCGTCGCCCGCGAGCAGGAAATGCGGGCGCTGGTCGAAGAGAACCGCGCGAAGGTGGTCGAGGCCGAGGCCCAGGTGCCGCAGGCCATCGCCAACGCCTTCGAGAAGGGGCACATCAACGTCATGGACTTCTACAACATGAAGAACATGCAGTCCGACACGCTGATGCGGAACAACATCGCCACCATGACCGGCGGGGCCGAGGGCCAGTCCGGGTCGGGCCGGTAAGAGGGCCGCTTGCGGCTTCGCGAGTTTCCCACGTACGAGACCGAGCCACGATCCCGCAACTCGTCGTCATGTTCGTCATCCTCCTGCTGATCTCCACGGTCGTGGGGGCGGTGGCGAAGATGTTGAACAACCTGTCCGAAGCGAATGCGGCCCGGCGCGCCG
>SXGT01304334.1_pt1 | contig 13519 bp, 12 predicted proteins | sample 3176221 | NCBI WGS metagenome assembly SXGT01 (sample SAMN11356862, study PRJNA531348) | freshwater metagenome | isolation source: freshwater sample F1-120 | place: China: Fuxian Lake, Yuxi | collected 2017-12-25 | reverse complement strand
GATCACGCAGCGCTGGCCCAACGGTCTGGCCGCCTTGCCCAGTCTGGCCGTGCGGGATCAGATTGCCCACGAGTGTGTCAACATCGCTTATGGTTTTTTCTCGCCCCTCGAGGGTTTTATGGGCCGGGCGGACGTGGATGCGGTGGCGCGCCACATGACCCTGGCCAGCGGCTATATTTGGAGCATACCCATTGTGCTGGACCTGTCGCAGGACACCCTGCAGCAGCTAGGGGTGCAGGTGGGCGATGCCGTGCTGCTTACCTACCAGCAACACCCCCTGGCAGTGCTGGAGGTGGCGGAGATCTACACCTACGACACGGTCTTCCTGGCGCAGCAGATCTACGGCACCACCGACCCCGCGCATCCGGGCGTGGCCCGTACCATGGCCTACCACGAGCATTTTTTGGCTGGCCCGCTGACGCTGGTGAACCCGCCGCGTCTCAACCCGCCGTTTGACCGCTTCTGGCTGACGCCGCGTCAGATGCGCCAGGCGTTGGCGCAGCGGGACTGGACCACAGTCGCAGCCTTCCAGACCAGGAATGTGCCGCATGCCGGCCATGAGTGGATGATGAAGGGCGCCTGGCTCGCTGCCAGTGCCGACGGGGTGCTGGTGAATGCGGTCATTGGCGAAAAGAAACCGGGCGACTACATTGACGAGGCCATTGTCTTAGCGCACGAGCGTCTGCGTGAGGCCGGTTTCTTCCGCCAGGACGTGCACATGACGTCGTGCCTGCTGTGGGACATGCGCTATGCCGGTCCCAAGGAGGCCGTGTTCCATGCCCTGGTGCGCAAAAATCTGGGGTGTACGCACCACATGTTTGGCCGGGATCATGCCGGGGTGGGCAGCTATTACGACACCTACGCCGCGCACCGTATTTTCGACACGTTGCCGCCTCTCGGGATCACGTCCGTCCTCACCCTGGAATGGTGGTATTGCCCTGTATGCGCCGGGGTGGCGTACGAAGGTCTCTGCGGTCACCCCGAGGCCAAGCAGGATCTCTCCGGCACGCTGATCCGCAGCATTATCCAGGGCGGAGTCGAACCAGCCCCGTTGACCTTACGCGCCGAGGTGCTGCAGGTGGTGCGGGCCTGCGCGGCGCAATATGGCTTTGGCTCACCGTTTGTCACCGAGCAGTATCTGCACGAGCGTACCCCCGTCATGTCGATGTCGCCGCTGGGTGCGTCGTCAAATAAAGGAAGCAACGATGCCAACGTATGTTGATCCGCAGGCGTGCAATGCCTGCGCTGATGTCCATCAAGGACCGCTGTGTGTCTATATTTGCCCCAACGACTTAATGGTCCTACGTCCCGATCTCGGGAAAGGTTTTAATCAGGAGCCCGAAATGTGCTCCGAATGCTACGCCTGCGTCAAACTCTGTCCCGAGGACGCCATCCACGTGCGCGGCTACGCCGACTTTGTGCCGCTGGGGGCCAGCGTTCAACCCAAGCGCGTCGAGCAGGGGCTGCGCTGGACGGTTCGCTTTCGGGACGGCAGAGAGCTGCAATTCACCTATCCGTCGCGCACCACGCCCATCGGTTCCAGCCAGCCCTATCAAGGTTTTACCGAAGACCCGGTCCATGATCTGCGCAGTGCGGCGCTGGCCGGAGAGTCACAGTGGTTGGGTGTTGATCGACTGCCAACCGTGCAACGCAGCTAGAGAGACTGGAGGACGACGTTCATGACGTTACCCAATACGGTGACCGTGGAGTGCGACATCTTAATTATCGGCGGGGGCATGTCCGGCTGCGGCGCCGCGTTCGAGTCGAAATTCTGGGGACGCGATCTCCGGGTCGTGATGGTCGAAAAGGCCGCCATCGAGCGCAGCGGTGCCACTGGGGAGGGCCTGTCGGCGATCAATTGCTACATGGGGCAGCGCTACGGCTGGAATACCCCGGAAGACTTCGTGCGCTACGTGGTCAACGATATGATGGGCTTGGCCCGTGAGGATCTCGTGTATGACGTGGGGCGTCATGTCGACTCCTCGGTGCACCTGTTCGAAGAGTGGGGCCTGCCCATCTGGAAGAAAGACAACGGTGAGTACGAGCGCATTGGCCGCTGGCAGATTCCGATCCATGGGGAATCCATCAAACCCATTGCCGCGGAACCGGCCCGCAAGGCGCTCGGTGCGGACAATCTCATCGAGCGTGTCTCCATTACCCATTTGCTCACCGCCGAGGATGATCCAGGACGGATTGCTGGGGCGATTGGCTTTGGCGTGCGCGACACGAATATCTATGTGTTCAAGGCCAAGGCGGTGATTGTCACCACCGGCGGTGCCTCCAACGTCTTCCGCCCCCGCTCCACCGGCGAAGGCTTGGGCCGCACCTGGTACTCGGTGTTCGCCACGGGGTCAGCGTATGGGTTGATGATCCCCGTCGGCACCGAGATGACGCAGATGGAGCACCGCTTCGTGCCCACCCGTTTCAAGGACGGCTATGGCCCGGTGGGTATGTGGTTCCAATACTTTCACGCCCGTGTCACCAATGCCTTGGGGGAAGACTATACGGTCACCCGCGCCGACGAGTTGCTGAAATATGCCCCATACGGTTTGGCCATTCCCACCCCGACGCCCTTGCGCAATCATCAGATGTTTCTCGACATCCGGGCGGGACTGGGCCCGATGTACATGCGGACCGAAGAGGCCATGCAAAAACTCGCTGCTGGCGATCCAGCGCGCATGGAGAAGGTGCGAGAGGAAGCCTGGGAGGATTTCCTGGATATGACGATCTCGCAGGCTTTAACATGGGCCTCGCAGAATATCGCCCCAGAGGTCAGGCCCTCCGAGGTAGTCCTGGCCGAGCCCTATATTATGGGCTCCCACTCTGGCGAAGCGGGCGCCTGGGTCAGTGGCCCAGAAGATGTCGCGCCCCCGGAGTATTTTTGGGGGTACAACAAGATGACCACCCTGCGCGGTCTGTTCGCTGCGGGTGACGGCGTTGGGGCGGCCCCGCATAAATTTTCCTCGGGCTCGTTCACCGAAGGCCGCCTGGCGGCCAAAGCGGCGGTGCGCTATGCGCTGGATCACCCCACCGCGCCCGTGCCGGACCGGGGTATGGTCCAACGGTTGCAGCAGAGTATCTGGGCCCCGCTCAACACCTTTGCGCAGTACCGTGGCCTGTCCACGGCGGAAGAGGTGAATCCGCATTACATCACCCCCAAACAAGGCCTGGTACGGCTGCAAAAGATCATGGATGAATATGCCGGCGGCACCTCGGCGTGGTATACCACCAACGCGCCCACGTTACAGCGCGGTATCGAACTCATCGAGCTGCTGCGGGCCGATTTACAGCATCTGGCGGCGCGCAGCCAGCATGAGTTACTACGCTGCTGGGAATTGTGGCATCGCACCTGGGTGGGCGAGGCGCATATGCGGCACATGCTCTTCCGCCAGGAGACGCGCTGGCCGGGCTATTATTACCGGGCGGATTTCCCAGCCCTGGACGATGTCAACTGGCGGGTGTTCGCCAACTCCCGGTACGACGCTACGAGCGACCGCTGGGAATTGATGACGCGTCCGTATATCCACGTCGTCACCTGAGAGAGCGGCGTGTCCCTATCTCCTGTAGTGGAGAGCGGTGATGATCGACCTGTGGTTTGAGGTACACGCCCAGACCTATCATAATGCCGCCGACCTCGCGTCGGGCCACTACGACGTGGCGCTGACGGAGTATGGTCGTGCGCAAGCCCAGTCCGTCGTGCGTGCGCGCTATGCCGATCAGCCTTTCGATGTGGCGTATACCTCTGATACGCAACGCGCCTACGACACGGCGTGTCTTATTTTAGCTGGTCGCGCCATCCCCATTGTGCAAGACGCACGCCTGCGGGAATGCGACTACGGCGACTTGGAGGGGCGTCCGCGTGCCGAGATGGAGGCGGCCCGCCCCGCCGCCATCGACGCCCCATTTCCCCACGGCGAAAGCTATCGCCAGGTGGCTGAGCGCATGTGGCACTTCTTGGCGCAGCTCGCTGCCGAGCGCGATGGCCAACAGGTGCTGCTGGTGGGGCACGGCGCGACCCTGTGGATGTTGGAGCACTGGTTGCGGGAACAGCCGCTCGCCACAGCCGTGGGGCTCTTTCCTGCCCGTCCCTGGCGCTTTGCCCTGGCTGGCAGTTTTGGGGTTGTACAGGGCTGAGAAGCGCGCCACGCTGGCGCTCGTGGCGGGCCTCACGCCAGTTGTCGCAGAAACTGCGTCAGCAACTGACTCACTGCCTCCGGCTGCTCTTGCTGTACCCAATGCCCGGCGCCCTCCAGCAGGTGACAGCTGCGCATGTACGTGCAGGCGTGGCGCTGCATCCGCTCGAAATTCCCAGGACGTTGATAGACCCCCCAGTCGCTTGTGCCAGCAATGAACATCGACGGCACACCAATGGTTTGGCCAGCAAAAAGTTGGAGATCTGCCGCGTCCGTGCCTCCTGTACCACGGCGATACCACTGCAAGCCGCCCTGGAAGCCAGTGCGGGCGTATTCCGTACTGTACACCGCGAGTTCGGCATCCGGCAGCCACGTACAGGAAGCAATCTCGGCGGCCGAGGGCATCTCGGGTGCCACGGTCTCGGCCATGCCCTCATGCAGATCCATGATGTAATACGTCGGCATTTTCGCTAATTCGTCGGCACGCCAGGCCTGCAAGGGCGCGGGCGCGTTCGGCTGCCAGTCAGCGCTCTTCATGTGGTAATAGGCCCGGAGAAAGGCGTGCACGCCCTGCGGGCAGTGGTGCATGTTGGTATCCGCCTCGCGAGTCGAATAATACCATTGATAATGCTTGCGCGGGCGTGGCAGGGCCGCCAGGGCGTCGTGGATGTTCTCCACGGCTGTCGGCGCATCCGAGTCGCCGTCTGGTGCTGTCCTGACCAGTAGTGGTGGCGGACCAGCAAACGGGGCGCTCATCAGCACCACGGCGCGGAACACATCCGGGCGGATCAGGGCCGACCAGGCCGCCACTGGCGAGCCAAAATCGTGCCCGACCACCGCCGCCACGGTGCGATGCCCCATGGCCGTCACCAGGCCCAGGGCGTCGCGCACCAGGTTCAGGATGCCAAACGACCCGAGGTCGCCATCGTAGGCGCCGTCCCAGCCGGTGGTGCGCACGTAGCCGCGCTGGTCGGGCGCCATGACTTGAAAGCCCGCCGCGGCCAGCGGCAGCATGACCTTGCGCCAACTGTAGGCCAACTCTGGGAAGCCGTGTAGCAGCAGGACGCCGGGGCGATTCTGGCTTTCAAAACCAGCCTCTAACACGTGCATGGTGAGACCATTCACATGGGGCACAACGCGGGAGCGGATGCCAGGCGGCAGGGGAAGCGGCTCAGCAATCATTGGCGACCTCTTCTATGGTATGATGCCTCGGTTGGCGTATGGAACACACGATGATGAGGGAGCGGTACATGCTACACCACCAACTGGGCGACATGCAGATTAATCGGATTATTGAATACACCAGCTCGGAGTACGTGCGCACGAGTTTCTTCCCGGAGACCACCGCGGAAGATTGGGTGCAGCATGAGACGTGGATGAAACCGCACGCTATGGACGCGGCCACCGGCAATATCACGTTAATTATGCAAGCCTATCTCGTGCGCACGCGTCATCATAACATTATTGTTGATACGTGCGTGGGAGACCACAAGCCGCGCCCCAGTCGGGCCAATTGGCACATGCAGTCGCGTGGCACCGTGCCGGCGAACCTGGCGGCGGCGGGGATCAGTCCAGAGCAGATTGACTACGTGTTCTGCACGCATATGCACGTCGATCACGTTGGCTGGAATACGCGCTTGCAGGATGGGCGCTGGGTGCCGATGTTTCCCAACGCCAAATACATCTTCTCCAAGAAAGAATTGCAATTCTGGGAAGCCCTGCCACGGGATGAGAAGACCGCACATTTTGTCGATAGCGTCTTGCCAATTGTCGAGGCGGGGCAGGCGGTGCTGGTGACCAATGATTATGCGCTCGATGATGAAGTGTGGCTCGAACCGACGCCCGGTCATACGCCCGATCATGTCAGCGTGCGGCTGGCATCCAACGGAGCGCAGGCGGTGATCACCGGCGATATGATTCACAACCCGGTGCAATGCCTACAGCCGGAATGGGTCATGCGGGCGGACACCGATCCTGCGCAGGCCTGTCGCACCCGTCGGGCTTTTCTCGAACGCTATTGCGACATGGATGTTCTGGTCTGCGGGTCGCATTTCCCGGCGCCATCGATGGGACATATTGTGGCGCGTGACAAGGCGTTTTGGTTCGAGTTTGTCTCGGCAGCGAGATAAGGCGATTTGCCGGAAAAGTGTCTCCCAACTCTGCCTCTTATCTCCTGCCAGCGGGGGGAGGTAAGAGCATATGCATCAAGCTAACGCGTAGAAGGCGTCGAGCCAGGGTGGACGGATGCTTGGCTCCGCAGGAGGCGTGCCTTGATAAGGTGACTGCTGCTCACACCCTTTGCAACAAGGAGCGCGATCATGTCGAACTTTCCAAGTGATGTCGCCTTCACCACTGCCGTCAAGGCCGCGCAACAACAGCGTGGTTCACGCCACGCCTACGCCCGCATGGAACAAGGCACTGGCTGGCATACTGCGGTCACGCCCGAGTTGAGCGCTTTCCTGAGCGGTCTGGACATGTTTTACCTCGGTACCGCCAACGCCGCTGGGCAGCCGTATATCCAATATCGTGGCGGGCCACGAGGATTTTTACGGGTGATTGACGCGCATACCCTCGGATTTGCCGACTTTGGCGGCAACCGGCAGTATATTACACTGGGCAATGTATCGGAGAATCCACGGGCGTTTATTTTTCTCATGGACTATGCCCAGCAACGGCGCATCAAACTGTGGGGCACCGCTGAGGTCAGCGAAAACACGCCTGCCCTGTTGGCTCAGTTGGCCGATCCCACCTATCAGGGGCGTCCCGAACGGGTGATTCTGTTTCACATTGAGGCCTGGGATACCAACTGTCCGCAGCATATTCACCAACGCGTGGCCGAAGCGGAAGTTGAGCCGATCATAACGCATCTGCAAGCGCGGGTGGCGCAGCTCGAACGCCAACTGGCCGAGGCCCAGGCCCAGTTGGCCCGCTAGCCGACGGGCGCTGACGCTCTCTAGTGCGGCGGCGAGTTATTGGTGTGCGGCCAGCCAAGTGAGGTTGTCAGAGTACGCCATAATGCTATCGAGCCGTCTCGTATCATGGAACGACATCTGATGGGTCAAGACTAAGACAGCAATCGCCACAGAAAGCGATCCTAAGCAACTGGGCTGCGAGAGTCTCTCACAGGACAGGGCCCGACCTGCAGCGCGGCCTCGTCCCATCCGCCAGCCCAGCGGCGGCGTGCTCAAGCCCACACCGCCTCGCGGATCGGCAAACGATTCAACTGCTCTCGATAGAAGAACCATGGAGGTATGTACTGGTCCATCAGCGCGAGGAAACGGGCGTTGTACGTTGGCTCTAGGATGTGGACCATCACATGCACGACGACATATGCGAGGCACTCCGGTGGCTTCCTAGTTATATAAGTATTGAGACGGATCGTTCTGTGGAAGTGGTTACCACTCCCCAGCGCGTTTTCATGCGCTGCACAAAAAACCGCTGGACCTGTACCCCCAGCCGTGGCTTCCACCTGGTGATCAACGGCGGCACGGCGTCCTTGAGCTGCCGGCGATACCAGGTCTCTACAATGGCCTGCTTCGACGTGACATCCGTGCCTGGACAGACCCGCAGGAGCAGGTGTTGCAAGGCGACAGACGGCGCGGCGGCGTCTTCGAGTACCGTGAGCAGGTAGCGCTGTCCCCAGACGTCATCGCTTTCACGGTCCACATAGGCGCGCGGGGTTTCGCGTGCCTGGGACTGGAGTTGTTGCTGCTGTGGTGTGATCCAACCGAGCTTGGTGATGGGAAAGACGCGGATGGTGTCGAGACTCATGCGGGACGGGGCCGCAATCCGCACGCGTCCGTGCGGTGGGTAGACGCTCAGGTGGAGATGCTTGATGGGCATGCGCACGACTTCCACCGTGATCTCACCGCAGGCGATCTGTGTGATCATCAGTATGCCTTCTGCGCTTTGATGATGAGGAACAGACGCTCCACCTCGACGACATTCTGCAGGATGTCCTACAAAGCTTGCTGGATCACCCGCTCGCGTGCTGCCACACCGCGCCAGTCGTTGGGTCGTACTTGCCTGACCGTGGCGTCAAGACGCAGGGCCAAGCGTAGCAGTGGATCACTGGCGGCGACGTAGGCTACCCCGCCTTCTACCACGCCCTGTACTCCCTTCATGTGACACTGAAAAAAAAGCGATGCATTCAGTTTGCATCGCTTTACAGAAGAATCTTATAACTTATTGATATTTCTACACTTTATAATTGAGCTGCGGGGTATCGAACCCCTGACCTCATGACTGCCAGTCATGCGCTCTCCCAACTGAGCTACAGCCCCAATATCTGTGTTCCGGGCGATGACAATACAGGAAGCCTGCACAGAAGTCAATGCCCTGCGCCCGACAAAGCACAAATTTCCCCCAGGCCTCAGCATGGCGTACTACCGTCCGCCGAGACGGATAGTGTGCCAGGCCGTCGTGTCGTGGAGGCTGTCCGTAGGCGGCTGACCACTCCAGGACATCCAACGAGCCCGGTGGTAAGACGTCACGGCAAGGTCTACCCGGATGGTGCCCGCCGCCGGCGGTCCGTCAAGCCCCAACGCCGCCCACGGCAGGGCTACCTCAGCGGTTATGCGCGGGGAATCCGCCCCAAAATAGCTGGCGCTGGCCAGGGGCACAGGGACACACGCCTCGTGGACGAGACGGCAGAAGTGCGCCTGCGTCTGGTGCTGCACGTCTTTGACAAACACCTTGGGCGGAACGATGTACAGCGCAAAACGCTGCGCTCCAGTGCCCGCATCCACGCCCCAATCGAAGCGCAGGGCTTCCCCCAGCGGGAAGCTCTCTTCCATGGCCAGCAACTCAGGATCGTAGTAATCCATCGTAATGGTGGCGAGGTAGAGGCCCGCTTGGTTCCAGGCCAGGTACACGTCACCAAAAACGACTTCGGGCGCGGGGGCGACGAGATCAGGCACCAGCGCCCGCTCCTTGGGCCAGTCACGTAGCGCACGGTCGTGGAGGTGAATCTGCGCCTCGGGGATGACAAACGGCGTCCGGGCTGGTGGGTGCAGCGCTTGGTGTCCAGCCTCCTGGTGCAAGGCAGCGAGGCGGGGATTGACCTGGCGAAACACCTCGGTCAGGGCCTCATACGGCTGGTCATAGAGATCCACCAGGCCAAAATTGTAATCCTCGCCGTCTGGGCGTCCACCGAAGGGATGGTCATAGTATTGGAACCAGTGGATACCCAGCATCTGTGGCAGCTTGGCAAAGGCCTGCGCCGCGGCGTGCGCTCCCTTGGCCCGCTCTGCCTGGGTGGGCACGGTCATCAGGTGGCCTTTGTTGAGGCTGCCCGAGCGATTCTCCTGCGCTGCGAAAAACCACTCGGAAACCAGTACAGGCTTGTTCTGGGTGAGCTGGCGCAGGCCCTCGAAGTAATAGCGTGCCAGGCTGCCATCCTGACCATCGACATCGTAATTGGTGGCAAGGGCATCCAGATACGGCGTCATGGGACGCACGGCGTCGGGATCGTAGTAAATTTGCAGGCGATCGCCAAAGATCAAGGCTTCGGGATCCGCGTCACGCATGGCGCGCTGCACGAGCCGGTAGTAGGCCTCTGCCACCAGGCTGGTCCAGCGGCGGATCACCTGGATGCCCGTGCCGCCAGGCCGCAAATGGGTTTTGACGTCGTGGCTCTGGAGCAGGGCGGCAAACGACAGCACGTCAGGTGGTGGCACAAAATCGCGCACGAACCGTTCCCAGTCGTTGGCATAGTGCTCCTGCAACAGGCCGGTGAGTTTGTGCTTCGTGTGATTGCTCGGGGGCAGTTGCAAATAATAGACGAATAGGGCGCTGTACCACCAGCCGATTTCGTTATCGGAGAAATAGCCGATGCGGTAAGGATTGCCCTTATACGGGGCCACGAGCTGCTGCGCCCACGTGCGCATTTCTGCCTCCATGGTCGGGCGGAAGGGGTCATGCCAGACAAAGCGCGACTGCCGACCCAACTCCAGGTTGGCGATGAATGGCATGGGCAACTGAGACGGCCCGAGTGACCAGCCGCCTGCCGTATTAAACCCCCAGGCAGCCAGCCGTTGCCGCGTGCTATGTATCCAGGTGGGCAGATCCGGCGCAAACGTGCCCCAGTGGTACGACAGGCGCCCCTCATGCAAGCGACTGGGATAGCCTCCATCGAGCACATTGACTCCGATGGACCAGAAGCGCTCGCCGCACGGGGTGAGCAGCCAGGCGGCGCCCTCGTGGGTGGCAATCTGCCATTGCGCGTTGGGAGCCGCCGTAAAGTCGGCACAGGCATGCACATGCGGGGTGGGGACCATGCCGAGGCAGATCAGCAATATGAGGGCACTCCACACCTGCGGCATCCCGGATCGCATAGTATGTCACTCCATGTTACGTTAACGTTGCGCCTCTCTAAGCAAGCATCTATAGAAACAGACCCCCTTGTCAAGGCCCCGGGAGGCACGCCCTCCGCCTTTTTGCCTTTCTCAGCCCGATATGCTACGTTCAACCTCGCACTTATGGCGTCGAGGAGAGACGGGCTGCCGCGTGGGGAGAAGAGAGATGATTCGCGAGGGGATTCAGGCCGTCGTGGCCGGGCGTGATCTGACCGAAGCCGAGGCCAGTGCCGTGATGACCGAGATCATGGACGGGGAGGCCACGCCGGCCCAGATCGCGGCGTTTATCGTCGGTTTGCGTATCAAGGGGGAAACCGTCGCCGAGATTACCGGGTGTGCCCGGGTGATGCGGGACAAAGCGACGTTCATCCATACGCCGCCGGGCTCGACGCCAGTGGATACGGCGGGGACGGGTGGTGATGGGGCGCAGACGTTTAACATTTCGACCACCGCAGCGTTTGTCGCCGCCGGGGCTGGGGTAGTGCTGGCCAAGCACGGCAACCGGGCCGCGTCCAGCCAGTGTGGCAGTGCCGATGTGCTCGAAGCCTTGGGCATCAACATCAACCTGGCCCCGGCTGGAGTGGAAGCCGCCATGCGTGAGGTGGGCATCGGCTTTCTCTTTGCCCCGGCCTTGCACGGCGCCATGCGGCATGCCATTGGCCCACGGCGGGAAATCGGGGTGCGCACGGTGTTCAATATCCTGGGGCCGCTGACCAATCCGGCGCGATCCCGACATCAATTGACCGGCGTCTACGATGGCACGCTGACGGCCGTGATGGCCCAGGTGCTGCATAATCTCGGGGCCCAGCGGGCCTTTGTGGTGCACGGCAGTGATGGTCTCGATGAACTCACCACCACCGGCCCGACGCTGGTGGCGGAGGTGCAGGGCGGGGCCGTGCGCACCTATACGCTGCACCCCGAGGAGTGCGGCCTGCCCCTCAATCGTCCTGAGGATCTCCGTGGTGGCGACGCGCCGCACAATGCGGACGTGACCACCCGTGTGCTACGCGGGGACGACGTGCCCCAGCGCAACATCGTGCTCCTCAACGCCGCGGCAGCCATTGCGGCTGGCACAGCCGATCAGAGCATCGCGGCCTGTATGCCCCTGGCACGAGAGGCCCTCGACAGTGGACGGGCCCTGGCTACCCTGGAACGCTTACGGGAGTTTACCCAGCAATGGTCGCCGACATCCTAAGGCGGATTCTCGACTGGAAACGCCAAGAAGTCACTCTCGCCCAGCAGGCCCTGCCTCTAACGGAGTTACGCCAGCGTTGCGCCAGTGTGCCGCCAACACGCAGTTTGTTTGCGGCGTTACAGGCGCAGCCCGATGGCCTGCCGCGCATTATTGCCGAAATCAAAAAGGCTTCGCCGTCGGCGGGGCTGATTCGGGCGGATTTTGATCCAGTGGCCATCGCCCAGGTGTACGAGCGTCACGGGGCGGCTGCCATTTCCGTACTGACGGATAGCCACTTCTTTCAGGGGGAACTGCACTTTCTCACGCTGATCCGACAGCAGGTGCAGATTCCGCTCTTGCGCAAAGATTTTGTCATCGACCCCTATCAGCTCTACGAAGCGCGTTGTGCTGGCGCCGATGCCGTGTTGCTCATTGCCGCAGCCCTCGATGTTCCCCAGTTGGTGGACCTGGCCGCCTTGAGCCAGGAGCTGGGACTGGAGCCGCTGGTCGAGGTGCACACGGCGGCGGAGTTGGAGCAAGCCCTGGCGTGCTCCTGTCGTATGATCGGCGTCAATAACCGCGATCTCCACACCTTTCACACCGATGTGGCCACGACCCTGACGCTGCGTCGCTCTATCCCCGCGGACTATCTGGTGGTCAGCGAAAGCGGCCTCAAAGATCACGCCACTTTATGTCACCTGCTTGACCATGGGGTCGCGGCGTTTTTAATTGGTGAATCGTTAATGCGCGAGGCGGATATTGGCGCGCAACTGGACGCCCTGCGTGGTGTGTAATGTCGTTGACCAAGAAAGGATGCTCGCAACATGCCAGCCTATATCATCGTTGAGCTTGAAGTCACCGACCCCGTAGCGTTTGAGGAATATCGCAAGCAAGTCCCCGCCACTATTGCGCAGTATGGCGGGCGTTACGTGGTGCGGGGTGGCGCCACCGAGACGCTGGAGGGCGGTTGGAACCCCAAACGTCTGGTCGTGCTCGAATTCGCCAGCATGGATCAGGCCAAGCGCTGGTACAACTCTGAAGCATACCGGGCTCCCAAAGCCTTACGCTTCACGGCAGCGACCAGCAAGGCGATCCTGGTCGAAGGGGCCTAGAATGCTGAGCCATGGCTGCGCCGGTGCCCATGTGCAGTGCATCATGTGCAGTGCATCATTTTTTGTGGTGCTGAGTGGGGTGAAGACCTCATCGGGTGTGCTGACTCCTGCCGAGCGCGACGTGACTGAAGGCCGGCTCACCTGTCGTACTGAGGCTGCGACCGAGTTCGGCAAGGCTGACGCCCTCCTGGAACGCATCTTCTAACTCGCGAGTCAACACCAGGGTCTGGCGCAACACGCCTCCAGTCAGGCGCAGCGCGTCGCTGTCGTGCAGCGCCTGACCGAGATTCGCGAGGCCGATTCGCTGGTTGCCTTTGTTACCCTGGTGTTCGGCAGTCGTAAAAGACAGCCTATCTCCGTTGCGGCAAGGTCGTCCTTCTCGTTTGTGGACCGTGGGCAGCGGTGCGTCCAGCCAATGGCGCAACCGATCTTGGGCCGCAGCAGGCCGCGGCAAGATGCAATGCGCAAACCTGAGCGTCTCAAAGATTGCACAGCAGCCCCCAGCGTCCACGCTCATAGGCGGGCGTTGGGTCCGCAGTTGCGCACAGGCGCGCGCCTGGCGCGTCGTGTCGGCCAAGCGCACCCCCGCCTGTATGGTGGGACACAGAGGAGACACACGAGAGCTTCACACCCCCGTGAGGCCATACCAGACCAGCGCGCTCTCACGGGTTGCACGCAGGTTGTTCCGGTGCCAGCCGCCACGTGTCCTCTGGGTAGCGTCCTGCGCACTCTCAGGACGCTCTG
>SXGT01744229.1_pt1 | contig 13520 bp, 15 predicted proteins | sample 3176221 | NCBI WGS metagenome assembly SXGT01 (sample SAMN11356862, study PRJNA531348) | freshwater metagenome | isolation source: freshwater sample F1-120 | place: China: Fuxian Lake, Yuxi | collected 2017-12-25 | reverse complement strand
GTGCTTGTGCTTGTGCTTGTTGGCTTGAATTTCCTATCCGTCATTGATGATGAAGAGACCTTTGAAGGGGTGCGCTGTATTGCCGCCCCGATTTACGATCATCGTCAGCAGGTCATTGCCGCTGTGGGCATTTCGGGGCCATCCACCCGTGCCATCGAACGGTTGCCCAAGTTGACCTATCTGGTCATGAACATTGCCGAGCAGATCTCCGCCGCGCTGGGCGCGCCCGGCTTTGCGACCAACGGTCATGGCAATGGCAATGGCACAGTGACCGCAGTGGCGGCAACGGCCTCATCCTAGCGGGGCCACCCTTCAACTGAGCAGGCTACATGAATTGCGTTCACCCATAACGATGAAAATGGTAGTTACTGGTGGATGGTGGATGGTGGATAGTTTCTCGTCGCCATTCACTATCCACCATCCACTATCCACCATGAACTCTTTTCACATCAACAAGGAACGACAAAAGCATGAACACCCATAGCCCGCCCGCCCCTCGTCTCTTTCCGCCCCATTTGCTTCATGCCCGCTGGCGCACCTTTGAAGCCGTCGGCTATAGCCACCCCGTGACGGGCGTGATCTACCGTGGCGAGCCGCGCCCCACCTGTGGTATGCCATTGGGGGGACTGGACACCGGCTGTATTGATGTGGAAGCCAATGGCCTGTGGGGCTATAGCACCATCTTCAACCATCTGGTGGAGCCGCGCGCCTTACTCAACTTGCCTATGCTTGGCCTTTCTTGTCGCGGTGAGGACGGCACCCACAAAACATGGGTGTTAGTCGCCGATACGCTGGCCAAGGCTGATACGCCGCGTGGCAGCCAGAGCATCGTCACCTTCCCGCCCACCGACTACACCCCTCAGTTTAGCGACATGGGTCTCACCGGCGTTGCCCTGGCCGATTCGATTGACTACTGGGGCCACTATCCCATTGTTGACCTAGAATTCAATACTGATGCGCCGGTCACGGTAGGAATGCGCGCCTGGTCGCCCTTTGTCCCCGGCCATACACCGGTTTCGATGACTCCCGGCGCGGTCTTTGAACTGCACGTGCGCAATCCCGCGTCGGGGCGGCAGCGGGGAACCATTGCCTTCAATTTCCCCGGTTTTACCCCGCCGGGCGCGCTGCTGCCCGCTGACGTGACCATCACCCGCCGCCCGTTGACCGGCGCGCTCAACGGCGTCCTGGTGGCGAGTAGTCGCCAGGGCGATGCCTGGGAGATGGCCTATGTGCTGGCCGCGCTGGATGGGGTGCCGGTGCAGCAGGGGGGCGCGCTGGATGCCGATGGCGCGGCCTGGGCCAACTGCGCCGATCGCTTACCCCCAGCCACACCCGACAGCAGCGGTGCGGCGTTGACCTTTGCCTTTGACCTGGCCCCCGGCGCCGAGCAGACGGTGAGGTTGGTGCTGGCCTGGCACGCGCCTCACTGGCGGGCGGGTGGTTCACCGACCCATAGCACCACGCCGCAGTTCACCCACATGGCGGCCAAACATTACCCCGCTGCCCTACACACCGCCCACTTTCTCGCCCGTGAACATGAGGTACTCCTCAGGCGCATCATCGCCTGGCAGGAAGCAATTTATAGCGCACCGGAAGTGCCGGGCTGGTTGGCCGACGCCTTGATCAATAACCTGCATCTGATCCCGGAGTGCAGCATTTGGGGCCAGGCGCAAGCGCCGCTGGGCGACTGGTGCAAAGCCGAAGATGGTCTCTTTGGCCTCAACGAATGTCCGCGTGGCTGTCCGCAGATCGAATGTATCCCGTGCAGCTTTTACGGCAACATCCCCCTTGTCTACTTTTTCCCCGAAGCGGCGCTCTCCACCCTGCGCGGCTACAAAGCCTATCAATTCCCTGATGGCCGCCCGCCCTGGATCTTTGGCGGCTGTACATCTATCGACCCCGCCAATCGACCGCCCTATGGCTTGAGCGCCCCTGATGTCGGCTACCAGACGGTGCTGAATGGCGCCTGTTATGTGGTGATGGTGGACCGCTACTGGCGCACCGCCGGGGATGATGCTGTATTGGCTGAATTCTGGGCTTCCCTTAAACGCTGCAACGACTTTTCCATGAACCTGCGCCCCACCTATGGTCTTGCCCAAGTGATGGCGATGCCGGCGCCAGGCACCGATGGGCATGGGCTAGGCGACACCGAATGGTTCGAGGCGCCGGAGCCGGGCTGGAAGGGCTATGTCACCCATGCCGGTGGCGTACGCATGGCACAGGTGCAGATCATGCGGCGCATGGCGGCGGCGATGGGGGATGCTGCATACGCCGCCCAGTGTGACGCCTGGTTGGCGGCGGGCGCCCAGGCATTGGAAGAACATCTATGGGCCGGCAGTTATTACCTGAATTTCAACGAGCCGGAGAGCGGGCAAAAATCAGATCTGATCTTTGGCTACCAACTGGACGGCCAGTGGGTGACTGATTGGCACGGTGTTGACAGCGCCTTTCCGCCGGAACGAGTGGCAACGACCCTCGATACGCTCCGTGCGGTTAACTGCGCGCTTAGTCAGTCGGGTGCCGTTAATTATGCCAACCCGGATGGCACACCGGCCAAGGTCGGCGGCTATGGCACCTTTAGTTACTTCCCGCCCGAACTCTTTATGTTGGCGATGACCTTTATGTATGGCGGGCAGCGCGACTTTGGTCTCGACCTGTTGCGCCGTTGCATGGAAAATATCATCTGCCACTGGGGCTACACCTGGGACATGCCCAACACCGTGCGCGGCGAGGCTGACAGCGGGCAACGGGCCTTTGGCGCCGACTATTATCAAAACATGATGTTGTGGGCGGTGCCGGCGGCGCTTTTGGCGCAGGATTTGGCCGGCCCCACCCAAAACGGCGGCTTGATCGCCAGAATCATCGAAGCGGGGCAAGTCCGATGAAGATGATCCAATATGATGCCTTACGGGCGTTGGTGACAGAAATTTTTGTGGGCGCCGGCGTTCCCGCGGAGATTGCCGACGTTGTCGCCCAATCGCTGGCGGACAGCAACCTCAAGGGGGTCGATTCACACGGCGTCCTGCGGGTGCCGCAGTATTTGAGCCAAATGGCGAGCGGCTGGATTCAAACCACGGCCCGGCCAATAGTGACACAAGCGACCGCCACCACAGCGGTGGTCGATGGCAAGCAGGGCTTTGGCATCTACAGCTTGCACTATGCGCTGGATCTGGCGATTGAAAAGGCTAACGCCAATCAACTGGCCGCCGTCGGGCTGGTGGGCAGCACCCACACGGGGCGCATGGGCTGGTTTGCCGAGCGTGCTGCTAGGCAAGGGATCATCACCATCATCAGCGGCGGCGGGGCGCATGGCAAAGCGGCCCACATGTCGGTGGCGCCCTATGGCGGCGCGGCGCGTGTGCTGGCTACCAACCCGATCACGCTCGGCTTCCCCGCCGGCGACGGAGCGCCTGTGGTGGTCGATATGTCCACCAGCGCCACCGCCGAAGGCAAAGTGCGCTTTTATCGCGATACGGGGCAAGCCTTGCCATCCGGTTGGATTTTGGACAAAACGGGGCAACCCAGCACCAACCCCCATGACTTCTACGACGGCGGCATGATCCTACCCGTTGCCGGTCACAAGGGCTATGGGCTGGCCGTGGCGGCTGAGTTTTTGACGGGCGTGTTGCTGGGGCAGGCCCACGAACTCAACTGGCTGATTCTGGCGCTGAAGGCAAGCGCTCTTCGCCCGGAAGCTGACTTTGCTGGGCAAGCCGCGACCTTGCTCCACGGCATCAAAGCCACACCCCCCGCCCCCGGCTTTGACCAGGTGCTGACCCCCGGCGAACCGGAAGCGCAAACCGCCGCCCGTCGCCGCAGCGAAGGCATCCCGTTGCCCGATGAAATCTGGGCAATGCTGCAAGCCGCGGCGCATAAGGTCGGCGTTCAGCTTGGCAGCGCGTAGATGCGGTTTGCAACGGCACGGTAGCTGTTTAGAACAAGATCCGCGCGGCAGCTGACGGGTTTCGGAAACCTGCCAGCTGCCGCGCTCTCCGAAAGCTGATCTGAACAGCGATAGATTCGTGGCGCGCCATGATTGGTCAATGACAGATGTTTCTACTCACAATATGCTTGCTTGCCATCGGCATCAGCCTGACGGTTTTTCTGCTGAAGTATACGCTCGTGCGGCTCGTTAACCTAGCGGCGCGCCGGCTGGAGGAAACGGTGCGTGAAAACCTGGCGGCGATGAATGAGATCGTAGAGCATGATCGTTTGCCAGAAGCGTGGCTGCACACCTATCGCCAACAGATGGGGGCGCTCATCGCTGCCGGTGCAGCGGACAATGAGAAGGCGCGCCTGGAGCGGCGCGCCCGGCGTTACGCCCTGCGCCGCCTTGATGCCTTGTTGCGCTTTATGGAGCGGCGTGCAACGTTTGATGGACCGGAAAGCGCAACATTTGTCTTGCAGGCGCTAGATGCGGCGCGCCGTTGCTGGGCAAGCGCCGATTGGCAATTGCTCCTGACCGCGCCTCCTCTCACCCCGCTCGCCGACCCTCAGGAGAACGCCGCTAAGCCCAATACAATCAAATAAAACACTGCTGTTACGCACCGGGAGCCGCCACGGATGGCGGCTCCCGGTGCGTAACAGCAACAATACGATCAAATGGGTGGGTGTGCGAGAAAGTTTCCGGGAATGGGGTGGTAGGAGTAAGATAGGAAAAAGGATGATGGAGAGCAAAGAAAAGGGGAGGGAAAAAGATGGAGAAAGTAGAGCAGATAGAAAGATGGAGCGTGCAGCTAGGGGAAGTAGCAGAGGGGATGGCAGGATGGAGAGAAGAAAACCCAAAGGCAACGCTGCGGGAAATTGAAAAATAGATAGACAGGCGATGGGCACGGGTGCGAGCGCAGATGGTGACAGACCTGGCGGTAGAGAGCAAGGCAGGGGATTGGAGCCAAGTAGCAAAAGGGGAAGAACCGGTCTGCCCAGAGTGCGGGACAAAAATGAAAGCAGAAGGGGGGAAGAAAAAGCGCCGATTGCAGACGCAAGGGGGGGAAGAACTGGTCCTGGAGCGACAATATGGGGTATGTCCTACCTGCAAAGGTGGTTTTTTCCCCCTTGGATGAGGAATTGGCGCTGGTACCGGGACGAATGACGCCGAGTGTACACGAGAATCTGGTACGTCTGGGGGCATGGATGCCGTTTGAAGAAGCGGCAAAGATGCTGAAAGTCTTGAGCGGTGCACAAGTGAGTGAATTCACGGCCCGACAGAATAGCCTGGCTGCGGGTGAAGCTTACGTGAGCGAGCAAAACGAAGAGGTAGAGCGTCTGGAGCGGGAGACGCCAGTTGCCCCGGCCGGGCCGGCCAAAGCGTTCCTGAGTGCGGATGGCGCTTTTGTGCCGGTGCTGCATGGGGAGTGGGCAGAAGTGAAGACAGTGGTCATCGGGGAGGTGACCGAACCCGTATGGGATGCCAAAACTAAAGAGTGGGTGGTGCATAGCCGCAACCATTCCTACTTTTCTAGGCTGGCGGAGGCGGCTGCCTTTGACCGTCTGGCCCTGGTGGAAACCCAGCGGCGGGGGGTGGAAAACGCAGGCAAGGTGGGAGCGGTACAAGATGGAGCCGAGTGGCTGCAAGGGTTTACCGGCTATCACCCGCCAGATGCCGTGCGTATCCTGGACTTTGCCCATGCCACAAGCTACGTCAGCAAGATCGCGCAGACTACCTTCAGTGCAGAGAGCGCACAACTGGCGGTCTGGCTTCAGGAGCGACTGCACCAACTGAAACATACAGGCCCCGACCAACTCCTGGTTGAACTGGGTGACCTGGTCAAGGCCCACCCAGCCGCCCAGACGCTCAGATTGCCCGAAGCCCTAGCCTATCTGGAAAAACGGCGGGACCAGATGCAATACCATCTCTTTGTGGAGCAAGGATGGCCCATCGGCAGCGGAGCTATGGAAAGCGCCAATAAAGTAGTGGTCGAAGCTCGTCTGAAGGGGGCTGGTATGCATTGGGCACGTCCCCATGTGGACCCTATGCTTGCCCTGCGCAACATTGTCTGTAATGACCGCTGGGAGACGCAGTGGCCGTTCATTGAGTCTCGCCTGCGCACACAAGCTCGCCAAGAACGAACCAAACGCCGTTCGCAACGAGCCTCTGCTTTCTCTCCTCAACCTCTGCCGCAACCCGTTCTGCCCAAGCAACTCCCCGTCTCTACTTCTTTGCTTTCGCCTCCTCCTCCTTCCACAACCGCACATCGTCGTCCTGCTCCCACTCATCCCTGGCGTCGCTCTCCCATCGGTCGTGCCAGTTTCTCCTCTCCCCCTTCACCCGGGAGACTATAACGCACACCCCAAATGGGTCGTGCATTTGACATTTGCTCCCACCTACGCTATATTGTGGTATTGACACCTGATCATATAGTCACTCATCCAATCCATATGCTTTCAACCGACTTTGCGACTGCAGTTCTTGCGCGTGAACCGCTCTATGAACGGGTTGCCAATCAGATCATACACTCTATTGTGCAACAGCGCTTGCCGGTAGGCACGCGTTTGCCTTCCGAGCGGAGCATGAGTGAACAATTTGGCGTGAGCCGGGTTGTCATTCGCGAGGCGATGAAGGTTCTGGTCAAAAATGGCGTCATTACGGTCGAGCCGGGGCGCGGCACCTTTATTTCGGATCGCATTAATGATTCCCTGTTACGGTCTCTTGACCTCATCTGTCGTCTTCAAGGTGTGGACAGCCACCAATTGTTTGAAGTTCGCTCTCCCTTGGAAATCGTGATTGCCCGGCTGGCGGCGACGCGGGCCACCCCGCAAGAAATCGCCACGCTCGAAGCGTACACCGATGAGATGGAACGCACGTTGGATGATCTGGAACGGCATCGCGCTGCCAATGAAAAGTTTCACCTTACGTTGGCGGCGGCCACCAAAAATGAGCTGTTTCCTAATCTGCTCCAACCCCTGGTTGTCTTGATGAAAGAGACGCGCGTGCTCATGTCAGAGATGCCGGAGGTCGCGCAATGCGCTGTCGCTCATCACCGGCGATTGGTGGAAGCCATCAAACAGGGCGACGCGCAAAAGGCAGAAGAAGCGATGAAGGTGCATTTGGAGGATGGCGCGCGATTTTTAGCAATGGCCCTGGCGCGTCACCCCCCCCACCAGCGCTGTTCAGTTCTAGAAAATACCCTTGTAGCTAAGGAGGGAATTTATATCCATGGCGTTTTCAAAGGAAGCTTCGGCAATATTGGCAATGTGATTGTGACGGAAAATATTGAGAACGAAACTGCGCAGCCTGGCAAAGCGGTCGGGATTGGTACGAATCCTTGAGCGGTCTTCGCCCAAGGTGACATCCCGCACATAATGGTTGCAGTTCTCAATTTCCCAATGCTGACGGACGACTTGGCAAAATGCTTGGGCAGGAAGGACGAGAGTCGAAATGTAGAGAGCAGTTTCATGGGAGTCTTTCCAGGATTTTGTTTTTGTATCAAAGCTTTGGCGGAAGCGCTCGACTTTGAGAACCGCTTCAACCGTATCCCAAGATTATCAACCTTTAGTCATCGACGAAGGAGCGCCATGAGCAAAACATTAGTCTTTAGTGCAAATGATGTTACCGGCTTTTCCCCCAAAGGGCATGAACAGGCGTTTATCTCGCGCATGCTTGTGGATCGGGAAAGTGTTGGCTCGGAACGGATGGTATTGAACTATTTTGTCCTGAAGCCAGGGCACAGCACGGACGCCGGCAGCCATCCCGCCCCTTTTGACGAGGTCTACTACGTCCTGCGCGGTCAGGCCACCCTTTTTCTCCACGAAGCGCAGGAGCCGCACGCGCTTGTTCCTGATACAGTGGCCTTTATTCCCGCCGGCACGATCCATGCCCTCACTAACCATGGTGCGACCGATTTGGAGCTGATCACCGTGATGCCCGGGCCGTTAGCCAAAGGGGTGAACCCCCTTTATGACGAGCGTAAAGATCGCTGGGGCACTAGTTTTAAGCTTGATCACGCCTAAGCCGGACAAGTTGGTGCCAATCGGCTGAGAAAAGGCTGAACTGCTATGTTGCCAACAACTACTGTACCCAGCAACACAAATTTCGCCAAAGTGACCATCATCACGGGTGGAAGCAAAGGGATTGGCGAAGGGATCGCCCGCGTTTTTGTCGCCGCCGGCGCTCCGGTGGTGATCGGCGCACGTGGGCGCGACGAAGGCGAGGCGTTGGCGCAAGCGTTAACCGCCCAAGGGCCAGGCACATGCCATTTTGAGCCGTGTGATGTGAACAAAACGGCGGACCTGCAGCGGTTCATTGATCGAACCGTGGAACGGCATGGTCGCCTCGATTGCCTCATCAACAATGCCGGCTGGCACCCGGATCACCGCCCGATCGATGACTTTTCGGTTGAGGAGTTTGAAAGTTTGCTGCGCCTAAACTTGGTGAGCTACTTTGCCGCCAGCAAATTTGCTTTGCCCCACCTACGCAAAAGTCGCGGCAGCATTATCAACATGAGCAGCCTGGTTGGGGCAATGGGCCAGGAAGGGGCCACAACCTATTGCGCCACCAAAGGCGGAATCACGGCCTTCGCCAAGGCGTTGGCCGTGGATGAAGGTCGTCACGGGGTGCGGGTCAATATTGTCTCCCCTGGCGTGATCGGCACGCCAATGCATGGGCGCTATGTCCACTCCCAGCCCGATCCGCCGCGCTTTCAGCAGACCATCGATAGCTGGCAGTGGCTGGGGCGCATTGGCGCAAGCGAAGAGGTCGGTCATGCTTGTCTATTTCTGGCCGGCGACGGCGCCGGTTTTATCACTGGTCATGAGTTGGTGATCAGCGGTGGCGCCGAGTTAGCTTATGGCGTCAAGTTGCCAGCCGGCGCCGTTGGTAATTGAGTGGACTTGCACAAAGCGGATTGTTCGCAAAAGAGAGCTGTTAGGTTTCGGCAACCTGATAGCTTTGGCGCCGTGTAAGGATGCCCTGAAAGATGATCTGAACACCTATAGAAAGGAGGGATGCCGGAACATCGAACGCCAGTCGCGCGGTGGATACTGTTTTTGGTTTGTGTTGGTCGTTGCAAGTCGATAAACTAGTGGAACAAGGAGGAAAGGATCTTATGTCATTTTGCCGCGACGCTCAAGCTGCGAGGCATCCCCATGGCCGACCCGCTCTGAAATGCATTACGGCGTTGAAAACAGTGAATTGTGCGTTTGTCCTGAAGTAAAATACAACGGATTATAAGGAGAACAATTTCATGAAAACCTATGATTGTCCACCGACATTGAATGACAGCCAGGTGTTGGAGTTTTGCAAAAATGGCTTTTTGTTGCTGCCCGGCGTGGTCAACGAAGCAACCAATCAACGAACCTTGGCCTATCTGGCGCAACACCCGTCCTCACAAGTCGGCGCCGGGGGAGAGCCCGTCGATATTTTGCGCGAAGCGTGGTTTCTCGATGCCGTTATTTGTAACCCGCAGGCTGCTGGCGCGGTGCGTTCGTTGTTGGGCAAGAACTTTGCTCTGCCCAACCTGATGGCCAACCACCGCAACATAACACCGTCGCCGGCCCAGGGTTGGCACCGCGATGGCGGCTCGCAATTCACTGATGACCGGCACCATCGGCATCCACCAATCGTAGGTGCGGCTTGTAGCCGCATGGGCCGGCAAACCGTGCGGCTACTACGATCTTGTGGCTTATTTGCGCCTCCTATCTTTCACCCACGCTGACAAACGGCTAGGAGCCAAAAATGAAATATGATCCCAACCAGCGCACCTTCGATTGCGTACCGACCTTAACCGATTCCCAAGTGCTGCAATTTTGTCGTGAAGGCTATCTGCTGTTGCGTGGCATTGTGCCGGATGAAATCAACCGGCGCACCTGTGATTACCTGGAAGGCAAAATTCCGGCCAATCCTATTTATATCCCCGAAGGCATGATCCTGGCCGATCTAGAGCGGATGCGTTCGTCTAATGCACCGAGCGCGATCTTCTTACCCAATCACCCAATCTTTTAATCTCTCTATCTCTCACTAATCTAAAGGAGACTATCATGAACTATCATCCCGGTAACCGCACCTTCGATTGCGCACCGACCTTAACCGACACCCAAGTGTTGCAATTTTGCCGTGAGGGCTATCTTTTACTACCGGGTGTCGTGCCGGATGAAATCAACCGGCGCACCTGTGATTATCTGGAGGGCAAGATCCCGGCCAATCCCAGCTACATCCCGGAAGGGCTGACGGCAGCCGATCTGGATCGCATTCGCAAATCGCATGAACCCAGCACGATCTTTCTGGAAGAGTGGTTTAGCAACCATGTGCTGCTCAACTCGCAGGTGGCTGGCATCATGCGCGCCTTGTTGGGCAAGGATATAGGGCTGCCGATTCTGACAAGCCATCACAAGACCGATTGCCCTCAACCGGCGCAACGCTGGCATCACGACGCCGATCACATCTTTGGCCCCGAACTCAGTTCGGTCGAGGTCTTCTATTTCCCGCAAGATACCCCGGTAGAGTTGGGGCCGACCGAACTGGTGCCGGGTACGCACATTGCCCCATCGCAACGCAAAGAGGAAGAACCCGGCGTCTTCGCCGCTGGCCCAGCCGGCACCATCGGCATCCACCACCAGAGCATTCTCCATCGCCGCGGTCTCTCCACCGCCAAAGGCACGCGCCACATGCTCAAGTACAACTACTGGCGGAGCGTCGCGCCCACTCGCGATTGGATCGTTGAGCCGAATTTTGACTTCCAGACCGCCTACTACGGCGGCCATAACCAGGCGCGCTATGTCGCCCACCTCTTTTACTGGCTCTGCGGCAAGGGCGATGAATACCGGGTGAACGGCGGCCAAGCGTGGCCCTGGTCCAGCCCCAACCAGATTGGGCGTTCCTATGGCTTCGCCAGCGAACGTGGCTATCTACCCGACTGGCGCAAACAGAACCAAGATGGGTACGCCGCCTAAGGCTTGACCCAAGTGTGCCCCCCAAATGAGCAGGTGACCGTCACCTGGAAAAACCATGTCCAGATTGTGATGCAGATGGGGCAGCAGAAGTTCGAGGGCGCCGAGACCATCACGCGCCGGAAACCGGCAGACCTGCGTGGGATCCCGAAAGGGAGCGTCGTTCACTTCGACCGCGAGATTGTCGGCGAGGGCATGTGGAGCGTCGTGCGCGAGCGAATACCAGTTCAGCGGCTTGCTGATGCGGCTGGTGGGGCTCCTGATGCCCGCGCATTCCGCAAGCAGTCGCTACAGCACATGCAGGACTTCAAGGTGTTCACCGAGCAGGGAAAGGATGACCGCGCAGCGAAGGATTGATCTGCGGTAGACGGTAGCATCCTCTAGTTAGAGTGACATGCTGAAAGGGTGACGAGACGTTGAACCCGAGCAGCCGGTCGGCTTCATTGCGGTCTTCTTTCTCGTTCCTTTTATCCACGAGGTGGGCTTCTATCTCGCCCATCGTTCCCTGCACTGGCCGCCACTCTATCGCATCGCCCACAGTCTGCACCACCGCAATGTCAATCCGGGGCCCTGGTCGGGACTTTCCATGCACCCGATCGAGCATCTGATCTACTTCGCGTCCATCCTGTTGTTCTTCATCATCCCCGCGCACCCGATCCATCTGATCAACCTCGCCTCGTGGCTGGGTGTTGCGCCGGCACAGGGTCACACCGGTTTCGACCGGGTCGTCATGGGTGAGGAAACAAGCATGGATACGTCCTACTATGCCCACTACCTGCACCACAAATATTTCGAGGTGAACTACTCCGACGGCATGGTTCCGCTCGACCGCTGGTTCGGCACGTTCCACGACGGGACAGCCGAGGCTCAGGCAGCAATGAACGCGCGCCGGCAGAAGCGAAGCTTCCCACAGCCAGTAGAGGGGTAGTAAATCTTGTCTATGGTTTAAGCGTTTGACTAGTTAGTTGGCTAATGTCACATCGCCTGCCAATGGACAGGATTCACAGGATTCACAACATTTTTTCTGCGGCTGTTTATCATGTCAATCTTGCCAACTATGGCATTGGCAAATTAGATACTATCCTTGCGCCAGAACGCCAACTTGCTGTGCGGCCGATTGCGGCATCGTCCAGACTTCACCCGGCAACGGGATGCCTTCGCTGCGGCGGCGGTGGGCGGTTTGCGCTTCCGGTTCGCCGGGGGTCAGCACCTGGTCAAAGCCGGGGGCGGGGGTGTGGCTTTCAGGCCGTGGAGCAAGGTCGCGGCTTACCCAGCAAAGTCGGCTTCCGGGCGAAAAGCACTTGCCTTTAGCGCCAGAATCAGCCAGTTGAGTTCGTGGGCCTGCCCCAGCAGCACGCCCGTCAAAAACTCAGCCGCCACGGCCAGCCCATAGCCCTTGTGACCGGCAACGGGTAGGATCATGCCGCCGTCATATCTTCGGGAGATTTCCTAATATCGTCAAAGTGCAGTCGTGACCCAGTGCAACGGCACGAGTTAATTGCCCCTCCCTGGAGTCTTTTGGGGGTAGGGAGGGGCAAGCTATCGTCTAACGTTCCAGGATAAACTCACATCCTAGGACATAGGCCCGCGATTCGTCCACCAGCAGGGCCTGGTTGGGGAATTGAATCACCCGCCAGCCATCTTTGATCGCGTCCAGCACCGTTTGATAGGGCCATTCATCGGGATTAGCCGGGCCATCGGAGAGTTCGCCGTTGACCAGCAGGCGCATTCCGTTAACCCGGCTGGCGGGGCTGGTGCTGTTGGCTTGTAAATAAAGCAAATCTTGCGCCTTCGCTTTGTGGTCGTCGAGGGTGGTAAGCGCCTGGCGCAAATGCGCTTCCGTGAGCTGGCCGCGCTGGAGCGCGTCGATACATTGTTCCAATTGTTGTCTGATTGTCGTGGTCATGGATTGCTCCTGATTGCTTTTGGATTCTGAAAATTCGCTGTTCCCGCTGGGCTACAACAGAATTTTTGGATAGGTTCTAGGCAGTTTTAGCGCCAAGTTGGCGTATGGGGAAAACCGTAGGGGCCTTCCTGTTTGTCCAGGTAGTTGGCTGGAATGGGCCAACCCTGACCGCCCATAATCTTGAATTCGTCCGCCCGGCCACAAAGCCAGAAGAAGTGGCGCGCCGCATCATAGCCATCGTGGAATTGCTGGCGGAAGGAGGGTGTTCCTTTGATGGCATAATTCGCTGTGCGGAAGTTGAAGTCCGGCTCGTTGATCCAATCGCGTTGGGGTGACGTTGTGCGCCAGTAGTTGTATTTCAAGAGGTTGCGCACCCCCCCTGGCGCTGTGGAGACCGAACGCCGATGCCAGATGGAATAAATCGTGAGAAAGATCGAACCTGCCGGCGCCACGGCCTTGAAGGCGCCGCGAATATTGCCATAATGTTCCATGTAACTGTCATAGTTAAACAGAAAATGCGAACCAGGCAACAGTTCGGTGGGGCCAAGTTCCAGGGTGCATTCGTCGGGATAATAGAAGACCTGCAGATAGTTCAATTCATCAGTGAATTTCGAGCCGCCATCGCGGTGCCAACCCTGGGCCGGCGACGGTGTTATGTTGCGGTGGTTGGCCATCAGGTTGGGCAGAGCAAAGTTCTTGCCCAACAACGAACGCACCGCGCCAGCAGCCT
>SXGT01262438.1_pt1 | contig 13522 bp, 14 predicted proteins | sample 3176221 | NCBI WGS metagenome assembly SXGT01 (sample SAMN11356862, study PRJNA531348) | freshwater metagenome | isolation source: freshwater sample F1-120 | place: China: Fuxian Lake, Yuxi | collected 2017-12-25 | reverse complement strand
AGGTAACCTGGAACCCTACCATTGGGCCGGGAAGTATGGGCAGTATGATGTTTCAGGACACGCTGCTGCTGGGGGCCAGCTACCGGTGCGCTTTTCCTGACCTCAAACCCTATGAGGCCTACGGTGTGATGGTGATCGCTTTTGAAAAAGACATGGACAAAAACCCCGGACTGGGAGAGCTGGTTCGCACCATCACCGGACACATCCGCAGCGCGCTGGACAACCAGTTCAGGTTCACCAAAGCCCCGGCCGACCCTGCCCAGCATAACCGTCAATTGCTGAAAGCCTTCAAGACTTCCTTGTTTACCCTCGACGATGCCAACTGGCCCAAACAAATGCACTCCGAGCATATGGATGTCTGGGGGGATAACGACGACCTGATCGGTCATGGCTGGGTATGTTCTGTGTATGTGCCTCAAAATCAGGCTTCTAGTGTGAATTCAGTGGCCTATCAGGAGGCAGGATTTTCTCCCAGAGGGATTTCAAGCGCCCATTACCGGTTCAAAGACGATCCGTCCCTGCATTTTACCTACGGCACAAGCAAACCGGTGGTATTACAAATGGCGCTGGAGCAGCCTACGTACAAAGTGCTGATTGAGCACCGTCAGGAGGCGGCAGCCTCTGCCCCGGTCCGGCCACAGCCTGTGCCACCCACCCAGGAGCCGACTCCCGCTCCAAAGGGAGGAGAGGTGACCTTTACCCATACCAGCCGGTCAGTGTACGTCATGCCCGATTACAACCGGGTAGATTCGCGGGTGTACACCTTCGAAGGAAAAGAATACGTGGCCCTCGATGCCCTGATAGCCCAGGTTGGGTATCTGAAGGAAGACAAAGGCGGCAATACGATCAATTTATACCCGAAAAATGCCGCCCAGCCAGCTCAGCCTGCCACACCCCGGCCAGCCCAGGCTCCGGTGGCAGAGACCATTACCCTGGGTACTACGAGGTGGCAGCTCAGGCTGAATACCGAAACATCCCGTTTAGCTCCCGATTACACCTACCAATACCGGATCAATGTAAACCCTTATGACCTTCAGAACCGGAACGAATACCTGCTTGCCATCGACGGTTTCGTGACCAACATGGGCACCTTTGCCTCTGACCTGCGGATATCAGGACAGGATAACGCCGTGATCGGTATGGATGGGCAAAGCTACCCGCTGGATGATGTGGATGCCCACGGACCCTACTACGATGGGGGTGTCATTACATCTATGCTGCCCGGAACGGGCAGGCCCTTGCGGCTTATTTTCCGGGTGCCGGACGGGTTTCAGCTGAAGGCTGTGCGGGTAATGCTGCCCGGCGAGGAAGAATTTCAGGTACTGGAGTATCCGTTCAGATAAAACATCCTTATCCCGGATGAGGTCCGTGCGGTTTGCGCCGTACGGACCTGTTTTTTGAGCTCATTCGGAGATTTTTATAAAGAATTGGCGGATTTGCCCGGCAGAACAGGATAATTATTCAGGGAAGGTTGGAGAACTTGGGTCTGATTGTTATTTTTTCCTCCCAATCCTCCTTTCCCCCACCTTATGAAGTATTTTTCCTTTTTGCTGGCTGGCTTATTGCTCCTGACCGCACACCTGGGATGGGCCCAGAACAAACCCAAAGAGCCTGAGTTCCGGGTGCTCGTGTTTTCCAAAACCGTAGGCTTCCGCCACGAGTCCATTTCGTCCGGCCTCAAAATGCTGCGCGAACTGGCCGACAAAAACAATTTTACGATGGACGCCACGGAGGACGCTTCGTTCTTCACCACCGAGTTTCTCAAGCGCTACCAGGCCGTTATTTTCCTCAACACCACCGGCAATATCCTCGATGATGCCCAGCAAAAGGTGTTTGAAGACTTTATCCACAACGGCGGTGGTTTTGTAGGCATTCACTCCGCCTCCGATACCGAATACGACTGGCCCTGGTATGGCAAGCTCGTGGGTGCTTATTTCACCAGCCACCCCAACAATCCCAATGTGCGCACGGCGGATTTTCGTATTCAGGACAAAAAGCACCCCACTACCGCCTTCCTTCCCGACCCATGGCGACGGGTGGACGAGTTCTACAATTTCAAAAACATCAACCCCGACTTCAAAACCCTCATTACCATCGATGAGAAGTCGTACGAAGGCGGTACCAATGGCGATTTTCACCCCATGTCGTGGTGCCACGAATTTGAGGGAGGCCGCGCATTTTACACCAACTTTGGCCACACCCACGAAGCCTACGAAGAGCCCCTCGTTCGCCGCCACATCCTCGAAGGGATTAAGTGGGCGGTGAAAAAGAGTTGAAAAAAGTTTGAAGTTCCGGAGTTTGAAGTTGACCCATGTCTGAGGTTGAACTGAACTTCCGGTGAACTTCAAGCCCCCTGACTTTCAAACCCCTAATTTTTCAAATCTTCCTTTCCCCTATGAAAAACCGCAGAGATTTCATTATCCGCAGCGCGCTTATGAGTGCAGGTCTTCTTTATTCCCCCTGGTTCTTCGCTTCCTGCGGGCAGGAAGGTGGCTCCGGCAAAGCGGCAGGCGAAGGCCAGCCCGAAGCCGATGCGAGCAAAAAGGCCCCGTTCTTCAAGATTTCTCTCGCTGAATGGTCGCTTAACCGCACCATTTTTGGCAAAAAAATCGATCACCTCGATTTTCCCAAAGTAGCCAAAAACGACTTTGGCATTGACGCCGTGGAGTATGTCAACCAGTTTTTTAAGGACAAAGCCAAAGACAAAGCCTACCTCGGCCAGATGAAGCAAATCTGTGACGACCTCGACGTGAAGAGCCTGCTCATCATGATTGATGGCGAAGGCGGCCTGGGCATGACGGACAAAAAAGAGCGCCTCAAAGCCGTGGAAAATCACTACAAATGGGTCGAAGCAGCGCAGTTTCTGGGTTGCCACTCTATCCGGGTGAATGCCTATGGCGAAGGCAGCAATGAAGCCGTGGGCGAAGCTGCCACCGAGGGCCTCTCCAAACTGGCTGATTTTGCCAAAGACTTTAATATCAATGTGATCGTAGAAAATCATGGCGGTATTTCCTCCAATGGTGACTGGCTGTCTACGGTAATCAAAAACGGCAATCGCCCCAACCTTGGCACGCTGCCCGACTTTGGCAACTTCTGCATCAAGCGTTCTGAGCCCAAAGAGCAAACCATGGAAGCATGGATGGCCACCGTGTGCCTCGAAGAGTACGACCGTTACAAAGGCGTAACCCAGCTTATGCCATTCGCCAAAGGCGTAAGCGCCAAGACCAATGGATTTAACCCCGATGGTTCTGAAGTGGCCATGGATTATAAGCGCCTCATGCAAATCGTGAAAGACGCCGGTTACACAGGCTATGTCGGTATCGAGTTTGAAGGTGCCGGTGAAGAGTACGAAGGCATCCGCGCCACCAAGGCCCTGCTCGAAAAAGTAGGTGCTGAAATTGGCTGATAATGCCTGAACTTTCCCTGTTGCAGGTATCTCTCGTCACCCTCGCCTCGGCTGTTGCTGCGGCGGGGGTGATGTTTTTTTTGTGGAAAAGGCTCTCCGGCCAGGGTTTTGCATTGATCGTGGGGCTGGGTCTTTTTCTCCGGATGGCATTTGCGCTGTTTACTCCGCCCTTCCAGGCCCCCGACGAACAGGCTCATTTTTTATACATTCAATACCTGGCTGTAAACCAGCAGTTTCCGGTGCAAACGGTGGCGACCGGCGATGTAACCCATGCATGGGAGTATCACCAGCCGCCGCTGTATTACCTCCTGCTGGCCGGGCCACTGTGGGTGCTGCAATGGCTGGGCCTTGGGCCGGAAAGTATCCTGATCTGGTTGCGGGTATTGGGCCTGGGGTTGTGGCTGGGACAAATGTCGTTATTGCGGCGCATGCTCACGGCCTGGGGCTGGGATCAGGGTGAAGTGATGGGCATAGCCAGTATGTGGGCGTTTTTGCCCTCAGCGGTTTTTTTATCGGCCATGGTTAATAACGACCAACTGGCTCTTTTTTTTGCCCTGGCGGTGGTTTGGGGAGCGAAAAAAATGCACCAAAGCGGCTGGAATGCCCTTGCATGCGGTGCCGTGTTTGGGCTGGGATTGCTCTCCAAGTTATCCCTCGTTACGCTGGCCGTGTTTTTTCCGGTGCTGACCCGATATGAGCATTGGTGGAAAAAAGTGCCCTGGCTTCGTACAGCGCTTGTTTTGGGGGTGGCGGGCGTACTGTTCAGCCCATGGGCGTGGCGAAACCAGATTTTGTATGGCAGCTTCACCGCTGAGTCGGTGGCATTTCCGCCCTTTGACTGGCCCCAGGGCTGGATACAGGCACTGTGGGAAAGTGTATATTTTTTCCTTCACAGTTTTTTTGCCGGGGCCGGGGTGTATCAGCAGATCGGTTTTCCGTTTTGGATGGCCGGTGCTGCGGTGGTGTTCTGGGCAGCCTGGGCTGGCAGAAATGGCCGGGCAGGGGACGAAATAAAAAACAGCCAGCAAGGGATGTTGCTGGCTGGCGGAGTAGTCCTGGCTGTACAGCTGGTGCTGGTGCTGCGCATCGGGCTATTGTACGGGCAGGCCCAGGGCCGGTTTGTGTACCCGGTATTGTGGGTCATGGCCGCAGTATTCACCCGCTGCGTTTCAGCGGTGCTGCCCGACAGCAGGTGGCAGGCAGCAGGCTGGTGGCTGTATGCGGCCACTTTTACAGGCTATGCCCTTGCCATGATGACGCGGATCGCGCCCGGCAGCGGCCTTATTTGAAGGTGATAATGAGCTGGTTTTTCTCCACAGAGGTTTTTTCCTCTACGTGAATTTTGGCCACCACGCCTTCACCGGTTGCTTTAATAACGTTTTCCATTTTCATGGCTTCCAGAATCAGGAGGGCATCACCTTTTTTCACTTCCTGACCCACTTCCACCTTCAGGCTGTGAACCAGGCCTGGCATCGGTGCTTTGAGGGCAGCGAGTTTTTTGGTCATGTTCGACTCCATACCCAGCGACTTGAGGTACTTATCTGCGCGGGTAGCGAGTTTTACGGTGGTGCGTTTGCCATTAATTCCCAGCACGACCTCCTTGCGGTCGGGATCGTATTTCTGGAGGAAAACAGCATGCTCTTTTCCGTTGTAGGTGATCATCCAGATTTGGTCATTCACCCGGCGGACAGCAGGTTTTACCTCTTTTCCATTCACAAGGAAAGCGCCATCGCGCCGGGCAACCTGAAAGGCAATTTGGTCTATGAGTGCTTCTACCATAAGACAACGTGTGTTGAAATTGGATTGAAGCTACATCCTTCCGCGCGGGCTTACAATAACTTTGATCATTCGGCCAGGGGAAAAAGGTCTGCCGAAACCGGAATCATCGGGTTATTTGCCCCAGGCTATGCATGATTACCTGCTGATTGATGGGTTTTACGAGGTAATCGGTCACTTCGGAGTTTGATTTGGCCCGGGTAATGTCTCCGTGGTTAATGGATGAACTCACCACAAAAATGGTGATGGGCTTGGCCAGCAATGTCTTAATCTGGGTATAAGCTTCAAGAAACTCCCATCCGTCCATGTGCGGCATGTTGATGTCGAGAAAAATTACATCGGGCAGCAATTCCGGTTCCCGTGCATGTTTTTTCAGGTACTCCAGAGCCCTTTCTGCCTCCTGGAAAGGCAGGATGGTGGTTGCCAGTTTGTGCTTTTCCAGCAGCCGGCGGGTGGTGAGTTGGTATATCTGATCGTCATCGATCAGGCAAAGAACATTGATGGCGTTCATAGGATGGGGTTGGGGTTAATTCAGGAGGCAAAAGTTATCCGGAAGGTGGTGCCCACACCGGGTTCGCTTTCCAAAGAGATGGATCCGCCGGCAGCTTCCACCTGGTTTTTTACCAGAAACAAACCCAGTCCTTTGCCGGGTTTTTCAGGATGAAACGTCTTGTGAAGCTTAAACACCTTTGCTCCGTGCCGTTTCAGGTCAATGCCTGAGCCATTGTCCGCAACCGACAGGATAGGGACTCCATGTTCAAATCCGGTAGTAATCCGGATTACCGGGGGCCGGTCTTTCGATTTATACTTGAGGGCATTCGAAAGCAGGTTCACCAGCACACTCTCAAAATACACTTTCGGGAAGCGAATCTGGCTCCATGCGTTGAAATCGAGCATGACCTGCGCTTTGGAGGCCACAATATCGCCCTGAAGCAAAGCCAGCACGTGGTGGGTGGACTCCCAAAGGTCAATGGGGTCAAATTCCACATCCTTATGTACCAGCACTTTCACCGAGTCCACCAGGTCCTCCAGCAGGGAGTTCAGGTTGTCGGCGAGGTGTGAGAGCAAATCAAGGTATTCCCGCCGCTCCTGTTCGCTGTCGGTTTGCAACAACAGGGAAACCAGGGTATTGAGATTGGCCACCGGGCTGCGCAGGTTGTGCGAAACGATCTGGTTAAACTCCTCCAGCTGGCGGTTTTTCCGCTGCAGGGTGGTCATGGCAGATTTCAGCTGCTGCTGGTTTTCAATTTCCTCCTCATACTCCCGGATCACCCCGAAAATGGCCTCTACCGACCCGTTGCGCACCTGAGGTTGGCCGATAGAGCGAACCCAGGTGCGGCGGCCTTTGGCTGTCACGAAGGGTAAAATCAGGTCGAAAGCCTGTTTTTCGCTTTCTACTTTTTTAAGGGCAACCTCCACTGCCGGACGGGCCTCTTCGGGGAAAAAAGCCAGAAAATCGTTCCAGTCCAGTGGCTCTGTCGGCTCCACCTCGTGAATGTCATACGCTACCTGCGACCACCACATTTTCCGGCTGTGGGTGTTTACCTCCCAAGCCCCCACATTGGTGAGCCGGCTTACCTTTTCCAACTGGGCCGAAACCCGCTCCAGCTCACTCTGGAGATTCACCACTTCGGATACATCCCTTGAAACCGTGATCAACAGGGTAGTATCCGAATTTTCATCCCGAACGGGATGGGTTTCGGTGCGCAGCCAGATGTATTGCCCGTTTTTATGCCGGAACCGGTAACTCGGCAACCGCGATACCTGCCCCGCCAGCGCAGGCTGATGGCCTTGTTTTGCAATGAACTGGACATCATCCGCGTGAAAAAAGTCGTAGGCATTCAGCCCCAGCAAATCGGCAGGCTCATACCCGATAATCTGTGAAGCAGATTGACTCACCCCGAGGTATTTGCCGTCAGCTCCGTGCACACATACCAAATCGTGGTTGTATTGGGCGCATAAACGGGAAAAGTCCAGGTGAGGAGTATGAGCATCGGTCTTGGCATGTGGCATCATATTTTGCAACTCAAATACGGTTTTAAATATAACCACCTTAGGATACACCAAATGGGCCCTGGGAGGGAGCAGGACAGGAAACGGAAATCATTGTCGGGGTTTTATTTGTATGCAAAAACATTTTAGCGTGCGGAAAAGCCTTTTGGGTCTGAATTTTTCCTTTCCGGGGGCAGATTTTTTTTGGGTGGCAGGTTAGGTATCTCCGTTCGAGTGCAGTTTTTTGGTTTCCTCCAGCCGAATTCGCCTAACTTTGGGCCCAAGAATGAGGTTACTGGTCCTTGCATCGCGGTTCCCCTATCCCCTTGAGAAGGGGGATAAGCTCCGGTTGTACCATCAGTTACGGGAATTGGCGCGCCACCACGAGGTCATTTTATACTGCCTGACGGATAAGCCCGTTTCGCCGGATGCCCTGGCGCAGGTGAAGCCATTTTGCAGCCACATTTCCGTAATTCCCCTGCACAAGGGCTGGCAGGCATGGGGAGTCCTGAGCTCCTTTTTTAAGGGCGAACCCCTCCAACTGGGCTATTTCCATTCTCCCAAAGCATTTCATGCACTCAGCCGACTAATAAGGGATGTTTCCCCCGATCATATCTTTTGCCAGCTGGTGCGAATGGCCCCTTACGCCGCTCAGCTGTCGGTTCCGGTAACCATCGACTTTATGGACGCATTTTCAGCAGGTATGCACCGCCGCGCCCTGAAGGCTCCGTGGTGGCTGAAACCGCTGTTTTTTTGGGAATCGAAGGCCCTGGCCCGGGCCGAAAACCGCTATCTCCGCCAATTCAGCCGACACTGCATTATTTCGGGGCAGGACCGCGACTGCCTGCCTTCGGTGCCTGGCAAGCCCATTGCGGTGGTTCCCAATGGGGTGGATACTGGTTTTTTCGCCTTTGAAGGCCATCCTGCACCTGTATTTGATGTTGCCTTCGTCGGCAACCTGGGTTATTTCCCCAACCGCCAGGCCGCCCTTACCCTCATTCACGAGGTAATGCCCCGTGTGTGGGCCAACCGGCCTGAAGCCCGGGTTTTGCTCGCCGGTGCCCGGCCTGCCCCCGAATTGCGTGCCCTTGCCGCTGACCCCCGGATTTCGGTGCCCGGCTGGGTGCCTGACATACGGCAGGCCTACCTGAGCGCTTCCGTGATGGCGGCGCCCCTGTTTACCGGTAGCGGGCAGCAAAACAAAATCCTTGAAGCCATGGCCCTTGGGGTGCCGTGCATTACCACCCAGCTGGTAAACAATGCCCTTCATGCCACTGCCGGGCAGCACCTGCTCGTGGCGGAGGATGCTGCCGGCTTTGCCGATGGCATTCTCGACCTGCTGACACATCCCGGCCGGGCCGAAACCATACGCCACGCTGCCCGTGATTGGGTGCAAAACACCTACAGCTGGCAGGCTTCGGTGGCGGCGCTCGAACCCCTGTTTGCTCACCCAAATCCCTGATTGCAGGAACCTTAATTTCTTCCGATCTTGTAGCCTATGGCCCCAAAATGGAATGTACTGACCCGGCCGGTAGTCCTGGTTTTTTCGGCAATCATTATTGGCGGATCCCTGCTCTATTCCTACTACCTTTCCACCCAGCTCAAGGCCAACGAAACCCGCCTCGCAGACCTGCACCAGCGGGTGACCGAGTTTATGGCCACCAATCCGTGGGATCAGCCGGAGGCATCTTCCCAGGCACTCGCCTTTCTTTCTCAAACTGTAAAGGCCCAGAGTGATTCCCTCGTTCCCAAAATCCTCGTAGGGGAAAACGGAGAAATTATCGGCTATGTGCTGTCTGACCGCAGCACCGGCGACAAAACCAGAGACTCGCTGCTCGCGCCCCGGCTGCTGGCTGAGTGGAAAAAAGACATCACCCCGGCACAGATCGAATTTGCTCCCGGGCGGTATAACTACGTGTATTATGGCGAATCAGCCCTGCTCCGGCAGTTGCGCTGGTTTCCGCTGGTGCAGATGCTGGTAGCTATCACTTTCATTCTCACCGTTTTTTACAGCTTTGCTGCCGCCAAACGCAGTGAGCAAAACCGCGTGTGGGTGGGTTTGGCGAAAGAAACGGCCCATCAGTTGGGCACACCGGTTTCGAGCCTGATGGCCTGGATCGAGCTCATGAAAGACCGCGGAATGATGCGGCCCGACGACGAGGAGGTAATCCGGGAAATGGAGGAAGATGTGCAGCGCCTGGAGCGGATTGCCGAGCGGTTTTCGAAAATCGGCTCCACTCCAGACCTCAACGACGTGAGCCTTGATGCGCTCATCGACCGCTCGGCGGAGTATGTGAGCCGCCGCATGAGCCAGCGGGGTAAGGTGCAATTGATTGTAAATAAACGGTTTGTATCGGGTGCGCAGCTCCGGGGCAATCCGCTGCTGCTGGACTGGGTGATCGAGAATTTGCTAAAAAATGCCCTCGACAGCCTGCATGGTGAGGAGGGCATGATTACCCTGGAAGCCGGCGAAAAAGGTAATCAGTTTTATATTGACGTGACCGACACCGGCAAAGGCATACCGAAGGCAAACTTCCGCAAGGTGTTTGAGCCCGGCTTCACCACCAAAAAGCGGGGATGGGGGCTGGGCCTGAGCCTTTCAAAAAGAATTGTGGAAGAGTACCATAAAGGAAAAATCTACGTAAAACAATCAGAACCCGATCACGGTGCTACCTTTAGGGTGCTGTTGCCCAAAGCCCGCAAAGCGGCCCTCCTTTCCAAAGCAAAAGCTTAATTCCCCCCGATATGTCTACATTCAAAAGAAAAACCGTTTTGGTCCCGGGTGGTGCCTCCGGCATTGGCCGTTTGATGGGTGAAAAATGCCTCAGGCTGGGCGCCAGCCGGGTCATTATCTGGGACATCAACCCCAAGGGAATGGAAGAAACCCTCGCGCATTGGTCCTCTCTGGGCTTTGATGCTGAAGGCTACCTTACCGACCTCAGTGATGTGACGAGCATCGAGGATGCGGCCCGCCAAACGATGGAGCGTCACGGGGCAGTGGACATCCTCTTTAATAATGCCGGTATCGTGGTGGGAAAAATGTTTGAAGACCATAGCCGGGAAGATATTGACAAAACCCTCGCCATCAACGTGGCCGGGGTAATGCACGTGGCACGGGTGGTGCTGCCGGGAATGATCCGGAAAGGGGAGGGGCACATTATCAATATTGCCTCCGCAGCCGGGCTTACCGCCAACCCCAAAATGTCGGTGTACGCTGCCTCCAAATGGGCGGTAATGGGATGGTCTGAATCGCTTCGCCTCGAAATGGAGCGCCTCCACCCTGGGATTAAGGTGACCACCGTTGCCCCTTCCTATATCAAAACGGGCATGTTCGACGGGGCAAAAGCGCCTCTGGTAACCCCGCTGCTGGAGCCTGAGTTTTTGGCCGGCAGGGTGATTGAGGCCGTGAAAAACAACGAAATCATGGTGATGGAGCCGGCATCGGTCAATTTGCTGGGGCCATTGAAAGGGTTGCTGCCTACACGGGTTTTTGATTTTGTGGCCGACAAAGTCTTTGGCGTGTATAATACCATGGATGAATTTAAAGGCAGAAATGGCTAAAGGACGGATACTGGCCATTGACTATGGTCTCAGGCGGAGCGGGCTCGCATGGTCGGACCCGCTCCGGATTATTGCCACCGGCCTCGAAACCGTGGATACCGAACGGCTTACAGAGCGGCTGAAGCAACTCACGTCACAAGAGCCCATCACCGAGATGGTGGTAGGCTTTCCCACCCGCCTTGATGGCACAGATACGGATGTGACCGAAGCGGTGCGCGTGTTTGTGGCCTCATTAAAAGAAATGTTTCCTGCCATCGTCATTCATACCCTCGATGAGCGCTTTACCTCCCGCATGGCAGCCAGGGCCATCGCTCAGAGTGGTGCACGCAAAAAGCAGCGCCAGGACAAGCGGCTGCTGGATCAGGTAAGCGCCACCCTGCTCCTGCAGGATTTTATGCAGTCACTGGGTTGAATCCCTTCCAGAATCAGCGGTTTTTTTTAAGGGAAAACGGGGTTTTATTCCTAAATTTGATGCCCCACTGAAGGCAGTCCATTCTAAGGATTGCCCACTCATCCTGATTTTTGTTTTACCCATGATCCTCCCCATCATCGGATACGGGCACCCCACCCTCCGCAAGCGCGCCGAAGCCATCACCCCGGATTACCCGGGCCTGGAAGCCTTGATCGCCAACATGTTCGAAACCATGTATAATGCCCAGGGAGTGGGCCTTGCTGCGCCACAGATTAACCTGTCCATCCGGTTGTTTGTGGTGGACGGAAGCCCGCTTCAGGATGATGAGGAAAACAAGGAGTCCATGGCGGACTTCAAAAAAGTGTTTATTAACGCGCAGAAGCTGGAAGAAACAGGCGAACCCTGGCCCTATGCCGAAGGCTGCCTGAGTATCCCTGATATTCGGGAGGATGTCCGCAGGCCGGAGCGCCTCCGGATCCAGTACCTGGACGAGCACTTTCAACCCCACGATGAAGTGTTCACCGGCATGAAGGCCCGGATCATTCAGCACGAATACGATCACATTGAGGGGGTTTTGTTCCTCGATCACATCAGTCCGCTGCGGAGGCAGGTATTAAAAAGCCGGCTTGGAAAAATTTCAAAGGGGTTAATCCCGGCGGATTACCCAATGCGGTTCGCCGGGAAATAATTTCCGGGTTCGGGAAGCTTTTTTCAGGCCGTAAATCCGACAAATCCGTACAATTCACCGTTCGGATGCATATTTGAACCATTTGCACTTATATACATTTCTATAAATAAAAGAAAGTTAATGTAAGCTTATTTCCACAAAAACAAAAAAAGTTTTCAACAATCCTTGCGTTCCCATAGTTGGATATCGTATCTTTACGAAGTTTCGTTTTCAGGTAACAATCCCTTAACATAAACAAATGAGTTCGCCAGATCTGAGGGCCAAAATTTTGGCTGCCAAAACCATGCTCCAAAAAGAAATTATCCGTAACCGGATTAACCCTGGTGATACCCTGCTGAGCTACCGCGAAATTGATGCCCGCCTGGGCCTGCTTCATGAAGCCGAGCGCGTAGGTTTGCGTAATTTGGGTGAAAACCAAAACCGGAAGCTGGTAAAAATGATCGAAGAGGTAGAACGGCTGGTTGGCAAGCCTTCTATGAACTAACTCGCCCTTGTCAGAAAAGATAAAGACCGGCCAGAAGCCGGTTTTTCTTTTTTCCGAAATCGTTTGCAGTTTCCGTCTTTCGCCGCGGTTGTTATCTTTGCCCTACAAACAGATCCATGGAAGCGTACGTCCCGATTATTCTGGTTATCTCCATCGCCCTCGCATTGGGCATTTTGATCGCCAACCTCTCCCGGTGGGTAGGGCCACTCCGCCCCAGCCTAAAAAAATCGTTCACCTATGAGAGTGGAATGGACCCCGTGGGTACCGCCCGTGAGCGCTTCTCGGTGAAATTTTACCTTATCGCCATGCTCTTTATCCTCTTTGATATCGAGGTGGTCTTTATGTACCCATGGTCAGTTCAGTTTAAGCAACTGGTAATGGCCTATGGCTGGTTTCCCGTCATCGAAATCGGCGTGTTCGTGGGGATCTTGTTTGTAGGTTATATTTACGTATTCAAACGCAAAGGCCTGGACTGGTCCTGAACACGGACCCCATTTCCCGGTTAGCATAAAAAAAGCAAACTCATGGGCATCGAAAAAGCTCTCGCTCAACAAGGCTTTCTGCTCTCCAGCGTGGATGCGCTCACCAACTGGGCCCGCGCCAACTCCATGTGGCCAATGCCCATGGGCCTCGCCTGCTGCGCCATCGAAATGATGGCCTTTGCCGGACCGAAATATGACGCATCCCGCTTTGGCAGTGAGGTATTCCGCTTTTCGCCCCGCCAGGCCGATGTGATGATCGTGGCCGGATGGTGCACCTACAAAATGTCGCATGCCATCAAGCGCATCTGGGACCAGATGCCCGACCCAAAATGGTGCATTGCTATGGGTGCCTGCGCCTCTACCGGCGGTATGCACCGCGTATACGGGGTGGTTCAGGGCTGCGATAACTTCCTTCCGGTGGATGTGTACATCCCCGGCTGCCCGCCACGGCCCGAAACCGTAATCCATGCCCTGCAAACCCTGCAGGAAAAGGTGATCAAAGAGCACTCGGTGCTCCAGGACTAATCCGCTCAGGCGGCCTTTTGCCCCATGGAGGGTTTGTTCATCGCATGGCTTGAAGGCTTCGCTGTAGGGCTGGGAATGGTCCTCCTGGTAGGTCCTGTGTTTTTTACTTTGCTCTACTCCTCCCTCCACTATGGCTTTCGGGCGGGTGCCTCCGTTGCGGCTGGCATCGCGCTGAGTGACCTGCTTGTGGCTGGTT
>SXGT01086053.1_pt1 | contig 13522 bp, 10 predicted proteins | sample 3176221 | NCBI WGS metagenome assembly SXGT01 (sample SAMN11356862, study PRJNA531348) | freshwater metagenome | isolation source: freshwater sample F1-120 | place: China: Fuxian Lake, Yuxi | collected 2017-12-25 | reverse complement strand
TGGCGCGTTTGTCTTGTCGGCCAGCCAAGTTTGTTCGATCTCTGCCAATTTGCCCGATTCTTTAAGAGCGCCGAGAGCGGTGTTGACACAGTCGACAAGCTTGTTGTCTTTGTCGAACAGCAAGCCGAAGTTATCGGCGGCAACTGCATCGCTCAATGGAAACTGTCCAATGACTTTTGAACCCTCAATCTCGACGGCGCTGATGTAAAACGCCGTCGGCAAGTCGACGACAATCGCATCGATTTGTTTTGCTTCGAGTGCCGCCTTGGCACCAGCGTTGTCGTCGTAAACGAACGGTTCGTTAGTCGGCTGAATCACATTGTTGATGAAGTCGAGGCTCGTCGTGCCTGATTGCGCGCCAAACTTTAGATCTTTGAGTTCTGAAAGTTTTGTCGCACTGGCAACAGGAGAGTCAGCAAAACCGACGACGGCTTGATTCGTCGAATAGTACGGGTCGCTGAAACTGACAGTTGCTTTGCGCTCATCGGTGATCGAGTACTGCTGCAAGTTGAAGTCGAAGTTTTTTGCACCTGGTTGAATTGCCTCGTCAAAACCGGTTCGAACCCAGACAATGTTTTCGTTCGCATAGCCAAGTTCGCCAGCCACCGCATATGCAATTGCGGCTTCAAAACCCTCACCAGATTCTGGTGCGTCGCCAACAACCCAAGGCTCGAAAGCCGGAGTGCCAGTTGCAATCGTCAATTTGCCTGACTCGATTGTCGGGCAGGCCGAACTCGAATCGTCACTGCCGCAACTGGCAAGGCCGAGCGCTGCCGTGCTGCCGAGGATGATCGCCATGCGCGTGAAACGTAATTTAATAGTCATAATGTGGGTTCCTTTCTAGAGAACGACTTGTTATTTGCAGCCAAAACTAGCATTACTTGACAGTGAGACGGTTATAGTCTTATTGTCTCACTATGGCTATCTCGGCTACCGCAAATCCAGCAACCTTCACTGAGGTTGAAACCCGCGTGCTGGACGCCACGAAATTGGCCATCGAAAAGTGGGGAGTTTCGCGCTTTACCGTCGCCGACGTTTGCGATCTGTCGGGTGTTTCGCGCGCAACCGTTTATCGCATGTTTCCGGGCGGCAAGGAAGTTTTGCTTGAAGCGCTTCATGTGCGCTCGCTGGATGAATTTTTTACCACGCTGTTAGCTCGTGCCGAAGGTGCAAAGTCGCTGGAAGATCTGCTCGTGCGCTGCATCGTTTCGGCGACCACCGAGTTGCGCAACGATCAACACTTGGCGATGATGCTGGCCACCGAGCCGGGTACGACTCTGATGCAGTTCACGATCGACGGATTGTCGCGCATCGTGCGTGTCGCCGCTTCGTATTTGGCGCCACTGGTTGCGGACTTTTTGCCCAAGCGCGAAGCCGATGCACTGGTCGAAGTTTTGGCTCGTCTTGTAATTTCTTATTTCTTGACGCCGTCAGAGCGCTTTGATTTCACAAACGACGCGAGCGTCGCAAAGTTCTTGCACATGCACATCAACATCCACGAATTAACTAAGTAAAACTAAACAAACAGGAGCAATAGCTATGTCAATCACAGAAAAGCAAAATCAAGAAATCATCGGTCGTGACGAGATCAACAACATTGAAGCGATTTTGAGCATTCCGCTCACGCCAGCAAATGAGATCGAACACGTCGTCAAGAACAACGCCGACTCGGTTTTCACTTGGGACTACTCACTGACTCGTCAGCCTTTGCGCAAGCTCTATGAAAAAGCCAAGACGAGTCAATGGAACGGCACGTTTGATCTGGATTGGAACACCGAAGTTGACATCGAAAAAACCATCACCGCCGACCAGGATGCAATCGGTCGCGGGATGAATGCAGACTTGTACGCAGACACAAAACTCGCAAAATGGACCGACAAAGAATGGCTCGAGTTCGGCATTCACAGCCGCAAATGGAGCCTCTCGCAGTTTCTGCACGGCGAACAGGGCGCGCTTATTTGCACCAGCAAGATCGTCGAGACTGTGCCGTGGTACGACGCGAAACTCTATGCCAGCACTCAGGTCGTAGACGAGGCTCGTCACGTCGAAGTATTCGCTCGTTATCTCGACGAGAAACTCGACGGCGGCTATCCGATTAATCCGCACCTGAGTATGTTGCTTGACGACATTGTCAAAGACTCACGCTGGGACTTCACGTATCTCGGCATGCAGATCATGGTCGAAGGTTTGGCGCTCGCAGCATTCGGCTACTTGCACCAGTTGACGAGCGAGCCACTGTTGAAGAAATTGTTGCGCTACGTTATGAGCGACGAAGCCCGTCACGTGGCATTCGGTGTACTCAGCCTCAAAGAGGTCTACGACGGCATGAGCGACAAAGAGATCATGGATCGTCAAGAGTTCGCCTACGAAGCCAGCATTCGCATGCGTGACCGCTTCTTGCAACAAGAAGTTTGGCAACACATGGGCGTCGACCCAAAGACTTTGATCCCGTTGTTGGTCAATGATCCAACTCGCAAAATCTTCCAGCAAATGTTGTTTGCCAAGATCGTGCCGAATTGCAAGAAACTTGGTTTGCTTGACCGCAACGACAAGTGGTTGCGCCGCCGCTTTGAGGAGATGGGTGTAATTCAATTTGAAGACTGGGAAAACACAGATGACGAATATCTCAAGTTCGAGATCGGCAAAGAAGTCGAAATTCGCCACTAGTTGACTTGATATCGTTGGGCCGCTTTGCGTCCAACGAGAAAAACTCGTTAGATTCGTGCGCGTGCAAATGACTACTATCTAGGCATGCCGAGATTTGGTCAGGTTCTCACTGCGATGGTGACACCGTTTGACAAGAACGGTGAATTAAACCTCGACGGGGTGCGTCGCCTGGCGAAATGGCTGCAGGACAATGGCAACGATGGGCTAGTAGTCGGTGGCACAACAGGTGAGGCGTCAACGCTGACAGACGACGAGAAACTTGCGTTGTTTGCGGCAACTGTCGAGGCAGTGACGATTCCGGTTATTGCTGGCACGGTCACCAACGACACGAAGCATTCTGTTCATTTGACTGAACAGGCTTCAAAACTCGGCATTGCCGGCATTTTGGCTGTTGGTCCGTATTACAACAGACCATCACAGGCTGGCATTCTGGCGCACATGAAGGCAGTTTGTGCGGCGACGACGCTGCCAGTCGTCGTGTACGACATTCCGATCCGCACTGGCCGAAAAATTTCGACTGCAACACTCGCGAAATTGGCCAATGAAGTAAAAAATGTGGCGGCACTCAAAGATGCAAGTGGCAACCCAGCCGAAACGGCGATGTTGATGACCCAAGTACCGAAAAGTTTCGAGCTTCTTAGCGGCGACGATGGTCTGACTTTGCCGCTGATGGCGATTGGTGCGACCGGCGTGATCGGTGTGGCGACGCATTGGACAGCCGTTGATCATCAGGAGATGTTCAAAAAATGGAACGCCGGCGACGTCGCTGGTGCCCGCGCGGTCAACTCAAGGATGCTCGAGAGCTTCGCGTTTGAAACTGGTGACGATAATCCAAACCCGTTGCCGAGCAAAGTGATGATGAACCATCTTGGGCTCGATGTCGGTGAGGCGAGACTGCCGATGGGGCCGCCACCGAGTGGTCTGGCCGAACGGGCAGCAAAAGTGTTCGGCAATCTGCAAGCCGCGCGCGCCGTCGCGCAAAAGTAATGTCAAAACCAGTTCGCATCGCCTTCCTCGGCGGGCTAGGCGAAATTGGTCGAAACTGCATGGCGGTCGAACAAGACAAAAAGATTTTGCTGATCGACTGCGGGTTGATGTTTCCCAAAGCCGAACACGGCGACGACATCGAGGTAATCATCCCAGATTTCACATGGTTGCTCGAGCGCAAAGACCGCATCGTTGGCTGCGTTGCGACACACGGCCATGAAGATCATGTCGGGGCGTTGCAGTATTTGTTGCAAGACGCGTCGTTTCCGTTGTATGGCTCGGCGCTCACTTTGGGTCTCGCGCGCAATCGAATCTCTGAAGCGCGACTGACCGACAAGACGAAATTTATCGAAGTTAGCGACAACGACCGTGTCAAGATTGGGCCGTTTGATGTTGAATTCATCCCGGTCACACACTCGGTACCGCACGCGCATGCAATCGCATTGCACACGGCACAAGGTGTGATCGTGCATTCGGGTGACTTCAAGATAGATCTCACGCCAGTTGATCATCGTCGCACTGATCTGGCACGTCTTGGTTCGTTGTCGTCAAACGAGGGCATTCGGTTGTTGATGCTCGACTCGACCAACGCGGGCGAGCGTGGTCATGCACCGAGCGAGTCTGATGTCGGTGCCGTGTTACGGGGTATCTTCAACGAACATCGTGGGAAGCGCATAATCACGGCCAGTTTCGCCAGCCATATTCACCGCGTGCAGCAGATCGCTGATGCGGCAATCGACTCTGGTCGTGTTGTCGTGCCGCTCGGCAGGTCGATGATCAACAACATTCGTCTTGCGCGCGACTTGAAGGTGCTGACAATTCCTGAAAAAAGTTTGGTCAGTGCAGATTCGCTGGGCAAATATGACGACCACGAAATCTGCATTATCTCGACCGGGTCGCAAGGCGAGGCGATGTCGGCGCTGACGAATCTGGCAAAGGGCGATAGTCGCTACGTGAAAGTTGGCGAAAGCGATGTCGTCATTTTTTCGAGTCATGCCATCCCTGGTAACGAACACAACGTCAACAAGGTGATTGATGCGTTGTTGCGTCGCGGTGCGACTGTCGTGCATTCGGGTATTGCCGATGTGCATGCAACGGGTCATGCCCAAGCAGAGGATTTGAAGACATATTTGAATGTCACCGAGCCGCAATGGTTCGTGCCGATTCATGGCGAGTATCGACACATGTTCGCCAATGCCGAGTTGGCGCGAATCATGGGTGTCGCGTCACGCAATGTTTTGTTGTGCGAAGACGGGGATCTCATTGAGATCACCGATGGTGGGATCGATTTTTCTGGGCGAATACCCGCCGAGTATGTCGTGCCACAAAAGTCGCGACGCGCTGGCAAAAAGTCAAAAGATAAACAAACCAAGAAACACAAAAAACACTAACCATTTGCGACGATCAGCGCGTTTCGGCGAGATGGCTTGCTGGATTCAATTAGGCGAGTAATCCCACCTGTAAACAGACCCCGTTGGTAATGTTGATTTATGGCAAAAGTGCCCAAATCTAAATCTGCGCGCCCCAAGAAGGGCTCACGAAACCGAGATAACGAGCGACCGCGCCGTCCAGATAATGTGCGGCCGATTCGGGCATTGCGCGAGCATGATGCTGATGACGAGCCGACCCGTTATCGGGTTGTTTCGCAACACGGCCCAATTTTTGGTGGATTATTCGAGGGGCGGGCACACGAATTCAGCGGTTTGGGTTTGATCGCGTTCGGCGCATTGCTCGTATTGTCGGTCTACTTGAAGTTGGCTGGGCCACTTGGTCGAGCGCTGGATAGTCTTTCGTCGTCGACGATCGGCGTTGGTCGATTCTTCTTGCCGATTTTGTGCATCGGCTTGGGTGTTGCGCTTGCACGACGCAAAAGTTGGCAAAATCAAATTCGAACGGCAATCGGCTGGACGTCGCTGACTGGCGTGTTGCTTGGTCTGACCCATGTGTTTTTTAGTGACGTCGAAAACCGCACGGGTGGATGGTTCGGCTATGTAGTGGGCGAACCAACGCAGAACTCGCTATCAGATATTGGTGCAACCGTGTTGTTGTCGGCCCTGCTCGTCGGCTCGGTGATGCTCGTGTCTGGCAAGTCGGCGCCAGAGTTGATTGAAGTTTTGCGCAATGTGTGGCGCAGAATTAGCGGCAAGTTTTCTTCGGCGACCAAAAATTTGTCGGGTGCGCTGGATGAAAATCGGGGTTTTGCCGGTGAACAAGCCGATGTGCCCGGCGGTTTCGCGCCACAAGATGATCAACGGCCAGAACTTTATGATTTTGTCCAAGATGGCCAAGATGACGACAATCGAGACCAAGAAAAGAGGCCGCGTCGCGAACGCAAGCGTCGCGAGCAAGCCGAGTCGAAGTCGCCAGCGAAGCCAGCAGCCAAACTCGCGCCGGTCAAAGGCGAGCCACAAGAAATACCGCTCGGTCCAAGTGGTCAGCCAAGCGATTGGACGCTTCCAGAACTCGACTTCTTGTTGCTGACCAGCAACAAAAAAGCCAACGAAGAAGCAATTCGCGAGCGTGGTGATCAACTCGTGGCGGCGCTTGCATCGCACGGTGTCGACACAGAACTCGTCGGTTATACGCGCGGTCCGACGGTCACGCGCTATGAATTGTCGCTGGGTGACGGCGTAAAGGTCGCCAAGGTGACGACGCTTTCGCGCGACATCGCCTACACCATGGCGGCAACTGATGTGCGAATTTTGGCGCCGATACCTGGGCGATCGGCGATCGGCATCGAAGTGCCAAACGAACAACGCGAACTTGTTTCAATCGGTGACTTGCTCGTGTCTCAAGAAGCACGCACGGCGACTCATCCGCTTGATGTCGCAGTGGGCAAAGATATTTCGGGTCGCCCCGTGTTCTTGAATATCTCGACTACGCCGCACTTGTTGATCGCTGGCGCGACCGGTGCCGGTAAGTCGAGCGTGATCAACTGCATCATTACCTCGGTGTTGATGCGTGCGACGCCAGATCAGGTGAAGTTGATTCTCATCGACCCGAAGCAGGTTGAGATGGCGCAATACACGCGACTGCCGCACTTGTTGACGGCGCCGGTCACAAACCCAAAGAAGGCCGCCAATGCTCTTGGTTGGGCAGTCAAAGAAATGGAGCGTCGATACGACCTTCTTGTTGAAGCAGGCTTTCGTGATGTGGCTGGCTACAACGCGGCTTACGATCGCGGCGAGATGTCGGCGCAAGAAGGTCATGAAACAGACAAACAGTTTTCGCGAATTCCGTACATTTTGGTTGTCGTCGACGAGTTGAACGACTTGATGATGGTCGCGGCCCGCGATGTCGAAGACTGCATCACGCGAATAGCGCAGAAAGCGCGTGCAGTTGGCATTCACTTGGTGGTGGCGACGCAGCGCCCGAGCGTGAATGTAATCACTGGTGTGATCAAGGCGAATATTCCTGCTCGCATGGCGTTTGCTGTTTCGAGTTTGACCGACAGCCGAGTGATTCTTGATCAACCAGGTGCAGAAAAACTAGTGGGTATGGGTGACATGTTGATGCTGCCTGGCAACACATCTGTTTCGCAGCGTCTGCAGTCGGCATGGGTCAGCGAGAACGAAGTACGCAAAGTTGTCGGTCACTGGCGTCGACAAGCCCCAGAAGTTACCTATGTCTCGGGCATTGAAGGCGACGCGAATAAATCGTCAAGTAACGGCGAAATTTTTGGTGGCAGCAGCGGAGACGAAGACGACGACGAACTTATGCGTCAAGCGATGGATCTTGTCGTGCGAACCCAGCAGGGCAGTACCTCGATGTTGCAACGAAAACTTAAAGTTGGGTTTGCTCGGGCGGGTCGGCTTATGGACATGCTCGAACAACGCGGCGTCGTTGCGCCGAGCGAAGGTTCGCGCCCGCGTGAAGTGTTGATGACCGTCGAAGAACTTGAAATCATCCAAAAGGCGAGTTAATTCACACTCTCGTTCATTTCGTGGTGCAGGAACGATAGATAGAATAAAAAATTGTGACACAACACTTTTATCTTGAGTCGTTGGGGTGTCCAAAAAATGATGTTGATTCGGACAAAATCATCGGAACGTTGTTAAAAGATGGTCTCGTGCAAACTGATGAGGTTTCGCAAGCAGATCTAGTAATCGTCAATACGTGTGCATTCATCGAAGACGCACGGCGCGAGTCGATCGACACGGTTCTCGAACTTTCGGGGCAACGCAAAGCTGGTGCTCGAGTCGTAGTCACGGGTTGCATGGCCGAGCGCTACGGTTCTGAACTTGCCGAGTCGTTGCCAGAAGCCGACCACATCGCTGGTTTTGGTGTGCCAATCACGCTGACTAAAAAATCAGTCGGCGTGACGAGCCAAAATGTGCCCGCTTTTGATTTGTTGAATCTGCCTCGACCAAAGTCGCGCGCGCCGTGGGCATACATCAAAATCGCCGAGGGTTGCGACCGTAATTGCGGGTTTTGCGCGATACCTAGTTTTCGTGGGCCCCAACGCAGTCGTGACATTGAGTCGATTTTGACAGAAGTCGAGCAACTTGAAGTCAAAGAAATCGTGTTGGTCGCCCAAGACCTCGCAAGTTATGGCAAAGATCGCCCGAACGAACTTGGCGCGGGTTCGATAGTCGGACTGGTCAATCGCGTCGCCAGCAAAGTAGCGCGAACCAGGTTGCTCTATCTATACCCGAGCGATTTGAGTGACGAGTTGATCGACGCAATTTGCGCGACTGGTGTGCCTTATTTTGATTTGTCGCTACAGCACGTGTCGAAGGCGCACTTACGAAGAATGCGGCGATGGGGTGACGGCGAGCGCTTTTTGAATCGCATCACAGACATCCGCAAGCGCGAACCCGACGCGGCGATGCGCAGCAACTTTATTGTCGGCTATCCGGGCGAAACAGAAGAAGATCACGACCAGTTGTTGAATTTCGTCAACGAAGCACAACTCGATTGGTGTGGATTTTTCGCCTTCAGTCCAGAAGAAGGCACGCATGCGATATCGCTGCCAGACCGCGTGCCAACAAGTTTGATGCACGAGCGATTGGCCGAACTTCGTGAACTGCAAGACTCGATCACCGCCCACCGTCGCGACGAGTTGATTGGAGAGACGATTACTGTGCTGGTTGATGAACCTGGTGTGGGGCGCAGTCATCGTGAGGCCCCAGAGATTGACGGCGTCGTGCACGTCAGCGAAACTTTGGCCGTGGCGTCATTTGCAGAAGTTGAGGTTGTTGATGCACTTGGCCCAGACTTGGTTGCCGCCGGTGCGAATCACGATGCTCGAGAACTGGCCGAAGATGCCCGTTGACCCGAACGCGCTTGCGACATGGGCGAACGCCGTAACGGTGTCGCGTATTTTGGTTTCGCCACTTTTGTTCATAGTCATACCCGATGACAATGCGGGCTCGTGGCTCGCAGCATGGTTGTGGTTTGCTTTGTGCGTCAGCGATGTACTTGACGGCTATTTGGCGCGCCGTCACGGCGCGACCAAGAGCGGTGCCTTTTTGGACCCGCTTGCCGACAAAGTCTTGGTGCTCGGCGCAATGTTCACCCTCGTCAGTCGTGAAATGTTTTGGATTTTGCCAGTTGTGATTATTGCCGTGCGCGAAGTCGTTGTTAGCGTCTATCGGGTCGTCATCAGCGCAAAAGGTGTGACGGTGCCGGCTAGCCGACTGGCAAAAATCAAAACTCTCAGCCAGCAAGTATCGATTGGCTTTGCGTTGGCGCCATTTAGCGCGGACGACATGACATACACATGGCTGACGACTCTTTGGCTGGCAGTTGTGTTGACGATAGTCAGCGGACTGCAATATGCCGTGCGCGCGTTGCGCCCCGCTTTTAGACTGCGGCGGGCAGGCAAATAATGCGCTGCAGTATTGTCGCTGTCGGCACTGAATTATTGCTAGGTCAAATTGTCGACACGAATTCTTCGTGGCTAGGTGAACAACTTGCAGCCGCAGGTATAGATTCGTTGTTTCAAGTCAAAGTCGGCGACAATCTTGCTCGTATCGTCGCGACATTGCGTGCGACTCTGGCAGAAGCAGATGCAATCATCATCTGCGGCGGTCTTGGGCCAACGCACGACGACATAACTCGAGAGGCAATCGCCCAAATTATGGGAGTCGAACTTGAAATCAATGATGAGGTAGCCCTCGTTATTGAGCAGATGTTCACGGCTCGCGGTCGTCGCATGCCAGAAAACAACTTGCGTCAAGCGATGGTGCCACGCGGGGCGAAAATTATTGAGCAGCGCCGAGGTACTGCTCCCGGTCTGATTTGTCCTGTCGGCGAAAAAGTTATGTATGCCGTACCCGGCGTGCCCTTCGAATTATTCGAAATGTTCGAGCGCGCGATTTTGCCTGATCTGTTGGTTCGTAGCGGTGAAGCATCAGTGATAAAAAGTCGAGTTTTGCGAACCTGGGGCGACAGCGAGAGCGGGCTCAATGAGCGACTGGTGGGGGTGATCAACGAACTTGAAAAAGTTGGTAACCCGACCTTGGCGTTTTTGGCCAGCGGTTGGGAGGGCATCAAAGTGAGGCTGACGGCCAAATCCAACACCGATCAGCAAGCGGTTGACCTGCTCAATATTTGGGAAGCAAAAGTTCGCGCCCAAGTTGGCGACATCGTGTTTGGTGTCGATGAGCAGAACATGGAAGCGGTTGTTTTGAAACTTCTGCGCGACAAGAAGCTCACTTTGGGAGTTGCCGAGTCGGTGACTGGCGGTCTAGTCGCTGGTCGGTTGACGGCAATCGTCGGCGCAAGCGATGTTTTTCGTGGCGGAATAGTTAGTTATGCCAGCGATGTCAAGTTCGATTTATTGGGAGTAGCTCACGGACCAGTCGTAAGCGAGGCCGCCGCAAAAGAAATGGCGATTGGTGCGCGCAAAATTTTGGGTAGCGACATTGGTTTGGCGCTAACTGGTGTGGCTGGACCGACAGAACAAGACGGCGCAAAAGTCGGCACGCTGTGCGTTGGTGTTGCATTATCAACCGATGATGTGCGCGCGACAACCTTTAGTTTGCCGTTTGGGCGTGAACAGATGCGTCAGTTTTCAGTGATTAGCGCATTGAACTTTTTGCGCCAATCGCTTTAGATACAGGGCTTTTGCCGTTTAACGGCACGGTAGAATGATTATGTAGTTACACCCGAGTAACGACAAGAAAAGTAATCAGGTTTTTTGTGGCGAACATTCTCATCATTGGTGCAGGTGGGGTGGGTGGCGGTATGGCCTCAATCGCCGAAACCAGAAGTTTCTTCGACTCTTTCGTACTGGCTGACATCAACTCGGGTCGGGGCGACGAGATCATCGCCAAACTCGAACAGCCTGGTCGATTCTCGTCGGCGCAAGTTGACGCGCGAAGCAAGTCTGAAATCGTTGCATTAGCCCAGCGCATTAAAGCCGATGTGATCGTCAATGCGTGCGATCCGAGACTAAACGAGCCAATTTTTGGGGCGGCTTTTGAAGCGGGTTGTACATATTTGGACATGGCGATGAACTTGAGCAAGCCGCACCCGACGAATCCTTACGAAGAAGTTGGCGAACCACTCGGCAAAGATCAGATCTCGGCAGATGACCGTTGGAAAGAAAAAGGTTTGCTTGCTTTGGTCGGCATGGGCGTGGAGCCGGGTTTGAGCAATGTGTTTGCGCGCTATGCATCCGACCATTTGTTTGACACGATCGACGAAATTGGCGTGCGCGATGGTTCAAATTTGTCGATTGACGGCTTGGATTTCGCGCCAACTTTTTCGATATGGACGACGATCGAAGAAACTTTGAACCCACCAATCGTCTGGGAGAAAAATCGCGGCCTTTACACCACGGATTGCTTCAGCGAGCCAGAAATTTTTCACTTTCCTGCGGGTATCGGGGCGTTCGAGTGCGTAAATGTCGAGCACGAAGAAGTGATTATGATTCCGCGCGAGATCGATTGCAATCGTGTGACGTTCAAGTACAGCCTGGGCGCAGAGTTCATCGACTGGTTGAAGACTTTTGCTTATTTGGGCCTGGACAGCAACGAAAAAATTCGCGTTGGGGACGTTTCGGTTTCGCCACGCGATGTTTTGGCTGCAGTGTTGCCAAATCCCGCCAAGTTGGGTCACCTGATGCACGGTCGCACTTGTGCCGGCACCTGGGTAAAAGGCATGTACGACGGCAAGCCGCGCGAGGTCTATCTGTATCACGTGGCCGACAACGAAACGACAATGCGTGACTGGGGCTCGCAGGCAGTGCTTTGGCAGACGGCGATATGCCCGGTCGTCGCACTCGAATTGTTGGTCAACGGCAGTTGGAAGGGCACTGGCGTGCGCGGACCTGAAGCGTTTGACGCGGTGCCGTTTTTGAATTTGCTCGGTGAATACAACACGCACCACGGGATCATGGAAATGGGCCCAGGATTATGGCCGAGCCCGAAGCCGACTGGGCAGCCTGGTTGGGACCGACCCGTCAAGCGCGCCATCGTGCCTAGCGCTTAACTATTTTTATTGCCGCGATAGTTCTGCGTGAGATAATTATTTGCCGGCGAGCAACTTAATCACTGGCGCGAAACTGTTGACATCTTCGCCACCAACGATGACATAAGAAAAACCCCAACGCTCGCGACGGGCGAGTAGATCTTCGGCAATTTTCTCAGGTGGCCCCATTAATGCGAACGGTGAATTGGCGACAAATTTTGGCGCGACTTTTAACATATTTGCAGTGCCGTTGATCGCTTCGTCGGCGCTGTCGCGAATGTCGACCAAGAAAGTGCGAATGTTCAATTCGATGTTCGACATTCGAGGGCCCGCGGCCCGATTTACGATTTCGATTTTTTCGGTCACGGCCTCTGCGCTCATCTCGGCAATCGTGTCGGCATTGACAACACCGTCTTTTAGCGATGGGTTGATTCCGACGATGTCGGCAAGTTGCGCGGCAAGTTTGAGAACTCGGGGCCCACCACCACCAATCAAGATTGGCGGACAAGGCTTTTGCACCGGCAATGGGGTGGCCGCGTAGTCGGTGATTGTGTAGTGCTTACCCGAAAACGAAAACCTTTCACCGGTCATGGCGCGTTTGATGATCTCTAATCCTTCAAGAAATCTGTCGATTCGCACGCCAGGCTTGTCGTAGACGATGCCGGATTGAACATAGTCAGTGGCCATCCAGCCTGCACCGATGCCGATTTCGAGGCGACCGTCCGAGAGAAGATCGAGGGTGGCGAGTTCTTTTGCCAAGACAACTGGGTGTTTGTAGTCGTTGTCCCAGACAAGTGCGCCGATTCGTAAATTTTTTGTTGCACATGCCGCGGCCATTAATGCTGGCACTGGTGCAAGTTGATCGGTGAAATGGTCCGGCATCGTCAGCGAATTGAAGCCGTTTGATTCGGCCGTCTTGGCGAGTTCGGTCCATTCTCTTTGTGAACCCGCCTTGCTGGCTTGAATGCCAAATCTGAACGGATGAATATTTGGTCGCCCCGAAGCCATTGATTCAGAGTATCGGTTGAAAGCGTCACGCTTATTACGCGAGCCCAGCCAGATTCACTGCAAGTAGAATTAGAAGTGACGTGGATAACTTTCTTCGCGAATTTATAGCCCAGTTGCAAGCGCGACGGCAGACCATCACCCGAATTGTCGTGGTTTCGCTGGCTGGGTCGCTGTTCATCAGTGGCACGATCATGGCGATGGCGCCGCGTGTGTGGGGCCTGCTCAATGCACACACGCAAGTGCCGCCAAGTTTGAGCAATTTTTCAGGGCTTGCTCAACGCAGCACGGTGTTCGATGCCCAAGGCAAGCAGATTGGTTCATATCAGCTTGAGAACAGTCAATTGATGAGCATTGAGAACGTGCCTGCAGATGTCGTGGCGGCGATCTTGGCGCTCGAGGACAATGAGTTCAAAAATCACAAAGGTGTGAACCTGCGCGCGTT
>SXGT01504906.1_pt1 | contig 13523 bp, 7 predicted proteins | sample 3176221 | NCBI WGS metagenome assembly SXGT01 (sample SAMN11356862, study PRJNA531348) | freshwater metagenome | isolation source: freshwater sample F1-120 | place: China: Fuxian Lake, Yuxi | collected 2017-12-25 | reverse complement strand
TCCATGGTGAACATGGCCATGAAGTTCTCGGCCAGGTAGTACTGGTCGATCTCGGGCAGCGAGCCCATGATCCCGAAGTCGAGCGCGATGAAGCGCGGCACCTCGACGCGCGTGGTGTCGACCCAGATGTTTCCCGCATGCGCGTCGGCATGGAAGAAGTTGTCGCGGAACACCTGCGTGTAGAACAGCTGCACGCCCTTGGCCGCCAGCACGCGTCGATCGATGCCGGCGGCTTCGATGGCGGCGAGGTCATCGCCGCGCACGCCGTGCACGCGTTCGATCGTCAGCACGCCTTCGGTGGTGAGGTCCCAGAACACCTGCGGCACGTAGAGATCCTTCGAGCCTTCGAAGTGCCGGCGCAGCACCGAGGCGTTGGCGCCCTCGCGCTGCAGGTCGAGCTCGTCGCGCAGGGAGCGCGCGATCTCGTCCACGACCTCGGCCGGGCGCGTGCGCTCGGGATCGGGGCCGAAACGCTCGGACAGCGCGGCGATGGTGCGCAGCAGGCCGATGTCGGCTTCGATGGTCTGGGCGATGCCCGGCCGCAGCACCTTGATGACCACCGCGCGGCCATCGGGCAGTTCGGCGGCATGCACCTGGGCGATCGAGGCCGAGGCCAGCGGCGTTTCGTCAAAGCGCGCGTAGTGGTCCTCGATACGCCCGCCCAGCTCGCGCTCGATGGCCGCACGCGCCTGGGTGCCGGCAAAGGGCGCCACCTGGTCCTGCAGCAGGCACAGCTCGTCGGCGATATCCGGCGGCAGCAGATCGCGCCGCGTCGCCAGCACCTGGCCGACCTTGACGAAGATCGGCCCCAGATCCTGCAGCGCCAGCCGCAGCCGTGCCCCGCGCGACAGCGTCGCCGCATTGCCGCGCGCCGCCGGCACGAAGGGCTTCAGCACGCGCAGCAGCCCGGCCAGGCGGCTGCCTTCCAGCAGGCCATCCAGCCGGTAGCGCAAGGCCACACGCAGGATGGTGAGCACGCGCAGAGGGCTGCGGATCAGACGCATGGGCACAGCCCGCGGTGGCGTTCAGCAGGGGACAGCGATGGGCGCATGGCAGGACGACTCGACCGAAACCGCCGCACTGTGCCATGCGGAACGTGGAGGTGGCGAGGGTGGCAGGCATCTGTCGATGTCGAGAACGGAAACGATCAGCGACGCCTCGGTCGCCCTCAGCGCCGCCCGGCAGCGCGCTGCACAGCGCGGGATTCCTGTGGAAAGGCCGTGGATCCGCTCACTCGAAGCCGTCGAGGAAAATCTGGACTTCGGTCGAGAACGCTCTTTCGACTGCGCCGATGTTGCAGGCGGTGCTGGAGCCCACCAAGGTCGCGCGTGGGTCGCCGTTCTGGTCCTGCGGCAGCACCGAGCCATCGCCGAAGTCGCCGCAGCGGGACCCCGGAATCGCCCGGTAGACCGGGCTGGTCGGCTGCGGGAAGAAGGCCGGCGTCGGCCCCTGATCCGCACGCAGGGGGCCCAGGCCCGGATCGGCACCCGCGAGGTTGGTCGCGCTGTCTCCGGACAGCGAACAACCGGTCAGGCTGCCAATCAGGTTGTAGCCAAGGCTGCTGATCGGGAACGCATTGTTCGGGGTGTAGCAGTCGGGCCCAAAGCCGGGCGTTGCGAGGTTCCGGGTCACGATACTGTTGCCCAGGAGCAGCCTGCCCTCGATGCCCTGGTCGAAGTAGATCCCACCGCCCTGGCCCGCCTGATTGTCGACGATCGTCGAGAACAGCACGCGCCCGGATCCGTAGATCGCGCCGCCGAGGAAATCCGCGCGGTTGCCCGCCAGCGTGGAGTTGCGGACGATCAGCTCGGTGCGCCTGCTCTGGCTGCTGCTGATGACTTGGCCGATGGCGCCACCGGAGCCACCCGTGCCGCTCTGCCGGATTGCGCGGTTGTCGAGCAGGGCCGATGCGTCCACGATCACCGTCGAGCGGCGCCCGGCGACGCCGGAATCCTTGAAGATGCCGATCGCCCCGCCGTCGCCCCGCGTGACCTCGTTGTTGCGCAGGACGCTGCGATAGACCAGCAGATTGCCCGCGCGCACGCGGATCGCACCGCCCACATCATCGCCAGGAAAGAAGTTGTTGGCACCGGTGATGCTGACGCCCATCAGGGCCAAGGCCGGAATGGAGTTGGTCACGTTCGTACTGCCAATCGGCCCCAGCAGTGAGAAGGCGGAGCCAACCCCGCTGATGCGGAACTCGACGGCCGCCGGCGCATTGACATTGCCGACGATCGTGATGGAGCGGCGCTGTCCCGAGCCGACGGTGAACATCGCGCCCTGGTTGTCGACGCCGGCCAGGGTGTAGAGGCCGTCGGGCACCCGGATCATCCGCGGGCCCACGTTCGCGGCGGCCTCGCCGATCGCCGCACGCAGCGTGCACTGGCCGTTGCTGGCCGCGCAGGTGCCGTTGCCGAGATTGGCGTCGGGGAAATCGGCGGTCGAGTTCACCGTGTAGTTGATGACACGCTCGTAGGCGCCGATGTCGCAGGTGCTGGCGACCCGCGCCACGCTGCGCGCGTCGGTCGCGAGACAGGTGCCGCTGAAGCCGGCATCGATCAGCGGACTGCCCTCCAGCAGCGCGTGGGTCGGAACCGCCGAGCCGTAGTCGAACAGGGGAGCGAGCCTTGGATCGGCATTCAGGGCCGGCCCGGCCACGCTCGCGAACGTGCAGTCGCCCCGCTGAATCAGGCTGCGATTGCGCCCGCCGAGCTGGGTGCCCGTACAGGAGAGGTCGTTGTCGTCGCGCAGACTGTTGTTGGCATAGCGGTTGCCCGCGAGGACGCTGTTCTCCAGGTCGAGGTCGGTGGAGCCCTGCGCGGCGTTGATGATCATCACGCCGCCGGCGCCCTGAGTAACGGTTCGGGCGACGTTGTCGGTGACGGTGACATGCCGGAACAAGGCCGGGCCGTCCATCGCCACGCCGCCGCCGGAGTTGGCGATGTTGCCGCTGATCGTGACGTTGTTGAGAGTGGCGCGGCTCGGCCCACGATGGGTCCAGCCGCCGCCGAACCCGGTCGCGCTGTTGCCGACCAGGGTCACATTGGTCATGGTCGTGGTGCCGTTGCCGAACTCGTATATGGCGCCGCCCTGGGCCGCACGACCGTCGCGCAGGATGACCCGCTCCAACTGCAGGATCCCGTCGAACTGGCGGCGGATGAGTCCACCGAAGTTGCTGGTGAAACCGGTCACGTCACCGCCGCTCAGGGTCATGTTGACCACACGCAGATCGCCGCCGCTGAACACGTGGAAGCAGCGATCGGTTCGACACTCGAGCTCGACCATTTCCGGATCGATGTCGCCGTTCGTCAGGGCCTGGCCCGCCACGGTAATGACGCTGCGGATGTCCAGATCACCGGTGAGGTTGTTGTCCTCGTCGCCGCCGTTGATCTGAAGGCGATAGACGCCCTGACTCACCGGCAGGAAGATCACATCGGCGCCGCTGCCCGCGCTGCAGCCGCCGAAGGCCGCGTCGGTGTTCGCGGCCTGCACCGCCTCGCGCAGTGAACAGGTCGAGGGGCTGGTGTTGAACTCGTCGAACACCGTGCTGACGTTGATGACCGCGGCCTGGGCATCCTTGAACAGCAGTGCGCCCGCCAGCAGCAGCGCGCCGAGCCGCAGGAGTCGCGCGCACCCGCCCCAAAGCTCGTGATCAGGCAGTGCGGCCTGAGCCGCGTGCAGCGACGACCGGGCGCCAGTGCGCGCGATGCCCGGGGACAGGGGCATTCGCACAGGCGCCCCCTCGAAGATACGGGTCAGCAGCAGGCCAGGACATGCACGCATCGGAAGACTCCCCTCGGTCGCGGCACGCGACCTTTCAACTCGGAATGCCGGTCAAGGCCCGGAGCGAACAGACCGCTGCGATCCGCGGTGCTCGAAGCCGTCCGCACTCGGCGGCGCGTTGTCGTTCGCAGCGCCGGGCACGCTGCGCGTGGCCATCGCGGAGAGCCTCATTCCTCGCCCTCGAATCCGTCGACGAACACCACTTCCTGCGGATAGGGCACCACAATGATGTCGCTCAAGCTGCCGACACCCGGCAGGCTCAGGAAACTGCTGGTCGCGGACACCGGTGGCGGTGACAGGCCATTGGGCGTGCCGAAGGCGAGCCGTCTCACGCTGCCGAGGCGTCCTGACAGTCCGATCTGGCCGGCGGGGTCCGCGCCGATCACTGCCGTGGAGCCGACGGCCGCAAGCCCGATGAGCTGACGCGCGTTGAGGCTGGACGCTGTCGCCCAGGCGATGGCCGTGTTGCTGAAGCCGGGGTCGAAATAGCAGAAGTAGTACACCGCTGCCGGCCCGCTGCCGACCACCGCGATGCGCGACAGCAGGCCCGAGCCAAAGCCGGGGTAGCTGCTGGCCGGCGGTACGTTCCAGGTCAGGACCGTGCTCGCGCCCGTGCTCGGATTGATCGCCCGCACGCCAGTCGCGCCGAACACGCCGGGACCCCCTTGCACGGGCTGGGGCACATACACCTCGCTGCCGTCGGGCGACACGCCAAGCAGTGGCGCCGCTGCGGTCGGGGTCGCCCCACCCGAACTCACCGCGAAGCTCACGGGATCGATCACGCGCAGCCCATCCGAACAGCCCGAGGCGACGATGCGACCGTCGGGCATGACCAGCACCTCCCCGGAATTGGTCGCACAGCCGCTGCCGATCAACGGCACCGTCGCGATCTCGGCCAGGGTGACGGCATCCAGCACCACCACGCCCTTGCTCAGGCTGGATCCGCTGCCCTCACGCTTGAAGGTGTAGACGCGCTGGCCGTCGGGGCTGAGCGCGATGGTGCGGTTCTGCGCGTTGCCGACGGCCGCGGTGGCGATGCGCTGGCGCGTGCGGGTGTCGATCACATGCACCTGACCCGCGACGCTGCCGGAGAGCGTTGCGCTGGACAGATAGATGCGCGTGCGATCGGCGTTGGCGACCATCCGCCCCGGCTCGTCACCGAGACCGGAGATCGAGGCTTCGACCGTCATCGTGTCGAGGTTCACCACCCGCACTGCACGGTTGCCGGGTTCGCTCACGCTGACGAAGGCCCAGGGCTGGGCGCCCAGCGGCGGAGCGAAGGCGCTGACAAGCAGCACGAGCAGCACGGACACGGGGGCAAGACGGGACATGGGCGCGCTCACGCAGGGACGGATGTGGATCTGAACGCCGCTGCGGCATCGAAGCGAACAGCCCCCAGGCACGCCCTCCTGCGGCGGAGATCTCGCGGTTTGACACGCGCGCCCGGCTGTTCGCTCCTGCCTGCGAACGGCATTCATCGGGAAAAGCCGACCCATCGGTCGGCACGGAGTCCCTCCGATGCGCCTGTTGCCGGCCCCGGCTTTGGGCCCGCTTCGCGTTGCCCGTCCAATGCGCGGCAAGGACGCGCTGACCTGCGTCTGTACGGCGGCCGAGCATGTGGCGATCGCACGCTGACGTCCCGATGCGCCGGTGGGTCGCCTTGGATCGGCGGCGCCGGGTAAGCTCGACGCTCCGGGGGAGGCGGTCGGGGTGGAGTTCCATGGGCGAAGCCGGCGAACACACCACGCAGGTGCTGCTGCAGCGCGTGCGCACGGGCGATACGAGGGCGCGGGCCGCCCTGGTGGCGCGCATCGAGCCGCTGCTGCGACGCTTCGCGCAGGGGCGTCTTCCGCAGGTGCTGCGGCATGAGCAGGACACGGCCGATCTGGTGCAGCTCACCTGGCTCAAGGTCCTCGACAAGCTCGACGGCATCGAGCTCTCGGCGCCGGGGGATTTCTTCAGCTACCTGCGCACCGTGCTTCTGAACGCCCTGCGCGAAGCGCTGCGCAAGCACGGTCGCTCACGCGTGGATGTCCACGCGGATGCCGAATCCAGCCTGGCGGAACTGGTCGCCGAGAACGTCGAGCTCGACGACTGGTTGGCCTATGAACAGGTGCTCGCCGCGCTGCCCGCGGAGTCGCGCGCACTGGTGCTGATGCGCTTCGAGTTCGGCATGAGCTTCGGCGAGATCGCCGCCGAGTTCGGTGAAACCGCGGACGTGATCCGTATGCGCGTCAATCGCGCCATCGCCCGCATCGCCCAGGACAGCCATGGCCAGCCCGGATGAAGATCCCCTGAGCGCGCTGGTGGCGCGCATTGCCGCCGGCGAGACCATCGACCGATCGGCGCTGCCCCGGGACTTCGCAGAGCAGCCGGCGGTGAGGCGCCTGCTGGGCTTCGCGCGCGTCGCCCAGGCACTGGCCTGCAATGCCAGCGTCACCGCGGCGGACGCACCTGCCCCCGACCGTATCGGACCGTGGAAGCTGCTGCGCCTGCTGGGCTCGGGCGGCATGGGCGACGTCTGGCTCGGCGAGCGCGACGACGGCGCGGTCGAGCACCGTGTCGCGATCAAGCGCGTGCGCGGCGCGTCGGCCTCGTTCACTGCGCGGCTGGACTCCGAGCGGCGCATCCTCGCCCGGCTGTCGCATCCGAACATCGCCCGCTTCATCGATGCCGGCGTCGACTCGAGCGGCGCGCCCTGGCTGGCGCTCGACTACATCGAGGGCGACACGCTGAACGCGTGGTGCGCGCGCGCGCGACCCACACTGGGCCAGCGACTGCGGCTGTTTCTGGCGATCTGTGCGGCGGTGGAGCACGCGCATCGCCATCTGGTCGTGCATCGCGATCTCAAGCCGGCAAACGTCCTGGTCGACAGCTCCGGCGTGCCGCACTTGCTGGACTTCGGGGTGGCCAAGCTGCTGGACGGCAGCGGCGGCGAGCTGACGGCGTCGGCACTGACTCCGGCGTATGCGGCGCCGGAACAGCTGCGCGGGGGTGAGGTGTCGACGGCCACAGACGTCTATGCGCTGGGCCTGCTGCTGTTCCGGCTGCTTGCCGGCGAGCTGCCGCCGACGCGGCGCGACGCCGGCGTGGCACAGGTGCTGGCGCGGCTGGACGAGGAGGAAACACAGCAGCCCAGCGCAACGGCGCGCCGGCAGGCCGGGCAGCTGCCGTATGCGGCGACGCTGCTCGAAGGCGATCTGGATGCGATCGTGTCGAAGGCGATCCGCGCGCTGCCGGAGGCGCGCTATGGCTCGGTGGCGGAGCTGGCGGCTGACGTGCGCCGGCATCTCGAATCGCGACCGGTGTCGGCGCGCGCTCCGACCCGGGCCTATCTGTTCGCGCGCTGGGTGCGGCGCAATGCGCTGGGCGTGGGCCTGGGAACCGCCGCGATGCTTGCACTTGTCGTTGGCGCGGGGCTGGCCCTGTGGCAGGCGCAGCGCGCCGAACGCGAGGCCGAACGCGCCGCGCAGCAGGCCCAGCGCGCGCAGCGCTCGGCCGAATTCGTGCTGTCGGTGTTCCAGCAGGCCGACGTCTTGCGCCGCGATGCGCGCGGCACGATCACCATCGACGAGGCCTTCGAGGATGCACTCGGGCGCATCGATCGCGAGTTCTCCGACGACCCGATGGTCGCCGCCGACCTCAACGACAACTTCGCCGAGCTGCTGGCCTCGAAGGGGCGCTTCGATGAGGCCGACGCGCGCCTGCGCCAGGCGCTGGCGCTGGCGGAGCAGGCGCACGGCCCGGACAGCCCGGTGGTGGCGGAAACGCTGATCAACCTCGCTGAGGTGGCCTCGGCCCAGGGCCGAGCTCTCGACGGCAAAGCGTGGATCGAGCGCGCCGTGGCGATCCTCGAGCCCCGCGCCGAGGAGGATCCGGAGCAATTCGGCAACGCGTTGATGTCGCTGGCCAACCTGCGATCGCACGAGGCGCGCCACGACGAGGCGCTGACCCTGCTCGGGCGCGTCGTGTCGATCTACCAGGACCTCGGGCGCCCGGACGACCCGGACCTCGCGGTCGCCGAGTTCAACTTTGGCGCCCAGCTCTACGTGATGGACCGCTGGGCCGAAGCCCAGCCGCACATCGATCGTGCGATCGCGATCACCGCGGCGGCCAACGGCGAGGCCAGCGCGGGGCTGCTGCCGCTGCTCGATTTCTCGATGACCAACCTCGACCACCTCGGTCGGCATGCGGAGGCCGAGGCCGCAGCAAGCCGCATGCTCTCGATCGCACAGTCCAGCTTCGAGGGTCCGCATCGGCTGGTCGGCAACGGCTTGGCCGAGGTGGGCTATCACCGCCTGCGCGCCGGAGACATCGCGCCTGCCGTGGCCCAACTGGAGACGGCGATCGCCATGCTCGCCGGTCTCGAGACGCCGCAGGAACTCCTCGCCTGGCGCTATCTCGTGCTGGGAATGGCCGCGCAGGCGCGCTGGACGGACGTCGCAACACGCGCAGCGCAGGCGAAGGCGCGCTGCGCACACCATGGCGTGCCGGACACGTGGCTGTGCATCGAGATCGAGGCGCTGGCCGCCCAAGCGGAGAGCGTGATCGGAGACGCCGGGTCAGCGCTGGCGTCCTCCGACGCACTGCTGGCGAGGATCGCCGCCAAGGAGATCGGCGGCGATGCCGTCGCTCAGACCCGGATCGCGCGGGCCCTGGCGCTGGACCGGCTCGGCGACGCGGAAGCGGCCAGCGCCGAGTGGCGGCTCGCCCGTGAAACCGTGCACGGTCGCTATGGCGATGCGCACCGCGACGTGCTGCGGCTGGATGAGCTGATCGCGCGTCGCGCCGCGAGCGAAGAAGTGTGAGGGTCCGCCCTTCCGTCGCCGTCGAACCGCGGCGGAGAGGGACGCCGGCGAGCGAGCGCGCGCTCTGGGCCAGCCCTCCCGGGCACGCCGGGCATCCGTGCTGGCGCAGGGCTGGGTGCGACTGCGCCGGAGCGCGATTGGCCGTCGACAGAGACGAAGCCATCAGCAATCAGCGCGCCCCCTGTGCAGCCCCGCGCGAAGGGCTGGCCCTGGTGCTCGGTCGACGCTTCGTGGTCTGTGTCGTTGTGGCAGCGACCGAAGCCTGGAGCTCACGCCGACATGGGCCCGAGCCGACGCCAGGCGCCAGTCGCCACCCGTCCCGCCGACGTGCTCGCGTCGGGCGTCGAGCGAATACGCCGACGACGATGCAAGTCCTGCCGAGCGCGCCGCCAGGACGATCACGCTGTGTGGGACGAGGCAGGGGGCGACTACATGTCTGATCGCAAGCAGTCCACCGGAAATGGCGCGGAGTTGGCCGCACTCGCGGCGCGGATCGCCGCCGGCGAGACCATCGACCCGGCAAGTATTCCGGCCGATATTGCCGCGCAGCCGGCGGTACAGAAGCTGCTGCGCTTCGCGCGCGTGGCGCACACGCTGTTTTCGGGCAACGCCGCTGCCAAACCTGCTGAACCCTCAGCTCCCGACCGCGTCGGCCCCTGGAAGCTGATGCGCCTGCTGGGCTCGGGCGGCATGGGTGATGTCTGGCTGGGCGAGCGCGCCGACGGTACGGTCGAACACCGGGTGGCGATCAAGCGCGTGCGCGGCGCGTCGGCATCGTTCACCCAGCGGCTGGAGTCGGAGCGGAGAATCCTGGCGCGGCTGTCGCATCCGAACATCGCCCGCTTCATCGATGCCGGCGTCGACTCGACCGGCGCGCCCTGGCTCGCGCTGGACTACATCGAAGGCGACACGCTGAACGACTGGTGCGAGCGCACGCGACCGCCGCTGGACCAGCGGCTGCAGCTCTTTCTCGCGATCTGCGCCGCTGTGCAGCATGCGCATCGACACCTCGTTGTGCATCGCGATCTCAAGCCCGGAAACGTGCTGGTCGACGCCTCGGGCGTGCCCCACCTGCTCGACTTCGGCGTGGCCAAGCTGCTCGATGGCAGCACCCAGGAAGTCACCGCCGCGGCGCTGACGCCCGCCTATGCAGCACCGGAGCAGCTGCGCGGCGGTGAGGTCACGACAGCCACCGATGTCTATGCCCTCGGCTTGCTGCTGTTCCGTCTGCTGGCCGGCGATGTCCCTCCGACCCGTCGCGGCGCCGGCGTGGCCCAGGTGCTGGCCCGACTCGACGATGAGGAAACCCTGCAGCCCAGCGCCACCGCACGCGAGCGCGAGGCAACGCTGCCCTACCCGGCCTTGGCACTGGCCGGCGATCTGGATGCGATCGTGTCGAAAGCGATCCGGGGACAAGCTGAGGCGCGCTACGGCTCGGTGACGGAGCTGGCCGCGGACGTGCGCCGGCATCTTGAATCGCGACCGGTCTCCGCGCGTCGGCCGACCCGACGCTACCTCGCCGGTCGTTTCATGCGGCGGCATCGCGGCGCGCTGACAATCACCGCACTGGCGGCGCTGGCGATCGTGGTCAGCCTCGGCGTCGCGCTGTGGCAGGCGCGAGTGGCGACGCTGGCGGCGCAGCGCGCCGAGACCGAGGCGGCAGCCGCACTGGCGCAGGCGCAGCGGGCCGAAGGCGCGACCAGCTTCGTGCTGTCCATCTTCCGCCAGACCGATCCTTTCCGCCGCGATGCGCGCGGCACCATCAGCCTGCAGCAGGCCTTCGATGACGCGTTGGCGCGCGTCGACCGCGAGTTCGACGACCGCCCGCTGCTGGCGATCGATCTCAATGACGACTTCGGCGAGACCCTGGTCAACCAGGGCCGCTTCAAGGAGGGCCGCGCACGTCTGGAGAAGGCGCTGGCGCTGGCCGAGCGGCACCTGCCGCCGGACAGCCCGGTGATCGCCGAGAGCCTCGTCAACCTGATTGCGCTGGCCGAACAGACGGGCAGCCTTGTCGAAGCCAAGCCAAGGATCGAGCGCGCGCTGGCGATCCTCGAACCCCTGCGCGACCGCCAGCCGGTGCTGCTTGGAAACGCGAGGTTCCTGCAGGCCGGCCTCCTGCTCACCGAGGGCAAGGCCGACGCGGCCGAACCGATCGCGCGCGATGCGCTGGCCCTGCACATGGCCCACCTCCCGATCGACGACGCGAGACTGCCGGTGTCGATCTTCCGTTTCGCCATCGTGCTGCGCCACCAGCGCAAGGACGCCGAGGCCAAGCCCTTCCTCGACGATGCCGTGCTGCGAGCGGAAGCCCTGCAGGGCGGCGATGCGGCGACCTTGATCTCCCTGCTCGACGGGGTCCGCGGCAATGCCAATGTGCTGATGGAACCCAAGCGCGAGCGCGCCGCTGTCGATCGCATGCTGGAAGTCGCGCGCTCGAACTTCCCCGGCGACCATCCGCTGCACGCGCAGGCCCTGGTCGCTGTCGGCAACGTGCGCGCGCGTGACCACGGCGAGGCCGAAGGCGCGCGCATGCTGCGCGAAGCCGCCGCCATGTACGCGCGACTGGACCATCCAGGGGAAGCACGCGCCTGGAGACTGCTGGGCTCCAACCAGCACTTCTGGGAGCGCTACGAACTCGCGATCGCGGCATTCGACGAGGGCTTCGTGCGCTGCCAGAGCATCGGCGCGACCCAGGCCGAGTGCATGAGCATCGCCGCCGAGCGCGTCTCCACCCTGGTCAAACTGGGCCGAGCCGCGGATGCGCTGGCGGCGAGCGAAGCGCTCGATCGCATCGTGGCCGCGTCCACCACGCCGGGCCTGGATACCGACACCATGGCGGTGGAGGCACGCGCCGAGGCGTATGCCATCAACGGCCGGATCGGCGAGGCCGTGACCCTCTACGACAGCCTGGTCGAGATTTACAGCCAGCGCTATGGCGCCGACAGCAACATCGTTGAACAGATTCGCCAGCGCCGCGATGCGATCGCCGCCATGGCGAAGTGAACTCCGCGGAAGCACTTCGGAGGATGGGGGATCGGGGCGAGAGCGGAGGCCATGGTGGGTCAAGACCCACCCTATGGAGCTTCAAGGCGTTACGCGCGAGCGTTAAACACCGCGGGCGTCGCCGCTCCCGATACCACAGCCGCATCCGGCTGAAGCCCCAGGCGAGACTCGCCGCAAAGGCGCCGGGCACCCAGCCCAACACCGCCGCGAACGCATTCTTCGCACCATCGCCGTCGTAGATGGCTTGCAGTTCTTCGATGGACCGCGCGGCGGCGATCTCTGCGTCAGCAAGATGGATGCGTACGAGGATCAGGTAGACCCACACGAAAATCACCACCAGCAGGAACCGCAGCGCAGTGGATCGCGCGGACGCGTGCCGATTGCCCCAGCCCATGATCAACAGGGGCAGCAGCACCAGGACGATCGCGTGTGACAGCAGAAGGCTCAAGGCCAAGGTCTCCGCTTGCAGACCGGTGGTCCGCGCCTTCGCGCAAGCTCAGCACGAGGATGTGGCCCGAGTCTGTCGAAGTGGGGCGTTCAGATGATCGCTGGCCCGTGATCGGATTGAGCCGGTGTCGGGTCAGGACCGAAGCGAGCGTCGAGCTTCGGTGGGTCGAGACCCACCCTATGGGCGCGGCGAGAAACATCGCCGCGCCCTGCTCTAACGAATCCCCAATCCCCAATCCCCAATCCCCAATCCCAGCTCTCAAGCCGATATCGCCAGCTGCTCGCGGTGATACAGCCTGGCCGCGATCAGCCAGACCAGGCCGGCCAGCAGCACGCCCGCGCCCAGCGTGATCGCCCATTCAGCGCCACTGACGACTTCGCCGCGCACGACCTTCAGGATCAGCTGGTTCTGTGCGAGCAGCGGCACCGCCGACATCCAGAGCTGGTTCTTCACCGGCGAGACCATCAGGACCAGCGTCGGCAGCATCGGCAGCAGCATCAGCAGGGCCATGTAGCTCTGCGCTTCCTTCATGCTCTTGGTGGTGGCGGCCAGCAGGGTGACAAGGCAGGAGCCGAACACCGCGATCGGCAGGATCAGCACGAACAGCTTGGCGATCGCCAGCCAGCTGATGTCGATCTTGAAGCCGAGCACCGAGGCCGGGATGAAGCTGAAACAGGCCTTGAAGGCGAGCAGGGTCAGCAGGGCCGAGAGCAGGGCGAACACCGCGGCCGCCCCCAGCTTGCCGCTCATGATCGCGCCGCGTGCAGCGGGCGTGGCCAGCAGCGGCTCCAGCGACTGCCGCTCGCGCTCGCCGGCGGTGGCATCCATCGCCAGCTGGGCGCCGCCGAGAAAGCCGCCGAGGATCAGGATGTAGGGCAGGAAGGCCAGCAGCATGCCGGCGCGGCTCTCGGGCGTGGACAGGTCGCGGTGCTGGACCAGCACCGGCGTGCCAACCGCCGGGTTGATGCCGCGCGCCACCAGCCGCAGGGCGCCCATCTGGCGGTCGTAGGTTTGCAGCAGCGCCTCGACACGGCGGACCGGCGTGCGTGCGTCCTGACGGGTCGAGTCGTGCAGGATCTCGATCGGCGCAGGCCGGCTCTTGCGCCAGGCCTCGGCGTACTCCGCGGTGATGCGCAGGATCACGTCCTTGTCCTGGTTGCGGATGGCGGCTTCCGGATTGTCGGGCGCTTCGAGGATCTCGACGTTCATGGTGCTCAGCCAGCTGACCAGATTGGGCGCGTGTTCGGCCCCGATCACCGGCAGCTTCAGCGGTTTCTCGGCGCGGTCCATCTCCTTGCTGGCGATCAGGGTGATCAGGCCGACCATCAGTGCCGGGCCCAGCAGCGGGCCCATCAGCAGGCTGATCATCACGGTGCGGCGGTCGCGGAACAGGTCCAGCAGTTCCTTCTTCAGCACAGTCCAGGCGGCTTTCATGCGAACAGTCCCTCTTCCGAGCCGATGGCCTTGACGAATGCCTC
>SXGT01360730.1_pt1 | contig 13523 bp, 12 predicted proteins | sample 3176221 | NCBI WGS metagenome assembly SXGT01 (sample SAMN11356862, study PRJNA531348) | freshwater metagenome | isolation source: freshwater sample F1-120 | place: China: Fuxian Lake, Yuxi | collected 2017-12-25 | reverse complement strand
GCGGGCGGCGAGGTGCGCCGTGACGGCGGCGCCACCGAGCTCGGCGACGAGCTCGAGATGTTGGCGCGGCGCGGACACGCGGTCGTGAGCGCCCCCGATCGCCTGGCGGGGATCGCCGCCGCTGCGCGCGACGGGGCCCGGGTCGCGGTGCTCGACGACGGGTTCTCGGCGCGGAGCGTCGGCCGCGACCTGGACCTCGTGGTGCTCGACGCACGCTGGCCCGACGGCGGCGGACCGATCCCCGTGGGCACCCGCCGTGTGCCTCGGGCGTGGCTCGCCAGGGCCGACGTCGTGTGGTGCAATCACGGCGCCCCTCCCGCCTGGGTGCGCGCAGCGGCGCGCCCCGATGCCGTCTGGGTGCAGGCGCGCATGGTCCCGACCGCGTGGTTGCACCGGGGGGTGCGCAAGCCGCTCGACGCGCTGCCCCACCGGCCGTGCATCGCGATGGCCGGCATCGCCCGCCCGGCCGGCTTCTTCCGCGCCTTGCGCGGCCTGGGCGTGCGCCCGCGCGAGTGCCGCACGTTCCCGGACCACCACGCGGTCGGGTGGCGCGACCTCCAGGCGATCGAAGCGTGGCGAGACGACCACGTGGTGGTGGTGACGGAGAAGGACGCCGCGCGGCTTCCCCCCGGGCTCGGCGTGTGGGCGTTGTGCATGGAGGTCCACGTGGTGCACGGCGAAGCAGAACTTCGCGCCCGGTTCGCGCGCGCAGGCCTCGACCTCGGGGGCGCGCCGTGACCGGCCGCGTGCTCCGCGCCGCCGAGGTCCTCGTTCGCGCCGTCCCGCTCGCCGCCGCCGACCGCCTCGCGTGGGTCCTCGCGTGGGTGTGGTGGACCGTCCTTCCGTTGCGGCGCCGGGTCGCGGTGGACAACCTGAGGGCCGCCCTGCCCCAGCTCGCGCCCGGTCCCGTGCTCCGGCGGATGATGCACGATCTGGTGCTCGGCTACGTGGAGTTTGTCCGCTTCGACGAGCTCGGGCTCACCGTCGAGGGCGCGGAGCTGTGCGCGGGCGGCGCCGTCGTCGTCGCGGGGCACGGCGGCGCGTGGGACGTGGCGCTCCTGGCCTACGCCGACGCCTTTCCGCTGGCCATCTTCCTCCGCACCCCGAAGAACGCGGCCGTGCAGGCGTGGTTGGCCGAAAAGCGCGACGCGCATGGGGTGGTCCGCCTCGAGACCGGGGCCACGATGGCGGACGGGTTCGCGGCGCTCGAACAGGGGCGTTCGGTCTACTTCATCCAGGATCAACGCCACAACAAGGGCCCAGCCCTCCCATTCTTCGGGCGCCCGGCCCACACGTCGCTCGGCGCGGCCGTGGCGGCGCTCAAGTCGGGGCGCCCGGTGGTCGGCGCGTGGCAGTGGCGCGAAGGGATCGGCCGCCACCGCCTCGTGCTCCGCCGCCTGGACGTGGCGGGCGACGCAATCGCGCTCACCACCGCGCTCAACCAGTTCTACGAAGACCAGATCCGCGCCCGACCCCACGGCTGGTTGTGGCTGCACGATCGCTGGAAGCCGGTGCCGACCCAGGGGTGAGCGCCGCCGGTCGGCACCCGCCCCCACCCGCGCGGACCACGCGCCGGACGTTGTCGGCTTCGGGCTCGGTCGCGGCGTGGGCCCCAAAGTGACACACGGAGGGGGCCACGCCGCGACCGGCCGCGGGTCGGGCAACGTCCGGCGCGCGGCCCGTCCGGAGGGCCCGCCGCCGCGGTTCAGCCCGCTTCGATCTCCGAGCGGGCCCGCTCGGCGAAGAGCTCCTCCATCGGCGCTCCCCCCATCTGCCGGCGCAGGCCCTGGCACACCCGCCCGAGCCAGTCGGGGTCGGGGAGCTCGCCCAGGTCGGGCCGTTCGTAGCGCAGGACGACGCGTGTGACCGGCGACCACCGGGTGCGGCCGAACGCAACCTCCATCGCGTCGCGCACCTCGCGCTCGCGCCCGGTGAGCCACCCCTCGGCCCGTGCCCGGCGGACGAACGCGATGACCTGCGCGGCGTAGGCGGTGCGGTCGATGACGTCCTTGATGGTGAGGAACCACAGGACGGTCTTGAACAACTTCTTCAGCGGCCACACCACGGCGGTGCGCAGGCAGCCGACGAGCATCGACGACCGGTCCTCGGTGAGCACCTGGAGCTGCGCTTCGGTCAGCGGGGCGTCGGTCGGCGCGTCGATCGCCAGCGCCCGCCGGAGCGCGCGCGTGGCGAGGTAGTCGTCGAGAAAGGGGAGCGGCACGAGCATACACAGCCCGCTGAGGCACGCCCAGGTGGCGGGGGAGTACGTCATCCGGCGTGCCCGCAGGCGAGGACCCAGGCGGCGCCGGCCTCCGCGTCGTTGGTGGACAACGTCCACCATGCGCCATCCCGGCGGGTCAGGTTGAGCATGAGGTTTCCCTCGGCGTCGGCGAGCACGACGGTGACCCGGTGGGCCGGCGGGTCGTGGTCGACCCCCTGGAACAACGCCGAGAGCGCGGTGGCGCCGGCCGCGGTCGTGTCCGGGGTGAGGACCGCGGCGGTGCCGACGATGCGGCCGTCCTTGTACGGCACGTTCTCGAACGGGCGCCCGGACTCGAGCACATCGGCGTCGGCGGCCACATCCGAGCGGCCCACGACCACCCGCCACGGCGCCCGGAGGCGCCCCGCGGTGCACGCGGCCAAGGGGGCCCACGCGTCGAAGCCGACGTCGAGCTCTTCGGTGCGCGTGGCGGGCACACCATCCAGGAGCGCGGCCGCCTCGGTCCACTCCACCAGCACCGGCATCGTGATCCACGCTTCCCGCTGGGCGCGCTTGGCGAGCGTCTGTGCGGTGAGGTGCCGTGTGGGCGCCACCCGCCCGCCCCGGGCGCCGTGGGCCGCCATCGCCTCGTCGAGGCGGCCCGCGCGCAGGAGCGCTTCGGGGTCGGGATCGGCACAGGCCAGGGCGAAGAGCAGCACGCCGCGAGCCTAACGCCGCGCGGCGGCCGCGCCTCAGCCGAGGTACCGCTCGAGCTTGGGGACCTGCAGCCGCCACACGTGGCCGAGGTGCATCTCCATCATCGGGTAGAGCATGCCTTCTTCCTTCATGTTGTGCTGCTGGACGAGCATCATGAGCGTGTCGCCTTCGTCCAGGAGCGCGGACCAGTCCCGCCCGTCGGCGCGGCGCCCCATCTGGTCGAGCAGGGCGCGCATCTGGGCGTGCTCGTGCCGCATCACCGCGGTAGGGCCGTGGGTCATGCCCGTCTCGTTCTCGAACGCGGGGAACAGCACCTGCTCCTCCATCTCGAAATGTCGCCGCATCGAGCGGTCGAAGTCGGCCCAGGGCGTCGCGGGGTCCTGCCCGGCGTCGACCGCGGCCTCGACCGCGGCCCAGTGGGCGTCACAATCGCGATGATCGGCAGTGAACCAGGCGCGAGGGCCTGCGGAGAGCGCGGGGACCGTGGACATCTTCACCTCGAGGTGTGCCTAGCTGCCGCTCTACAGGTTATCAACCGATAACATGTCAACAGACAGTAACCGTCGCCTGCCGACCGAAGCGCGCCGCGAGGAGATCGTGGCGGCCGCCCTGCGCTTGTTGGGGGAGCGGAGCGTCGACACGCTGACCACGCGCGACATCGCCGCGGCGATCGGCGTCACGCAACCAGGGTTGTTCCGCCACTTCCGCACGCGGGAGGAGATCATCCTCGCGGTGGTCGAGCACGCGCAGGTGAGCCTGGGCCGCATCGCCGGGGCGTCGCTCGCTCGCCAGGACGACAACGCCGGGCGGCTTTTGACCCTGGGGATGGCGCTCCTCGCCCACGTCGAGGCCAACCCGGGCCTGCCGCGGCTGCTGTTCTTGTCCACCGGCGACCCCGGCCCCGTCCGCGACGCGTTGGCGGCGCTGGTGACCGCGCAGGGACGTGTCGTCGCGGGGCTGGTGCGCGCGGGCCAGGAGGCGGGCGAGCTCGACCCCGCGGTCGACGCCGACGCGGCTGCGGCCGTCCTCGTGGGGACGATCCAAGGGGCGGTGTTGCGCTGGGACGCCGAAGGCCGGCCAGCCGGCCTGCCGCCGCGCTTTCCGCCGCTCTACGCGGTGTGGGCGCGCGCGCTCGGGGTGGGCGTCGCTCGGGCGGCGCCGAAGCGCGCCGAAGCGGCTTCGCCGGGACGGCGGCTGGGCTTCCTGGACCTGGCGCCGATCCTGGCCGCCGGGACCGATCCGCTCGACACGGTGGTGCGTACGCTCCACGCCGCCCCGACCGGGGGGCTGGTGGTGCTGCGGGCCCCGTTCCGCCCGGCGCCGCTCCTGGCGCTGTTGCCCGGCCTCGGACACCACGTCCGCGTCGAGCCGATCGCGGCCGAAGGCTGGTTGGTCTGGGTCGGCGTGGGCGGCGCGGTCGAGGTGGAGGACCTGCGCGAGCTCGAACCGCCCGAGCCCTTGGAGCGGGCCCTGCGCGTCGGGTCGGCGCTCCAGGCCGGAGGGTGGTGGTTTGCGCACCTGCCGCGCGTGCCGCGCATGTTGTTGCCCCACCTCGACGGGCGGGGGTTGGCCCACGTCGAGGTCGTGCTCCCCGACGGGAGCGCGGTCCTGGCGATGGGCCGGCCGTGAACCCGGGAGGGGCGGCGGGCGGGTTCGGCGGGTTGCACACCGACCAGGCGCCGCCGCTGGCCGTGCCCACTTCGTTCTACGCGGTGTCGGTGGCGGCCATGGCGGTGGCCGGTGCGCTCCTGGCCTCGGGCGTCCCGGTCTTCGGCGCGCGGGCGCTCCCCGGCGCGCTGGTGCTCACGCACCTCGTCACGCTCGGGTGGCTCGGCTCGGTGATGCTCGGCTCGATCTACCAGGTGTTGCCGGTCCTGGCGGGCGTGCCCGTGCCGTGGCCGCGGCTCGGGCACGGCGTCGCGGTGGGGTGGGTCGTCGGCGTCGCCGCGTTGTCGTCCGGGCTGGGGTCGGGGCGGCCCGAGTGGATGCGGATCGCGGTGGGGGTGCTCGCCGTCACGCTCGGGGCCTTCCTGGTGCCCGTGGGTGCAGCGTTGTGGCGGTCCCGGGGGACCAGCGCCACTGTGGCAGGGATCCGTGGCGCGGTGGTGGCCCTGGGGTTCACCGCCGGACTCGGGGGCCTGTTGGCGCTCGGGCGCGCGGGCATCCCGACGCTTGGGGGGGACTACACGGGGCGAGTCTTGTCACACGCCGGCGCGGGGGCGCTGCTCTGGGTCGGGGCGCTGGTCGCCGCGGTGGGGTGGCAGGTGGTCCCGATGTTCTACCTCGCGCCCGACCCGTCGCCGCGGTTGACGTTCGCGGTGCGCCGGGTGCTGCTCCTGAGCTTCTTCGGCCTGGTGGGGGTCCAGGCCATCGGGGCGCCCCTGGGAGCGGTGCAGCTCGTGCTCGCGCCCGCCGCCGTGGCCGTGCTCGGGGTGCAGTCGGTGGCGACGTTGCGGGCCATCCAGGGGCGCAAGCGAAAACGGGCCGACCCGAGCCTCGACTTCTGGCGCGCGGGCCTCGCCTGCGCAGTGGGCGGCCTGGGCGTGGCGGCGGTTTCGGTGTGGGCGGCCGACCAACGGTGGGGGGTGGCGCTCGGCTGGACGCTCGGGGTCGGGTTCGGCGGCCTGGTGACCCACGGCATGTTGTGTCGAATCGTGCCGTTCCTGGTGTGGTTCCACCGGTTCGCGCCGTGGGTCGGCCGGGTTGGGGTGCCGACGATGAAGGAGCTGTTGCCCGATGCGCGTGCGGCGTGGGCGTTGCGCGCCCACCTCGCCACGTTCGCCGTGGGCCTCGTCGCCATCGGGACGGGTTGGGCCCCCCTGGCGCGGGTCACCGGCGCACTCCTGCTGCTCACGGCGGGGCTCCTGGGGGCCAACCTCGCGGGCGCGCTGCGGCGGCGGGCGCCGACGCCGGCCGGTTAGCCTGCGTCGATGCTCCCGTTCCTCCTGGCCGCCTGCGTCCATGCTCCGTCGCCGGTCGGTGTCCCCCTCGGCGGCGAGCTCGCGCCGGTCGCGTTCCTGGCCGGGACGTGGGTGGCCGGCGACCCCCACGGGACCACCACCGAGACGTGGTCCACGCCGGCCAACGGGATGATGTTCGGCCACAACCAGGCGGTCGACCCTGCCGGGCAGACGGTCTTCTTCGAGCAGCTCGTCGTCTACCGCGGCGGCGGTCGGGTGGTGTACCGGGCCGCGCCGCGGGGAGGGGAGGGGGTGGAGTTCGTCTTGGGCGGCCACGGTCCCGGCTGGGCGGAGTTCACCAACCCCGCGCACGACTACCCGCGCCGCATCCGCTACGAGCGCGTTGGCGCCGAGCTGGTGGCGACCATCGACGACGGCGCGGGCGGCCACCTGGTGAGCTGGCGATATCGCCCGGGGTGAGGGGGGTCGGGCGCACGGTGTGGCCGCGGCGGAGCGCTCAACACCGACGCCGCGGCAGGTCGCGACTCCGCTCGTGCGCGGCGGGCGTGACGAACCCCTTGGCGGTCGAGTGCGCCCAGGTCTTCTCGATGGAGGATCGGGCCCCTGGCGTTTCGCACGCGGTGTCGCCGTGGTCGATCTCGACCGTCCCGACGCGATCGGCGGCCATCAAGGCCGCTGCACGCAGCTCCGCGCTCCGGCAGCCGATGGCGATCATGGCACCGTTCATGACCCCACGTTCGGCGTTCGGCGCGGTGTGGATGGTGCGCGTGATCCCGTCCAGCAGGGCTGCGAAGTAGGCGTCGGGCGTCTGCTCGTCTCGTAGCGCGAGCTGCGCCACCAGGACCCACGCGGCGCGGCGCAGCCCAGGGTCGGCCGACGCCAGCCACTGGTCGGCCTTGGCGCGCCCGGAGGTGCCCTCGGCAGGGAGCGCCGCGGCGTAGTTCCCGCAGCTCAGCGCCGCGGAGGCTTCACGTGCCCACCGGTCGAGGGCGGCGGCGTCCATGCACGCGGGATCGACGATCTTCATCGCGAGGTTGCGGGCATCGAAGTTGCCGGTTTCCCACAGGGCGAGGGCCAGCTCGTGGTCGACGTCGATCCGCTTCATCAACGCCTTCAGCGTGGCGAAGCTCGTGCCGAACATGGGCGCCGGGGCGCCGTGGCGAGCGTAGGTCTTGCGCGCCTGCTCCGTGCCCGCAGCCTCGAGCTGGGCCATGGTCTCGGAGAGCGTCATGCGGGTACGGGCCGGCTTTGCGGCCCGCTTGGCGGGCGTAGAGGGAGGCATGGGCCACGGGTATCACCCCGGCCCGGTCCCCCGCCGCCGCCGCTCGCGCAGGTGCCACAGGTAGTAGCTCTCGAGCTTCTCGCGCGCCCAGGGCGTGCGACGCAAGAACTTCAGGCTCGAGGCCACGCTGGGATCGTTCGCGAAACACTGGATGCGAACCTGGCGCGCGAGCTCGTCCCACCCGTGGGCGGCGACGAGCTCGTCGAGGATCTGGGCCAACGTGACCCCGTGGAGCGGGTTCTTCGGCTGCTCGGTGGACATGGCGCGCGCATAGCCGAAAACAACCGCTGCCGCGATTCGCCGCGATGCGGGGACGAAAGCGCCGCCTTCGGGACGGTCGCGGCGCATCGCCCACCGATGGATTAGCCAAGGACGATGGGCCCTCTCCTGCTCCCCGCAATCCTCTGGCTCGCCGCGTGCTCCACCGGCGACGTGGGCATCGTCAAGCACGACGTCGACGACGATGGCGACGGCTTCACGGTGGATGTCGATTGCGACGACGAACACGCCACGGTCAACCCCGACGCGGCCGAAGCGTGCAACGGGGTGGACGACGACTGCGACGGTGTGGTCGACGACGACGCCGAGGGGCGGATCACGGTCTACACCGACGCCGACGCCGACGGGTACGGCGACGCGGGCACCGCGGCCTTCGCGTGTGAGCTCGGGGCGGGGCAGTCGTTGGAGCCGGGCGATTGCGACGACCAGAACGACGACGTCTCGCCGGCGGCGGTCGAGGTGTGCAACGAGGTCGACGACGATTGTGACAGTCGCGTCGACGAAGATGCGATCGATGTCGTGGCGGTGTACGACGACGGCGACGGCGACGGGTACGGCGATGGCGCGACCGAGCGGTTGGCTTGCGCCGCCGGCGTGGGGGAGTCCACGCGCGGCGACGACTGCGACGACGCGCAGGCGGCGGTGCACCCCGGCGCGGCCGAGGAAGATTGTGCCGATCCTACAGACTACAACTGCGACGGCAGCGTCGCCTGGGCCGACGCCGACGGCGACGGGTGGGCGGCGTGCGAAGAGTGCGACGACGGAGCCGCGGGGGTGAACCCCGACGCGGCCGAGGTCTGCGACGAGCTCGACACCGACGAGGACTGTTCGGGCGCCGGCGACGACGCCGACCCGGGCGTGGAGCCCGCCAGCTTCGCCACGTTCACCCGGGATGTCGACGGCGACGGCTACGGCGCCGACGGGGGCCTCACGGTGACGCAGTGCGACGCTCCGTCGGGGTACGCGGCGGTCGCGGGCGACTGTGACGACTACGCGGCCACGATCAACCCCGCCGCGGCCGAGGTGTGCGACGCCGCCGACGTCGACGAAGATTGCGACGGGAGCGCCGACGACGGCGACACGTCGACCGACCCGGCCACCTGGAGCGCGTGGTACGCCGACGCCGACAGCGACGGCTACGGCGACGCCGGCGCGGGGCTGTTGCAGTGCGACGCCCCCCCGGGTCACGTCGCGGACCTGACCGACTGTGACGATGCACGGGACGACGTGAACCCCGCCGCCGCCGAGGGATGTGACGGTGGGGCCACCGACGAGGACTGCGACGGCCTCGTCGACGACGCGGACAGCGGCCCCACCGGGACGACCGCGTGGTACGCCGACACCGACAGCGACACCTACGGGGACGCGGGAACGGTGACCTGGGCGTGTGCCGCGCCGGCGGGCACGGTCGCCGACGACACCGACTGTGACGACGTGCGCGCCGACGTGAACCCTGGCGCGGCCGAAGTGTGCGACGGGACCACCGACGAGGATTGTGACACCCTGGTCGACGACGACGATTCGAGCGTGACCGGGACGTCCGCCTGGTACGCAGACGGCGATGCCGACGGCTTCGGGGGTGCCACGAGCGTCGCGGCGTGTGTCGCGCCCGCGGGACATCTCGCCACGTCGACCGACTGCGACGACGCGGCGGCCGCGGTCAACCCCGCCGCCGCCGAAGCATGCAACGGCGTCGACGACGATTGTGACACCCTCGTCGACGACGACGACAGCGCGCTGGCCGACCCCGAGACGTGGTACCTCGACGCCGACGGGGACGGGTTCGGCAGCAGCACGACCACCACGGCGTGTGTGCAGCCGGCGGGGTACGCCACCGCCGACGACGACTGTGACGATGCGGATGCGACGGCCTACCCCGGGGCCGCGGAGGTCTGCGAAGACGGCACCGACCAGGACTGCGACGGCGGCGACGACGCTTGCCCGGGGGTCCGCATCTCGGGGACCCACGACGCGTCCGGCACCGGGGTCGATGTCCGTTTCCGGGGTGCATCGCAGGGGGATTCGGTCGGGAACTTCCTCGTGGCGGGTGACTTCAGCGGCGACGGCGTGGGCGATCTCTTCGCGGGGACGGGCATCTTCGTGAGCCCGTCCGGAGGCCTCGTCGTCGGCTGGTATGGCAGCTTCACCGGCGGCCTGCAGAACGCGCAGGACTACGACGACGCGGTCATCGACACCATCACCACGCGATGGAACGGCTCCAACTTCCCCGACGCGCTGACCAACCTCGGCGACCAGGACGGGGACGGCATCGACGACATCGGCGTACACTCACAGGAGAACGACTACCCGGACTATCCGCAGGCGCTCCTGGTGTACTACGGGGGGTTCACCGGTACGGTCACCACCGCGATGTACGATGAGTTCTACGTGTGTTCGTCGTCGGCCGACGGCGGCAACTGGGACCAGGCGGGGGGCCAGCACGCCGTGGTCTGCGGCGACGAGTACCGGACCAGCGCACACGACGGCATCGTGGAGGTCTACGCCGGCGGCAGCGTGGTCACCACGTTCACCGCCGCTACTTCGGGGCAATGGCTCGGCAAGTCGGTGGCCGGCGGCGACGACGTGGACGGCGACGGCATCGACGACGTGTGGTTCGGCACCGACTGGTCCTCGCTCTACCATGGGGGGGGCTACCTGTTCTACGGTCCGCAGACGGGCACCATCAGCGTCACTGCGGCCGATGTCACCATCACCGGGTCGAGCGCGGCGGACTACTTCGGCACCCCGGTCAAGATGCCCGGCGACATCGACGGGGACGGGGTCGGCGACCTCGCGGCCGCGTCGGGCTACACCGACCACAACGGGCGCGCGCAGAGCGGTTCCATCTACATTTTCACGGGCCCGACCGCGGGCGCTTCCGACAGCGTCTACCATGCGCGCCTCGACGGCGCCGCGGCCGGCGCGTACCTGCAGGAGTACGACTTCGGCGACTTCGACGGCGACGATGAGTGGGACCTGGTGGTCGGCACGCGGTGGGACCACACCGGCGGGAGCATGGCCGGCGCGGCGTGGCTGCAGTATGGTCCGCTCGCCGGCGCCTACGACCTCGGGTCGGCCGACGCGAGCTGGATCGGCGACGACGACACCGACTGGCTGGGCGAAGACGTGGCCGCCATCCCCGACACCAACGGCGACGGCTTCGACGAGCTCGCGTTCGGGGCCAGCAGTGTCGACAACGGGAGCAAGAACAGCGTCGGGGTCGTGTACGTCTGGTACGGCGAGTGATGAACGTCCACGGCGGGCTCGCCGCGCTGGGCCTCCTGGCCTACCTCGTCACGGTTTTCGGCTTCGGCCGTGGGGATCGGATCGGTTGGGCGTGGCTCGTGGGGGCCGCATGCGGAATCCCGACACTCGCGGGAGTCACCGGGGTGGCCTGGGGGCGCCTGTTCTTCGGCGGCGGGCTGTCGAGCACGGGCATCGAGATCGGTGCGTTCGGTGCGATGGCGGTCGGCCTGGTGGTGGGGGGTTTCGTCCTTCGCGAGCGGGTCCTGGCCCTGGCCGACGATGTGGGCGTGGCCGTGCTCCTCGGGGTGGGCGTCGCGCGCCTCGGCTGTGTCGTCGTCGGCGACCTGGTGCTGCCGAGTGGCTTCGACCCGGCGCCGGTCTACTTCGTGCCGGTGGGGGTCGCCGCCGGCCTCGCGGTCGTGCGTTGGCCACGGGCGGCGTTCGGCGAGCTCGCGGCGCTGTCGTTGGTCCTCTTCGGTGCGACGATGGCGATCGAAGCGTGGCTGCGGGGTGGCGTCGGCCGGGGCATTGCGGCGGTCGGCCTCGTGGCGCTGGGCGCGGGGTTCGCGGCGGTCGCGGTGGTTCGCGGGTGTGGACGCGGGGGCGCGGGGGGGCGCCCCGCGACCGGCCCGACGGCGGCCGAGTCCGCCGGGCGCCCCGACGCGGTATAGGCGCCGGATGCTCCTCGTGCTCTTCCTCGGCTGTACGACCGAGACCGCCGACTCGGCCGACGTTCCCGTGGGCGCCCTCGGCGCCGGCCGCACCAACCCGTTCCCGAGCGTCGAGCTCGTGGCCGACGGCCACCTCGCGTTCACCGCGGCCGACCTGCCGATCATCGACGGCGGCACGGCGTGGGACCTCGGTCGCCTCAACGTGCGCACCGGCTTCTCGGTCGTGCAGCCCGCCATCGTCGACCTCGGCGTCGCCGTCGACGAAGCCTCGGTCTCCGGGCCCGACCGGGTGGCCACCGACGGGACCGTCCGGATGGTCGACCTCGACACCGGCACGGCGTTGTGGTGTTTTGCCGAGCTCGACGCCGCGGAGGAGGCGGTCGCGTCGGGCCTGCGCACCCTCATCGTACGACCGATGGAGCCGCTCCCCGACGGGCACCGCGTCGCGGTGGTCGTGACCTCGGGCGTCACCAGCGGGGGCGCGCCGCTGTCGTTGCCAGCGCCCGAGGGCCACTACGCCGACCTGCACGCGGAGCTCGCGACGCTCGGCCAGGACGACGTCGTCCTCGCCTGGGACTTCCCGGTCTCGCGCGAACGCCGGGTGCTCGACGGTGCGCTCGCCCAGCTCGGCTCGCCGGGCGGTGGGATCGTGACCGAGCTGCGCGAGTCCGGCGGCGAGACGGCCCCGCCGGCGGGGTTGTGGCGACTCGGGGAGGGTACGTTCACCTCGACCGCGTTCCTGGTCGACGAGGTGCGCTTGGAGCTCGACGCGGACGGGCTCCCCGTGGCCCAGGGCCCGCGCGACGCGTACCTGATGGTCGCCATCCCCGACTCGGTCAAGGACGCGGCGCCCGGCAGTGTGCCGGTCCTGGTCTTCGGCCACGGCATCCTGTCGGAGCCCTGGGACTACTTCGGCAAGTCCGACGACCCGAGCGGCATGATCGCGCTGAGCAACACCCTCGGCGTGATCGTGGTCGCGACGAAGTGGACCGGCCTCAGCGACGAAGATCAGGTGCACGCCATCGAGGTCGCCGGCGACTTCGCCCGCTTCCACGAGGTGCCGGAGATGTTGGTGCAGGGCGTGGCCGACACCGTCTCGCTCCTCGGTGCGGTGCACGGCGGCACCCTGCTCGACGACCCGGCGTTCGCCGGCCTGGCCGATCCGTCGCAGGTCTGGTACCACGGGATTTCGCTCGGCGGCATCGAGGGGGCCACCACTCTGGCCAACCAGGACGTCGTCACTCGCGGTGTCTTGCACGTGGGCGGCGCGGCGTGGGCGACGATGCTCGAACGGAGCTCCAATTGGCCGCCGTTCGACCTGGTGGTGACCCGTACGTTCCCCGATCCTGCCACCCGGCAGATGCTCTACGCCACGACCCAACTCTACTGGGACCCGGTCGACCCCGCGGTGCACGCCGACCGCCTGACGGGCGGAACGTGGTTGTGGCAGGAGTCGATCGGCGACGAGCAGGTACCGAACCTCACCACCGAGCTGCTCGCGCGGGCGGTGGGCCTGCCGCTGGGCACGCCGGGACACACGACGCCGCCGGGCCTCACCACGGTGGCCCTGCCGATCGCGGGGAAGGCGCTCACGCAGTTCGACCCCGAGGTCGGGCTCCCGGACGCGAACAACCGCCCCGCGTCGCGCTCCGGCGCCCACGGCGCGCCGCGACTCTGGCCGGGCACCCAGGCCCAAGCCGCGCACTTCCTGACCACGGGCGAGGTCGCCCACTTCTGCGGGGAGGCTCCGTGCAGCGCGTCGAACCCCGGGAGCTGGTAGCCGCCGCATCGGCGGCGCTCGCCCCGGCGGTCGCGTGGGCGGCGGGTGGCTCGCCGGACCTCACCGGGGTGCCGGCGCAAGCCGGCGTGTGGGTGTGGGTCCCTGCCGACGTGCGCACCTGGACCATTCTCGTCGGGCTTGCGGTGTGGTGCGCCGGGTATGGGGGGTGGCGGTTTGCGAGGTCGCTCGGTGTGGGTCCGGCCGGCGCTGCGGCGCTCGCGCTGGTCGCGCAGCTCGGACCGTGGTCGCTGCTCGCCGGAGCCGAGGGGGACCTCGTCGGTCTGGGTCTCGGCGCCGCGCTGCTCGGCGTCGCCCACCCCGCGCTCGGGGTGGTCCTCGGGGGGTGGAGCCCGGCGGTGGCGCTGACGATCGCGGTGGCCGCGGCGCTGCGCCGGCGGTGGATCGGCCTCGGCGCGCTGGTGGTGGC
>SXGT01172455.1_pt1 | contig 13523 bp, 12 predicted proteins | sample 3176221 | NCBI WGS metagenome assembly SXGT01 (sample SAMN11356862, study PRJNA531348) | freshwater metagenome | isolation source: freshwater sample F1-120 | place: China: Fuxian Lake, Yuxi | collected 2017-12-25 | reverse complement strand
CAGGCCGGCCACGAGGTGGTGGAGGCCACCCCGCCGTCGTTCGAACGCGTGCTCGAACTGTGGTCGGTGATCCTGCTCAGCGAGATCCGCGCCAACCTGCCGCTGCTGCAGCTGGTGATGGGCGAGGCCGGTCAGCGGTTCCTCGGTTTCGCCGATGACATCTTCGAGCCGGTCGACTCGGCCACGCTGATGCACGCGTTCGCCGATCGCAACCGCGTGGCCCGCGAGTGGCATTCGTTCCTCACCGAGCACGACGTGTTGCTGATGCCCACGTGGACGCAGCCGCCGTTCGAACTCGGCTTCGACGTGGTGTCGTCGGAGAACGCGCAGGCGGTGCTCGAGCTCATCAGGCCGGTGCTGCCGGGCAACATCCTCGGCATCCCGGCCGCGGTGGTGCCCGTGGGCATGGCCGATCACACGCCCGTCGGCGCGCAGGTGGTGGCCCGCCGATTCGCCGATCTCACCGCACTGCGCGGCGCCGAGGTGCTGGAACAGCACTTCGGCGTCATCACGCCCATCGACCCCGTCTGGTGACGGCCGGGCGTCAGCCCTCGGCGGCCACCTGCTTGGCCCAGCGGTAGTCGGCCTTGCCCGACGGCGAGCGCACCACCTCGTTCACGAACACGAACGCCTTCGGCAGTTTGTAGCGGGCGATGTGCCGCTCGGCCTCGGCGCGCAGATCGGCCTCGGTGACGGTGAACCCTTCGCGCACGCGCACGACGGCCACCACCTCGTTGCCCCACCGTTCGCTGGGGCGACCCGCGACCACGCAGTCGTACACACCGGGGTGCGCCTTCACGGCGGCTTCCACCTCCTCGGCGAAGATCTTCTCGCCGCCGGAGTTGATGGTGACCGAGTCGCGGCCGTGGAGTTCGATGACGCCGTCGGCGCGCAGGCGTGCCCGGTCGCCCGGCACTGCATAGCGCGTGCCCGCCACCACCGGGTAGGTGCGCGCGGTCTTGGCGGCGTCGCCCAGGTAGCCGAGTGCCAGGTTGCCGCTCTTGGCCAGCCAGCCGATCTCGGGATCGCCGGCCTCGAGTTCGCGGGTGAGATCGTCGCTGAGCACGTGGTTGCCAGGGCTGATGGGGAACGTGCCCGTCGTGGCGCCGCTGCCGGCCGACACGTGCGACAGTTGGCCGCCGGCCTCCGACGAGCCGAGCCCGTCGACGATCATGAGCGTGGGGAGGTGTTGCAGGAACTCCTCCTTCAGGTTCGCGCTCAGCGGTGCGCCGCCCGACAGCAGCACCGTGAGACTCGACAGATCCATGCCGCCCTGGGCGAGTCGGTCGAGCAGCGGGCGACCGAACGCGTCGCCGACGATGAGCAGGAAGTTGAGCTGCTCGCGTTCGATGAGGCCCCACACGTCGTCGGGGTCGAGTCGCTCGGGCACGCTCTGCACGAACACGGTGCCGCCGGTGTTCCAGGTGCGGAAGCTCATCCAGTGGCCGGCACCGTGCATGAACGGGGGAGCGAGCAACGCCTTCAGGCCACCGGTGGCCTCCGCCAGCACGCCGTCGAGCGTGTCGGCGCGGCTACCGCCGAAGCACTCGACGTTGGCGTCACCATTGCGCCACAGCACGCCCTTGGGCATGCCGGTGGTGCCGCCCGTGTAGAGGATGTACAGGTCGTCGGGGCTCCACTGCACGGCAGGCCTGTCGGCCGACGCCGCCTCCAGTGCATCCTCGTACCAGACGGCCCCCGGCAGCAGGGCGTTGCCGCTCTCGTCGGCCACCTGGAGGATGACGCGCAGGTTGGGCAGGTCGGGCAATACCTCGGCCAGCGTGGGTGCGAACTGGCTGTGCACCACGACCGCAGCGGCGTTGGAGTCGAGCAGCAGGTAGCGCAGTTCCTCGGCGACGTAGCGGTAGTTCACGTTGAACGGCGCGACCCGGGCCTTGAACGAACCGAGCATCGCTTCGAGGTACTCGTTGCCGTTGTGCAGGTAGATGGCCAGATGGTCCTGGCCGCTCTCGTGTCCCTGCAGGTGCTCGCGTTCGGTGTGGCAGCCGAGCCCGGCGGCCAGCAGATGGTTCGCGAACCGCCGCGTGCGGTCGGTGACGTCGCCCCACGTGAGGCGACGATCGCGGAAGACCAGGCACACCTCGTCGGGCCGCGTCGCGGCGATGGCTTCATGGACTTCGGCAACCGAGAACTGAGCCGTCATGGCGGGGCAACCTAACCCAGCGATGTGTCATCCGTCACCATCGGAACCCGATCGCGGCCGAGAGGTACAGTCCGGGCATGACCGTTCCCACCACTCCCGTCGTCGACACCCGCGATGTCGCCACGCCGCTCTTCGGCGTGTTCATGCCGCAGGGCTGGAAGATGGAGCTGTCGTCCATCGACGGCGCCGCGGCGAAGTGGCAGAAGGCCGTCGACATCGCCGTGCGCGCCGAGGAGCTGGGCTACGACTCGATCTGGGTGTACGACCACTTCCACAACGTGCCGAAGGCCGCGCACGAGGCGGTGTTCGAGTGCTGGACCACGATGGCCGCCATCAGCCAGCGCACCTCGCGGGTGCGGCTCGGCCAGATGGTGGGCTGCAACAGCTACCGAGAGCCGTCGGTGCTGGCGAAGATCACCAGCACGGTCGACGTCATCAGCGGCGGCCGCCTCGATTGGGGCATCGGTGCCGGCTGGTACGAGCACGAGTACAAGGGGTACGGCTTCGACTTCCCGCTGCCGAAGGACCGCATCGGCATGCTGCGCGAGAGCGTGCAGATCGTGCGCAGCATGTGGACCGAGGCCGACACGACGTTCGACGGCACCTACTACCAGCTGAAGGGCGCCCAGTGTGATCCGAAGCCGCTGCAGGATCCGTATCCGCCCATCTGGATCGGTGGCGGCGGCGAGCAGCTCACGCTGCGCGTGGTGGCCCGCTACGCCGATTGCAGCAACTTCGGCGGCAAGCCCGACGAGTGGGCACGCAAGCGCGAGATCCTGAAGGGGCACTGCGCCGCGGTGGGCCGCGACGAGACCACCATCCGCAAGACCTGGTCGCCCGAGGTGTTCATCCGCAGCACCGAAGCCGAGATCGAGGCGGCCGGCAGCAAGAGCTTCCGGGGTGAGGCCCTCGAGAGCTGGCGCGACGGCAACCTGGTGGGCACCCCCGAGCAGGTGTGCGAGAAGATCCAGACGTACCTCGACCTCGGGTGCACCGGGTTCATCCCGTGGTGCAGCGACTATCCCGAGACCGAGTCGATGGAACTGTTCGCCACCGAGGTCATGCCGAACTTCCGCTGAGGCGCCGCATGCGACGCAACCGGCCCGAGGACCAGATGGACGTGCGAGGCCGCCGACCGCGTCGCCGGTCGGCCAAGGATCTCGCGTCGAACGCCGCCGTGGTGGTGGCGCGGCTGATCTGCATCGTGGCAGGGCTTGCCGCGTTCGGTGTGGGGTTGGTGGGCATGCTCGCCGGCACCGGTCTGGGCCCGTGGGGCACGAGCATCGGTGCGGTGCTGTTGCTCATCGGCCTGCCGTGGACCTGGATCAGTGCGGCCTCGGTGGCGGGTGCGGTCGCCGTGCTGCTGCTCATCGGCGCGGCGAGCTGACGCCGCTTCCTAGAACAGGGTGATCTGCTCGGGCCCGCCGATGGGCATCGGTTCGGGCAGCGGTGCGAGACCGTCGACCATGTCGCACATCGCGGCATGGAAACCGCGCGCCAGCACCGGGCTGCGCATGTTGTCGGGCGTGTGCACGAACAGCGTCGGGGTGCGGCCCTCGTCGAGCCATTCGGCGATGCGCACCCGCCAGCGGTCGAGGCCGCTGTCGGTGAGCTCGGGGTGGTCGCTGCCGATGAAGCGCACGATGGGCCGATCCGTGAGGGCGTCGTCGAGCAGCGGCACCCGTGGCTTCGTGCGCCACTCCTCGTGCCCGTCCTCGGTGATGGGTGTGCGATGGAACAGCGAGATCGTGTCGAGCACCACCCGTTCTGCGCCGTGCCGCAGCAGCACGCGGTCGAGCGCACGACGGCCGTCGCCACCGAAGAAGTCGGCGTGGCGCACCTCCACGCTCCAGCGCCAGACCTGGGGTGCCTTCGCCAGCACCTGGTCGAGGGCAGCGATGTCGCGCGGCCCGAACGACGGTGGCAGTTGCAGGGTGAGACCGCCCACGAGGTCGCCCAACGGTGCGAGCAGATCGACGAACGCGGCGAGCTCGGCGTCGACGTCGCGCAGACGCGCGTCGTGGGTGATGGTGCGCGGCACCTTGAACACGAACCGGAACGCGGGGTCGGCGAGCGACGCCCACTTGGCCACCGTGGCGGCGGGCGGCAGTGCGTAGAACGTGGTGTTGCCCTCCACCGCGTTGAGCATGCGGCTGTAGGGGAACAACTCCTGTCCCGACGGCGTGTCGGCAGGCAGGTGCACGCCCACCCATGCGCGCTGCGCCCACATCGGGCACCCCACGTGGAGGGCGGGCGTGGTCACGTCACTCGTAGCTGCGGAAGATGACCTCGGCGACGCAGCTGGGCTTGGCGGCGCCTTCGGTCTCGAAGGTGAGCTCGTACGTGCTCTGGATGCCACCGGCGATGTCGTCGACCGCGAGCAGCTTCACGCCGAGGCGCAGGTTCGCGCCCACCGGCACGGGCGACATGAACCGCACCTTGTTGCAGCCGTAGTTGACGCCCAACTTGAAGCCGGTGGAGATAACCACCTGGGGCAGCAGCACCGGGGCCAGCGACAGCGTGAGGTAGCCGTGGGCGATGGGGCCGCCGAACGGGCTCTCCTTCGTGGCGCGCTCGACGTCGATGTGGATCCACTGGTGATCGCCCGTCGCGTCGGCGAACTGGTTGACGCGTTCCTGGGAGATCTCCATCCACGGGGAGAAGCCGAGGTGCTCCCCGACGAGGGACTTCATTTCTGCGGTGCCGTTGATGATGCGGGGTGCCATGGCGCAAGCATGGCACCTCGGCATGCTCTACGGTGAAGCGGTGGGGATGACACCGGGGGAACGGCTCGTGAAGGCTGTGCTGTTGCCGCTGCGCCTCGCCAAGAACACCGCACGACTCGCGAGGAGCGCCCTCATGGCCGACTTCCTGACCGCCTACTCGATCACCCAGCCCGACAAGCCGGCGGTCATCGACGACCGGGCCGGCGGTACCGTGCGACAGCTCACCTATCGCGAGCTGAACGAACGGGCGAACCAGTTGGCCAACGTGCTGCTCGGCATGGGCGTGGTGCCCGGCGACAGCAAGGTGGTGTGGTGCGGCCAGAACTCCATCGGCCTCGTGGTGATGATCAACGCAGCCCGCAAGCTCGGGGTCACGGCCGTACCGCTGAACTATCGCCTCAGCGACGAAGAGGCCGCGTATGTCACCGACCACTCCGATGCCACCATCGTGTACGTCGATGCCGAGTTCGCACCGATGTTCACCCGCATCCGCAGCGAGTTGCCGAAGGTGGAGCACTACCTGGTGTTCGACGGCGACACGCCCGACGGCATGACGGCCATCGACCCGCTCATCGACGCGGCCACGAAGGGCGAGCCCGAGGTGCCCGAGGCCGTCGAGCCCGGCTCGACGATGATCTACACCAGTGGCACCACTGGCAAACCGAAGGGTGCGCTGCGGCGAGGCACCGGGAGCGCCGCGCAGTCGGCCGCACTGCTGGCCCACATCGGGTACACCCCCGACGACGTGTACATGCCCACCGGCCCGCTGTACCACTCGGGTCCAGGCGGGTTCATGGGCATCGCGCTGGTGCTCGGCCAGACGGTGGTGCTGCAACGCAAGTTCAACGCCGAGGACTGGCTGCGCCTGGTGCAGACCTATCGGGTCACGTCCACGTTCGCAGCACCCACACCCATTCGCATGGTGTGCAACCTGCCCGACGAGGTGAAGGCGAAGTACGACGTGTCGTCGATGCGGCGGATGATCGCCAACGCCGCGCCGTGGAGCTTCGCGCTGAAGCAGATGTACCTCGCGTACTTCCCGGCCGAGTCGCTGTTCGAGGTGTACGGCAGCACCGAACTCGGCGTGAACTGTGTGCTGCGCCCCGAGGATCAGTTGCGCAAACCGGGTTCCTGCGGCCTGCCGGCACCGATGGTCGAGATCAAGCTGTTCGACGACGAGGGCAACGAGGTCGTCGGTGTGGGCCCCGAGCACACGGGCGAACTGTTCGTGAAGAGCCCGAGTGTGTTCTCCGACTACTACAAGCAGCACGACAAGTTCCTGGCCGACAACAAGCACGGCTACCAGACCGTCGGCGACATCGCATACCGCGACGACGAGGGCTACATCTACATCTGCGACCGCAAGAAGGACATGATCATCAGCGGTGGCATGAACATCTATCCCGCCGAGATCGAAGCGGCGCTCGAGCACCATGCCGATGTGCTGGAGGTGGCCGTGTTCGGTGTGCCCAGCGAGGAGTGGGGCGAGACCGTGCACGCGGTGGTCGTGGTTCGTGAGGGTGGTTCCATGTCGGCCGACGACGTGGTCGCGTTCGCGAAGGAACACCTCGCGGGCTACAAGGTGCCGCGCAGCGTGTCGTTCGTGGACGAGCTGCCGAAGACCGGCAGCGGGAAGATCCTCAAGCGCGAGCTGCGCGCCCCGTTCTGGGCCGGTCGCAGCAGTCAGGTCTGACGGTCAGTACCCCAGGCGCTCGACCCGGTCGGGCTTGCGCTGCCAGTCCTTGTCGACCTTCACGAACAGCTCGAGGTACACGCCCTCGGGCAGCTGCGCACGGGCCAGGCGGCCGACCTCCTTGAGGATCGCGCCGCCTTTCCCGATGACCATGCCCTTCTGGCTGTCGCGCTCGACCAGGATCTCGACGCGGACGCGCGGCCATTCCCACTCGGTGACCCGGGTGGCGATGCTGTACGGCAGCTCGTCGCGGGTGACGGCGAGCAGCTGCTCGCGCACCAACTCGGCCACCCACAGCTCCTCGGGCTGATCGCTGACGGTCTCCTCGGGGAAGTACATCGGCCCCTCGGGCAGCATCGCCGACAGGTGCTCCACCAGCTCAGGAATGCCCTTGCCCGACTTCGCCGACACCGGGAAGTACTCGGCGGCACCCAGCGACGATGCCATGGTGAGCTGACGGACGACCTCGTCACCCTTCACCGCGTCGATCTTGTTGAGGATGAGGATGGCCTTCGACAGGTCGAGGTGGCTGGCCACCCATTGGTCGCCCTTGCCGAACGGCTTCGTGGCGTCGATGACCAGGCACACCACGTCGACGTCGTTGACGCTGTCGAGCGCCGTGGCGTTCACCCGTTCACCGAGCGCGGTGACCGGCTTGTGCAGGCCCGGTGTGTCGACGAACACCAACTGCGACTCGGGTGTGGTGCGCACGCCCATCACCCGGGTGCGGGTGGTCTGCGGCTTGTCGCTGACGATGCTGACCTTCTGGCCGCACATCGCGTTCACCAACGTGCTCTTGCCGACGTTGGGCCGGCCGACGAGTGTGATGAATCCGCTGCGCATGAGGCCATCCACGCTACCGGCGACCGCTACGGGGCGGTGGTGGTGCTGGCCGCGACGGTGGTGCTGCTCACCGTGGCGCCCTCGACGAGCGAGAGGAAGTCGTTGCGCGACAAGGGCTGGCCGGCCGGCGCGAGCGCGCCCGACGGGCGCGGCACCGCCACGTTGAACTGCACCTGCCCGATACCGCGGCTGTCGGTGAGGGTGAGCACGATCTGTGCGACGGCGAGGCGTTGGTCGGCCACGGGGATCGAGTCGAAGAACCCGTCGGGCAACTCCACCACGGCGACACCCGCGTTGTTGTCGGTGGCACGGATCTCGGGCTGATCGGGCACCGCACTCCGCAGCCCGGCACCGAGATCGCCGAGCGTGTCGGGACCGGCCTGTAGCGCGGCGGAGATCTGCGAGAGCGCAGCACCCGCCGGCAATGGCGTGGCCACGAACACGAGTTGGCCGCTGGCGATGTAGTACAGCCGCACCGGCTCGGTGGGCACCGCGGTGGTGCTGCTCTCGAACCCGGTCGTCGTGGTCTCGAGTTGCGTGGTGGTGGGCGGCAGTGTGGTGGTGGGCGGCAGGGTCTCGTCGAGCCCGAACTGCGGCTCCACCTTGTCGACCTTGCCGTTGCCCACCACGCTGCACGCGGTGGCGGCGAGCGTGGCCACCGCCATGCAGCCGGCAGCCAGTGCCAGGGTTCGGATGCGCATCACACGGCCTCCGGGAAGCTCACTCGGAATCGGGCACCGCCGCCGGGACGGTCTTCCACCCACGCCTCGCCGCCGTGGGCGTGTGCGTGTTCGGCCACGAGCGACAACCCCAACCCGGTGCCGACGCGATGGCGGGCGGCGCTGCCGCGGGCGAAGCGTTCGAAGATGCGTGAACGTTCACCGCGAGCCACGCCCGGCCCAGCGTCGTCGACCGTGAGCAGCAGGGCCGAGCGTCCCTGCCGGTCGAGGGACACGCGGATGGGGCCGCCACCGTGCTCGCGGGCGTTCTCGAGCAGGTTGGCGAGGATGCGCTCGAACCGCAGTTTGTCGACGCGCGCCAACGACGGCATCTTCTTGTCGATCTCCACCGGCACTTCGCCGAATCCGTACCGCTGGGCGATGCGCGGGATGAGCTCGCGCATGTCGACCTCCTCGCGATGCAGTTCGGTGGATCCCGCGTCGATGCGTGACAGCTCGAGGAGGTCCATCACCATGTGGTCGAAACGGCGCACCTGGCTCACCACCACGTCGAGCGCCTGCTGGGTGCGGTCGGGCAGGTCGCCACGGCGGCCATCGAGCACCTCCACTGCGGCCGTGAGTGCGGTGATGGGGGAGCGCAGCTCGTGGCTGACGTCGCTGGCGAAACGAGCCTCGCGTTCGATTCGGGTCTGCACGGCGTCGGCCATGTCGTTGAACGATCGGGCCAAGCGGTCGAGGTCGGGGTCGTTCTCGGGCGGCATGCGGGTGTCGAGGCCACCCGCAGCGATCTCGCCCGCGGCGGTGGACACGCGGGAGAGCGGTCGCAGCAGGCGGCGGCTCGCCCACCAGCCGAGCACGCCGGCGAGCAGCATCGTGACGAACGAGCCCACCAACAGCGCGGTGGAGATGGCGCGCAGGGCGCGCTCGGTGCTCTCCATGGGGAACGCCTCGAGGTACTGCGAGTTCACCGACGGCATGTGCAACCCGACCGCCACGTACGGGTCGCCGAGGTACTCGAACCGCTGCTGTGCAGTGCCGCCCTGGCTGACCGCGGTACGTAGTTCGAGCGGGAACGCCTCCAACGAGTAGCTCGCGTCGGCGGTGAACTGCACACCGTCCTGCACCAGCACCGGGAAGCCGCCGCTCTCGGTGCGCAGATCGCGCAGGTCGTACTGGCCCTCCACCAGCAACTGGTCGCGCACGGTCTTGGCGTTCGCGAACGCCTGGGTCTGTGCCGTCTGCTGACGTTGGTCGATGAGGTACGACCGCGCTACGGCGTACGTGGTGACCGCCAGACCGAGGCTGGCCACCAGCGCGGTGAGCGAGAAGAACAGGGTGACGCGCGTGCGCAGGCGCAGCGTGCGGCGGCGGCGCGTCGAGTTCATGGGCCACAGTGTGGCCGATGGACGGGGTGGGCTGCGATCAGGCCGCGTACCCGACGATGGGGAAGGCCTGCTCGTCGGCTTGCAGCACGGGTGCGATGGTGTCGAGGTCGGCCAGCACGAGGTCGGCGCGCAGCAGCAGCTCGCTGCACACGAAGGCGATGCGATGGCCGGCCGCGTGCACGGCCTGGGCCAGGGTGCGCAACCCCTTCAGCCCGGCCTCGGTGATGACGGTGACCCCGCTGAGGTTGACGATCAACCCGTACGTCCGGGGCAGCGGCATGCAGGCCGCCTGCAGTGCTGCGGCGTGGTCGTCGGTGGTGAGTGGCCCGGCCACCGAGACGGCCACGTGATGGCGGTGCAGATCGGTGTGAGCGGTGAGGGCTGGTGCCAGCATTTCTCGCAACCTCCGTGGTGTGGTGGGTTGTGGCGTTCGACGCCGGGATGCTGCCCGCAGGTTCCGCTGCCGGTGGGGCACCAGGGGGAGGAAGGTACCCCACCAGAGCAGCGTGAACAGGTGTCATCATGATCGGGCTCTGTGACGGAACGAGGCCCGCTGTGTGCGATTTCTGTAACAGAAACGACGTGTCTGCCAGAGTGGTGGCGTGAACTCCCTGCTCTTCATCGAGGACGACGACGCCATCCGACTCGCCCTGTCCTTGGCGCTGGAGGACGAGGGGTACGAGGTGCGCCAGGCACCCGACGGTCGCACCGGCCTGGCCCTGTTCCAGGAACGTGAGCCCGATCTGGTGCTGCTCGACCTGCGCCTGCCCGACCTGTCGGGGTTCGACGTGTGCCGCCAGCTGCGTGCCGGCAGCATCGTGCCGATCATCATCGTCACCGCCCAGACCGACACCTACGACCTGGTGGCCGGCCTCGAGGCGGGGGCCGACGACTACGTCACCAAGCCGGTGGTGCCCAAGGAACTCGCGGCGCGCATCCGGGCCGCGCTGCGTCGCGTGCACCTGCATCACGAGGCGTCGGCCGCGTCGCCGTCGGCCACCCGGTTCGGCGACATCGAGCTGCGCCGCGAGCAGGGCATCGTGCTGAAGGGCGGCGTGGAGCTGAACCTCACCAAGACCGAGTACCGCCTGCTCTGTGAGTTCGCCGATCACCCGAACGCGGTGTTGTCGCGCGACCAACTGCTGGAACGGGTGTGGGGCTACGAGTACCTGGGCGACTCGCGTCTGGTCGACGCCCATGTACGCCGGCTGCGGGTGAAGGTGGAGGACCAGCCCGACGACCCGAAACTCATCGTCACCGCCCGCGGCATCGGCTACCGGCTGCTCACCTGAGCCCGGTCAGCGCCAGACGCGGCTGAGGAGGTACTCGCCGAGGCCCTTCGCCTGAGCGTCGAAGGCGGTGCTGCTGGCCACGCCCTCGCCCAGCAGGCCGACGATCACGAAGTTCAGCGCGTGGATGTTGGGCAGCTCGGTGCGGCGCACCTCCAGCGCCGCCGCCTCGGGCAGCAAGGTCTGCACGCGTTCGGCGGTGAGGTGGGCGTGCAGCCAGGCGTAACCGGCGTCGTCGCGTGCCCAGATGCCCACGTTGGCGTTGCCGCCCTTGTCGCCCGAACGGGCCGCGAAGTGCGCGCCGAGCGGCTCGCCCACGACGGGCCCGCGGGGCGCCACCGAGGGCACCTCGGCCTGCCGAAGTCGCGCGGATTCCACCGTTTCGCGCGGTGGTCGCGCGACCTCGATGCGCGTGCCGTCCCACAGCACGACGCGCTCGTCGACCTCGTCGGCATCGACCAGTGCCGGCCAGTAGACGCCGTACGACTGCGCCTCGCCGGGTGCGCCCGTCGCGAAGAAGCCGGGGTAGTTGGCGAGGGCCAGTTCGATGCAGGCCGAGCTGAAGTTGCGGCCCACCAGCCGTTCGTCGCGGCTCTTCACGGTGACGTGCAGCCGGCCCGACGACTCCTCCTGGGTGCGGGCGTCGCTGGGCGCCGGCACGAACCGCACGTCGACCTCGTCGAAGCGCTCCTTGCCGCCCAACCGGGCGAACAGCGCGGCCTCCACCCAGGCGGCCTTCTCGGCCTGGTGCAACCCGGTGAGCACGAACGACATGCGGTTGCGGTGGCCGCCCTCGAGGTTCAGGCACACCTTGGTGGTGGTCGGCGCGGGCGACCCCTGCACGCCGCTGATGCGCACATGATCGGGGCCGGCCTGCGTGAGCTGGATGGAACCGAAGTGGGTGATCACGTCGGGGTTGGCGTACGCCTCGCCGCCGATCTCGTACAGCAGTTGCGCGGTCACCGTGCCCACGTTCACCACGCCGCCCGTGCCCTCGTGTTTGGTGATGGTGGACGATCCGTCGGCCTCCACCACCGCCAACGGGAACCCGAGCGGCTTCGTGGGGTCGGGGATCTCGTGGAACCAGGTGTAGTTGCCGCCGGTGGCCTGCGTGCCGCACTCGATGACGTGCCCCGCCACCACCGCGCCGGCCAGCCGGTCCCAGTCGTCGAGGGCCCACCCGTGCCACCACGCCGCCGGACCCACCACCAGCGCGGCATCGGTGACACGAGGGCACACCACCACGTCGGCACCGGCCTCCAACGCGGCGGCGATGCCCCAACCGCCCAGGTAGGCGTTCGCGGTGAGGGGTTCGCCCGTGAGGGGTGCGCCCGTGTCGAGGTGTGCCAGTTGCGGCCGGAGGCCGTCGACACGTGGCAGCAGGTCGTCGCCCTCCACGTGGGCCACCTTCACGTCGACCCCCAGCTTCGCCGCGATGTCGCGCACCTTCTCGGCGCATCCGGCGGGGTTCAGGCCGCCGGCGTTGGTGACCACCTTGACGCCGCGCTCCTTGCACGCGGCGAGCACCTGCTCCATCTGCAGCAGGAACGTGGAGGCATAACCGAGCTCGGCGTTGCGCGCCCGCTGCTTGTGCAGGATGAGCATCGTCAGCTCCGCCAGCCAGTCGCCGGTGAGCACGTCGATCTCGCCGCCCTCCACCATCTCCCGCGCGGCCGAGAGGCGGTCGCCGAAGAAGCCACTGCAGTTCGCGATGCGCACGCCGCGGCGGGTCATGCCGGGTCGACCTTCACGAGCGGCTGTCCGTGGTCGAGCTGCTGCCCGGCGGCGACGAACACCTCGCTCACCGTGCCGGTCGTGGGCGACACCACTTGGTGCTCCATCTTCATCGCCTCGATGGTGAGCAGTGGCTGACCGGCAGCCACCTCGTCGCCCACGGCCACGAGCACGCGGATCACCTTGCCGGGCATCGGCGCCACGGTGGAGCCGGCACGGCCCGCATCGTCGGGGTCGACGAACCGAGGCGGCACCGGCAGCACGAACGAGCCGCCCGCCACGTACACCACGTCGCCGATGCGGCAGGCGTCGATGCGGGCGAGCCCATCGAGCACGTGGGCATCGAGATCGATCGCCTCGCCGTCGACGGCCAGGTGCACCAGGCGGGACGACCGGTCGTGGCGGTACGCGACCGTGTGGTCGCCGATGGCCTGGGTGTGCTGCTGCGACGGGTTGTTGCGCCACCCGACGGGGAAGCGGCTGCCCGCCGTGGCGTCGGACACCACGGCCAGCGCCGCGGCAGCGATCTGCAACGCAGTCGGCTGCGGGCCGTCGCCCAAGGACTGGCGGTCCAGCCACCCGGTGTCGATCTCGTCGTCGAGGTCGACCAGTCGGCCGAGCAGGTCGACGAGCAAGGCGCGGTTCGTGGTGGGGCCGCACAGCGTGGCCCGCTCGAGCGCCACCTTCAGCTTCCGGGCGGCCTCGGTGCGGGTGTCGGCGTGGGCGATGACCTTCGCGACCATCGAGTCGTAGTGGGGCGACACGGTGCTGCCCGACTCCACGCCGGTGTCGATGCGCAGCCCGGGCATGGTGGGGAACTCGAATGCGTGGAACGTGCCCGACGTGGGCAGGTGGCCGCGGTAGGGGTCCTCGGTGCACAGGCGCACCTCGATGGCATGGCCGCACGAGGGGGCGCCGGCGAGCAGCGCATCGGGGAGTGGGTGCCCCTCGGCGACGCGCAGTTGCAGCGCGACGAGGTCGAGGCCGGTGACCAGCTCGGTGACGGGGT
>SXGT01548697.1_pt1 | contig 13524 bp, 17 predicted proteins | sample 3176221 | NCBI WGS metagenome assembly SXGT01 (sample SAMN11356862, study PRJNA531348) | freshwater metagenome | isolation source: freshwater sample F1-120 | place: China: Fuxian Lake, Yuxi | collected 2017-12-25 | reverse complement strand
TCAGTGCTTCTCGGCTATTCCTTGCCGGCTCGCTTGTAAGCCGGTTCGCCGTACGAGGCGGTCACGAGAATCGGAATGTGGTCGGACGTCCCGCGGGCGAGGGTCTCGACGCCCTCCACGGTGAAGCCCTGCGAGGTCACGAAATCGAAGTGCCCGCGGAAGAACTTGTACGCCGTGTACGTTCTCCGGTCGCTCAGCGACAGGTCATAGCCAGTGCGAGCGACGCGCTGTCCGAGGCCGTCCTTGAAGAGCGGGTAGTTGTAGTCCCCCACCATCAGGATCGGGGCTCCCGAGCCCAGCTCCTGCAGCAGTTCGTGGGCCGCCTTGATCTGTTCGCGGCGCAGCGAGTTGAGGGCCGTGAGGGGGGCGGCGTGGAACGACGCGAGCACGAGCTCGTGATTGTGCTCCCGGTCGATCAGGCGCGACCCGACGAGGCGCTCCGGGGTGGGAGAGAAGATCAGGTCGTGGAGCGACTTCTTCAGCTCGAAGGACCGCGACTCGATGTGCTCGTACCGGTCCTTCCGGTAGTAGACGGCGAGCCCGAGACGATTGTTCTGAGTGGCCCCCGCGAGATGGAGCCCGCCGATCTCCGTGGGCAGCTCGGCCGAGAAGGCCTCTTGCAGGCACAGCGCATCGAGGTCCGGAGTCTCCGCGAGTGCGGCGAGCTCACCGATCGCGCGATGCTTGCGCAGGTTGTAACTGATGACTCGGATCACTGAACCGATTCCTCTTTCTCCGAACGAAGACTCCAGCCTAAGACCGTCACGGGGTGTTCGGCGCCGAGCGCGGTCGGGATAGGGCGCGATAGGCCAGTCCGACGGCGATCATCGCGACTCCCCCGACGACGGACTGCCAGGGAAGCGTCGCGACGAGGGCGACGCAGCCGATCACGCCGATGACTGCCAGGATGCGCGGGAACCGGCGGTGCTCGGGCGGTTGGGTGAGCGCGGCCGCATTGGCGATCGAGTAGTAGACGAGCACTCCGAACGACGAGAACCCGATAGCGCCTCGCACGTCGGCCACCGCGACGATCAGGATCGCGGCGAGGGCGACGGCGATCTCCGCCCGGTGCGGCACCAGCGTCCGCGGATGCACGGCGCTGAGCCACCGCGGAACGTCGGACTCCCTCGCCATCGCGAGGGTCGTGCGGCCGACTCCGGCGATGAGCGCCAGGAGGGCGCCGAGGGATGCCGCGGCCGCCCCGACGCGGACGACGGGCTCGGCCCAGCTCCAGCCCGCCACCGCCACGACGTCGCCGAGCGGAGCCGCACTGGCGGCGACACCGGCCGGGCCGAGCATCCCCAGCAGGGTCACCGCCACGGTGCCGTAGACCACCACGGTCACTCCGAGCGCGATCAGGATCGCTCGAGGAATCGTGCGCTCGGGGTCGATCACCTCCTCCCCGAGTGTGGCGATTCGCGCGTAGCCCGCGAACGCGAAGAACAGCAGCCCTGCCGACTGGAGGATCCCGTACACGCCGCCCGACACGAGGTCGAACGGTGCTGACAGGGCCGGCAGTCCGCTGACCGCACCCGCCGCGACGACGACCGCGAGCGAGAGGAGGACGAGGGTCACGATCACTCGGGTGAGGAGGGCGGTTCGAGTGATTCCGAGGAGATTCGCGCCAGCCAGGGCCACGATCGCGAGAATCGCCACGGGGCGCTCCCACCCGGCAGGAGCGGCGTAGGCGGCGAACGTCATGGCCATGGCCGCACAGCTCGCCGTCTTGCCGACGATGAAGCCCCAGCCCGCGATGAAGCCCCACCACTGCCCCAGCCGCTCGCGGCCGTAGACGTACGCCCCGCCCGACACGGGGTAGACCGCGGCGAGCTGCGCAGAGGAGGTCGCGTTCCCGAGCGCGACGATCGCGGCGACCGCGAGACCCACGAGCAGACCGCTGCCCGCGGCCTGGGCTGCCGGGGTGAAGGCGGCGAAGACGCCGGCGCCGAGCATGGAGCCGAGCCCGATCACCGTCGCGTCGCCGAGGCCGAGCCGACGGGCCGGTCGCGGGTCGACTGTCACCTTGGCACCCTAGCGGCGGATTGCTCGATCCGGGTGGTCCGCGAGAGAACCCCGGGTGAACTCCGGAGGGGCAGGACTGGGAGTCGACCCCCGAATGGGGGTACCGTAGTCGGACACAGAACGAGGAGGCAGCATGAGCGATCTCACATCGGTCACCCGAGAGGACTCCGTCCCCGACGAGTCCCGCCGCCCCAAGCACCGTCGCGACGACGTCCCGGTCGACGGAGTCGACGAACTCGACCTCTCCGACTTCGGCGAGAATCCGGACACCGAGGTCGCCGGCTAGCGCCCCGCGCGCGGCCTAGACGAACAGGATGCTCGCGGCCAGCCGCGTCCGGACGTCGAAGAGCTCGTTGCCCCCGATGGGGCGGGCGCCCGGCATCCCGTTCCTGAGCAGTCCGCCGAGCACCGATCGGCGGACGACCACCGCCGTGGCCCCCCGAATCGCGCCGACGGCGATCCACGGCTCGTCGAGCGCCTCATCCGGCACCACCACGACGAGCCCGCTGAACTTCACCTTCGCCTGGCGTGCGAGCGCCTTGGCCCGAGCAGCGAGCTCGTGGAACGGTCGCTCGCCGGCGACCGCCTCCCCGATCAACTCTCCCCGGCGCACCCGCACGGGACCGCCGAAGTCCTCGGAGAGAATGCCCCACAGGCCGGTCGGCCCGAGGACGACATGGTCGAGCTTGTCCTCGGGATGCCCCGTGGAGACGTCGTGCCAGATCGTGAACCCGATGCCGAGTTCTCCGACGATCCGGGCGGTCGCCTCCTCGGCGAGGGCATCCGCGAGGGTCCGCCGAATCTCCCGGGGGGCGCTGCGAACGAGCGCCGGATCGTAGGGGTCCTCGACCGAGGCGCCTCGACCGACCCACTCCCGCAACTGCTCGAGATAGCGCTCTCGTCGCCACCCGCCGGGGTGCCCGTGGGACCGAGCGCGGGGCCGGGTGTCCTGTCGCGGACCCGCCGACTGGGCCGCAAAGGTCGGGTGCGGGGCGCCCGCCGATCGACCGGCGTCGTACGCCGCTCGGTCGGCGGGCGACCCGACCCGCTCCCAGGCGAGCTGGACTGCGGCGAATCGAGCGGGGTCTCCCCCGGTGTCCGGGTGGGTCTCCCGGAGCGCGCGGCGGAATGCGCGCTTGAGCTCCTCCTGCGAGACGGATGCCGCGACCCCGAGCACCTCGTAGGGACTCGAGTCAAGCGGGCTCTCGGGCATCGGCTCAGGATATCCAATCCATGCTGAGCGATTCTCCAGCCGCGGCCCGTAGATTGGTGATGTGACCACAATCAAGGACATTCCGCTGACGACCATCGATGGGCAACCGACGACCCTGGAGGAGTTCGAAGGCAAAGTCCTCCTCGTCGTGAACGTCGCGTCGCGATGCGGACTGTCGCCGCAGTACGAGCAGCTCGAAGCGCTCCAGAAGCAGTACGGCCCGCGCGGCTTCACCGTTCTCGGGTTCCCGAGCAACCAGTTCCTCCAGGAGCTGAGTTCCGAGGACGCCATCAAGGAGTACTGCTCCACGACGTGGGGCGTGACCTTCCCGATGTTCGAGAAGGTGCGGCTGAACGGCAAGAACGCGCACCCGCTCTACCAGGAGCTGACCAAGACGCCGGATCCCGACGGCAAGGCGGGCAAGGTGAAGTGGAATTTCGAGAAGTTCGTGATCACCCCGGCCGGTGACGTGCACCGATTCCGCCCGAACGTCGTCCCCACGGACCCCGCGATCGTGTCGGTCATCGAGGAGAACCTCCCGTGACGACGGAGTTCGCCCACGAGCCCGACGCGCAGCGCTACACGATGCTGATCGACGGCCAGATCGCCGCCGTCGCCGACTACCGGGTCAATGGAAACTCGATCTCCTTCCACCACACGTTCACGCAGCCGAGCCTGCGCGGTCGCGGGCTGGCGGCGCAGGTCGTCGAATTCGCGATAAACGACGTGGAGAAGTCCTCAGGGCGCCGCGTGGTCCCGATGTGCTGGTACGTCGCGGACTGGTTCGACAAGCACCCCGAGCGAGCCGGGCTCCTCACGCGCTGATGCGACTACTGCTCATCAGGCACGGGCAGACGCCCAGCAACGTCGCCGGCCTGCTCGACACGGCGGCCCCGGGGCCGGGATTGACCGAGCTGGGTCATCGGCAGGCCGCCGAGATCCCGGATGCGCTGCGGCACGAGCCCATCGACGACGTCTGGGTCAGCGCTCTCCAGCGCACCCACCTCACGGCCGCCCCTCTCGCTCGTGCCCGCGGTCTCGACGCGGTCGAGCTCGACGGGGTTCACGAGATCGCGGCGGGCGAGCTCGAGATGAGGCGCGACCACGAGGCCGTGCGGATCTACCTCGAGACCGTCTTCTCCTGGGGCGTCGGGGATCTCGACCCCCGGATGCCCGGCGGCGAGAACGGGCACGAGTTCTTCGACCGGTTCGACCGCTCGATCGCCAGTGTCGAGGCATCCGGCGCTCGCACGGCCGTCGTCGTCAGCCACGGGGCGGCCATCCGCGTGTGGGTCGCGGGGCGAGCGGTCAACGTGCCGCCGTCCTTCGCGGGCGAGCACGACATCCAGAACACCGGGATCATCGAGCTCGACGGCACCGCGAAGGGCGGATGGAACCTCCTCGCGTGGCAGGGCACCCCGATCGGAGGATCGGACCTCATCGACGACGAGGCCCACGACCCGACCGGGGAGACCCTCGACGAGGCTCTCGACGAGGACTAGCCGGGAGAACGCCTAGCGCTTGCGCTCGGTGGCTCGGAAGAGGAAGCCCGTCACGGCGAACGCGACGCCGAAGGCGATCGTCACGATGGTGCCGAAGGCGCCGAGCGAGAAGACGCCGAGGTAGCCGAGGAGGAACAGCGCCGCCAGGAGCGCCGCGATGACGAAGGCGATGGCGGACCGGTTGACGATCTCGCGCCCCGCGTAGAGCACGATGGCGCCGATCAGGGTGCCGAGCGCTGCAAGAACCGCCCCGGTAGTCGTCACGACCGCCGGAAGCACGATTCCCACGCCGCTCAGCACCAGGATCACCCAGCCGACCGCTCCCGCGAAGAGGGCGATCTTGGCGATCGTGGCGTTGACCGCCCCGATCGCGAGGACCACGAGGCCCACGGCGAGAGCCGCGTAGCCGATGAGGAAAAGCCACGGCACGGAGACGCCGAGCAGGGGAAGGATCGCCGCAACGGCGATCACGACTCCGGCGACGAGGAAGGCGATGCCGGCAGTGGCGCGGCGGGAACGGGAGATAGCAGCCATGGCCTCAACCTACTCGGTCGCGAACCACGGTGGATAGACCGCGACCTTGGGCGCGAAGCCCGTGCTGGTCAGCATGGCGCGAACGTCGTCCCTCGCCGGGTCGTGCGCGACACCGATGAGCTGCACCGAGGAGAAGTCCACGGCGAGCGGAGCGAGTGCCTCAGCGGCGCTCCTGGCGTCAGCGTCGCCGTGCAGTCGGGCGAGCATCCGGTCGGCGTCCTCGGCGGTCACCGCGAAGCGCGTGTAGGTGCCTGCGGCGTCGCCGTCCGCGATCACCGCCTCGGGGCCGAGCGCCTTCACCGTGGTGACCAGGACGACGAAGTCGGCCGGGACGGATGCCCGCGCCGCCGGCGACCAGCGCGGCTCCGCGGCCCCGCGGCGCAACTCGTCCCACGTGACGGAGTCGGGGGCGAGGGAGAACGCGATGAAGTCGCTCACGGGGCGGCCCGGGGCGACCTCCGCCGTCCCCCGCAGTTCTCGAGCAAGCTCGGAACTCAGGTCGACGACCGGGGTGGCGTTCGCTCGAAGCTCCCCGTCGGAGATGATCGCGGGCAGGTTGCGAACATGCGTGAAGTGGTACACCCGGAGATCTGCGGTGCGAAGCTGGGTCGGCTGGGAGCCTCCCCGCGCCGAGGTGGGAGCCGAGGGACGGGACCTGGACGTCGCCGGCCGCCGCACGGGCTCGGGAGCCTTCTTGGGGAAGCAGACGTCGCAGAGCGTGCCCTCGAAGCCATGAATGCACTCGGTCATTGGGGCACCACGTTCTGATTGAGTCGGAAGATGTTTCGCGGATCCCACTGTCGCTTCACCGATCGAAGCCGATCGAGAGTCGCCCGCGGGTAGAAGTCGTCGACGGCCGAGTTGTCGGTCATCGAGGTGAAGTTGCCGTACTTGCCGCTGACCGTTCCGGGCAGGGAGGCCCAGACCCGGCGGATGCGCTCCGCTTCCGCCGTGGGGGCGTCCGCGGGGAGGAACGCGGCGGAGATGAGCAGGACTTCGCTGTCGCGGAAGGCGAAGGCCGTGGCATCCTGCGCGACCCGGCCGAACGCGCCCCCGAGACTCCGGAGCATGAGCACGGCGGCCCCGAATCCCGCATGCGCCTCGACGAGCGCCGCCACCTGCTCGTCGTCGAACCGGGGGCTGAAAGAGTTGTTGTCGACGATCGTGATCGGGCCCTCCGGCGGGTGGGCCTCGTCGAGCATCGCGACGTACGGCTTCTGCTCGATCGTGTGGCCCTGAGCGCCCGGCAGGGCCAGGAGGGGTGCGATCGCCGCCTCGGCCTCCGCGGAGTCCGTGCCGGCCCAGCACACCAGGACCTGGACGCTCGCGGGCATCTCCGGCCCGAAGTCGGGCATCGCCAGCAGCGTCGTCGAGAGCCGGTCGTCGGCGGACCGCATGGCGTCCCGCCACCCGCGGATGGTGCTCTCCAGGCTCGACAGATCGAACTGGATCGACCCCCCGATGACCCCGTCGAGCGCGTGCGCCTGGAAGGTGAAGGCCGTCACGACCCCGAAATTGCCGCCTCCGCCGCGAAGAGCCCAGAAGAGATCGGGATGCACGAGCTCGCTCGCCGTCACGGTCTCGCCGTCCGCCGTGACGACCTCGGCCTCGACGAGCGAGTCCAGCGCGAGCCCGTGGAGCCGCACGAGCCAGCCGACCCCTCCGCCCAGGGTCAGGCCGCCGACTCCGACCGACAGGGTGTCCCCCGAGGTCAGGGCCAGGCCATGCGGCTGGAGGGCGGTCGCGATATCGCCCCAGAGCGCGCCGCCCTGGATGCGGACGCGCCCGCCGTCGAGGATCTCGATTCCGTGCATCCCGCTCAGGTCGATGACGAGTCCGCCGGAGTTGGTGCCGTAGCCGCTGCTGCTGTGTCCGCCGCTGCGCACCGACAGCACGAGATCGTTCTCGACGGCGTAGCGCACGGCCAGGGCGACATCGCCCGCCGAGAGCGGGCGGACGACCAGCAGCGGCTCGCCGCGCCCGTAGACGGTGTTTCGGGCGACCTCGTACTCAGGAGAGCCCGGTGCGATGATCTCGCCCCCGAACTGGGTGGGAAACGCTGGGAGGGTCACCCTCCCATCCTTGCACTGCGCTCCGATACGGTAATGCCATGACCGATTCCAACTCGTCTTCAGCGCCCCTCACCGATCCGGTCGAAGACCCGATCGAGGAGATCACCGAACCCCTCTCCGAGCTCAGCATCGGGCCGTGGTGGTGGGTTCTCATCCGCGGTATCCTCGCGATCGCCTTCGGAGTCATCGCCCTCCTCTCGCCGGGATCGGCGCTGTTCGCGATCGCGATCGTCTTCGGCGTCTACGCGATCATCGACGGAGTCACGGAGATCGCGCACGCCATCCAGGTCCGCAAGACTCTCAAGAGGTGGGGCTGGCTCCTGTTCGCGGGAATCGTGTCGGTCCTCGCCGGAATCGCCGCCCTCGTCCTGCCCGGGCTCGCGGGCCTGCTCGGCGGACTGTTCCTCATCTGGACGATCGTGTTCTACAACGTCATGCACGGCGCGATGCTCATCGGTTCGGCGTCCGGCGCCGAGTCGAAGGGCAAGGGCTGGGGCATCTTCGCCGGAGTCGCGAGCATCGTCTTCGGCATCGTGCTGGCGATCCTCACGTTCGTCACCCCGGGCGCCGCGATTCTCGGCCTGATCTTCGCGGTCGGAATCTACGCGATCGTCTTCGGCATCATGCTGGCGGTCGCCGCGATCCAGGCCCGCGTGAGCGGCAAGAAGACCCTCACGGTCGAATCGGTCTAGATCCCGCCTCCGCCGCCCCCGCCGCCGCGCTGCTCGCGCTTGGCAGCGCGCTCGGACTTGATCCGGGCGTTCTCCTCCTGCACGGCGGCGTGGGTGGCGCGCTCGGCGAGGAGCCACTCCGGCTTGTGCTCGAGGAGAGCCTTGATCTCGGCCGTCGTCATGACATCCGGAGCTCCCGCTCGAGCCAGTCCCGAAGTCGAGATGCCGAGCTTCTGGGCGACGACCTGCCGCGGGTGCGGCCCGGAGCGCTTGAGCTCCTCGAGCCACTCGGGCGGGGACTCGAGCAGTTCGGCGAGCTGCGCACGGGTGACGGTGCCCTCCCGGAAGCTCTCGGGAGTGGCGGGAAGATAGATTCCCAGTTTCTTCGCCGCGGTCGCGGGCTTCATCGTCTGGTCTGGCACGGCTCAAGGGTAGCCTGAACGCGTGCCAGAGCCCTTCGTCGTCGCGTTCGTGCTCGGTGTCACGCCCGGCAAGTGGGCGCGGGTGTGGGGTGAGCGGATGCCCGGGCATCCGCTCGAGCTGCGCCCGGTCTCCCCCGCCGACGGGCTCTCGGCGCTCGCCGCGGGCGACGTCGACGCGGCGTTCCTGCGGCTGCCGGTCGATGATGAGTCGCTCAGCTCGATCCCGCTGTACGAGGAGCAGCCGGTGGTCGTCGTACCGAAGGAGCACGAGCTCTCCCTGCTCGAGGAGGTCTCGCCCTCCGACCTGGAGTCGGTCACGGTTCTCGACGGGGACTGGGCCTCCGATGTCGAACTCGTCGCCGCGAACGTGGGTGTCAGAGTGCTCCCCCAGTCCGTCGCTCGCGCCCTCAGCCGCAAGGACGTGGTCGCTCGCGCGGCGAGCGGGGCGCCCACCACCCGGGTCGCGCTCGTGTGGAGGACGGATGCGACGAACCCGCTGATCGAGGAGTTCATCGGGATCGTGCGGGGACGAACCGCGAACAGCTCCCGAGGATCCGCTGCGGTCGCGCCCGAGCCCCGGGCCGCGTCGAAGCGGACCGCGAAACCCGACCCCAAGCGCTCGGGGTCCGGCCGATCGCCCCGCCCCGGGCGCCCGTCGAAGCCGAGGAAGCCTAAGCGGCGCTGATTCCGAACAGCCCGATGATGAGCGCCATCACGAGGATCGTCACGAGCTCATGGGCGAGGGTCAACGTCGTCAGCGCGGCCGGGCGTCGTTCGAACGCGTCGTGCGTGATGAACCGCGCCGCGGTGAATCCCGCCCACAGGATCGCGGCGGTCACGAGGCAGTTGATGAGGAAGTTGCCGCCGTAGAAGTTCTGGGCGATTGCTGCGGCGCCGGCGAGGACGGTCGCGGTGATGAAGCTCACGATGATCGTCACGATGATCGCGCCGACTCCGTTGCCCATCGTGGATTCGTCGATCTTCGCCAGGGCCATCCAGCGCTTGCCGAACACTGCCCGGGCGTACCAGATCGAGCCCACGATCATGCTCGAGATCGTGGCGAGTGCGACCGCCAGCCAGTTGATTTCGGGAATCATGGGCACCTCCTTGTGCAATGGTTCACTGTGCGATGGGTCACTGTACCGCGCTTGCGTGCCGTTCCGTGAGTGCTCGCTCCCGATTGGCGAGGAACAGCGGGAAGGTGAACGCGAATGCGGTGAGGAGCGAGCCCGCGACGTAGAGCCACGAGTGGCGCATCCCGAGTCGGCGCGCCTCGATGACGATGAGGATGCTGCCGGCGACCGCGACGACGAGCAGGTCGATGGTGAGCGACGAGACGGCGGGCCCGCTGCCCACCCAGTCCCCGATGAAGTCGTTGCCGCCGAGGATGGCCAGAACGTTGAAGGTCCAGGTGCCGATGAGGCCCGCGATCGCGAGAGCGAGCCAGGTAAGCGCCAGCGGTGTCCAGTGTCGTGTCATGGGCCTATTCTCGTCCGAGGACGACACGCCGGCGAGTGTCACTGGCAATTGACACCATAGAACATATGTTCGACCATGGAAGGGTGTCCACCGCCCGCGCTGAGCAGATCCCACCCGACAGGGTGCAGGAGTTGCGGGCGCGCATCCACCAGATGCAGTCGACCCGGCTGGAGAGCCCGGGCATCCCCACCCATCCCGTGATCGCCGGGCTGCTGCCGGGCGGAGGACTCAAACAAGGCGCGTCCTACTCGGTCGATCGTTCGGCGATGCTGCTCATGACCCTCCTGGCGGCGCCGTCGGCGTCCGGCCTGTGGTGCGCTGTCGTGGGGGTTCCGGAGTTCGGGGTGGAAGCGGCCGCCCAGTTCGGTATCGACCTCGAACGGCTCGTCCTGATCCCCCACCCCGGGGACCAGTGGCTCGCGGTGACGGCCGCCGTGGCCGATGTCATGGGCGTCGTCGTTGCGCGACCTCCTGCTCGAACGGGTGACGCCGCCGTATCCCGCCTCGCGGCTCGCCTTCGCCAGCACGGGACGACTCTCCTCGTACTCGGTCCCTGGCCGCAGAGCGAGGCGATGCTCTCGATCAGCGAGACGCGCTGGCACGGCATCGGTCACGGCCACGGCCACCTGGCTGCCCGTGAGGCGACGGTGACGGTCACGAGTCGGGCGGCGGCACGGCCCCGGAGCGCCCGCTTGTGGCTTCCCGCTGCCGACACGACCGTGGCTCGGGTGTCTCCGGGCGCTTCGGGCGCTTCGCTCGAGCCCGTCCACAGGGCGGCAGGCTGATGCAGCCCCCCATCGAACCGCCCCGCGTCATCGTCCTCTGGTGCCCCGACTGGCCCGTCACCGCCGCTCGCGCGGCGGCCGGGATAGCCCACGACGCCCCGGTTGCTCTCATCGCGAAGGGCCGGGTTCTCGCGTCGTCGCCGGCCGCTCGCGCCGAATCGGTGCGTCGCGGCATCCGCGTGAGAGAGGCACAGGCCCACTGCCCCGGTCTCGTGACCCTCGACTACGATTCCGCGCTGGATGCCCGCGCCTTCGAACCCCTCGTCGCCGCTGTCGAGGAGCTCACGCCGGGAGTGCAGGTTCTTCGCCCCGGGATGTGCGTCGTGCGAGTGCGGGGCGCGGCCCGGTACTACGGGAGCGAGCGAGCCGCGGCACTCGCCCTCGTCGGGCGACTCGACGAACTCGGGGCGGGCGGCGCCCGCGCGGGAATCGCCGACGGGATCTTCACCGCCGAGCAGGCAGCCCGCCGCTCCCCGGATCGCGTCGCGGTCGTGCCCGCGGGTGGGGCTCGCGACTATCTCTCCCCGCTCGATGTGGGGCTCCTCGAGGAGGCGGGGCCGGAACCCGCGACGAGCATCGTCACGCTATTGCGGCGGCTGGGCATCCGCACCCTCGGGCAGTTCGCGGCCCTCGGCCACGATGATGTCCGCACTCGATTCGGCGCCCAGGGAGCGCGCCTCCGTGCCCTCGCGGCAGGCAGCGACAGCTGGCCGATCGTTCCTCGCACTCCCCCGGACGACCTCGAGACGATCGTCGATTTCGAGCCGGCCCTCGAGCTCGTCGATCAGGTGGCGTTCGGCGTCCGAACGTCGGCGGAGAGCTTCGTCGACGAGCTCGTCGCCCGATTGCTCGTGTGCACCGCCATCCGGGTGGTCCTGCACTCCGATTCGGCGGAGTCGAGCGAACGGACCTGGCAGCACCCCCGCTCCTTCAGCCCCGGCGACATCGTCGACCGCGTCCGGTGGCAGGCGTCCTCCGCGCAGCTGCGGTCCGGCATCACCCGGGTCGTCATTGCGCCCGAGGCCGTCGACGCCATCGTCAACCACGAGGCGGGCCTGTGGGGGTCGGGCCCTGACGAGCGCATCCATCACTCGCTCTCCCGAGTGCAGAGCCTGCTCGGTCACGGAGCCGTTCTCATGCCCCGCCTCGGGGGCGGCCGGGCCCTCGCGGACCGCCAGCGACTGGTCGCGTGGGGCGACCCGGCCGCAGCCGAGCCGAGGCGAGAGCCGTGGCCGGGCCAGTTGCCCGCTCCCCTGCCGGCGAGCGTGTTCATCCCCCGCCACCCCGTTTCCGTCCTGGATGCCCGCGGCGAGCCGGTCCTCGTCGGTGACCGCGGAGCCGCCTCCGGTGCACCCGCCCGGCTCACCGCGGGAACCAGAATCGTGGAGCTGGACGCATGGGCCGGGCCGTGGGCGCTGGATGAGCGGTGGTGGGCGCCCGAGCAGGCGCGGCGCTCCTGGCGCTTCCAGGCGGTGGACACGACCGGGTGCGCGTGGCTTCTCGTCCTGGACGACTCCGGGTGGTGGGTCGAGGCCCGCTATGACTGAGGTGGACCGTGGGCTGGAATAACCCCCCGATTCCGTGGTCGGAGTTCGAACGGCGGCTCTCCGACTCGTCGAGACCCGGCTCGGCTCCCCCCGTGGGCGCAGACGGCGGTGACAGTCCCGCCTGGTCGTACAAGCGCAAGGCCTACCACCGGCCCGACGAGCTCGCGGTCGCGACCGACGCCGTTCCCTACGCCGAGCTCCACGCCCACTCGAGCTTCAGCTTCCTCGACGGGGCGAGCATGCCGGAGAAGATGGCCGAGGAGGCCGCCCGATTGGGTCTTCACGCACTCGCGCTCACCGATCACGACGGTCTCTACGGAACCGTGCGGATGGCCGAGGCCGCCGCAGAACTCGGCGTGGCCACGATCATCGGAGCCGAGCTGTCACTCGGCCTCCGGGCTCCCCAGAACGGCGTTCCCGACCCCGAGGGCACGCACCTGCTCGTCCTCGCCCGCCAGGAGGAGGGCTATCACCGTCTCGCGGCGGCGATCACGTCCGCCCAGCTCGCGGGCGGGGAGAAGGGTCGTCCGGTGTACGACCTCGAGGAGCTGGCTGCGGTGGCGGGAGGGCACTGGCTGGTGCTCACGGGCTGCCGGAAGGGCGCGGTTCGTCGTGCGCTCGCGGGGGTCTCGACGGGCTCGACCAGCCACGGGGTCTCGGCGGGCGACATCGAGGCCGCGGGACGAGAACTCGACAGGCTGGTGGAGCTCTTCGGTGCGGACAACGTCGTCGTGGAGCTGTTCGACCACGGCGCTCCCCTCGACAGCGCTCACAACGACGCCCTCGCCGCCCTCGCGCGGCAGCGTTCACTGCGCGTGGCGGCGACGAGCAACGCGCACTACGCGACCCCGGAGCAGCATCGACTGCACACGGCGTTGGCGTCGGTGCGCGCGCGGCGGAGCCTCGACGAGATGGACGGCTGGCTTCCCGCTGCGGGCGAGGCGCACTTGAGATCGGGGGCGGAGATGGCAGCGCGGTTCTCGCGCTACCCCGGCGCGGTCGCCGCCACCGTGGACATCGCCCGCGAGCTCGCATTCGAGCTGCGGCGAGCAAAGCCCGCCCTTCCCGACCAGGAGGTGCCGGAGGGGCACACTCCCGCGAGCTACCTGAGGGAGCTCGTCTGGGCGGGCGTGCCGTGGCGCAGGCTCGACCTCACGCCCGCGATCAGGGCCCGAATCGAACGCGAACTCGACATCATCGAGGAGAAGCAGTTCCCCGGGTACTTCCTGATCGTGTGGGACATCGTTCGAGAGGCGCGCTCTCGCGGCATCCTGTGC
>SXGT01785890.1_pt1 | contig 13530 bp, 9 predicted proteins | sample 3176221 | NCBI WGS metagenome assembly SXGT01 (sample SAMN11356862, study PRJNA531348) | freshwater metagenome | isolation source: freshwater sample F1-120 | place: China: Fuxian Lake, Yuxi | collected 2017-12-25 | reverse complement strand
GGGCATCTCGACGCCGCCGCGGGCGCCGCTGGACTCATCAAGGCGGTGCTCGCACTGCAACACCGCAAGCTGCCGCCGAGTCTCCACTATGTGAACCCGAACCCCAAGATCGACTTCGCGAACAGCCCCTTCTTCGTGAATGCAAGACTCGTAGAGTGGCTGCCGGGCACCGGCGCGCGCCGGGCCGGGGTCCGTTCGTTCGGCATCGGCGGCACGAACGCGCACGTCGTCCTGGAAGAGGCCCCGCGGCAGCAGACGGAAGCGGGCACGCGGGCGGATCAGCTTCTGGTCGTGTCCGCGAAGACCGAATCGGCATTGGATCGCGCCTGTGGGAATCTCGCGGCCTTCCTCGCCACGCATCCGGATACCAATCTCGCCGACGCCGCGTACACCTTGCAGATCGGTCGCCGTGCGTTGGCACATCGCCGTGCCGCGGTCTGTCGCGACACCGCAGAGGCTGCGGCTGGTCTCACGCGCGGCGGCGCGCTGGATCGCCGCGACCCGCAGCTCTTCGAGCTGGGACAGCGCTGGCTCGAGGGTAAGACCGTCGACTGGTCCGAACTGCATCGGGGTGCTCGGCGGGGGCGCATTCCACTGCCGACCTATCCCTTCGAACGCCAGCGCTTCTGGGTGGACCCGGTGCGACCCCCTCGAGGCGCGACACTCGAACCCGCATCCTCGATGGCCGCATCCGGTCCCCGCCAATGGACCAAAGAACTGCACTCGCTCTTCGCGGAGTTGTCCGCGATCCCGACCGAGGACCTGAAAGTGACGGCGGGGTTCTTCGATCTCGGGTTCGACTCGCTCCTGCTCACGCAGGCGAGCCTGGCGATCGAGACCCGCTTCGGGGTCACGATCCCGTTTCGCAGGCTGCAGGCCGACCTCGCGAGCATCGAGCGGCTTGCCGCGTTCCTCGATGCGGCGCCCCCGGCCGCTCGCGGGGTGGCCGCGTCGCCGCATTCACAGGAAACGCCAGCGTTCGGTCCCTATCGCCCGCCCGAGTCGGCGTCGACTGAGATCCTGTCACCGGAACTGGCCGCCCACGTTCTGCGCCTTACCGGGCGTTATACGCAGCGGACGGCGCGTTCCAAGGCAATCACGCAGGCGCACCGTGCACACTTTGCCGATCCCCGCGCGGCGGCGGGATTCCGGCCGCAGTGGAAGGAGATGGTCTACCCGATCGTGGTCGAGCGTTCCTCCGGTTCCCGGCTCTGGGACGTCGACGGCCACGAGTACATCGACCTGACAATGGGGTTCGGCGTCAATCTCTTCGGGCATTCGCCTGAGTTCATCACGCGCGCGATCGAGGAACAACTGAGACGCGGGATCGAGATCGGTCCCCAGTCGCCGCTCGCCGGCGACGTGGCCGCGCGGATCTGCCGCCTGACTGGTGCCGAACGCGCGACGTTCTGCAACACCGGCTCGGAGGCCGTGCTCGCGGCCTTGCGGATCGCGCGCCCGGTCACCAATCGCGACAAGATCGCGATCTTCGCGGGCTCGTACCACGGTATCTTCGACGAGGTCCTGGTGCGAGCGGCCTCAGGCGGTCGAACACGGCCCACGCCGATCGCGCCGGGGATCGTCGCCGGCATGGTGGCCAACGTGATCGTGCTGGATTACGGCGACCCGCGATCGCTCGATGTCATCGGTGAACATGCCCATGAGCTCGCAGCGGTACTGGTGGAGCCCGTGCAGAGCCGCAATCCCGATCGGCAACCCGCGGAATTCCTGAAGGCGCTCCGTCTGCTGACGCAGGAACGGAGTGTGGCCCTCATCTTCGACGAGATCATTACCGGATTCCGCAGCCAACTTGGCGGGGCGCAGGCCCATTTCGGCGTGCAGGCCGACATCGCGACGTACGGAAAGGTGCTCGGCGGCGGCATGCCGCTTGGCGTTGTCGCCGGGCAGGCGCGCTTCATGGACGCGCTCGATGGGGGCCATTGGCAATACGGCGACACGTCGGCGCCCCATGCCGGCGCGACCTACTTCGCCGGGACGTTTGTGCGTCATCCGTTGGCCATCGCCGCCGCGCAGGCGGTCCTGACACGACTCGAGCAGGAAGGTCCCGAATTGCAGCGCAGCCTCAACGATCGCACCGCTGGCCTCGCGCAATCGATCGAGCTTCAACTGGAGCGGGCGGGCATCCCGCTCCGCGTCGGACGATTCGCGTCCCTCATCTTCCTGAATCCGGTCGGGCGCGATCCGCGCGCAAATCTGCTCTTCTACCATCTGCGCGAGCAAGGCATTCACCTGTGGGAAGGTCGCCCTGCCTTTCTGTCCACCGCCCACACCGACGAGGACATCGCGGCGATCGAGCGCGCGTTTGCCACGAGCATCGCAGAGCTGAATCCGTTCGCATCCGCGGGTTACATCGCGTCGCCCATGACGCCGGCGCAGACCGATCTTTGTATGGCGACGCAGATGAGCGCGGATGCCTCGCGCAGCTACAACTTGAGCACCCTGCTCGCCATGCACGGCGCCCTCGACGTCGATGTGCTGCGTTCGGCCCTCCAGCAAGTCGTCGAGCGCCACGAGGCACTGCGCACGACGTTCGATGGTGACGGGACCGAGCAACGCATCCGGGATCGCGTGCAGTTGACTGCGCCGCTTGTCGATTTCTCTCAGCTCCAGCCGGAAGAGGCGCAGCAGCGTCTGACACAGACCGTTGAGGGTGATGCGCATGAAGCATTCGACCTCAAGAACGGACCCCTCGTGCGTGCGCAGATCGTCAGGCTGGGGGATCAGGACCACGTACTGCTCCTGACTGTGCACCACCTCGTAGCCGATGGCTGGTCGTTTGGCGTGCTGCTGGACGAGATCGGGCGAATCTATTCCGCGCGCCGCGAGGGTCGGGTGCCGCAACTGCCTGCGGCCTTACCCTCGCGCACGTTCACGCAACTGACGCCGACGCCGGAAGGCGCGACCATCCAGGACTACTGGGTGCGCCAGTTGAACCCCCTCCCGGCTCCGCTCGATCTGCCTGTCGACCGACCGCGGCCGGCCGTCAAGACGTATCGGGCGGCCACGGAGAGCATTGTGATCGACCGGTCCGCAACGGCTGCGCTGCGCACGGCCGGCGGTCGCGATCAGGCGACGCTTTTCCACGTGCTCCTCGCAAGTTTCACGCTGCTCCTGCACCGGTTGAGCGGAGCCAGCGACCTGGTCGTGGGAATCCCGTCGGCCGGGCAACTGACCAGCGCCGGGCTGACCGCAACGGGCGGCCGTTCTCTGATTGGCGAATACGCGAACCTGCTGCCCATACGCGTCGAGTGCCGCAGCGATCTCACGTTCAGCGCCTATCTCCGCGCCGTAAAGGAGACGGTTCTGTCGGCCTACGAACATGAGAACTTCACGTTCGGCGATCTGGTGCATGCGTTGAAGCCGCCGCGCGATCCCAGCCGCGTCCCGCTAGTCTCGATCACATTCAATCTGGATCTCGGGATTCCCGATCTGGGCTTCGAGGGATTGGAAACAGAAGTGGTCTCGACACCCAAGGGCTTCGAGTATTTCGATCTTCGACTGAACGTGACCGAACAGCAGGGCGCGCTGCGCGCCGCATGTACCTTCAACACGGATCTCTTCGATGCAGCGACCATCCGCCGCTGGCTCGAGCATTGGCGAATGCTGCTGGAGCACGCGCCGCGGGGCGGCGAAGCTCGTCTGGCCGACATGCCGCTCGTCACATCGGGTGACTTGCGGCAACTGCTTGCCGCCGGCAATGGTGAGGAAGTCACGGTACCTGATGGCTGCGTCCATCATTGGTTCGAGCACCAGGCGCGGCATCTGCCGCACGCGATCGCGGTCGAATGCGAAGGCCAGCGCCTTAGTTACGGCGAGCTGAACGGACTGGCGAACATCCTTGCGGCTCATTTGCGCGATCGGGGGCTCGCCCGCGGTCGTCTGGCGGCGCTCCTGGTCGACCGATCGCCACTGATGCTCGTCGGCCTCCTCGCCATCCTCAAGGCAGGCGGCGCGTATGTTCCCCTGGATCCGTTCTATCCGGAGGACCGTCTCCGCTTCATGCTGGAGGATTCCGGTGCGGATATTCTGGTGACCCGGGCGTCACTCTGCGACAAGTTGCGGGAGTTGGCGTCCAAGGTTGTTGACGTCGACGCGATCCTTGCGGGGCCGACGAAGGAGTGGCCCGATGACCTGGGCCAGTCAACTCCTACGGATCTCGCCTATGTGATCTACACCTCCGGTTCGACCGGGCAGCCGAAGGGCGTGGCGGTCGGACATCGCGCGTTGGCCAACGTGGTCCACGCCATGCGCCGCGAGATCGGAATCAGCGATCGCGACGTCCTGCTTGCCGTCACTACCCTCTCATTCGACATTGCAGCGCTCGATCTGTTATTGCCGCTCGTGGCTGGTGCGCGTCTGGCCATCGCCGGGAGCGAGACCGCGGCAGACGGCTGTCTCCTGCTGGAGGCAATGAAAGTCGCGGGAGCCACGGTCATGCAGGCGACCCCCGTCACATGGTCGATGGTGCTCGATGCGGGATGGCAAGGCGATCCGAAGTTGCTCGTACTGTGTGGCGGCGAGTCCCTGTCGCCTGCATGGGCGCGCCGCCTGCTCGAGTGCAGCGACCGCGTGTGGAATCTGTACGGGCCTACCGAAGCCACCATCTATTCCACGGCCCATCGGGTCCGCAACGAGGAACCGGATGTGCCCATCGGCCGGCCGCTGGCGAATACACAGGTCCGCATTCTCGACCCGCACCTGCGACCCGTACCCGTTGGCGTCTCCGGAGAACTGTTTGTCGGTGGAACGGGCGTGGCGGCCGGCTATTGGAAGCGCGACGACTTGACGGCCGAACGATTTCTCTCAATGCAGTTCGATGGCGAACCGTCGACTCGTTTTTATCGAACAGGGGACTTGGCACGGTTAGGCCAGGATGGACTCGTGCGGTATATCGCGCGGGCGGACAACCAAGTCAAGCTCCGCGGCTTCCGCATCGAGTTAGGCGAAATCGAGGTGGCGCTGGCACGGCATGCCCATGTGCGCGAGGCGCAGGTGCTGTTGCGTGAAGATGTGCCCGGGGATAAGCGCCTGGTTGCCTACCTCGTGGCGCGGGAAGCAGGACTTGCCGCGGCCGACCTGCGCGCGTTTCTCAAACGGCAGTTGCCCGATCACATGGTGCCCGCTGCATTCGTCCTGCTGCCGGCGTTGCCACTGACGCCCAATGGGAAAGTGGACAGGAAAGCGTTGCCGGTGCCGGAGTACGAGAGCAGCGCGCCGGAGCACGATCCTCCTCGTAATCCGATAGAGTCGGCGATCGCCAACGTCTGGGCCGAAGTGCTGAACCTGCAGCGGGTGGGGATCCACGACAACTTTTTCGAACTGGGCGGGCACTCGCTGCTCGCCATGAAGATTGTCAACAGGCTCAAACAAAGGACGAGCATCGTTCTCGGGTTACGGCAGCTCTTTGAAACACCCACCGTGAGCGGGTTGGCGCTGGCGGTTGTTGCGCCTGTTCGTGCGCCGGGGCCTACTGCCGCGCACTGATGCGCAGTCGATGGCGCAATGGGCGCACGGCGGCGGCCTTTCCGTCGGCGGTTCGGTGCGCATCGCGGCGACTGACCGGGTACACCGGCGCCGTGCCCGCGCTCGAGTACCCCTACCACTTCCTGGTGAAGCGGGTCACCAACGCCGGACGGTGCGCTTCAAGAGTTCCCGGTTGCACAGATGCGTTCGACCTATCAGGATCGATTCGAGACGCAGCCCATTTCGCAGGCGCAAGATTCGTCCAACTTTCGTCCCCCTCTAATACCGCTATCGTCCTGAGGGAGAAAGATGACGATCGGTCGCCACGGCCACGCCGGAGCCTTCGATCAGGTATTGACGCCGCTCCCGAAAGCGACGTTGCGACTCCAGATCATCGTTGTTACGGGTGGCCAGCCAGACCTCATAGCTGGGGTACCAGGCGATGCGATTGAGGCGGGCGACATCGCCTTCTACGCCCAGTTCCCGGAACAGTCCCGCCACCTTGACATCCCAATGGGGTTCCCAGGTGACCCAGGCTTCTCGACTCAGGCGCACGGCGTCCGCCATGCCGGCAACTGGATAATGCTCATCCCGATGCACGTAAAATCCCGGCCCGGTCGGTACCTGCAGACCCTGGCTCAGATAAATCGGCGTATAGATTTTCGTGGTCACGGCCGTCACACCCGGCAAGGTCTGCAAAACAGTTTCCAGTGACGCCACCAGTTCCGCCGCTGGTCGCGGCCAGGCCAGCATGAGGATCACCTGGTTGTCCGCCAGGCCGGCAAACGGCGCATCCGCCGGTTTTGTCACTGGCGTCCAGACTGCATAGGGCTGGGCGCCGGAAAGACGCATGGCAGTCATTACATTGGTCTGGATTCCGTTTGCCAGGTCACTGGTCGCTCCCGAGGTTTCGATAAGGGAGTAGGTGAACTGATGATCCATTGGATCCACCGCACTGGTTTGTGCGCCGGCTGTGTTGCCTGCGACTAAGAACAGCGCGGCTATTTCCGCGATGCGCTTGGTCAGCGGGTACGTCCCGCCGAAGATTGCCTTCCCCCAACTCATACTGATCCGTCCTCGCTGTAGCGCTGCGCCTGCACCGCCGCGCCGGCACGCTCCTCGGGCGGCAGCGCGTCGTACACCTCGGCGGCCGTGTCGACGATCTGCTCCCAGCCGAACATGTCGGCAAAGCGCGGATCGATCGCGCCGACCTCGCGGTGCTCCATCGCGGGCGCGCGCAGCCCGAGGGCCGTTGTAATTTCGATCAGGTCGGGCACCGCGAGGATCGGCGACGTGAGCGGCGCGGACGCGAGTCCGGTGAGCGCGACGAGCGACGTGACCGCGGGCGTCAGCCCAGCCGAGCCGCGGCCGCCGCGCGAACCGCTCGAGCGCGACCGGCCCGGTCCCGTGAGCAGCGTGATAGTCCGGTCCTGTGCGCTATCCGACGAGCGGAGTCGACACGCCGAGCTTGAACCCGTCCAGGTCCCGGAACTGGAACATCCGCACACCCCACGGGCGATCCGCCGGCTCATCGATCAGGGACCCGCCAGCCGCCTTGATCCGCGCCGCGGCCGCATCGACGTCCGCCGCGCCCGCCACGTTGATCTGCAGAAAGAAACCCTGTCCCTTGATCCGATCCCAGCCCAGCTTTCCATCGTCCTGGTTGAGGACGAGTCGGCAGTCGCCCGCAGCCATCACCGCGGCAACAACCTTGCCTTCGTTCTCGTAGGTCTCGCCGACCGCAAAGCCAATCCCGTCGCGGTAGAAACGGATCGAGGCCTGCAGGTCCTTGCAGGTAAGCGATCCGCCCAGGTTGGTCGCCTTGATCACGGCAGCTGTAGTCGACATTTGTCTTCTCCGGTCGGCGTTGAAGGTCAGGGACACGAGTCAGGATGAGGGCTGCGATTGTAAGCGCGAAATGAGGCTGGGGCAAGCCGGCGGGGTAGTGGCGCGACGTACCGTCCGTTAGCTCGGCGTGTCGGAACAGGCGCTGATGAGCGCCGTCCGAGGGCACGGCCGTTGCTGTCGTCGGTGGATCTCGCCCTGCCACCCGACGAGGCCTGGCAGCTCGTGCGCCACGGCAACCTCGCGCGCTCGCCGCTGGTGAAGGCGCTCTTTTCGCTGCGCACCCTGCCGTCGCGTTTCACCGGCGCGGTCGAGAAGGTCGCGCTGCACCTCGATGCGATCGCGTCGAGCCCCGCGCACCCCGGCTTCCGAATTCTCGTCGACGAGCGCGAGGTCGTGGTCGGGGCGATCGGCGAGGTGTGGCAGCTCGACATCCCGTTCGTGCACCTGGAGGACGCCGCCGCGTACACCGCCTTCATCGAGGCGGGCTGGGTGAAGGTGGCCTGGGCACTCCGCGTGCGTCCGTGGGGCGAGCGGGTTTATCCGCACGGAGTCCGCGCTGGGTTTCCATCGGCCATCGGGCCGTGCGGATGAAACCCTATTCGTCAAGCGACGGAGGTGCGACATGCGCCTGCTTGTCGATCGCTCTAAGAAGCCAGCAGCTCTCGCGCTCGGCGGAACGTGGTTGGCGTTATTTCACGGCTCCGCCCGCTTCCAACTCGCAGCTCGCTCCAGAGAGTACGCTTTGCCGCCCTTTCGCTCCTAACGGGTTCTGTTCTCGGCTTCTGGCGTGGGTGTTCTGCCGCTGGGGGTTGCCATACGCCATCCTTTGCCACTTCGCTGGCGATGTCGTGGTGCAAACCCTCGCTCCAAGAGTCTTCGCATGACCTTCGCGACCCGTCGCCTGACCCCTCGTTGCAGCCGACACTACAGGCGCATTCGCGCCTGTAGTGTCGCCGAACTCATACGCCGTTAGGCCGACCAGACCGGATGATCAGCGAACTTGGTCGGCGGCTGGTCCCGTGAGGCGGCCAGCGGTGAGGACCGGCGCGATCAATGACGTACGTCGGAACATCCACTCGATTCTGGCGCGATCGAACGGCGTACGTCATCACGCCAATAGACACCGGACCCTCGTCCGCTTACCGTGGCGACATGCCTGCCGCCTGGAGACCGCCGATGACACTCGCTCGATGCATGGCCACCGTTGTCGTTCTGCTGACTTGGCCCGTCGCGACGGCTGCGCAGCCCGCCGCGCCGGCCCCGCCGCCCGACCCCGATCGCGGCATCCCCACCTCGATGTTCGGGACCTTCATCAACAAGGGGGAGCTGATCGTGTATCCCTTCTTCGAGGCCTACGCCGACGACAACTTCGAATATAAGCCGGAGGAACTGGGCGCGACGGGGGACGTCGACTATCGCGGCCGCTACCGGGCCAAGGAAGGGCTGATCATGCTGGCGTACGGCCTGACGGACCGAGTCGCGATCGAGCTGGAGATGGCGGGCATCTCCGCGATGCTCGACAAGGCGCCGGGCGACCCGTCGGCGCTGCCGTCGCGCATCAGGGAATCCGGGCTGGGCGACGTCGAAGGCCAGGTCCGGTGGCGATGGACTCGCGAATCGGCGACCCGGCCCGAGGTCTTCAGTTACACCGAGTTTGTCGTCCCGCATCACACGGACAAAGTCCTGATCGGCACGCCCGGCGCCGAGATCAAGTTCGGCACGGGCGTCGCTCGCGGGCTGTCATGGGGCACAGTCATCGCCCGCGCCGCCATTGAATACGCCGCGGGATCGTCAAGCCACTTCGATACGGGCGAGTACGCCATCGAGGTGATCAAGCCCCTCGGCCGCCGGTTTCGCCTGTATGCCGGCCTCGAAGGCGCGACGGACGAAGTGTCGGCGATCGGCGAGATCCAGTGGCGGCTCAACCGGCATGCCATCATCAAGGCCAACACCGGCATCGGGCTGACCTCGAAGGCTACCGACTTCGCTCCGGAAATCGGTATGCTCTTCACGCTTCCCATCAAGTAGTCATGACGGATCTCCTCGACCGCCGCACGCGCATCTGGGCCGCCGTCGCCGTCGTGGCCGGCGTCGTTGGCCTGCTCGCGCTCGAGTATGCCGAGGAACCGGAGATGCGCGCCGTGGATCTGCTGCTGGCCCTGGTCGACATCGTGCCCATTGTGCTCGTCAGCGTCGGCCTCGTGCTGCTGCTCCGGATCAGCGCGACGCAACGCGACCAGACGCTGACGGTGGTGCGGGAGCTCGAGGTCGCGCGCCTGCAGGGGCAGCGCTGGCGCGAGGACGCGCGCACGCTGCTCAAGGGCCTCGGCGACGCGATCGACGAGCAGTTCACGCGCTGGAACCTGACCGAGGCGGAGCGCGAGGTCGCGCTGCTGTTGCTGAAGGGGTTGAGCCTCAAGGAGATCGCCCAAATCCGCTCGACGAGCGAGCGGACGATCCGCGCGCAGGCACAGTCGCTCTACGGCAAGGCCGGGGTCACCGGCCGGGCCGCGTTGTCGGCATTTTTCCTGGAAGACCTGCTGGCGCCAATCGGCCCGGTGGAGCCGTAGCCGTCCCAGCACCAGTGGCTTGGGGACGCGCTGCTGGCGCCCAAACTGAGCAGCCCACCGCTCACTCCGGAAGTGCAAATGTCATCAGCGAATGGCCGGCGGCGATGGCGATGAACTGCCGGCCCTCGCTCAGATACGTGATCGGATTGGCGTACACCGCGCCGCCGGTTTGAAATCGCCAGAGGACGTCGCCAGACTGCGCGTCGGCGGCAAAGAAGTCACCCTCCATCGTCCCTGAAAAGACCAATCCTCCGGCCGTGGACATGAGACCCGCCCAGGGTGGCGCCCGGACCGCGATTTCCCAGACGAGGTCACCGGTGAGGGGGTCGAGCGCCCGCAGGAATCCCCGGGAATCCTCGCCGGGCACCACACGACGGGTCGCCCCCATGTAGATCTTCCCCGGCTCGTAGGTGGCGTCCGCGAGATAGTAGACGCCACCTGTCTCCCGGACGTTCTGATAGATGAGATTCGTCTGTGGACTGTAGGTGGGGCTATACCAGTTGGCCGCCCCATCATCGTCGGGGTACACCAGGGCGCCCTCGATGCTAGGGATGGTGGCCGGGTTCTCGATGGGTCGGCCCTGCTCGTCGAGCCCCAACGCCCACGTCTGCTTGGCGAACGCCTTCCCCGCCAGGAACTCCCCCGTCGCCCGGTCGAGCACGTAGTAAAAGCCGTTCCGATTCGGAAACACGACGAGTTGTCGCGGTCGGCCCTCGTACTCCGCATCGAGCAACACCGGGACCTGGGTCGAGTCGTAGTCGTGGATATCGTGGGGGAGGAACTGAAAGTGCCACTTCAGCGCCCCCGTGTCTGGGTCGAGGGCCAGCAGCGACTCCGAGTACAGGTTGTCCCCTTCACGTACCTCGCCAATGAAATCCGGTCCCGGGTTCCCCGTCCCCCAGTAGAGCAGGTTGAGCTCCGGATCGTAGGCGCCGGTCACCCAGGTCGGGGCTCCGCCACGTTCCCAGCTGTCTCCAGACCACGTGTCGTGACCGGGTTCCCCCGGCCCCGGCACCGTCCAGAATCGCCAGAGGCGCTCGCCGGTGAGGGGGTCGTAGGCATCGAGGAACCCGCGAATACCGTATTCACCGCCAGAAATGCCAACGATGATCTTGTCCTTCAGCGCGAGGGGCGCCACCGTGATCGAGTAGCCGAGCGTGTAGTCCGCCACTTCGATGTCCCACCGCACACCGCCGCTTCGAGCGTCGAGCGCCACCAGGTGGGCGTCGACCGTACCGAGAAAGACCTGGTCGTCGAGCAGCGCGACGCCACGGTTGACCTGCCCGCAACAGGTCACGATGCCCTGCGGGAGCGACCGCCGGTAACTCCAGATGGGCCGCCCGGTGCGCAGGTCGAGCGCGGTAGCGTCCGACGGCGCCTCGGTGATGTACATGACCCCGTCCACGACCAGCGGCGACACCTCGAACTTGTGTAGCGAGCTGGCTTGATAGATCCACGCGGGTTGCACGTGATCGACATTGTCGCGGTCAATCTGGTCGAGCGTGGAGTAGCGCTGGGCGCCATACGTGCCTGAATAAGTGAGCCAGTGCTCCGGCTCCGATGCGGCATCGAGAATCCGCTCGTAGGGCACCTGGGCGGCAGCGGGTCTCGGCATCGCGATCACGGCAGCCACCGCAAGCAGGACCGCAAGACGCCGCCGCGTCAACGAGGTCATCGTCATCGGCCAGCGGCTCCCTTCAGCGCCACCAGATAGGCGACCAGATCCTCCGCCTGGCCGGGGGTCAAGCGGTTGGCATAACTCGGCATCGGGGAGCGCCGCCACTGCGGCTCCAAGACGTCCAGTTCGTCTTTCCAGAACGAATACAGCCGCCCAGACAGGTCCCTGAACTGCACGGAGAACGCATCCTCGTTCACGCGGATCCCGGTAAACGTGCGACCATCGCGGGCCACCACGCGAAGCTGGAGGAAGCCGCTGGGCACTGACGCCTCGGGGGCCGTCAGCGCCTCCCGCAGGTGCAGCGCACTCCGGCGGGCCCCGATGTCGTCAAGGGCCGGGCCAACCACTCCGCCGCGGCCACCCACCGCGTGACATCCCGCGCACCCGGACGACGTATACACCGCTTCCCCTTGAGCCCGGTCCCCAGGAACAGCTTCCGGCGCCACGCGGCCCAGTGTCTTGACATAGGCAGCGATGCTCGACACCTGAGTGGGCGTCAGCGGCGACCCCGGCATCTCGGTGCCGCTGATGCCGCGACGAATGATATCGGCCAGCGCCTCGTCGTTGTTGGCGCGGCGGAGTCGGGGCTGGGCCAGGTTAGCGCCCTTGCCGCCATTTCCCAGGGGCCCGTGGCAGCTGCCGCACTGACTCTCAAAGAGCCGCTTGCCTTGTTCCAACTCGCCGGTCTGGGCCGAGACCGGGGACGGCGTGCACACCACACCGATGGCCCACACGGCGATAACGGCCCATCGGCGCCAGGCGCCCAGCCGCCGGCCAGGGGCTAGCGCGGGCGCCGCGGTATCTAATTGTCGGTACATTGGAGACAGGACAGCCCGATTATAGCCACGCGACGACCGCGTGTCTGGAGTATCCGGCACCGAATGCACGACGATCGATTGGCATGGCAACTGCTCCCCAAACCCGACATCATCTACGCCATGACGTTTGACCCCACTTGGCTGTTTCTGTCTCTCATCCCAGGCGGCGTCGGATTCGTCCTCTTCGTCTACGGCAGAAAACAGCAGCGGTGGCCACAGCTGGCCGCGGGCCTGCTGTTCATGGCCTATCCCTACTTCACAAGCGGCGTCGGATCGCTGGTAGGGGTCGGACTACTGGTGGGGGTCGCGCTGTGGTGTGCCGTGCGTCTCGGGTGGTAGTACGGCCCCGCGAAGGCTCACCTGGACACACCAGAGTGCGTTACCGGCAGGTGAAGTTCGACTGCACCCAGTTGGCCGGGTCATCGGCGCCGCCGGCCGGACCGGTATAGACCGCGCGCTGCGGCACGGCGCAGATCGGCCGCTCGTTGTCGACCTCTCCATTGGCCAGATGGGTGGCGATGAGCGCGTCGGGTGCCTGTCCGTGCTCGACCCAGTCCACGAGTGGCTGTAACCGGTCCCAGGTATCAGGACCGTTGCCACCTCCGCAGTGCCCCATCCCAGGCACCATGAACAGCCGAGCCCGTGCTCGGGCGGCCGACGTGTCGCCACCGAAGGTGGTGTGCACCATGTCCTGGTAGTAGGCCAGCGTCGGCTGCGGGACGACCAAGGCATCGGCCCACCCGTGATAGAGCAACAGCTTGCCGTCGTTGTCGACCAGGAACCGGGAGAGATCCGGGTCGGTCGCGTCGGTGATCCGAGCCATGACATCGCCCTTGCCGGCGGTCACGTCATTGATGTCGAAGTTCCACCATGCCCACTCCGGCGGCGTGGCAGTGGGGTCGACCGGGCTCGACGTGTCGAGCATGTTCGCCGGCGCCACGCCGGGGTCTTCGTCGTAGAAGAGATAGTTCAGGTGGTCGCCGCCGAGTCCAACCGCCGCGGGAGCGAACCGATTCCCCGGATGCGGAATAAACAGCCCGGCCCACTGCCCTTCTGACCCCATCGGCTTACCCGAATAGATCGCCCGACCGGCCGAGTCCCGAGGCCACGCGTGGAAGTCACGCACGGTCTG
>SXGT01123688.1_pt1 | contig 13532 bp, 13 predicted proteins | sample 3176221 | NCBI WGS metagenome assembly SXGT01 (sample SAMN11356862, study PRJNA531348) | freshwater metagenome | isolation source: freshwater sample F1-120 | place: China: Fuxian Lake, Yuxi | collected 2017-12-25 | reverse complement strand
TATGGGAGAACGCCGCCATCAGATCGCCCGACGGTGACGGCTCGATCGACACGGTCGCCGCGTATTGTGTTTCCAGCGGGTCCGGAGCAATGTCCCGACCATAGTCGTCCGGGCGTTCCTTGTCGCGGAACTCCTGGAAACGCTCTCGGATATAGTCGGCGAACTCCTCGTCGAACTCTTCAGCCGGGATGTCGAAGGCGTCGTCATAGATATCGCCGCCGCCGCCAATCGCCGTCTTGCGCAGGGAGAACAGGAACTGCCGGACACCCTCTTTGCCCCAACGCTCTTCCATGAACTCGAAGGCGGCGTGTCCGAGGTTGTAGACGACGCGCAGGCTGCTGAAATTGCCGTAGCCGTCGAATTCGCTCATCTCTGGCAGGATATCGGCGAGCGCCGCATCACGCACCTGCATGAGATCGAGCGGCCGCCAGATCCCCGCCATGTAGTCGGCCAGCCCCTCATCGACCCACAGTGGAATGCCCTGTCGGATGGCCGAGCGAGGGACGATGTCGAACGCAAACTGGTGCGTCAATTCATGGGTAATCAGTCGGTATAGCTGATCTGGCGGTTCGTCGATAGGGAGCAGGATACGTCGGCGGAATGGCTCCGCGAACGCGCCGACACCATCGGAGACGGCACCCGGAATGACGTTCTGCTGCTCGAACTCGCTGTGGGTCTTGAAGACGACCAGGGGGATCAGCGTCGCCAGATCATGCGTCAGGTCGGCACTCACTTGTGCGTAGGCGCTTTCGGCGTAGGACGCCACCCGCTCCAGATGCTGCTCCAGCTCCGGGTAATAGAAGATCTCGAAATGCTCCGTCTCGTAGATCTGCCAGTCGAAATCGTCGTACTTGACGCGGTTCTTCCCGTAGTACGGGTTGAACCCGAGCTGGGCCGTCGACTCGGCAGCCCACCCGAGCGTCAACAGACTCGCCAGGGAGATGACGGCCCCGCGCCCGTGGGCCGCGCGCCCGCGGTGAGTGCGACTCATGATTCACCTCGTGAGGGGCCAGCGGCATGTTGGGTTGGGCTGGCGAAGACTGAAGCCATCTTACTGTAGCTATGACGGGGCTCGCAATGATGTGGGTCCCGTCCGCTCGACCCTCAGAGTAGGAGCAAGAGGCGTACCGGCGGGGGCGTGGGTATCCGGCATCCGAGGCACCGTGGCCCTGAGTCCGAGGGCTCGAAGCGCCGCGGTCGGTGTCCACATCCGGCGAAGTACCGCCCCCGTTTGGAGACACCCCCAGCGCTGCCAGCCAGCTCAACCGCGGCGCTTCCAGCCAGGCCGGCCGCTATAATCAGGGGCGGCGGAATAATGTGGTCCCTGTCCGTGTTTTTGCAAGGAGCCGGGCTGACCACTGCGAATCGCTATGATGCGACCACTAGGGCTAGCCAGCGACTCAGTTGATGGATCCACGGATCGGACGGCTGCCATGTCGGTCCGGGCGTTGGAGCATCTCGACAGCCTGTATGGAGCCGCCATACGTCTGACCCGAAACCCCTCAGATGCCGAGGATCTGGTGCAGGAAACCTACGTCAAAGCACTCCGATTCCAAGGTCAGTTCAAGCCAGGAACCCACTTGAAGGCGTGGTTGCACACCATTCTGCACAATACGTTTCTCAATACTCGACGTCGTGCGTCGCGGGATCCCGTCGATGTCGACACTAAACAGGTCGACGACGCTCCTTCCCGCGTCACCGACGGGCCGTCGCCGGAGGAACTGCTCATGCGGAGGGCGCTCGGGGCGGACCTGCAGGCGGCCATCGACGCGTTGCCGGAGACGCTCCGGCAGGCGGTCTGGCTGCGTGACGTGGAGGAGTTCTCTTACAAGGAGATCGCCGACATCCTGCACATCGCCGCTGGTACTGTCATGTCGCGCATTTCTCGGGGGCGTCGGCTGCTCTATCGGCATCTTACTGAACAGGAACCCGACGGACGCGGCCTCAGAATTGTGGGTGGCGCCGCTCGGGGACGTTGAGGCGCATGCCATGGCATGCCGGACGAATTGCCGGACGAATCTCCGGGCTGATTGCCGGGATGATTGCCGGGCTGACTGAATGATGACCTGCGACGAAATCGATGCGGCGATGACGTCCTATGTGGACGGTGAGATCGACCTGACCACCCGGCAGGCGGTCGAGGACCACTGCGCGCGTTGCGGACCCTGTCGCGCGCGGGGGCGGACGGAGGAGGCGATGCGTCGTCTGGTGCGGTCTCAGGCGTCGAACCTCGCCGCCGCCGCGCCGCCGTCATTGCGCGCGAGATGTGTCGGAGCCGTGCCACCGGGCGATGCGGCGCCGCGGCGGGTAGCTCGGGCGCGCCGGTGGATCCCCTTGTCGATGGCGGCGACGTTGCTGCTGGCTGTGGGCGGCGTGTTCCTGTCCGGCCAGCAGGAGCGACTGGAGGCGGCGTTCGCGGCGCAACTGGCCATTGATCACGAAAAGTGCTTTACCCAGTTCGGCACAGGTCATCCGCCGCTCGAGGCCGAGGAGGCGGAGGCACGGCTGGCGGCCGAGTACGGCGTCGACCTGGCGGTGCCTGCGGGTGACCCACTCGGCGAGGTCGTGCTCGTAGACGCGAGAAACTGCGAATATGACGCGGGCCATATGGCGCATCTGCTGTATGAAGTCGAGGGACAGCAGGTGTCGCTCTTCGTGGTGCCGGATGGGTCGCATGCGGAGCGGACGCTCGAGGTCGTGGGGCACGAGGCCCGTCTGTGGTCCGATGCCGGTGTGGGGTATGTCCTGGTTGGGAACGCGGCCGGCCCAGCCGACGTTGCCGTCATGGACAAGGCTGCCGCGTATATGCGAGCCTATGAGAGATGATGCCGTGGTGTCCAGACTGGCACCCAACGACGAGAGGAACGACCACATCATGACGCTTCGCTGGATAATCGCGGGCGCGGCCGCCTTTGGATTGGCCCTGCTCACCCTGCCGGCAGAACTCACGCACATACATGCGCACGGGGCGTACGAGCCGCTTGAGGCTTCTGGGACCGGCGGAGTGGTCGCGGGAGCGATGGAGCCGGCATGTGACGCAGAGGCGCGACCGGCCGACTTTGACTTTACGGTGAAGGACATGAACGGTGACGACATGTCTTTCGCTGAGTTGGAGGGCAAGGTCGTCCTCCTGAACTTCTGGGCGACGTGGTGTGGCCCGTGCAAGATTGAAGTGCCGTGGTTCGTCGAGTTTGCCGAGCAATACAAAGACGATGGGTTAGTGGTCGTCGGGGTGTCGCTCGACGACACGCCGGATAAGATTCAAGAGTTTGCCGCGCAATACGAGGTCAACTACCCGATGCTCGTCGGCTTGGAGCGGGACGACTTCATGGAGTCCTATGGACCGATCTGGGGCGTGCCGATGACGTTCTTCATCGATCGCGAGGGTTCGCTGTGTCGCACGCACGCCGGTATCGCCACCCGCGACGAATTCGAGAAGGACATCAAGGATTTGTTGTAGCGCCCGCACTCACACCCGACGCGGCAGACCATGGCCAACGCCGATCCACGCCGGTCGGCGTTGGCGTGTACAGCGGTTATCGTCGCCACCGTCAGACGGCGACGCCGTTGTTCGAGCGCTGTAGTATGATGGCGCGACGAGGGTGTTGCAGATGCTGAAGGGGTTCGTCCACGGTGAGTTGGCGTGCGGGTGTCGTCTTGCATTCCGCGAGGGCGTGGAGGGGAGCCCCGTGACCGTCCTCGTCGACCGCAAGTCACCGGCGTGCCGACTGTCGCTCCACGTGGCGGGACTGCCTATTTACGATTACCGTGAGGCACTCAGGCCGTCTACGCGCTTCACCCCGGTTGAAGAAGAAGGATACGAGGAAGAAGGCTAGGACCTGCAACGCGAGGATGGGTCTAGCGCCGGCTGAACGTCAGGTCGCGCGTCGATCGCGTTGCGCCCTCGATTGTCACCGCGGTGCCAACCGCAGCGATTTCTCGGAACACCCGCACGTCATACAGATCGTCCTCGCGGATCCCTGTCACCACCGACAGTAGGTAGTCGCCGGCTGGCAGTCCGATCAACTCGTATCGACCGTCGCGATCCGGGTACGTCAGCTGGACGTGGGGACTGCCAGGGTACCGCCGCGTCGGGTCCACTGGCAGGGCCACGACTGCAGGATCCCTGACGGCACGACCCTGTTCGTCCCGTACCGAGCCGGTGAGACGGCTGGGCCGGTCGGTGATGAGGAGCCGGATTCCCTCGCGTGTGTCGTGCAACTGCAGGTCGAACGGCGTGTCCAGAACATTGCGGCCGTCAAAGCTCACCGATTGTAGGGACCAGGGGGCGGGAAGCTCGTCCAATCGCATGATTCGCCGACCTTCGGGCGTTTCCAAGATGAAGCCACCATCTGGATCCACCCGGCTGCGGCTGACGCCTGAGTCTATTGTTCCGTCGAACATCGGGGCGCTCACCCAGAGGCCATCGAGGCTGGGGACGGGTGAGGTGGCAGTGGAGGCAGCCTCCACCACGCCGGACAGACGGGCGCCCGGACTCAGCTCGACCTCCACGTCCCCGACATCAGTCCTCCCAACTGCGAGCGGAGAGGCGCCGAACAACACCTGATCGCGTGTGGTCCGTGCGCTGGCTCGCACACCATAGAGGCCAGGTGGCACGTTGGAGAATTCGAATTTCCCGTCGGGTCGCACGATGGCTGACCGCGACACGCCGAGGCCCAGGCCGGCATTGGCCTCGGGGCTCATGATGACCGAGCCGGTGGCCAGCCGAGTCCTCCGTGGCTGCTCGAGACGGCCTCGGACCATCACCCCTGCAACACGAACGACGGGGAAGTTCACATCCGTCAGGTCGTCGCCGGCGGACACGCGGACCCGCTCAGCCGCTGCCGGGGTTGCAACGCCTGGAAAAAAGATGGGCATCGTCTGGACAGGAGCGGCCGCATCGTCGGTACCCGGGTCGTCAGGCTCCTGCGCGGCGACGTAGTACAACCCGGGCGGCAGTCCTTCCACGCGGTATTCGCCACGCGCGTTGCTGGTCGCCTGGCCGACTGGCTGAAGCACACGCTGGTCGCCGTCCAGTTGTGGTCGCAGCACTTCGACGTCGGCAAATGCGAGGGGTTGGCCATTCGCTGTGGTCACGCGGCCCGCGATGGCTCGGGTTGGGGTGAGCGCGACCTCGATGTTCGCCACGGCTTCGCCACCCGCGACCGTGATCGGCGCGACGACTTCGGTGGGATACCGCTGACCATACGTGTGTGGCACGTAGCCAAGCGCCGTCGCGTGCAGGGAATAGTCCGCCGCCGCGAGATCCTCCAGATGGAAGACTCCCGCGGGGTCGCTGGTCACGACTGTCTGCGAACGGCTCATCACGTCGCGGAGCACGAGGACCCCGCCCGCGATCGGCTGGCCGGTCGAGACGTCAATCAGACGTCCGGCGATCGAACCGGTTGCCGCCTGGCCAGCCTGAGCCGGCGCGGTCGAGGCGGCGACGAGGGCGCAGACGACCAGGGCCCAGCCCCGGCGAGTGGTGCGTGCCGCTCGCTGGTGGGAACGTCGCATGCGGTCTATGATACCAACCCGGCCGCGCCTCACGGACATGGCCGGCACGAGGGGCACAACAAGGAACGCGCCATGTCAAAACTGTCGTCGGAATTCGAGGTGGTCTGTCCGTGTTGCGGGACGACACAGACTGTCGATGCGCACCTGAAACGTGTGGTGGCGCATCAGGAGCCCGCGCGCCAAGACAAGCCGCAACTTGACCATGCGCAGCAGATCCTGGCGGAGGCGGCGGCGCGGCGCGAGGCCCTGTTTCAGCGGTCGGTCACTGACAACAAGACGCGCGGTGACGAACTGTCACGACGGTTTGAAGAGGCCCTCGAACAGGCCCGCCACGAGCCGATTACCCGACCCGAACGAGACTTCGACCTGGACTAGCGGCTGGAGGATCGCACGGCTGGCGCCGTGCGCCACCGCCACCCGTCGTACTGACGTGGCGCAGGGCTTCAGCCCTGCGATCGTCCCGGTGGCGCGTTTCACCGAGAGCCCGTATTCCGCCGGGCGTTGCCTCGTCCGACGACACGGCGAAACTGTCGCGGGAGCTCGCTCCATCCGTCTTCTCCCTGAAAGAACCTCGGCTTGTCGTCCGGAAACCGAGCGAGAAAGTCGTGGTGTCGTTGTCGCCATTGCCGTACCCGGGGGTCCGGCGTGCTGATAGGGCGGTGTGGATAGTCGAGCAGCATGCGCTCCGCTTTCCAGACGTTGCGTTCCGACAGCCGCCAGTTGTAGCTGCCTAGGGCGCGGAGGTCGACAACCGCATATCCGGTGAGGCGGCCGGTGGTGTCGACATACGGCTCGACATAGCTCAAGGCCAGAGCCCGAGGCGTGCGATACACCGCCTTTCGACCGTGGAGTCCCGGATCCCTGGACCGTCCAACCGAGCCCCAGCGGCCTCTCCGCTCGTACACGAACAGCACGTGGTCGAGCTGGTCAACCGACTCGAGGCTGAGGACCAGGGGAGGGTATCCATGCTGTTCGAGGACGGTCGCGGCCAGCAGCACTGCCTCGAAACAGTGCGCGGTCTGGTGCCGGACCACGCCGCGGAAGCTCCGGAGCGTGAGGGGGGACGTCGTGGCGTTGTAGGGCAACGCATTGAGATACCGCTGGACGCTCGCGGGCGTGCGCAGTCGGGTGATCACACGGCGCTCAGCGGACGTGAAACCCCCAGCGCGTGGTGGCGGTCTCTGGCCGTCGCGTCGCCCGTCGTCGCCGCCGGATGGCTGAGATACACTCAGCGCCATGTCGTCATCACCGCAGGTGTTGAGTCCGGATACTGGCGGCGCCGCTCCTCGACTGCTGGTTGGAACCTCCGGCTACAACTATGCCGAATGGAAGGGGAACTTCTATCCAGAGAAACTGCCGGCGAAGAAGATGCTGCCGTTCTACGCCGAACGGCTGTCGACGGTGGAGATCAACTACACCTTCTACCGCATGCCAACCGAGCGTCTGTTGGCGGGCTGGTCCGAGGTCACGCCGGACACCTTCCGTTTGACGCTGAAAGCGCCGCGTCGCATCACACATCTCGCTCGGCTCCGAGGGTGTGAGGACACGGTGTCGGCGTTTTGCGACGTAGCCCAGACGCTGGGACCCAAGCTCGGCGTGCTGTTGTTTCAGCTGCCGCCGTCCTTCAAGAAGGATCTGGCCGTGCTCGATGAGTTTCTCGGCACGCTGCCACCGGGGGTTCGCGCCGCGTTCGAATTCCGACACGCATCCTGGCACGACGCCGAGGTGTTCGACCGGCTGCGAGCACGCCGCTTGGCGCTCTGTGTCGCGGACAGCGAGCGTGTGACGACGCCGGTCGAGGTCACCGCCCCGTACGGCTACTTTCGTCTCCGTGACCAAGGCTATCAACCCGACGACATTGCGCGATGGGCGCAGACTATTACGACGGCCTGCGCCGATTGCGATGAGGTCTTCGTGTACTTCAAGCATGAAGACGAGGGCAAGGGCCCGGAGTTCGCCAGGCTACTCTTGGAGGCCCTCCCCGGGCCCTCGCGCTGAGCGTGTGTCATCGGCGCCGGCCACGGTGGACGAATGGCCTGCCACGAATGTGACGACGCGCCGTTCAGCCCAGTAGCCGTCGAATCCCGGCGTCGCTCCAGCGTAATAGCCGCAATGTCCCCCGTACCGGGTGACCTGCACGGTCACGCGCGGGTTGGCGGCGACCGCTGGTTCGCCAAACTGTTCGGGTGGCACGAAAGGGTCGTCCTCGGCGCTCAGGATGAGCGTGGGGATCTGCACCCGCTCGATCACGCGGAGGCTGCTCGCCCGATAGTAGTAGTCGTCGGCATCACGAAAGCCGTGGTGGGGCGCGGTGAACCGTTCGTCGAATTCGCGGACCGTGCGCACACTGTCGAGCGGTCCCAGATCGAAGCGGCCGGGCCAGGCGTGGTCTTTCCGCCGCATCCTGGCTTTGAGGTTACGCACGAAGTTCCACTCGTAGACCAGATTGGACCGGCGTTCGAGCGCCTCGACGCAGAGCCCCAGGTCCATGGTGGGCGAGACGGCGACGATGGCGCGCACCTCCGGTGGTGTGTCCGGGCCGTAGTCCCCGGCCAGCCGGAGCGCCACGTTGCCACCCAGCGAGTAGCCCGCGACGCTGATCGCGGGGAGCCGATCGAGCTGAGTCAACTCGGCAATGACCGCGCGCGGGTCATCCGACAGCCCCGAGTGGTACAGCCCCTCCGACAGCGCCTCTGTCCCGCCACAATTCCGCTGGTTGAGCATGACGGCGTTCAGCCCGGCCACATAGGCTTTCTCGGCCATGCCCTTCATGTAGTGGGCCTGGCTCGATCCCTCAAGGCCGTGGAGACCGATGAGGGTGGCGTGCGCCTGCGGGCGCGCTTGCCAGTAGCAGTGGGCGAGTACGCGGGCATCCGGCGCGACGTCGAAGTAGCGCGGTACGGGTGGCGGTAGCCGCGGAAAGTGGCGCTGGCGCCCCCACGTAAAGAGGGTCATCCAGTGGCCATGCCGCAGACGGGGGTGCGCCGTGAATTCGGAAGTACTCACGAGGGTCGAGGCGACGGTAGCGGAGTCAGGCTGTTCGTCACGCGCTGCGACCGGGACCCACCGTGCGCCCCGCGAGCGTCGTGTGATGACCCGCGTCGGGGAGAGTCTACTCCACGCAGGGTCGGCAGACCGGCGTCGATACGATTGTGCAGCCGTCCCGCTGGATCGTTATCGCACAAATCCGGGACAATGCGCGGATGCGGTTGCGCGAGTTGAACGTTGGATGTTTCGGTGGCGGTACGGGTCTCCCGAGTCTCATCGGTGGACTCAAGCACAATCCGTGGCTGCGGGTGAACGCCGTCGTGACGATGTTCGACAGCGGCGGCAGTTCGGGTGCGCTGCGCGATCAACTGGGGGTGTTGCCCCCGGGCGACGTGCTTCGGTGCGCGCTCGCCCTGGCGGGCAACGAGGTCGAGGCACGTCGTATCCTTCTGACGCGACTGTCAGGGTTTGAACACGACAAGCTCGGTGGACACACCGGCGGCAACCTGCTCTTGTCGATGATGGAGCAGTACAGCGGCGACTTTCTTGCCGCCGTCGATGGTCTCCGCACGCTGTTGGACTGCGTCGGTCGGGTCTGGCCGATCAGCGTCGAGCAGGCCACGGTGTGCGCGTCCTACGAAGATGGCTCGACCACGCGGGGTGAAGTCGAGGTGGATATGGAGCAGAGCCAGGGCCGACGCGTGAGTCGGGTCTGGCTGGAGCCCGAGGTCAGTATTCACGCGGCCGCGGCTGCGGCAATTCCGACGTTTGACGCGGTCGTCATTGGTCCCGGCAGCTTCTATACGAGCCTCGTCCCTATTTTCCTGCCCACCGGCGTGCGTGAGGCGGTGGCGGCCGTGAACGGCCCCATCGTCCTGGTCACGAATCTGCTCACGGAGGGACGCGGGATGCAAGGATTTACCGCAGCCACCGCCGTCGCACGTATCAGCGAGGCGATTGGCCGTCCGGTCGACGCGGTCATCGTCAACACGGGATACCCGGGTGAGGCGTTGGCCAGCTATGCCAAGGAGCACAAGGAGCCGCTGCCGGTCGGCGACATCCCCAACGGCTGCGACGTGATCAGCGGCGAGTTCTGGCCGCGCGGCTTCGCGAGACACGCCCGACGGCGGCTGGCCTACGCCGTATGGAGCGTGCTGGCGCAACGCCTGCTGGCGTAGGACCGCCGTCTTACCGTCCCTGGGGTGGCTTGCGTTTCGCGGCACGACGCTGCCCGGAGGCGGGCGGTTGTGTTGTTCGCTCGCGCTCGGCAATCTTGGACGCGGCTTTCGCCACCACCTCTCGCAATAGCTTGTTCGGGGCGCCCCCCGTACCGGCCCGAGCGGCGACCCAGAGCGCCGGCATTTCGGCGGCGAGGATGTCATCGAAGTCGCCCTCGCTCTTGACCGAGAGGGGAGCGAACGTGGTGATGTCGAGCGCACCTGACCAGTGGTCTCGATGCTTGATCAAGAGCCAGCTGCGCCCTCGCTGTGCGGCGGCGGTGCCCGGTCGGTCCCGGGTGCGCACGAGGACCCACGAACCCTTCAGTTTGTAGCCGTCCAGCGTGAATTTGAGGTCGCCCTTTTCGAGCGCGGCGTCGACGTCGTCCGCCTCGGGCTGCCACGTGCCGGAGTCCCACAGCATCACCACCCCGGCCCCGTAGCCTTCCGGGATGACGCCCTCAAACTCGCCGTAGTCGTAGGGATGGTCTTCCGTGCGTACCGCCATGTGCTTGTCGCGGTGGTCGAGCGACGGGCCGCGTGGCACCGCCCAGGAAAGCAGCACCCCGTCATGTTCAAGCCGCAGGTCGTAGTGCAGGCGGCTCGCGAGGTGCTTCTGGACACAGAAATACAGGGTCTCTGGCTTGCGTGGAGTGCGCGACTCCGGCTTGCGCTCGCCGGAGGGTTCCGGGGTCTTGGCGAAGTTGCGCTTGCGACGGTACTCGTCAAGGGGCATGCCGTGCTTTGAGTGTAAGCTGTCTGCCATGTCGCAGCCACCTGATTCTGGCGGGCCTGACGCGGTATCGCCGTCGGCGCATCCGCCGGGCCTGTCGACGTTGTTTTTTACGGAAATGTGGGAGCGGTTCAGCTACTACGGCATGCGGGCGCTGCTGGTGCTCTTCATGACCGACGTGGTGGCACACGGCGGGTTGGGGATGACCGTCGTGACGGCGACAGCGCTCTACGGTCTGTACACGTTTGCGGTCTATGCGGTCGCGTTGCCTGGCGGGTGGATCGCCGATCGGTTGACGGGTCAGCGTCAGGCGGTGCTGATTGGCGGCGTCATCATTGCGGTCGGCCATCTGACCCTCGCGATCCCGACCCTCTCGGCGTTCTATCTCGGTCTCGCGCTGATAGTCGTCGGCACCGGCCTCCTGAAGCCGAGTGTCAGTGCCATCGTGGCGGACCTGTATCCCGAGGGCGGTGCGCGCCGGGACGCCGGATTTTCGATTTTCTACATGGGTATCAACGTGGGCGCGCTAGCCGGGCCGTTGGTGTGTGGCACGCTTGGCGAGCGCGTCAACTGGCACCTCGGGTTCAGCGCCGCCGGTGTCGGGATGATATTCGGCGTCGTGCAGTACGTTCGGGGCTGGCGCCATCTGGGCGACGCCGGCTTGCTCCGTCAGCAGGCCGGAGACGACCGTGTCAGTGCCCTGCGCAGCTTCTGGTGGGGGACTGGTGTCGTGGTCGCACTCGTCGTCGTGGTGACCTGGCTTCAGCGCAGTGGGGTGTTCGCGTTCTCAATTCTCGCTGTGGCGCAAGCGACCGGAACCACCATGGCTGCGCTCGTCCTCCTGTACTTTGCCTACATTTTCGTCTTTGGCCGGCTCAGCCACGACGAGCGCCGGCGCGTCGCGGTGATTCCCGTACTGTTCGTGGCCGCCGCTGTGTTCTGGTCGGGGTACGAGCAGACGGGGTCGTCGCTGAATCTGTTCGCTGATGGCCTGACGAATCGGATGGTCCTGGGCATGGAAGTGCCGACGACGTGGCTGCAGTCGGTCAACCCGCTCTTTATCATCTTGCTGGCACCGGTCGTCGGTGCACTGTGGGTGAGGCTGGGCTCGAAGAACCCGTCGATTCCGGCGAAGTTCACCTACGGGCTGCTGCTGCTCGGACTCGGGTTCCTGGTCCTGGCTTGGGGCGCGACCTTCACGACTGACGGGCTGGTCAGCCCGATGTGGTTGGTCGTCACCTATTTCTTTCATACCGTCGGTGAGTTGTGCCTGAGCCCGGTGGGCCTCAGCAGTATCACCAAGCTCTCGCCCAAACGGCTGGTCGGCCAGATGATGGGTATCTGGTTCATGGCGACCGCACTGGGAAGCCTGTTTGCCGGGTTGGTCGCTGGGCTGGTTGAGAGCCTGGCGCTGCCCCAGTTGTTCGGGGCGGTCGGGCTCATCGTGATCGGAGGAGGCGTCGTGATGTTGCTGGCGAGTGGTCCTGTGCGCCGGCTCGCGGGTGACGTCCGTTGATCGCGGGAGACAGGTCTGGACCGGCGACACGGGTCACGTTGGTCTCGACCTATGAACTCGGGCGTCAGCCGTTCGGACTGGCATCACCAGCCGCATGGCTGCAGGCGGCCGGGTTCGAGGTCACCACGGTCGATTTGTCCCGCGAGGTATTCGTCCCCGAGGCCTTTCAGGCCGACCTGGTCGCGTTTCACCTGCCCATGCACACGGCGACCCGGCTCGCCGTCCCGGTCATACGGCGTGTGCGCGCGCTGGTGCCCGCCGCCCGGCTCTGCTGCTACGGACTCTACGGGCCACCCAACGAGGGGATGCTGCACGGCCTCGGCGTAGAGCACGTCCTGGGTGGCGAGTTCGAACAGGCGTTGCTGGATGTCGCCCGCGGTCGGCCACCTGCCGCCGCCAGCGCGCTGCCGCGCCTGAACTTCCTGGCGCCGGCTCGCGGCGGTCTGCCGCCGCTCGAGCGCTATGCGTCGCTCCAGACGCAGACTGGCCGGCGCGTCGTGGGCTACACGGAAGCCAGTCGCGGCTGTAAGCATCTGTGTCGCCATTGTCCAGTCGTGCCGGTCTATGGGGGACGGTTTCGGGCGATTCCCCAGGAGGTCGTCCTGGCCGACATTCGGTCGCAGGTCGAGGCGGGTGCCCGCCATATTTCGTTCGGCGACCCAGACTTCTTCAATGGCGTGGGGCACGCCGTCTCGATTGTCCAGCGCCTCGCGGAACAGTTTCCTGGGGTCACCTACGACGTCACGATCAAGGTTGAGCATCTTCGACGCTATCGAGACCATCTGGCGCTGCTGCGGGATACCGGCTGTCAGTTCGTCGTGACCGCGGCCGAGTCGGTCGACGACGCGGTACTGGAGAAGTTGGTCAAGGGGCACACGCAGGCCGACTTCGAATGGGTGGTCGAGGCATGTCGAGCGATCGGGCTGGCGCTGACGCCGACATTCATTCCATTCACCCCGTGGGTCACCCCCAGCGGATACCTCCACCTGCTGCGCACCATCGACGCGCTGCAGCTCGTCGACCACGTGGCCCCGATCCAGTTGACCCTGCGTCTGCTGATCCAGGAAGGGTCAGGGCTGCTCAGGCTCGACCCTCAGTCGCTGGGTACCACCCTCGGGCCGTTTGACGAGCGGCGCCTGGTGTATCCCTGGGTCCATGGTGACCCACAGGTCGACCGGCTGCAGGCTGCCGCCTCCGCCCTCGTTGGGCGCGGGCTGGCCGTGTCGCGGTCTGACCTGTTCGACGACCTGCTGGGGCTGACCGCCGACTGCGTAGGAGTCGCGACCCCGACGCGTGTCTCGCATGCCCGTCCCCGCGCGGCCGTGCCCTATCTCAATGAACCGTGGTACTGCTGAGCGGAGCCATCCCCAGAGCAGGTGGCTCTGGTGTGAGCACGAGCAGGAGTAGGTCATGCCTCGCGTGCTGCTGATTGCGACCACGACCGGGTATCAGACCCGCGCGTTTGGCGAGGCCGCGACGGCGCTCGGCGTCGATCTGGTGTTTGCGACAGACCGATGCGACCAACTCGACGACCCATGGCGAGACGCCGCCGTGCCGGTGC
>SXGT01458817.1_pt1 | contig 13533 bp, 13 predicted proteins | sample 3176221 | NCBI WGS metagenome assembly SXGT01 (sample SAMN11356862, study PRJNA531348) | freshwater metagenome | isolation source: freshwater sample F1-120 | place: China: Fuxian Lake, Yuxi | collected 2017-12-25 | reverse complement strand
GCGGAACCGCGAAGTATATAGTTCGGCGCGCCTCGGGGCCGATTCTGCGACAATTCGCCTTCCATGGCGGCGCCCGGCTCCCCGTACTTCGTCTATTTCGCCGCGCTTGCTTCCGGGTTCGCGGTTTCGTGGGCTTCGCTGCCGCTCTGGCGGCGATGGTGCCTGCGCATCGGGCTCATCGACCATCCCGGCCACCGCAAGATCCATTCGTCGCCCGTGCCGCTCGCCGGCGGGATCGCCGTGCTTACCGGGCTGCTGCTGCCGCTTGCATTGGCGTTCATCGTTCCTTCGCTCTGGCCCGGCGGATTTTCGATGACGGCAATTCTCGCGCAGGGGATGAGCCAGCGTGCGATGCAGGTCGGGGCGATCGCCGCCGGCGCGGTCGCCATTGCCCTGCTCGGGATGCTCGACGACCGGCACACGTTGAGCGCGAAACAGAAATTCGCCGGCCAGTGCGCCGTCGCCGGGCTGCTGGTGGTCGCGGACGTGCGCGTGATGCTCTTCCTGCCGAGCGAGGCCCTGAGCTATGCGGTCACCGTGCTGTGGGTCCTGACCGTGATCAACGCTTTCAATTTCATGGACAACATGAACGGGCTTTGCGCTGGGCTCGGCGCCATCGGCGCGCTGCTGTTCGGCGTCTTCGCTGCGAGTGCCGGGCAGCACCTCGTCGCGCCGCTCGCCTTCCTAGTGTGCGGCGCTCTGCTCGGTTTCCTGCCGCACAACTTTCCCCATGCGCGCGCATTCCTCGGCGACTCGGGCAGCCATCTCGTCGGTTACCTGCTGGCGGTGATGGCGATGCTGCCGCACTTTCACAGGCCGGAGCAGACCTCTTCGCTGGCGGTCTTTTCGCCCCTGCTGGTGCTCGCGGTGCCGCTCGCCGACCTCGTCTGGGTGGTGCTGCTGCGCCTGCATCTGCGCAAGCCGTTCTACATCGGCGACACCAACCACCTTTCGCACCGCCTGGTGCGCCGGGGAATGTCGAATCGCGACGCCGTGCTGCTCATCTGGCTGCTGGCCGCCTCGATCGGCGCGCTGACGCTGATCTGAGTCCGCCGATCTGGTGTGCTTGATCGCTATAATCAAGCACTTATGACGAAAGTCGATGTCGTTCTCGTCAATCCGGGCAGCCTGCATGCGGTCTACCAGGACCTCGGGCGCAGCTTTTCCGCAATCGAGACGCCATCGCTTGCCGGACTCTTCGCCACCTACCTCAAGCGCAAGGGGCTCTCGGTCGAAATCGTCGATGCGCCTGCGCTGAATCTCGCGCCGGCCGAGGTGGCGCAACTGATCCATGAGAACTTCGCGCCGGCACTGACGGTGCTGGTGGTCTACGGCTTCCAGCCCTCGGCTTCGACGCAGAACATGCCCGCCGCGGGTGAGACCTGCCGCGCCCTGAAGGAACTGGAACCCGGGCATCGCATCATGATGACCGGCACCCACCCGGCAGCGTTGGCCGAGCGCACCATGCGCGAGGAGGCGGTCGATTTCGTCTGCGATCGCGAGGGCCCGGACACCATCCTCGGCACGGTGCAGGCCCTTAAGGCGGGCGGCGCGAGCTTTCGCGGCATCCCGAGCCTGTGGTATCGGGTGGGTGGCGTGGTGATGTCGAACCCGGCGGGCGAGTTGATGCACGACCTCGACGGCGAGATGCCCGGCGTGGCCTGGGACATGCTGCCGATGAGCCGCTACCGCGCGCACAACTGGCACTGCTTCGAGCACATCCACGACCGGCAGCCCTACGCCTCGCTGCATACCAGCCTTGGCTGCCCCTACAAGTGCACCTTCTGCTGCATCAACGCGCCCTTCGGCAAGCCCTCCTACCGCCTGTGGTCGCCGGAGACGGTGATCGAGGACATCGGCATCCTGGTCGACAGGTACGGCGTGAAGAACATCAAGTTCGTCGACGAGATGTTCGTGCTCAACAGGAACCACGTGTTCGGCATCTGCGATCGCATCATCGAGCGCGGCTACGACCTGAACATCTGGGCCTATGCCCGTGTGGACACGGTGAAGGACGAGTTCCTCGACCGCTTGCGCCGTGCGGGAGTCCGCTGGCTGGCGCTTGGCATCGAATCGGGCTCCAAGCACGTGCGCGACGGGGTCGAGAAGGGCCGCTTCGGCGCGACCGAGATCATGAAGGTGGTGCGCAAGATCCAGGACGCCGGCATCAACGTCATCGGCAACTACATCTTCGGCCTGCCCGACGACACGCACGAGACCATGCAGGAAACGCTCGACATGGCGCTCGAGGCCAACTGCGAGTTCGCCAACTTCTACTGCGCCATGGCCTATCCGGGCTCGAAGCTCTACGAACTCGCGTTACAAAAAGCGTGGCAGCTGCCGCAATCCTGGATCGGCTACTCGCAGCACGCCTACGAGACGCACCCGCTGCGCACCGATGCGCTGACCAGCGCCGAGGTCCTGCGCTTTCGCGACGACGCGTTCCAGAAGTACTTCAACAACCCGTCGTACCTTGGCCTGGTGAAGCGCAAGTTCGGCGACGGGGTTGTTGCGCACCTCGGCGAGATGTCGAAGGTCGGTTTGAAGCGAAGGTTGCTGGAAGACGCGGCAATTTCGGCGTAGCGTGGACCCAGTGCAATGATCATCACGCGCACGCCGTTCCGGGTGTCGTTCTTCGGCGGCGGCACCGATTACCCCGCCTGGTACCGCGAGCACGGCGGTACGGTGCTCGCCACCACCATCGACAAGTATTGCTACATCACCTGCCGCTACCTGCCGCAGTTCTTCGAGCACAAGCACCGCATCGTCTACTCCAGGATCGAGAACGTGCGCGAGATCGGCGAGATCGAGCACCCGGCGGTGCGCGCGGTCCTCGGCTGGAAGGGGGCGGAGCGCGGCCTGGAGATCCACCATGACGGCGACCTGCCGGCGCGCGCCGGCCTGGGCTCGAGTTCCTCGTTTACGGTGGGCCTGTTGCACGCGCTTTCGGCGCTCGAGGGGCGCCACGTCAGCAAGCAGGAGCTCGCGGCGCAGGCGATCCACGTCGAGCAGGATCTCATCCGGGAGGCCGTGGGTTCGCAGGACCAGGTCTCCGCGGCCTATGGTGGCTTCAATCGAATCGAGTTCCGCACCAACGACACCTTTGGCGTAGAGCCGGTCGTGCTGCCGAAGGGCCGGGTCGAGGAACTTCAGGAACGGATGATGCTGTGCTTCACCGGGCTGTCGCGCAATGCACCCGAGATCGCCAGGGGGCAGATCGCCAACTTCGCCAGCCGGGCGGCGGAACTGACGGCGATGCGCGCGATGGTGGGCGAGGCGATGGAACTCCTGCGCGACGTCTCGAAGCCGCTTGCCGGGTTCGGGCGGATGCTCGACGAGAGCTGGCAGCAGAAGCGGCGCTTGTCGGACAAGGTGTCCACGCCTGAGGTTGACGCGATCTATGAGCGGGCGAGGAAGCGGGGCGCGCTGGGCGGCAAGCTGCTTGGCGCCGGCGGCGGAGGATTCATGCTGCTGTTCGCCGAGCCTGACGCGCATGCCGGCATCCGCGAGGCGCTGCCGGGTCTCGTGCACGTCCCCATGCGCTTCGAGGGCGAAGGCAGCAAGGTCGTGCTATACCAACCCAGCGGGTTATGAGCGAGGGACGCATCTACGTGGCGGGGCACGGCGGGCTGATCGGCTCCGCCGTGGTGCGCGCGCTGGCGGGCGCCGGGCGCGGCGAGCCCGTGCTGCGGTCACACGACGAGCTCGAACTGCGCGACGAGCGCGCGGTGAACGCGTTCTTCGACGCCGCGCGCCCGTCGCACGTCGTGCTCGCCGCAGGTCGCGTGGGCGGGATCATCGCCAATCGCGATCGTCCGGCGGACTTTCTCGCAGAGAACCTCGCCATCCAGTCGAACCTCATGCTCGCCGCGCATCGCTGCGGCGTGAAGCGCCTGCTGTTCTTCGCCTCCTCGTGCATGTATCCGCGCGAGTGCGCCCAACCGATGAAGGAGGACGCGCTCCTCAGCGGGGTGCCGGAGCCGACCAGCATGGCCTACGCGGTCGCCAAGCTCGCGGGCACGGAGCTGTGCCTGTCGCTGAACCGGCAGCACGGCGGCGCGCGCTTCGTGCCGCTGATCCCGAACAGCGTCTACGGGCCGAACGACGATTTCGATCCGGCCACCGGGCACGTGCTTTCCTCGCTGATGCGCAAGTTTCATGACGCGAAGCTGAAAGGCGATAAGAACGTCGTGCTCTGGGGCAGCGGCACTCCGCGGCGCGAGTTCCTGTTCGCCGACGACCTGGCGCAAGCCTGCCTGCTGTTGCTGGATGCCGATCTGTCGAAGGCGCGCCTGCCGCTCAATATCGGGCCGGGCGAGGACGTCTCGATCGCCGAGCTGGCGGCGCTGGTCGCGGGGGTTGTCGGTTTCGAGGGCACCATCGAATGGGACCGGAGCAAGCCGGACGGCGCGCGGCGCAAGCTGCTCGACAGCGCTCGCATGCGTGCGCTCGGCTGGCGGCCCTCGACAACCTTAGACGACGGCTTGCGCCGCACCTACGCATGGTTCCTCGAGCAAGGCGCCGAGAGGCGGGCGGCATGATCCGCTACGGCTACAGCGGTACGGGTTTCGACGCCTGGAAGCAGAGGCTCGCCAGCTACGACAAGGCGTTCCTGGTCGAGATGTTCCGCCGAATGCTGCGCATCCGCGAAATCGAGCTCGAGATCGAGCGCCGCTACCGGCAGGACCACATGAAGACGCCGGTCCACCTGGTCATCGGCCAGGAGGCGACCGCCGTGGGCTGCTGCGCGGCGATGCGCGTCACCGACCTCGCCTATTCGAGCCACCGCACGCACGGCGTCTACCTCGCCAAGGGCGGTGACCTGAAGGCCATGCTCTCCGAGATGCACTGCCGCGTCGACGGCTGCGCAGGTTCGCGAGGCGGTTCCATGCACCTGATCGACTTCAAGGTCGGCATGGCTGGCACCTCGGCGATCGTCGCCGGCTCGGTGCCGATCGCCACCGGCGCCGCGCTGGCAGCGAAGATGCAGGGTGCTGATCGCTCGATCGCGGTGTTCTTCGGCGAAGCGGCGACGGAAGAGGGGGCGGTGTCCGAGTCGCTCAACTTCGCCGCGCTGAAGCAGCTGCCGATCGTGTTCTTCTGCGAGAACAACTTCTATTCCGTGCAGTCGCCGCTCTCGGAGCGCCAGCCCGAGCGCGACATCGCTCGTTGGGCTGAATCGCATGCCATTCCCTCGGTACGCGTCGACGGCATGAACGTGCTCGACGTGCACGAGGCGGCCAAGGCCGCCTTCGCGCGGGCGCGCTCGGGCGGGGGGCCGACGTTCATCGAGGCACGCGTGTACCGCTACCGCGCCCATGGTGGCAATGGCGACGACAGCGCCACCGGCTACCGCGACGTCGCCGAGCGGGAGGCCTGGGAGAAGCTCTGCCCGGTCGAGGGTCTCTACGGCCTGCTGCAGGGCGCCGGCATGCTGGACGACGCCCGGCGCAAGGCCATGCACGAAGAGATCGTGGCCGAGACGCTGGCGGCCTTCGAGCATGCGCTCGCTGCGCCGCACCCGGTCGAAGCCGAGCTCTACACCCACGTGTACGCAGAATAAGTAACGACATGCCCTGGGACGAGAGCCTCGTCAATTCGCTGGTCTACGATGCACCCGACCCGAAGGAGGGGCGCGTGCTGCCCTATGCCACGGCGATCAACGAGGCGCTGGATCTCGCGCTGACGCACGACCCCTCGGTATTCGTCTACGGGCAGGGCGTGGATGACCCCAGCGCCATGTTCGGCTCGACGAAGGGGCTGAAGGAAAAGCATGGCGGCGCGCGGGTCTTCGACACGCCGGTCGCCGAGGAAAGCATGACCGGCATCGGCACGGGCGCGGCGATGAACGGCATGCGGCCGTTCTACATGCATAACCGGCCCGACTTCATTCTGCTGTCCATGAACCAGCTGGTGAACCACGCCTCGAAGATCCACTACATGGACAACGGCCTGACCAGCGTGCCGCTGGTGATCTGGGCGGCGATCGGGCGCGGCTGGGGCTCGGGCCCGCAGCATTCGCAGGCCATCCAGGGCATGCTGCTCGGCGTGCCGGGATTGAAGATCGTCATGCCGAGCACGCCGCACGACGCCAAGGGCCTGACGCTCTCGGCGATCGCGGACAACAACCCGGTGCTGATCTTCGAGCACCGCTGGCTGATGCGGAAGGACGGCATCGTCCCCGAGGGGCACTACACGGTGCCGATCGGCAAGGGCATCGTGCGCCGAGCGGGCAAGGACGTGACCATCGTCGGCGCCTCGCATGCCATCGAGCTTGCTTCGCAGGCCGCCGGCAAGCTGGCGGTTGATGGCATCGACTGCGAAGTGATCGACCTGCGCACGGTGAAGCCGCTGGACGAGGCGATCATCGAGGCATCGCTGGCGAAGACCGGTCGCCTGCTGGTGGTGGACACCTCGTGGATGATGGGCGGCGTGTGCGCCGAGATCGGCTGCCTCGCGGCGGAGAAATGGTTCCGCCATCTCAAGGCGCCGGTACGCCGAATCGGCCTGCCCGATGTCCCCTCGCCGGCCGGCTTCGCCCTCGAGCAGTTCTACTACCCCGATGCGGCGCGCATCGCGGGCGTCGTGCGCGAAATGGTGCGCTGACGATGTTCTACGAGCTCGCGAGCAGCACCTGGGGCAGGGAAGAGATCGACGCGATGCAGCGCGTCATCGCCAGCGGCATGTTCACCATGGGCGAGAATGTGCGGGCCTTCGAGGCGGACTTCGCGCGCAAGTTCGGCGTGAAGCACGCGCTGATGGTCGGGTCGGGCTCCGCAGCAAATCTGGTCGGCGTGGGCGCGCTGTTCTACGCGCCCCGGCGGCCCCTGCAGCGCGGCGACGAGGTCATCGTCCCGGCCATCTCGTGGGCGACTACCTACTATCCGCTGCAGCAGTACGGCCTCAGGCTGCGCTTCGTCGACGTTGAGCTCGACACGCTCAATTTCGACGTGTCGAAGCTGGAGGCGGCGCTGACGCCGAAGACGCGCATGGTCATGGCGGTCAGCATTCTCGGCAACCCCTGCGCGCTGGACGTGATGCGCGCGTTCTGCGACAGGCATGGCCTGATCCTGTTCGAGGACAACTGCGAGTCCATGGGTGCGACCCTCGGCGGCCGGCAGTGCGGCACCTTCGGCGACATCGGCACCTTCAGCACCTTCTTTTCGCACCACATTTCCACCATGGAGGGCGGCGTCATCGTCACGAACGACACCGATCTCCACCACGTCGCGAAGAGCATGCGGGCGCACGGCTGGACCCGCGACCTGCCCGCGGACACCAAGGCCTACGACAAGCGCAGCGACGACTTCTACGAGGCCTACCGCTTCATCCTGCCGGGCTACAACGCCCGCCCGCTGGAGCTCTCGGGAGCCATCGGCATCGAGCAGCTGAAGAAGCTCGATGGCCTGATCGAGGTTCGCAGGAAGAACGCCTCGCTCTTCGTCAAGCTGATGGGCGGCGACGAGCGCTTCATCATTCAACGCGAAAACGGAAAAAGCTCCTGGTTCGCGTTCACCGTGATCCTGAATCCAAAGCACGACATCGACCGCGCGCAGGTGATGGCGGCGCTGAAGCAGGCGGACATCGGCTACCGTATCATCACCGGCGGCAACTTCCTGCGGCACGACGTCATCAAGTACTTCGACTACGACACCGTTGGCGCGATCGTCAACGCCGACGTCGCCCACGACCGGGGCTTCTTCGTCGGCAACCACCCGCACGACCTCACGCCGCAGCTCGAGCGCTTGCGCGAAGTGCTCGACAAGGCCGCACGATGATGGTCACGGAGGCAGTGGTGCTGGCCGGTGGTTTCGGCACGCGCCTGCGTTCCGTGGTGAGCGAGGTGCCCAAGCCCATGGCGCCGGTGAACGGCCGGCCATTCCTCGAGCATCTGCTCGAATACTGGATAGCTCAGGGCGTGAAGCGCTTCGTGCTGTCGATCGGCTTCCTTGCCGGGAAGGTGGTGGACCATTTCGGCAATGCCTGGCGCGGCGCCCAGATCGCATACGCACATGAGACCTCGCCGCTCGGCACGGGCGGGGGCTTGCTCCTCGGCGCCGCTGAAACCCGGGCGGATGAGATACTCGTGCTGAACGGGGACACCTTCTTCGCGGTGGAACTGCCGGCGCTGGTCGAGTTCCATCGCAGCCGCCGGTCGGATTGCACGCTGTCGCTGTTTCGCACGCAGGACGCCGAGCGCTACATGGGCCTCGAACTCGGCAGCGACGGCGAATTGCGTACGCTGGCGGCAAAGCAGGGGGGCCTCGCCAACGGCGGCGTTTATCTGTTCAGGTCGGCGGTGCTGCAGGGGCTGCCATGGCAGCCGGGAACGCGCTTTAGTCTGGAGACGGATATGCTCCCGCATGGCCAGCGCTCGGGCTGGCGCATCTACGGCCGCGAAGGCGGCTCGACATTCATCGACATCGGCGTTCCGGAGGATTACCGGCGTGCCGCGGAGGTACTGAAGCGGTGAGCAAGGACTGGTCGGAAATACTGAAGTCGAACCTGCAGGCCTCGATCCGGGCAAAGCAAGGCTTGCTTGGCGATGCCGCACAGGTAGATGCCTTCGCGCGCGCCACGGAAGAGATTGTGCGCCGCTACAAGGCCGGCGGCCGTCTGTATATCGCGGGAAACGGCGGTTCCGCAGCGGACGCGCAGCACCTCGCGGCGGAATTCATCAGCAAGCTCGCGCGCGACCGGGCGCCGCTGCCCGCCGAGGCGCTGACCACCGACAGCTCGATCCTTACCGCGATCGGCAACGACTACGGCTTCGAGCAGGTGTTCGCGCGCCAGATCGAGGGCAAGGCGAGCGAGCGCGACGCATTCCTCGCCATCACCACTTCGGGGGTGTCGCCCAACATCCTGCGCGCGCTGGAGCAGTGCCGCAGACAGAAGGTGCTGAGCGTGCTCTTCACCGGGCGCGACGGCGGCGCGGCGAAGGCGCTTGCCGATTTCTGCATCATCGCGCCGGGCCCGAACACCAATCGCATCCAGGAAGTCCACCTCGTGCTCGCGCATTCGCTGTGCGAGTCGGTGGAGAAGGCCATGTTTCCGTGAGCCTGAAGATCCTGGTCACCGGCGGCGCGGGCTACCTTGGCTCGATCATGATCCCGGACCTGCTCGAGGCCGGCCACGAAGTCACGGTGCTCGACAGCTTCATGTACAAGCAGGCGAGCCTGTCACACGTCTGCTGGCAGCCGAAATTCAACGTGGTGAAGGGCGACATCCGCATCGAATCCACCTTGCTCCCGCTGCTAAAGCAGGCGGATGTGGTGATTCCGCTCGCGGCGCTGGTGGGCGCGCCGATCTGCAACCAGGACCCCGTGGGCGCCACCACCACCAACCACGACGCCATCCTGATGATGCTGAAGCACCTGTCGAAATCCCAGATGGTGCTGATGCCGACCACCAACAGCGCCTACGGCTCGGGCGACGAGAAGAACTTCTGCACCGAGGAATCGCCCCTCAAGCCGATCTCGCGCTACGCCATCGAGAAGGTCGAGATCGAGAAGCACCTGATGCAGCACCCGAACGCCATCAGCTTCCGCCTCGCGACCGTATTCGGCATGTCGCCGCGCATGCGCATCGACCTGCTGGTGAACGACTTCACCTACCGCGCGGTGTACGACAGGTTCATCGTGCTGTTCGAGAGCTCCTTCAAGCGCAACTACATCCACGTGCGAGACGTTTCGCGCGTGTTCCAGCACGGTATCGCCAACATCGGGCGCATGAAGGGGCAGATCTACAACGTCGGCCTGTCGGACGCCAACGTGTCGAAGAAGGAGTTGTGCGTCGCGATCCAGAAGCAGGTGCCCGACTTCGTCTTCATCGACGCGCCGGTGGGCAAGGACCCGGATCAGAGGAACTACATCGTCTCCAACGCCAAGGTCGAGGCCACGGGCTGGAAGCCGAAGTTCTCGCTGGATGCCGGCATCGCGGAACTGCTCAAGGGGTTCCGCATGATGAAGAACACCCTGCACGGCAACGTCTAGCCGTACCTCGTCGTCAGGTAGCGCAGGATGCTGCGCAGGTGCCACATCAGGTAACGCGGGTTGCGGTGGCTCGTCCTGCGGGCCTCGTGCACCACGGTGGCGGAGGAAACGAGGCGGATGTCCCAGCCCTTCAGGCGCATGCGCCGGCAGAGATCGACATCCTCGTAGTAAAGGAAGTAGCGCTCGTCGAAACCGCCGACGGACTCGAAGGCGGTGCGCTTCGCGAGCATGAACATGCCCGCGACCCAGTCCGGCGAGAAGGTTTCAGTGCGATCCGGATAGTCGAGCGCCGGTGCCGCACCGAGCGCTTTCGCGGCAAGGCTGGCGAGCGTGGGGAAATGGCGCGCGCTGTTCTCCACCGTCCCGCCCTCGGCGACGACTTGCGGGGCCGCCAGGGCGATGCGGTCTGCGCCCAGGGCCGCCAGCAAGGCAGGGAAGGGATCGCGCGGCAGGCGCACGTCGGGATTCAGGATGCAGAAGTACTCGTCCTGCGAACGCCGCAGCGCCTGGTTATGGTTGGCGCCAAAGCCGAGGCGCGCCGGATTGCGGATCCATTGGACGGCGAGGCCATGGTCCGCCGGCGGCTGCTCCGGGATATTGAGCGTCACCACGATGCGCAGATCGATGCGGCGCAAGGCTGCCAGGTCGCGCAGCAGGGCCTCGACCAGCGCAGCCTGACCGTGGCTGACGATGGAAACCGTGATCACGCCGGCGACAGCTCCGTCATGCGCGCGAGCAATGGCCGCACGCGTTCAAACAGCGCTTCGTATAAGAATCGGCGCAGGTGCTCCGCGGCGGGGATTCTGGGGTCGGGACGCGGCCGGCCGGCGAGGATGGCATCGACAAGCGTGCCGAACTCGGCACCCCGGTCTTCCCGCGGATCGCGGTAGAAATATCCCGAGCAGCCTTCCTGCACGGTCTCCGTAAAGGGCGGTGCGCGCGGCGCGAGCACCGGCGTGCCGCACATCTGTGCCTCCAGCACGTTCAGCCCGAGCGCTTCCTTGTCGGGCAGGCCGGCGAGCAGGTAGTCGAGCTGCGGGTAGATGTCGTGGACGTTTTTCTGGTAGCCCCAGAATCGCACCCGGCTATCCATCGGCGCGAGCGCCCGGCGAACGTCGCGCACCTGCGCATAGCCGCCGCCGAAGATTTCGATGTTCACCGGCTCGCGCGCGGCAAGGATCGGCCCGAGATGGGAAAACAGCAGCGGGAACTGCTTGATGGGAGAAATCAGCGACACGATGCCGAGCGCAAGGCCAGGCCGCTTCGCGAACGCCATTCGCGTGCGCAAAGGCTCGACCAGCGGCTCGAGCGCACCCAGCAGGACATCGCGGAGCTTGCTGTGGTCCCAGCGGTACGGCGAGCGCGCCACTATCGGGCGGCCGTCGCCGCGCTGCGCCTCGGTGGTGCCGTACATGGGCTCCGGGTACACGTGCGTGATTCCGGCTCGCTGCAGCAGGTCGATGCAGTAACGGCATACGGTGACCACAAGGTGGCAATGCTTAGGTCCCTCTGCGCCCCGCCCGCTGGTGATCGGCAGGTGCGAGAAATCGACCAGCGTGTGCGCCTGCAACAGTTGCAGCTTGCAGGGCATGGAAATCGGGCTTTGCGTGACGAGGATTGCGCCGCGCGCGGGCAGCCGGGCTACGAGTTCGTTTTCGTTCGGGACGCGCACCAGCTCGATCCGGTCTCCCGCGAGGTCTTCCCAGAGACGGTTGTCCGGATGGACGTACAGCGTCACCTTCGCCCCCGCATCCGCGAATGCGCGCGTGACCGAATGGGTGTAGACCTCGCCGCCCCCGGTGATGCGCTGCAAATTGATGTGATGAACCTGGAGCATTTTGGACGGCACTCGTGCCGTGGGTGGACGGCACTCGTGCCGTGGGTGGACGGCACTCGTGCCGTGGGAGGGTCGCCGATTATAATCGGCGCGCCTTGAAAGTCCTCGTCATCAAGCGCGACAAGCTCGGCGACCTGCTGCTGACCACGCCGTTGCTCGCGCACCTGAAGGCGAGCCGGCCGGACGCGGAGGTGCACCTGCTCGCCAACGACTACAACGCCTGGGTGGTCGAAGGCAATCCGTACATCGACCGGTTGCGGGTGTATCGCCGCGTGCGGCACGGCGGGCGCGTCAGCATCGCAGCCGCGCTGGACTGGCTCCGGCAGACCTGGCAGTTGCGCAAGGAACGCTACGACTGGGTGATCGTCGCCAATGGCGACGAATCGCATCGCGCGATCCGCCGCGGTTTGTCGTTGCATGGTGCGCGCACCGTCGCCTTCTGCGCGCAGCCCGGACGCTACCCCGGGCTGACCGATCCGCTGCCGCCGGACCGCAAGTCGCACGAGATGGACAAGTTGCTCGCCATGCTCGCGCCAATTGGCATAGCGATGCCGGACAAGCCGATCGCGCCGCGCTATGAACTCCCTGCGGCATCCGCAGAGTTTGCGCGCGGATGGCTGGCCGAACGCGGGCTCGCCGTGGGCAAGTACGTCGTGCTCGGGCTTGGCGCGCGGCGCCCGAAGAAGCAGCCGTCCACCGAGCAGGTGCTGCGCTGGAGCAGTGCGTTCAAGGCGAAGCACGGACTCGACACGGTATTCATGTGGACTCCCGGAAAGTCGGACGACCCGCTATATCCGGGCGACGACGCGACCGCGCAGCCAGTACTCGACGCCCGCGCGCCGCAGATCCATCCGCATCGGGGGCCGATTGCCGAGGCACTGGGCCTCGTCTGGAGCGCGCGCACCAGCCTCTTTCCCGACAGCGGCCTGATGCACTTCGCCGCCGCCAGCCCCGGCGGCGTGCTCGGCTTCTTCGCCGAGACGGACGTGTCGCCGAGCCCCGCGCAGTGGGCGCCGCGCGGCCCGCGCGTGGAATGGCTGGAGGCGCCCAAGAGCGTCTCCGAACTCGCCGACGACCAGGTCTACGCCGCGGTCGGGCGACTCGTTGCATAGACCAACGCACAAGTGCGTTCCAGCTAAAATCGGCCGATGCTGCTCGTCACCGGCGGGGCCGGATTCATCGGCGCCAACTTCGTGCTTTCGACGCTTGCCGGTCTGGGCGAGCCGGTGGTCAACCTCGACAAGCTGACCTACGCGGGACGCCTGGAAAGCCTCGCCACGCTGCGCGGCGACGCGCGCCATGCGTTCGTGCGCGGCGACATCTGTGACCGCGAGCTGGTGAGAAAGCTTCTTGCGACGCACAGGCCGCGCGCGATCGTGCACTTCGCGGCCGAGAGTCACGTCGATCGTTCCATCAGCGGCCCGGCCGAGTTCGTGCAGACCAACGTGATCGGCACCTTCAGCCTGCTCGAGGAATCCCGCGCTTACTGGGGCGCCCTGGCCGGAGCGGATAAGGATGCCTTCCGCTTCCTTCACGTGTCCACCGACGAGGTCTACGGTTCGCTCGGCCCGCAGGACCCGGCCTTCACGGAAACGACCCCTTACCAACCGAACAGCCCCTACAGCGCCTCCAAGGCAGGGTCCGACCACCTGGTGCGCGCCTACCACCATACCTACGGGCTGCCGACGCTGACGACGAACTGCT
>SXGT01915354.1_pt1 | contig 13534 bp, 27 predicted proteins | sample 3176221 | NCBI WGS metagenome assembly SXGT01 (sample SAMN11356862, study PRJNA531348) | freshwater metagenome | isolation source: freshwater sample F1-120 | place: China: Fuxian Lake, Yuxi | collected 2017-12-25 | reverse complement strand
TTTATATCCATTTTTTTTTCGAGATCTAACCTAATAGCTTCTTGCAATTTCATCAAAATTCTTCAAAGATATGTTTAGTATGAGGATTCGTTTCCATCTTTCTTTTTGTGTTTCTTGCTTCTACTTCAGGTTTATTTCCAGTACTTCCAGATGCAAACAATTTCCCTTTATACAAAGCTCTATATGTGTATGATTTCAAGCTAGTTTTGTGAAGTTCAACAGTTATTTCTGCATGACCAATATACAATTTCCATTGAGAACTTTCAATCGTTCCAGGATGAACAGAATCTCTAGATATTTCATCAGCATCTAAATAATTTCCAAAATGATGAATCCAATCTTCAGAATCTTCAGACTGAACTTCAAACAACAATGTGTGTAATTTCAATGATTATCTCCAGGGTTTAATATCAAATTTAGGTTTGAAAATTTTGCTTCCAACACTGATTTTTTGAAATCGATCCATCCTAAATTTTTTGATATGTCTTCGTTTTTTTAGAATAGACGGAGTAATATCCCACGCATATAAATACGTGTAGGTTTGTCCGTCTTTTCTAGTTTCTTCTTTCACTTCATACGGTTCTACTGTTCGTTTTATAATCATTTTTGTGGACAATTTTTTGTATATGATGTTAATGACCATTTTGTTTATTTGTCCAGAATATATTGCAGCTTGAAGCAATCTAGGTGTCGCCATATTGTCCCTTAATGTGCGTATTTATTTATTTTTGCAATAAATTTTTTCAATTCTTCATCACGATCTTTGCCCCAACTATGCATGTGAATGTATTTGCCGTCTAATTTGGACAACAATTCGTTTATATCACTGATAGCTTTAGAATCTTCTTCAGAAATGTTTACAACCTGAGAAAGTTGTCTAAGAATTTTGCTATCTCCATTTTCGACAGCTGTCAAAACATCTTTGAGTATGTTGTTTGTTATTTTTCTGAGATGTTGTCTCAAGTGACTTTCTTTGCTTTCCAAATAAGCAAGTGCTCTAACATTGTTATCTTTATTTTCTCCATCTTTGACATCCAATGGATCTTTTTCGGATGTTTGTCTAAGCTTGTCGTGAGCAGCTTGTCTAGAAAAATGAAGATCTTTCGATGTCGGATCTGGTTCGATAAAGAACGCTTTCGTAGCTGCATCGACCGCAGCTTTTCTGTTAGTGATAGAAAATTTTTCTCTATCATACCATCTTTTTTGTTCTTCTTTGGTAAATTTATAAAAATCTCTAGGTTGTCTTTCTGAATATGTGTGATATGGAGAAATGACTTGTAAGTCTTTGGCACCGATACTTATTGCAATAATTTGATTTTGCGCATCAAGCCACACTACAATTCCATTTGAATATGGAGCTTTTGTAGATTTTGTTACAGGGATTTCGATTTGTTTTGAGTTCGGGCCTATGCTGAATTTGCTAGAAAGTTGGTCTCTAGTGTATTTTTTCAACCCAGTAAGTAAGGGTGGAAATTCTTCCATCAAAAGTGCTTCTTTGACGATTGTTCTAAGTTGATTCTTTAATTGTACTTTACTAATTTTCATTTTATTCTCTCAAAATTTATTTGTTTATTTTAATTTTTCATCATTTGATGTCAATTAACATACTCTATCTTGCCGTTGCTATTTTTGATTGTCTATCCAATTTCTTTATTTTCTAGTCTTTTCTTAGCATCCATCACTGCTAAAGTTAAATTTGGAACTATTTTTAAAATTTCTTTTTTCTGAATGAATATCATTCGAATTTTTTGTAAGACGAATAACTGCAAATTGTCCTCTTTTAACATCATTTATGATTGATGTTGATTCATAAATATCTTGCAATTTCATTCACCATTCTCCAACAAATTATATTTTCCCAAGATTCCGAATATTTCTGATATGCTTGTTTTTTGATAAACATCATCTAAAAATTCTCTGATTAATCTATCGGAGAATTTTTTCTCTTTCAATTCAACTATTAGTGTTTCTCTATATTGATTATATTCTTCGACATCTCCATTTTTGAAAGCTTGAGTCATGTATGCTACACATTCTTCTATAGAAATATCATTTTCGATAGCTTCTTGTAATTTCATAGTATCTAATTTAAGTTCTTCAAACATGTATTTTTCTGCACAAATCAGCATTCGCAGGAATATCTTTCCCGTCGATAGAAACCATGATACTGACTTTACCTTCTAGCGGAGCGTATGGTGTTTTGCTGGGTACAGCTTTATTGTATCGAGTATCTGTCACATATTTGATGATTCCATCTCCAACTAACTTCTTGGTATTACCATACGCAGCTTTGTAAACTCTCACATGATCTCCCCTAGTTGGGAAATTTGTTCTTGAAAATTTTTCCTCAATAGCTTCTTGCAGTTTCATAATCTCCGTTCTTCAAATAGTTAAAAATGGGACCGGGGAGAGTTGAACTCCCGTCTTGTGAATATAGTCATTCAAAGCTTCTACATGTTTAGTTCAATTTTGTGCTTCTGAAAACTTGTATGAATTGAACAAACTTTCAAGTTTTCGCCTTTAAGAGAATTCGATGATTGTTTCAAAAGGTTTATCAATCACCTATCTTGATGAGATGACGCTCTTTTCATTTTCACAAGATTTAAATGATAGAGCGGACTAGCGCTTATTAAGCGGCGAGTCTGTAAGCTTGATCTTCGTCAGTTAACGATTTGATCTAATTTTTACGTAGCACTCAGATCAACTACGACATGCGTATCTGAACTTTTTATTCCAATCGATTCCCGTCGGCCCCTTATTTATAAGTACATGTGCTTTGGAACGTGTTTAGGCGTATCAATTTCATTTCTGTGTGTTGGAACTACCATAATTGGTAACCATTTGTCATTCTTCAAAGATTTAAACATTGCTTTGAGTTGCGATTTTTGTATCTTCATTCTCAATCCCAAATGTAAGTGTTATTTAGATGTTGTATGATTTCATGCTGAAGCTTCTGTAGTTGTTGAATATATCTATCCAACTTCGGATCCTTGAGCTTCTTGGAGACTGCAGCAAATTGTCCGATACCGTCTACAGTTCTGTAAAAAGGTTCTCTAATATCTTCTATTTGATATTTCTTAGCTTCTTGAAGTTTCATCTTACCTCCAACAAAAGTTTCTTTCCTTTGTTGACGTTTTCATCTAAAGTATTCGTCAAAATTCCTCGACCTTTGCAAGTAGGACATAATTCAACATTTTCAGTTAATGGATTAGGGAGAACTTTTTTTCCTCTACATGTTGCGCATATCATTGTGTCTTGTATGTCAGTTTTCATTTGATTGCTTTCAATCTCAAATATTCTATAATTCCTGATTCTGTTTGAATTTTTTTAATTCTGCGACAATTTTCGAAGACGTAGTAATTAATTTCAACAATTTTTTTCTACTTATCTTCATTTCTTTATTCACAGTTTCGACCTTGATAAGTATGGGAAGCTGTGCTGATCTCCAATATTTTCTAGAATAATCTTCCCACCATCTTACAAATTTTTCTTCCGCAGTATCTATCGCTTCTCGTAATTTCATATTTTTCCCATTTTACGTTCATTCATAACAATGTTAAATCTGTTAGCATCGATTTCTTTTTGGGTAAAGTTTCTCTTCCAAAAAAGTTTGTCTCCAACCATGATTCCTTCAACTTCACTAAATCCAACTCCATCAACTGCATAATATTTGTTGACGCCAAGATCGAGAATGATGTCTCCGACAGAAAGTGAACGATCTTTCAAGTCAGGATTATCATTCAAATTATGAAATAAGTCTTCACGATCAGTAGCTTCAAAACGACCAACATAGTGATAATTTCTAGCTTGACGAATTTCAAATTCGCAAAAACGCTGTCCGTGTTGATCCGCGTAATAAACGACGAAAGTTTCCAATTGGAATCTCCTTTAATAAATATCTAGTGAAATTCAGAAAATTCGAATTCTTCGTTATTATAGTAATAAAATAAGCATTCTTGTGAAATTTGTAAACAATTTACCAATCGCAGTTAACTTCTATTTGATCTTCTTCGATATCCCAGGTGTTGAATAACAAAATAAGATCGTTGTAAATCGTCCCAAGTTCTTTTTTTTCACTCTTAGAAGGACGATAGAGTGTGAAACTATGGGATTGAATTATATGATTACTGTCACAAAAGTGATTCCATACTCTGTCTTCTATACCTTCATTCCCAATACTCTCGAGATATCGTAGAGCTTCAAGCAAATCTAGAGTAGGAACATTTTTTATTTCTGGTTTGGGGGCCATCCTGGTATTACCTCATAAAAGTGACGTTCCCACAAAAGCAAAATTTCACCAAGTTTATCAATGAAATCTGCTCCGCTGAGAGATTTCCTAAATAGATCTACTGGGAAACTATGTGGGATAGATTTGGGTTGACGTTTAAACCAAATAGTGAAATCGTCAAATTTGTTAGCAGAATTTCGAAAAAATTCTACTACTTGCTCTGAATTCTCCATCCGGTGGGGAATATTATTTTTTACAGAAGTCTTTAACGTGTGATTATATACGCTATACCGAAAATTCTTCATGCTTCTACTCCAAGTTTCTTGAATTTAGCTTCACTGAGGAATTTACCGTTTACGTAGATACGAGCAGGAAACTGATTGAAAAGTGTTCCCAATTTAGAGACATTCAAAATCATATCTTGATCGATAACTACATTTTGACCGTACTTCATTCCAGAAATTCTAAATCGATACCCATCAAGGTGTTTGCATTCAGAATTTTCCAAATCGCCAAGTTTATTTTCAATTTTAGATTTCCAAGAAAGAATAACGTCATCTGCCATTCTTGAAACTATTGCAGCGATTTTGGTCTCGTTGATGACATACACATCATTGTTGGAGCGGCCGATCCTATCTTGATGGATGGGGATAGAATCACAACAAGGTAAAATAACATTTTTGAACAACTTGGCAGAAGAACTGTTGTAGATACTTCTGCTAGAAGCGAAACTTCCAACTATCGGACCTTGAGAAAATGTGAATCCAAATGTCCTCGTCAAATTTGAATAAAGCCTACGAATCCATTCGTCGTAATATTTTTCGACATTCGGTTTGTAGGCTTTGAGAGATTCATTAAGATTCATATTATCTCCTTATTATTTGTATGATTAAATATAACTAATCAGGAGACGTTTGTAAAGGAAATTATGGAGGCGGAACTAACTTTGATAATTTTTGAGCTGCATCTTGAAGATCTGTGTGAGGACCAGTAAACCACCAAGATTTCCCATGATTTTCTTCTAGCCTAGCCAACACTAATTTCACAGAATTTTCTAATTTAGCATACATTTGAGAATATTCTTTGGCAAGATGATTCGTTTTTAACTCTTCATCATTCAGCGAAATTTGTTCACCTGTTCTATCATGTTCAATTGTTGCATCATCAGGTAAAGTTCTCCAATCTGGCCAAGTTCTAGCTTCTACTATATTTTGTTTTTCTTGTAATACTTCAACAATTTGTTCAGGTGATGCACCCGATCTCCAAGCTCCGTCAAGAGCTAGAAGAATCACATCAATCCATTCATAAAGATCTTTCGGATTTTCTTCTATTTCAACAAGTTCTTTTTTGATATGATTTATTACGGGTTTGATTTTTTCGCCAGGACCAAATGTTTTCAGGGAAAATTCTCTCATACGTTCGATATGATTTATAAGAGAAAAGTTTTCGTCAAGCTCTTCGAAACAAACTGAATTGAATCGCTTAGTTCCAAATCCTTCAAGATAAATATCTGTGTATGATTCATACACATTTTTTTGAGATATTCTATAAACTTCTCCGATGACAAGACACTCTCTGGGATCTGCATGCCCTTTCCATTTTACTTGGTAGTCAGAACATTCAACGAATTTAACTAACATAACATTGCTCCTTATAGTTTTTTCAACTCTGATATCATCACTTCATCTGGAAAATTTTCTGCTATAACGTAATACAATTTATCTTCTACAGATTTCATATGATTGAAAAAATATCTTGTACTGAGTAATTCAATTATCGTATTTTCTCCATATTCGAATGGAATAGTTATGATAGATTGTGTATCACTCACATACAAAATGTGCCAAGTTAAATCTGGTCGAGTTTTGAAATTTCCACGATGTTTTATTCTGAATGTGTCACCTGCTACACGTAGTTTTTCTTCCATCATACACCTGAATATTCTGTATACGTTGCTATCTGGTTTATTTGGTTTTCTTCATGTTTTTCTATTTCTTCTAGATAGAACAGCAATCTTTGTTCAACATTTTTGTTGAGATCGTATGAATCATCAGAATGTGTTTTCAATTGTCTGACGAAATTTCTAGTATTTTCTTGATTTATGTTTTCTACCCAATACCCTATAGCTTCTGACCAATGTCGCGGAGAAGTTAATGAAATTGCACAATTATTTCGCTTAATTTGTTGTGGAACATTTCTCCAGAAATCATGATATCCGCCGAATTCCGAAAATACAGGAATACAGTTGTAATGAATTGATTCCACAACTTTAATTTCTGATTTGCAACTATTAAATGCATTGTGTTCAATGTATGCTAGAGATATGTCAAACAAACAATAGAATTTGCTATATTCTTCGAGACCTAGCGCATCAAAAATTTTGATACGATTTGGATCAATATCAGAATAAAGATTCTTGACTCTATTTTTGTATAGCAAACTTTCGTCTTTTATTTCCATTTCTTTGAACATCGGTTTGCCATTCTCATCATATTGAATCTCTACTTGTGTATCTTTTAAAGCCATCCCTGCTAAAACGAAATACGTATTTGGATATTTATCATGGACTGCCTTAATAATTTCGTGCATTCTACGTAAATCTTCAAAATGACTTGTCAATCCTGCCCAACCGATGATGACTTTATCTTGTGTCGGAAACCATTCTGGCAACATTTCTTTTCTTACATCATCAATGTTCAAATTCCATTGAGGCAATTCCCAATCAAACATGTTACGGAGTATTTTAACATTAGAATTGAAATTTTTAAACGTTTTGGCTAATTTTTCTGTTGTTGTTGTAACGTAGTCAGAATGCTTCAGAGACTGAATACTCATTTTATCTTTGTGGGAAGCTTCCCAAAGCTGTTTCATCATTTTGTTATCCTGAAAGCTCTTTATCTTTCAGTTCTTACGATTACTATTCTCGTAAGTTCGGACTATATCATCAATTATTAAATAATTGTTGCTTTTTCGTGGTAGAATTATTATCTGTTTTGACTCATCTACTAGTCTCTGAACCTTATCGTTACCTTCTAAACTTTCACGATATTGGCTGCTGATTAGCGTTTCAGCCTTCCAGCAATTTAAGCAATTTTCATTTGATTGTTTTTGTATTTCAAAAAGTATTTTTCGAAATCATCATCATTTACCATAATAAGATCTATTTGACATTTCTTGAAATAAGCAACTTTACTTTTGTCATCAACATTTTTTCGATAAATTTTTATGAAAAATGGATTTCTTTCAAATCAAATAACTCATCTTTGGTGAACCTATTTCCATGCCAAAAATTTCCATTGTATTCTACATAACAATTAACACTTTTTATGTAAAAATCTATATTCCATCTTTTGAATCGTACTTGACGAAAAATATCAGTTTCTTCAAAAATAGTACATAAAAATTTATATAGTGCATCTTCATTTTTAGAGATGTAATACTTACTCTTTAAAGAACCATTTTCCATTTTTGATTCATATTCTTTTCGCAGTCTTTCTTTTTCTTTTTTAACAGCGATGTCTTTACCAAATTTTTCCACCCAACATGCTCGGGGTTTATAGATTATTCCATCTACTATAACTTCTATTCCCTCGAAATTAGCATGATGAATTTTGTGTTCGTTATTCCTATTTTCTTTCATGCATCTTTTTGAACAATATTTAGCGTAACCATCGAAAATACTAACGAATTCTGTTTCTTTCCCACAAAAACATTTGTGTTTATTATTGACAAAAGTATCAAAATATTCTTTGGAACTTATGTTTTTATGTGTAGAAAAAAGATGATTCAAAAAACCTCTTCTATTGAAAAATATCTTCTCACATAAGAAACAGTTAATTTCACATTTTGTGTGATTATACAATCAAATGCCCCATGTTATCTAGGGTGAGTAGCTGGTAAATTAAATTCGTTATCATCTACATCATGCATCACGAATGGGCGTTTCTCTGTTTTAGGCCACATCCGTGCTACTGAAAGAAAATGACTATGCAAATTACCGCAACGATGCATCACTATGGCATCTGCAAATTTTACATGACTCAAACTGTTACTTCATGACTGCCATATAAGCAGCGAGTTAGTATTTCTACTAACTTCTCTCATTTTATATATTTTGAGAGTTCGGACTGTCGCACAATCTTTTTAATGTATGTAAATCACATATCACTTTGTATATCATACCATGTTGTTAAAAAGATTTTCAGGGACTCAGTCTCTTCTGCTGCCCAGATTTCTCCTGCTTGCAGTTTGTTGTCCATTTTATGGAGTTCCAATTTGATCACCCTGAATTTTCATCTATATATTTCTATATAGTGGCCCAGTAATGTTTAGGCTGCAGGCACTCTGTGTAAATTACATTCACTTCGTCTGCAAAATGTTTGTACATAACTCTCATGGGCTCGAACAACCGAAAGTATGAAGTTCCCGTCTCAGAAGGCGTCGAGAATACTATCGTTTTTCTTCTTTGATCTATTTCTTTGGGATTACTGAATTGCTGTTTGAGGATATCTCTCTCTGCAGCATTCTTGTAATCTACATTTTGAATCTCACTCATATTTCTCCTATAATAGAAATATGGATACCCTGAATTGAGCATCCATATTATTGTAATTCATTTCGTCAAAAATGTAAATCTATTCCTCAGTTACTAGTATCTCCATTTATTCTGTTCTTGAATGCTCTCCCAACGTTAAAAAGCTTGGGATCAGTAGAAATACCGTCAGAAAATCTCCAAGGATTGCATTTCCCGGTCTCAGAAACATCTCTCAGTTAGAAACATCCCATTTCAAAATCAGGGAAAGAAGACCGAAGCCTCTCCAGAGATTCCCTGGGATTTTTCGGGATACGATTTGGCCAACATTTTGAAGTCAAATACTTGGCGACAATGATCATAATATCTCCCTAGTAATTTCCAAACTTGTTAGAAAGATAACTGCCTGGAAGAACCTTGATATCACCGGGATTTTTGATGATGTAAGCTACAAATTCATCAATTCGTTCCTTAGATTGCTTCAACATTTGCCCAGTGAAGCTACGGTAATATTTTACTGCTGAAACCATCGCTACATCAGAACACAATTCTGACTTGATAATACGTTCCTGTTCAGCAGTAATTTCTCCGAGAAATTCACACATCGGAGAAACATTTTTTGTTACGATGAATTCATCAAACTTGACTGTGAATCCCAATCCTGCGAGATTATCTTCCAGGTTGGGGATGTTGGCATTCTGGGGATCAATTTCCAGAGTGAGCTTGATGATCATCTTCTGATTTGCCATTGTTTTCTCCTTATTATTTGTATGATTAAATATAACTAATCAGGATACACTTGTAAAGGAAAAACAAAAATGCACGTAAATACTTCATACGTGCATTTAATTCAATATTGTAGTTCAATTTCTACTTTTCATAGTATCGTATAGAAATTTGAATGTAAGGTGGCGTCATATTCTCCTTTCTTAAATATAGTGATTGGATAAATGGGTCCTCCTTTCTGGCTTCACTTCATAAATGTATCAATTGTTTACATCTTATGACCTAAATATCGTCATTTATTCTGATGCAATTTTTGTACATTCATCCTCCCTTCTAACTTTTAACTGCTAAGCTATAAATCCCCTCTAATCTATACAATACCTGGTTCCATCCGATATTGTCAAATTGTGATGCTACTTTTTCCATCTTTACTGCAATTTTATATGAAGAAATTTCTTCGATAGTCATTTTGATAACTTCATCCATTTCTCTATTCATATCACTTTGGATAGATACTAAATCCAACGCTTTCCCAGTTCTCTCTGTAGTTACTATAACTAATTCTCCCTGGAATTTGACATCATATGTTGGAATTTTGTCTATAAAATTTCCAATGATTTCTATCACAGTTTGGGTTTGAACAGGGGAAATTCTGTTTGGTGATACAGGGTAAATCTTTTCAGTAGGCATTTAAATTCTCAATAGGTCGAATAGTTCAAGTTGTTAGGTTACTTTATTTCAATTTGTTTGACTTCGGTTTTTGAATCCAGAGAAACCTTTCGAGGTACTACAATTTTCAGTACCCCATTGTCTGCTGATGCTGAAATTGAATCAATGTTAAATTCAGTTTCTGGAAGTGAGAAGGAACGTGAAAAGCTCGATTTATGAAGTTCTCTATAAATATAATTCTTTTCAGTTTTTTCTTCTTTACTATTTCTACTTTGTCCAGAAATTTTCAAGATTTCACTTTCGTAAGAAATTGATACATCAGATCTAGAAAGACCAGGGATTGAAGCTTCAATAGTCACCTGATCGGCTTCTTCAACGATGTCAACTTTTGGATATGTAGATCTTTCTACTCTATCCAAAAATGGAGTCTTGTTGAACATGTTCAAAAATTCTTTTTCGATATCTTCAAACAATGTTGGGAACGGATATCCGAAAAATGATGGTAATCTTTTTGATGGTTGTTTCTGCAATGCTGTCATATGATCCTCCTTTGAGTGATATATGTGTAAGTGTCTTAAAGATCACTTAAGAAAGAACTATTCGACCTATTCAAAAAAATTATAATTAAAGTAAAAATGAGGATAAACTCTACATGTCGATGATTCTGACAATATTTCTAACACTCCATGTGATTTATTCGATAATTTTTGTTATTTCATGAATAGCCATCTCTATTTTATTGAGATTTCTAATAACTTGACGTTCAGCATTTTTTCTAATTCAAAATATGCTAAAACACTATGAAATTCTTTCACCCATTTTTTCATATTATCTTTGTTCTGTATCTTTCCCAATTAACCCTTCTGTCATAACTTCTTCTACTAATTTTTTCAATTGCGATTTAAGTATCTTCAACTATTTTCTCCTCAACATTTTTCAATTCTTCAATTCGTTGTTCAATTTGATCTATATGACAATTGTATTTAACGAAACAACATTTACAAAATCCATAATTCTCTATGAATCCATCATCAAGAGCGTCTAATAATTTGTTACATTTTTTTCCTGTTTCAGGGTCTTTACACCCGCAAAACCATGGACGAGATTTCATTTAAAATTCCAATCATCTTCATAAATTTCAATAAAATCGCACCCTAAAAGAGCTATTATTTCTTGTTTTCTTCTTTCATCTCTTTCGATGTTTTTAGAATGACCAGTCTCATAATATTCTATAACTACATTTTTCTCTTTATCATATCCATCGACAAAATAACCCAACTCTTTAATATGATATTCACCTAAATTTTCAGCATGCTGAAAATTATACCCATTGTCTTTCCCATATTGTTCAATAATTTTAATTGAGTTTCTGTTATGGTTTGGTATAACTTGTCCAATTCTGCTCAAAGCAATCAAGCGTAATTTTAATCGATGGTCATTGTCAAATAATCTTCTTCTCAAAGATTTACTGATTGCAATGCCACGTTTCTTTCTTATTTCAGGGGTTTGAACATTTTTCCAACCCTTACTATATTTATTCTTAATTTTCGATAATATCTGAATTTCTATAAATTTACGATATCTAAAATATCCTTCTGAAATTCCATGATTTTCTAAAAATGTTTCTAAAATTGGTATATTTTTTCTATCTTGTGCTGCCTTTTGAAAATTTTTTCTTGCAACACATGACTGGCAATTTATTCCCTCTCTGCTAACACAGTTTTTGCAATTTTCTGTAACACAATAGAATATTTTTCTTGGTGATTTACTTTCACATAATCTACAAATTTTTCCACCAGTTTGCCAAATACGATGATGTAGCTTTGAATTGCAACTTTCACATTTTACATTCCTTGATTCTTTTTCGATTTTTCTACAATCATGGCAGGTAACATATCTTTTTTTACTCAAAATTGTTTCTACATCAAGTTGTTTATTACAAGTTTCACAAAATTTTTGCTCTATTTTACCCTTGTATTTCAATTCATGTACATGTCTGCATTTACCACAAACGTCATATCCAGCCTTGGTACTTTGATAATTCAATTTAACTTCACATTTATTACAGATTTTCATTTTTTTGAAGTCTTGCTTTCAAAATTTCAGCGCCGTATTTTTTCACACAATCTCCACATGCTTCGTATTCTGAGTAGAATATAGAATCCCATTCGTCCATAAATTTGCCACATTTTTTGTCTGTATCAGGATCTACACATGGACAAGTGTATGGAGAAAGCGGCTTATGATTTGTTTTCTTCAAACGTGGATTGTCTGTATTCCACATTTTGTATTTACGAGTTGGTAATAATGATTCTGACAATATTTCTAATACTCCCGTTAGTTTTTACTATCACAATAGTTTTTTAATTCTTCGTATGCTGCTTGTAATCTCTTCAACAATTTCTCAGCTTCATGATCTCCATGAAATTCTCTTCGAATGACTCCTTGAATTGTGTGCATTCCGTCATCTAGATTATCCGGCATTTTAGATCCGTTCGACACTTCTTTAATGACTTCTTCTACTAATTTTTTGAGTTGAGATTTCAGTATTTTCATGAATTTCTTTATGTTATTTGGTTAAATGTTGATGCAAACAAATATGATTTGAATGACGACGCAGATCCTGTAAATCCGCCAAGATTTACGATTCTAACCCATCTGAACATTCCGTTTCCGACATAAGCTGAAGATGAAAGATCACCTAGAGATACCCAACTTGATTCGAAGTCAGCAGCAGAAGCGGAAGATTGATCATTCCCGATAGTGTTAGAAACATTTTTCATTCCCCAAGCTACAGGATTGACATAATGGAATTTTTTACTTTCATCTAGCGAATTAGAGTTACTTACTTGTACTCTAAAAGTTTGTCCTGACAACGGAGTTGTGATTCCCCCGGGAGAAAGTAATGTCCACCAAGGAGTTCCAATCATTACAGCATTTGTAGCTGTATTAGAATCTTGAGCATTTGCTGAAGAAGATCTTACAGTTACATCATCAATAATCGCTCCACCAGTAGAAGATCCAGTTATTGCCAAAGTAACTGTATCTACTGTAAATACATTCATTTGAGCACTCAATGTTACATTTGCTGCATCAATAATAGCTGTGTTAGCTAATTGATTTAATCTTACTGATACTTTATCAATGTATGCTCCACCTGTTACTGTAGCACCTATACCTGGAGAACCTGGGATCCAATTAGATGTTACCCAAATCCATGCAGTACCTGCTGTACTATTGAACGTTGTGGATAATGATTGATAAGCAGCTGTATTCGTAGCAGTCAAGGATACTTGATAACTTTCAGAAGCTGAATTTGGTCCCATTCTAAGAACTGTTTTGTACCAAGCTCCGGTAGATAATGATGCCAATCTTATAGA
>SXGT01473743.1_pt1 | contig 13534 bp, 10 predicted proteins | sample 3176221 | NCBI WGS metagenome assembly SXGT01 (sample SAMN11356862, study PRJNA531348) | freshwater metagenome | isolation source: freshwater sample F1-120 | place: China: Fuxian Lake, Yuxi | collected 2017-12-25 | reverse complement strand
TATTACTCTAGACATTTTCTAATTTGATTTAATCAAGTTTACTTCAAATCATTTCTTTAAGAGCTCTTGCAGAAATTCCACACGCCAACCATAAAGACTAGAAGTAATTGATCTAAACTTAAAATCATTAATCAAGGTTACTTCAGGATGCTTGAATTTTTCCCAGTTTATGATCTTTGAGCGTATCAATGGTTTAAAGACTCAATAGCTCATGCCGTAGATATAAGACCTTCATTGACTGAGCATGCTTACAATGTCAAAATTGCCCTGGATACTAAAGTTATAACTTTCTGGCATTACTTAAAGCGACTCAAAAAGGATTAAGGCTTTAAAGTCGGAATCAGTATAGATTTTCATTGCGAGACCTCAAATGTAATTCACATTTAAGGCAATGGCATTAACGCGGCTGCTATAATTCTAAAATAAATCTATCTAGTGGACTCCATCCAATTTAAAAACTAAGCTCATTATCATCTTAGAACCCTCTCCAAAAAATTCCTATCTCTCCGCATGCGCCTCGCCCAAAATGAAACAAGCCTTTCAAGAAATACATATTTATCAAAATGACCTAGCCTCCAAATAACTGGAGTCTTAAAACCAAATCCAATTCTTATTTTCACATTCATGAGAAAGATATACGGACTGATTGATTTTGAGTGAATATGGATATTTGCAAGCTTAATACTGCTATCTTTCACCCGAATCTCGATGGACTTCTTTCCAAGGGTAGATTTAAAACGCATAGAACCCTGCTTGAGCAGATTAGTTACAGATCCTTCCCTAAGATCCAACTCTCCTCTAAAAGAAAATGGGATTCGACAGTTTCTCGCATCAGTACCCATGAAGTATTTCCCAATTGATTGAGCATCAAAAATAAATCCTGTCGAAGAACCAAAATTTCCTATCTGAGTAGGCAGAACATTAACTCCAATTTCTTGGGAGAATTCACCTAGAAGTATCATGTCATCTACATGATCTCTATTCCAATTATCTAATATATGATGTAAAAACTTTTGTAGAATCTCAGGTTTTCGAACATAAAGAATAGATGCACAACCAATTCCATTTGCTTGAAGGGGAAATGCAAAATCAATTCTTGCATCAGAAATCAAGTTAGATACTGCATCTAGTTGTAACAGGACGCAGTCTGTTTCTAGGTGGATTACGTTCTTGAGTTGATTTGTGCGCATGGCATCATATAGATAGAAAAATCTGGCGGTGGTGCCATACCAAAAATATTCCTGCTTATGGGGCCAAACTTTCTTCATTTCCTCAAATCGTAGGGTCTCTTCACTCTTTTGCATCTTAGAGACATCGATTTTGATTTGATTATGCAATTGGTTGCAGGATTCCGTTATTAGGTATTGTGTAATATTGGAATGTAATTTTGACATCAATTTAAAATTGTTCTTGGCATATCTTGGTATAGGTCTCCCTACTTCTACCCACAGGATTTTGAAGCTCGAATTCATAAGTTCTTCATTTTATAGGAGAACAAGTCGATTATGTGCTCATGAGAGTTCTTGCGAAAAGAGTTAAGCGCTAGAACTTTACTTGAATAGACTTCTCTAAGTTGCTTAGTAGCTAATTGGCTTAACTCCGACCATTCCTCAATAGCAATATAGGGATAGGGGGAATACGCAGGGATTTCATCCCTTTTGAGAATTACAGGTAGTGCACCCAAATATAGGGATTCCCAAAAACGATGTGTGTCTTTGCCATTACCTGGAGGACATGGAACTAGCAACGTTTTTCTCATTAAGGCATGTATATATCGGGCTGGCACTCTTCTACTCACTTCAAGGCAGCAATTTGACCTAGTAATCTCCCGTCTAGCAAAAATTCTGTCCTTGGGATTTGTTTGATCATTCCACGCTACAAGTATTCCTATTGATCTAGATTCCACACTAACACTTGGTATCTTCTTAAAATCTCTTATCTGACCAGCGCTTCGATATCTTTGACTTTCTAATCCAAGCGGTAAAGGTACCACTCCTTTAATATTACTAGACACATTTACACAAGCAACCAATTTACAATGCTTCTGTATGTCTTTAAGAAAAGACACAGTAGGGGGTTTGTCAGAATCACCAATCACTATTGCTGCCAATGGCTCAAATCGATTAGAGAGACTAGATATAAACTCTTGTTCTATAGAAACCAATAAATTGCCATTCACATAAACGGTTGAGTCACTAGGTATACTCTCTATATTCTGAAAGTCCCCTTGTTTATCTATAGTAGTGTCACATAAAAAAGAATAGGTGTCTGAATTCAAATATGGAAAGCTATCGATTCGTTTCTGTCTAGGATACTGGACAAGTCTTCGCACAATTCTATCTTCCGTTGAATACCAGAATAAACGTGCAGTGTTCATGATTAGTTGTCTGCCATAGTCAATTTAATTTGATGCATTATGTCAGCAGCCAGTTTTTTCAGCACAAAGTTGTTAATAGTTTCTTTAAATTGCTTGCTGCCAAGGTAGTTCTGTGCATTAGCTTGTATCTGCTTCACTAGTGAGTAATCCTTCTGGGCGGCTTCAAAACGCTGCCTAATTATCCTTGAGTCAGGCGGGCACTCTATTGCCACCTCAGGAATTCCGAATTCGCGCAAAGGAGGACCCACGTAAATAACGCAGCAACCGGCCCACAACGCCTCAATCAATTTCTCAGAGACATAATCCAGGCTATTTTCTACAACAATAGTGAATTGAAATTTCTCTAACTCGCGAGACTTATCTGGTGCAAACCCCTTGTAGTTTTTAGGCTTTATCCAGAGGTTATCTAAGCTAGACAAATTCATACGGTGGTTCAATCCTACATAGTGCTTCGTTGCACCTAAAAGGCCTTTTACGGTGGTAGAAGCACTGTTCCAGCCCGTTCCATAAACAACTATCTCCTCACCAAATAATTCAATTAATTCTCGTCTCAAAGTATACATTTCACCTTTAACGACACTTATTTTATTGTTTTGAAAGACAGCTACTCGAGCGTCGCGCGCTTTAAAGTCGGCCTCGCTAACGCGCGTTACAACCTGCTTGCCTTGTGGCCAATTAAATGGAAAAACGTTTGTCCCTGAAGCCCACTTATTCGATGGCGTAAAAATTAACTTATACCTATTGAGATTACCTCTCCGAAAATTATTTGGCCGCGTTACCATAGACTCCCATAAGACCAACACCTTAAGGGCCCTTCTACTTACTTTAAATACTCTTAGCCCGAATTTACGATGATGATTCATGAAAATTATTACATCGGGATCATCATTTAGCAAAACAAGATCATGCCCATCCGCTGAAAACCGATCAAAAAAAGCCTTCCAGGGTTGTTCTGTCGGCGAAAGAAAGTCAGAAAAAGACTCTTGGCGAGTAACAGCAATTCTCATTGGTGCAACCTCGGGGTCACTAGTTGTTTAGCTCCGAGAGCTAGACCCACAAACTTATCTCTATTACGGGTACTAAATGGCGCAAGAAGTGCCGAATTAGCTATTAGCGAAAGGGTCAAAAACCAGAATCGATACTTAGATAAATTTGGTACATCGTATGAAAATATTCTAAATCTATTTTTTACCCAGTTTAAGTAGTGATTCCTTGTTATAGGCCTTCCTTCGGTTGCCAAATCATGTTGCAAAACAATTGAAGGGTCACAAATCAACTTTCCTAATTTCCTGGCGCGCGCAGATATAATTACATCTTCAAATATAGACTGTCCGTAAAAATCAGGCTCAAATCTTACATTCTGAAAAATAATTGATTTCCAAGTTGAACATCCTATTAGCCAATCTACTTCACTTTTTGTTTTCAGGCCAAATGGACTGATATTTATAGCAGCGCATGTTAAGGCTCCGGGGTTACCAGTTATCCCAATCCAATCTGTGAGCCAATTTCTCCTAATTTTAGTTCTAGTATCTTCTGAAGTTTTAGCAATCCCAGATAGGCCGACACAATCCTTAGTCTGGGTTAAACCTCTCAGGGCTAAATCAAAATAGTCATTCGGAACCATAACGTCATCATCCAGAAAGCTTATAAATCGTATATCTTCTGCCTTCTTATGATTATCCAAATAATCGAGGCCTATATTTCTTTGAATAGCTGCCGATTTGTATCCAGTCATAATTTGATGAATATTTATGAATTCTGATTTCAATTCAGAATTTTTCCCTGCGTCAGAGGAGTCGACAATAATGATTACATCTGGCTTCAAGCTTACCTCTTCTAGGTTTGCAAGTAGTCTACGTAAAAGATCTGGACGGTTTCTGGTCGGAATGATAAGTGCTAGACCTGACTTCACGGCGAATTCTGGGTTTGGTGTGGCCATGGCACAATACTACGAGAGATAATGACCTTTAAACCGCTCAAGTAGATTGCCTCGCGCCACTTATTCGATAAACTTTTCAAATGAGACCCCAAATTTGGACAGTATATGGGTTACTACATTTATTTAGGCGATGCCTAAAACTCTTGAACTATCGAGATAGGAATTTTGTCGCCCTATACGCCATCATCCAATTTGCTCTAGTTTTGCTAGATCTTTTTGGGCTGCTTCTTATAGGCGCCATTGCAGCGATAGCTACAAGCTCAATTCAGGGCACTGAGTTGCCCGGCGTTGTCAAGGGTTTTCTAGAATTTTTGAGTTTTGAGGAGAATCCACCTCAATTTATTGCCGCAATCTTTGGAATGGCAGCTGCCTTCCTCTTGATAACGAAATCTTTCCTGAGCTATTACTTTGGGCTCCGAAATTATGCCTTTCTTGCTAGACGAGAAGCCAGAATTTCAGAATCCCTAGCTAAACGAATATTTAATCAAGAAATTATCTACTTGAATCGATTTACAACCCCTCAATACCAACATGCCTTGACTAACGGTTGTTCGTCAGTAATGGGAGGGGTTATTGGGCAATCCCTTAGCTTGCTAGCCGAGCTAGTTCTTCAGATAACCATGTTAGTTACGCTGTTTTTATTCTCCCCAATTCTAACTGTGTTTTCACTTTCTTTCTTTTTAGGTTTATTTCTACTCTTGAATAAGTTCCAAGGGGAAAAGGCTCGAAAGTGGGGCCTAGGTATGACACAAGCAGATGTGGAAAGCACCTCGCTAATTTCCGATGCAGTGGGAAGTTATAGAGAAATTTTGGTAAGTGGGAGAAGAAATTTTTTTATAGAAAATATAAAACGAAGTCGAGGGGAAGCAGCTCAATATTTAGTGAATAAGTCTATGCTAACGCAATTTTCAAAGTATGCTTTTGAAATGAGTGTGATTGTTTCGGGCCTAGTGATATCTGCCTACGCTTTTCTAACAAAACCTGCAATTCAGGCGGCCAGCCTTGTGGTTATTTTTATAACTGCATCTACAAGAATTGCGCCTTCAATCTTGAAGTTGCAGCAGGGAATTCTTCATCTTCGTGGCGCAGCTGGGGCTACTGAACTATTCTTTGAGATAAGTGATTCTGTTATTGATACCACTGAATATGGAGATCAAAATCGAGGAACACAATCAAGTGAATTCAATCCTAAACAGGGAATCTCAATCAATAGAGTTTCCTTCACTTATCCCAACAGTGATAGAAGGGCTCTAAACCAAATTTCGCTTGAAATTAAGGAGAATTCAAGTTTTGCAATTGTCGGGCCGTCTGGTTCTGGAAAGTCAACACTAGTGGATTTGATTTTGGGAGTGATCAGTCCGCAGCAAGGGGAACTAAGTATTTTTGGTCTAGAACCAAAAGGAATGCAAAGTTTGGGACCAGGAAAAATTGCTTATGTGCCACAAAGTGTTTATCTCACTTCAGGCTCAATTTTGGAAAATGTTGGATTAGGAATTAATCTAGCAAACATTGACCCAGAAAGAGTTCGGAGTGCCCTCGAAAAGGTACATCTAGATCTTTGGGTAAATGGCTTAAGCCAAGGTATCCATTCAACTGTTGGCGAACGAGGGTCTCGATTGTCTGGAGGGCAGAAACAAAGGCTTGGCATTGCCCGTGCACTCTATCAAGATCCACTGCTGCTTGTTTTAGATGAAGCAACTAGTTCTTTAGATGCGGAGTCCGAACACGAAATTTCAGCATCGATAGAATCTTTAAAGCGAAAAATTACCACCATAATAATTGCGCATCGTTTGTCGACAGTTATTAAGTGTGATCAAGTTGCATATCTAAACGAAGGAAAATTAGTTGCCCAAGGAACTTTCACAGAATTACGCAAGGCAGTTCCCGATTTTGATCGCCAAGCAAACCTCATGGGGATAACCGGATGAGAGTGCTTGTTACTGGCGGGGCTGGATTCTTAGGCTCACATATGTCAGATTTTTTACTCGCCCGTGGATTCGATGTCATAGCCGTTGACAATTTCTATACTGGAAGCAAGATAAACATAGAACATCTCGAGAGTAACGCTAAATTTGAACTGATAAGGCACGATATTACATTTCCTTTGTATCTTGAATGTGATTTGATCATGAACTTTGCTTGCCCTGCTTCGCCAGTGCATTACCAAAGAAATCCATCGCAAACAATGAAGACAAATGTTCATGGCGCAATCAATATGCTTGGTTTGGCAAAAAGACTCCATATTCCGATTTTTCAAGCTTCAACAAGTGAAGTTTATGGAGATCCAGAAGTGACTCCGCAGCCCGAGACCTATTTGGGAAGAGTAAACCCAATAGGGCCAAGAGCCTGTTACGACGAAGGCAAGCGTGCAGCAGAAACATTGTTCTTTGACTATCATCGACAATTTAATTTAGAAATTAAAGTAGCACGAATTTTTAATACCTACGGACCACGGATGGCTATTGACGACGGCAGAGTAATAAGTAACTTTATAGTAGCAGCATTACAAGGCAAGGACATCACCATCTATGGAGACGGAAATCAAACCCGTTCATTCTGTTATGTAGATGACTTAATTTCCGGAATTTATAAATTTGTCTTCGAGAGTCGAAACACAGGACCTATGAATATTGGAACCGAGTTCGAGTTCACGATGAAAGAGTTAGCAGATTTAATCATCGAACTCACAAACTCTAAATCTAAGTTAGTTTATCTACCTCTGCCTCAAGATGACCCAAAGCAACGAAAACCTGATCTCAATCTAGCAAAGAAACTTATCAATTGGCAGCCAACTGTTTCCGTAAGAGATGGAATGCAGGCCACAATTGAGTACTTTAAGACAATAGTGTAGAAATGAGAGTCCTTCACATCATTGCACGATTTAATGTGGGTGGAACCGCAGCTTGGATTCATGAGCTCACAAAGAATTTGTCAGATGCAGGAATAGAGTCGCTCGTGGCAACGGGGGAAGTTGGAAAAGGTGAAGTGGAATCACAGCTGCTTCAGGAATTGAATCACACCTATATAAACGGTCTTGGTAATTCGATTAAACCTCTACAAGATTTTAAGGCTTTTTGGGAAATTAGAAATCTTATAGAGAGTGATAATCCAGATGTCGTAAATACACACACTGCCAAAGCGGGTCTTCTAGGGCGTTTAGCAAATTTTAGCTTGGGAAAAAGGCGAAAGCCTCTCGTCCATACTCTCCACGGACACCTTTTGCATGGTTACTTCTCAAAACCAATCGTAAGGTTAGTTGTGATGGTTGAAAGAGTTCTCTCTAGTTTCACTGATTTAATCATTTTTGCTGGTAAAAATGTTCAGATGGACAGTCTAAATGTTGGAATAGGTAAGTTAGATCAATCTGTTGTAATTTACCCTGGAGTCTCAGAAGCTAAATTATCCAAAAAAACTGCTCGCAGGACAGAGTCAGATAGGTTAAGAATAGGTTGGTTAGGGCGTGTTACTAGAATTAAACGTCCTGACCGAGTTCTAGAGATTGCCCGGAAATTACCTAATCTTGACTTTTATATCGGCGGGGAAGGTGATCTATTGAAAACTTGTAAGGATTCAGCTCCGAATAACATCTCTTTTCTTGGCTGGAGCAAGCCAGAGGAATTCTGGAGCGAGATGGATATTTGCCTTCTCACCTCTGATAACGAAGCTCTACCTATTTCAATAATTGAAGCCCAACTCAATGGGTTACCAACAGTAGCAACTGATGTTGGATCAACTTCTGAAGTTGTAATTAATGGAGATAGCGGCTATCTAACGTCAGTAGATATAGATGAGATGGTAGAGAAATTAACTACTCTTTCAGAGAATTCCAACTTGAGAGAAGAGATGGGAAAGAAAGCCAAGGCAAGGGCTCGAGAGGTATTTTCTCCACGGAGGCAAAGAGATGACCATATCGCCGCGTACAAGATGGCAATAAAGAGTTTCGAGCAAAGATAATGAGGTTACCGGTCTCAGCTGTACTACCAATTAAGAACGGACAAGAATGGATTCCTGAGGCGCTACGTGAAATTAGCAAACTACTTGAATCCCAAGACGAGCTAATAGTTATTGATGATCAATCAACGGATTCAACGTGGGAAATTTTGGAGGGATTTAGCTGCCAACCTACCCTCAGAAAGATTAAGAATCCTGGGGTTGGATTAGTATCAGCCCTGAATGAGGGAATAAGAGTTGCTCAACATGAATGGATCGCACGTTTTGACATCGATGATAAATACAGAACAAGTAGAGTTGATAGACAGTTAGCTGCTATCACACAAAGGACTGTGGCTGTTTTTACTGACTATCGAATTGTTACCGCAGAAGGCAAGGATCTGGGCCTCATTCCCTCACCGATCCAGCCAGCAGCTACTGCTCTCTCCCTTGTACATTCAGATAGAACTGCGCACCCAAGTGTAATTTTTAGAAAAGTATCTGCTTTAAGTGTTGGCCTCTATCGTGAAGAAGACTTCCCTTGCGAAGATTTGTCTCTCTGGTTAAGACTTGCCGCCATTGGAGATCTAGTCTCGATACCCTCCGATGAGCTCATCTACTCCCTAAGGAAAACTTCCGTTTCCGGGTCGCGCTATTTTGAGGCAAAGAAGAGATCTGCTGAAATTTTACTCGCTTCAGGCCAGGTGAACAACTTCATCGCACGTGCAATAGGTGAATTTAATGAAATTTTAAAGTCCTACAAAGGAGTAAACCTAGGAATCGAGAGATCGCTACTGTTTCTTAGAGATTTATTCCACCCAATTGTCTTTAAAGAGTTTAATAATCTTCAAAAAATTAAAATACTTATTAAATTCTTTGGATTTTTACTTTACCCCATAAATGCCTGGAAGTTAATTGTGCTCTATCTTGCTCATAAAAGGAGACGGCAATATCGAAATTCAAATTGAAATAACGTTGCTGAGCCCTCGAAACTGTCCAGTTAAATCAAGAACCTTTCTACTTCGCTTAATAGTGGACTCTAGTTCCAAGCTTTCGCAGCGGTGAGTCAAGACCACTAAATCATAATCACCTTGCAAGTTTGACCTATTGGAATTACCCCACTGCTGCAAAGAACTATCCCACCACTCAACTTTCTTGAACTTGTTTTGTAGTAATTGGAACAATTCTAGCGATGGCGACTCTCGCAAATCACTTACTCCAGCTTTGTAAGAGAGCCCAACTTGGAGTAATAAGCTATGCTCATTAAGCCCGAATGATTCAATAATCTTTAAAATTCTCATTGGTGCTTTATCATTTACCTTTTGCGCTGCATCAATCAAGGTGGAATCAATGCCACGACTGCGAGCTAGCCAAGATAGGTACATTGGATCTACAGGTATGCAATGGCCGCCCACGCCAACCCCTGGCCAGAAAGGCATGTAGCCATAAGGTTTAGTTCCAGCAGCTTCAATAACTTCAAAGAGACTAATACCTAAATCTTGGGCGAGAGGGACTAGTTCATTGACTAGGGCAATGTTGACTTGTCTAAAACTATTTTCTAGCACTTTAGAAAACTCAGCAATCTCAGGAGAGCTGACCTTTATCACTCTTTCACAGAAGCTAGAGTAGAAATCGTATGCTCTGTTTGTTGCTTCATTCGTCAATCCCGATACTAATCTAGGAGTTTTCTCATAACTCCAACTCCCATTGCCAGGGTCTACTCTCTCTGGGGCAACGGCATAGAGTAGATCTAGATTTGGCGATTCTTTTTTAACTATAGATGGGATCAAATCTCTTACAGTGCTTGGGAAACTAGTTGATTCATTAATCAATAAGGTTGCTGCGCTGGCATTCTGGGCTATAGCGCTCACAGCCGACTTTAGGGCCGATAAATCAGGCTCATTTCCAGACAACGGCGTTGGAACACAAATTATGGCTATTGCGCATTGAGATATTACTTGAGGATTACTTGTTGCTACAAATCCTGCTTGCAACCCACTCTGCAATGCTTTATTAGAGATATCTTCTACATAACTCACTCCAGAACGTAATTGTTCAATTCTTGCTTCATCTATATCTATCCCGAATACCCTCCAACCCGCGGAGGTCGCGGCAAGCGCTAACGGCAAGCCCACATAACCCATACCGAGTATTGCAACGCTCTTGCTATTTTGCATGGGCTTAAACCTACCAATTCTGAAGGGCTAAATAGAACCGTGGCCCGGTCCTTTCGGACCGAGCCACGGCTTTACTACTTATTGAAAATCAAAGCTTAATTACTTAAGCCTTGACCTTCTTTGCAATCTTGGCAACTGTGTTAGCCAAGGTTGTGATTTGAGCCTTCAAAGCTGCCATCAATGTGGCAACCTGAGTAGCAAGCTCTTCAACAGCTGCGGTTGCAGCATCTGCAGCATCGCGTGCTTCTTCAGCGGCGACTGTTGCAGCATCTGCAGCTTCAGCAGCAAGGTTTGCAGCATCGGTAGCAGCGTTAGCTGCATCGATTGCTTCAGCAGCAGCATCAGTTGCAGCTTCAGCAGCAGCTGTTGCTGCGTTAGATGCTGTAACGGCTGCTGAGGTACCTGCGACAGTTACTGCGGTTGAGGCAGTTAGTACGCGGGCTGGGCGTGATGAACCATCGTTTAGAACGTTAGTTGAGGCATCGCCACCAGTTAGTGTGACTGTCAACGTACCTGTTCCAGCGACATCTGCACCAAGTTCAATAACGCATGTTCCTTCAGATCCAACAGCAGCACTTGTGGTGCATGAGGATGAAGTTACGCCATTGACTGAAACAACGCGTCCAGAAGTACCTGTATAAGCAATTGCTACAGATACACCATCAGCAAGGTTTCCGAATGAGTCTTTAACGGTAGCAGTTACTCGCTTGGTCTCATTTGGTGCCATTGTTGCTGTTGCAGCATCAAGGACGATTGTGCGGTGCGAGCCAGCAATAACTGTGTAAGACACGGAAGCTGTCTTACCAGCAGAAGTAACGGTTACAGTCGATGAGCCAGCGGTCTTTGCCCAGATTGTTGCTGAGGCATCTCCGTTGGAATCAGTGTAAGCGTTTGCAGTTAGGTCGCCTGTGGCTGTTGCGAATGACTTTGAGTCAACCGAAATAGCTACTGGATAACCTGATAGACCTGCACCGCTGGAATTTGTCACCTTGATAGTCAAAGTAACGGCTCCGTTAGCAGCAACACCTGTTGAGGCAGCATTAGTTGCAACAGTGATAGCACTGGCAGCTAAAGCAGTCTGAACGTTGGTGTAAGCAGTACTTGCGGTTGCAAATGATCCTGAGTTTCCATGAGTAACAGAAACGCTCAGGGTGTCAGTCAACGAAGTCGTTGAAGTTGAGGCATCAGTCCAGCTATAAGAAGCTGTTCCTGCTGCGCCAGTTGCCACAGTTGTCGCTGATTTAATATTTCTACCAGCAACAGAGAACTGAACGCTAGCACCTGAGACAAGTGAACCGTATTGGTCACGAACAGTTGCTACGTTAGTAATAGTTCCACCAATGTCGTACTTCTTAGAAGATGCTGTATCACGAAGTGTTACAGATCCGTCAGAAGATCCAACTTTTGGAGCAGACACAACGAATGTTGCAACCATAGTTGAGTTGGCAGCATCCGCCCATGTGACTGTAAAACGCTGACCATCAGCTAGAGCTGAAACTGTCCAAGTTAATGCAGCTTGAGTTTCAACGCCAGTTGGGCTGGTATATGTGTAAGTTCCTGCAGTCACTCCGCTTGGAAGTGTGTAGCCGGTTACAGCAGCAACTGTGTATGAGAATGTTCCAGCTTGGCTAATCTGAACTGTCAACGGAATTGTTGTTCGCGCTGTACTTACGTTCAAAGTGCCTGATGCTGTTGCAGCAGATGTTGTTCCGACAGGAGATGGGGATACGAGTCCTACTGTTGCAGCAGTTGCGCTCCAGCCAGTTCCGGACTTAACGATTCCAAATCCAGGTACAACGATTGCAGCTGAAGATCCAACACCGTAAGCAGTTCCATAAACAGATGGAGCTGTTGTAAGAGTGAAGGTGCTTGAAATTGACTCAGCAATTCCTGAAGCTCCCTTAACAGCAACAGTTGTTGTTGTATTTGATTCCGCCTTAACGTTAACTGTAAAGGCTCCCGATGTGGCCGATTCGGTTGTATCTGGGCCGGTTGTGCGCTGACGGAATGTTGGTAGACCATCAGCCATCGCACCACTGACCAAGAATGAGTGAGACAGAGTGGTAGCAGATGCAGGCGCTAAACCTCTTGATCGAGGCATATTTCCTGCTGCGGTACTTGCGATTGGGGAGATTGTTCCATTTGTGCCAGTGAGCAAGGCCACAGTGGTTGAGTTGGTATCACCAATTCCGAAGCCACCAACAACTGCTGTAGGGCTTGCGCCAGCAATATATTTACCAAGCATTGTGTCTGAACGACCTGCAGTGGCAGTCGTAATCACGGTAAATGTCTCTGTACCTGGGCGAATAATGGTGTCATAAGTAGCACCCTTAGGCGTAATGGTAAAGGTAGCAGTATCGCCCGCAGTGAGAGATGCTGTAGTGGATGAAAGTGTCCATGAGGCCACAGGTCCACCATCATTACATGTTACTGAAGTTGAAGGGCTTGCTGCACTCATTGTCGCAGTGGTGGATTCAGTTCCATTTACATCAAGCCACACTAGGTATGTGCTTGAAGTTAAGTTGGTCGTAGACTCACCAGTAAGCGGAATGATAATTGTGCTTGAGCTGGATTCAGTAATGTGACCAGTTGAAAGCACTGCGCTAGTCAATAGACTTGCAATTGCTGAGCTTCCTCCCGCAGTCAGATTATTTTTAGCGACGTATGATTGACCGGCAGCGCGAACTTTTGCAGTTCCCGTTGCGAAGCCACCCATTGTCACTTTGATAAATCCACCAACGCCATCGCGCATAACGCAAGTCGCGCTCACTGTCGCATTTGGGTTGGAAGCAGCATTTGCTGCCGGAGTTGCAACGGTGCCTAAAAGGCCCCCAAGCAACGCCACAACTGCTGTTTGCGCAATGCGCTTGAGCAGAGATGTCTTTGTAGACATTGATTTCCTTTCATGAGTCGTAGATGAGACGTTCTCGTCTACGGCTGGTAAAGAGAGACTCTTTACCTCGTGATGCAATGCACGTGCTACTGCACCACATTCCCCACCGTGTATCCGGACACGGCGGAGAAACTTAAATTGAGGAGTCATTACTTAACTCCCTTTTCAACTACATAAACTGCTTGAGATAAAATTTGGGTTTTTCCTGGGTTTAGCAC
>SXGT01160196.1_pt1 | contig 13534 bp, 14 predicted proteins | sample 3176221 | NCBI WGS metagenome assembly SXGT01 (sample SAMN11356862, study PRJNA531348) | freshwater metagenome | isolation source: freshwater sample F1-120 | place: China: Fuxian Lake, Yuxi | collected 2017-12-25 | reverse complement strand
TGCGTCCGGTGCCATTTTGGTGGCGAGTCAATCTGCGCTGGACCTTCTTGAGAAGTCGGGGATCGAGGCGATTGCAGACGTATTGGCGCGCGGCGTCGACGGCTCCGACGAGGATTCGATCATTGCCGGGGTGGAGCCCTTCGGTCGGCCGGACGGATTCCTGATCACGCTTCACCCGGCGGGTTCGCCGGAAACGGGTGGAGAACCGAAGGTCTCGCTGTTGGATGAATCGTCTGAATCCCCGCGACCGGTGATTCGAAATGCGTTGGCGGATCGGGGAGCGTCGGACTCAAAGGAACTTCCGAAGCGCGTTGAAGAGAAATCCGATCAGCCCGATTGGGAACGCGACTGAGGAGGTCCGATGGGGCGCGCAGAAGAGCTCTTTCAAGCCTGGCTTGACGAGTTGGGGTTGGTGGGCGATCCCGAGATGGCGCAGACCGCCTCCCGGTTCACTGAGATGTTTTCGGAATTTGTACCCACGTCGGAGCAGGCGTTGATCGACAGCTTTACGTTGGTGCCCGCCACCGCGTCGAGCACCCCGGTGGCCGTTCGTTCGATGCCGTTTCATTCCTTTTGCGCACATCATTTGGTTCCATTTTTCGGACACGCCAGTGTTGCGTACCTTCCCGGAGAAAAGCTCGCTGGATTTGGGAGCATTGCAAAAGTGGTCCAGCACTTTGCCAAACGTCCTCAGCTGCAAGAGCGGCTGGCCGATCAAGTGGCCACCGTGCTCTGGGATGTGCTTCAGCCGCGCGGTTTGGTCGTCCGGTTGGTGGCCCGCCAGATGTGCATGGAGATGCGGGGAGCGCGGGTCCACGGCGAAGTCGAGGTGTTAGCGGAAAGAGGTGCGGTGGACGCCCATCTTCGGGACATGGCCAGGGTGACCTGATTGCCGAGGTTGAGCCTTCCGTTTGTGTGGTTGGACACGCTTTGGATTCAAGTGTCCGGAACCCTGTGCAACATTGCCTGCAGACATTGCCTCGTTTCCGCGGGTCCCAAAGTCGATCGGCATCGGATGTTGTCTGCCGATGAAGTAGTAAAGCTACTTGACGACTGCGAAGGGGTTCGGGAAATCTGGCTCACCGGAGGCGAGCCGTTCTTGAACCCTGAGATCCTCGCGATCCTCGATGCTTGCTTGGAACGGGCAGCCGTGGGCGTGCTCACCAACGGGATGCGGATCGACGAACCGATGGCTCGGGCGCTCGGCGCTCGCTTTCGAGAGGCGGCCCACAATCTGGAGATCCGTGTATCGCTCGACGGCCCGGATGCGGCTGCCAATGATGCCATTCGTGGGCGCGGAGCATTCCTCGCGGCGATGGGAGGTATTTCTCGATTGGTGACAGAGGGGGTTGAGCCGATCGTCGCGGTCACCGGTTTGGAACCTGAGAAAAAGGTTGAAGAATTTCATAAAATGCTTCGTTTGATGGGTGTTTCTAGACCGCGGGTGAAATGGATCCCGCCGTTCAAGGTGGGGCGTGAGGTGGCGCGCGGCGGAGGATATGCGCCATTTGAAGGCTTGAACTCAGCCCAGGTGGAGGAGCCTGAGGCTCCACACCGCCTGCAATGCGGAACTTCGCGGACGGTTACTTCGCAAGGAGTGTTCCCTTGCCCGATTCTCATCGATGAACCGAGTTTTCTCCTCGGTGCGCGGGTGTCGGAAACCTTGGTGCCCCATCCGGTGGATCACCCCGCCTGTTCAACCTGCTGGGAAACGGGATTTTCATGCAGCCGGTGATCGCTGAACGCCGGGTGGCGTTGTTTGGCGGCGCCTACAGCAATTGGCGGGCGCTCGATGCAGTGCTGTTGGACGCTCGCCGAAGAGGCGCGGACGCGGTCGCGTTTCTTGGCGACGCGGGCGGGTTTGGAGCGCACCCGGATCGCACCATCGAACGTCTCCGTGAAGCCCAGCTGATCACCGTTCAGGGGAATTATGATGATTCGGTGGGGAATTCCCGGGAGGATTGCGCCTGCGGGTACACCGATCCTCGCGACAACCGGTTTGCACAGATCTCTTACGACTACACGCTCGCGAACACCAGCGATGAAAGTAGACGTTGGCTATCAGGTTTGTCAATTTCTAGGCAAGTAATTCTGGGAAGGCACCGCATTGGATTGTACCACGGGTCCCCGCGCCGAACGAATGAGTTTCTGTGGGAGAGCACGACCCCCCTTGGTTTTATTCGCTCCCTGTGTTTGCAGGAGGACGTCGACCTGATCGCATGCACCCACACGGGTATCCCTTGGGAGCGCCGGTTGCCCGACGGAAAAGGGCTGATCAACGTCGGGGCGATCGGTCGGCCGGCGAACGATGGCCGAACGTCGGTTTGGTACACCTTTCTGGAGTTGCAGGGAGATCGGGTGGTAACGGAATTTGTGCCGATTGAATACGATTGGCGAGGGTTGGTCGAGGACATGGCGGCGGAGGGCCTACCGCGCGAGTTCGCGGAGACCATTGCGACCGGATGGTGGACCACGTGCCTTGAGATCTTACCGTCGAGAGAGCGTTTTCGCGGCCGGTTCTAGATAGTCAAATCGCTTGACCATCGGTCCAGAAAGCGTCGCTGCTCGGAATTGATGCGCACTCGGCGCCCGCGTTGGATCAGCTCGTAAGCGGCTTTCCAGTCCTGTGAAACCCCCTGATCGACGAGGGCAGCCGCAAGAGCGGTGGCACATCGTCCGCGTCCATGTGCGCAATGAACCACGATTTCTCGGCCCTGAGCGCGCTGATCGCGAACGAATGCGATCGCTCCGCGCAGGTGATCCGGATGCGGCGCCTGTCCGTCCCACGTGCCTGCGCAAAAGTAGGGTGCTTGGTGCCTTCTGGGGAGTTCCGCCGTCATATCGAGAACCGCCGCATTGGCGGGGAGATCGGAATCTTTCGGCCAGCCGCCGAGCCAAAAGCCGGGAGATATTGGGCTTAGTGGAGGATCGCCGGACAGCCAACGGTGCAGGGTCGCGCTGGTACGGCAATGCAGGTGCCACGGCCAGAACAACACCAACGACAGCCAGGAAAGACGACCATCCTCGGTTTTCGAGAACCACTCTGGCCGGCGCACCACATAGCCGAGTGCGACGACGCCGGTTGCGGCGGCCATCCACGCCAATGGCAAACTCCAGGGAGTAGGCGCGTACCACGCGCCGACCGCCTCCAGCAGCGCTGCCGCACCGATCGGGTATTCATTGCGCATTTCCCCAGCTTAACGCGTCCGCGGTGCGGATGCGATAAGGCGGCGCATGATGCGGCTGTGGGTGGCAACAGGGGAAGCGAGCGGAGATCGGCTGGGCGCGGGCCTGATCGAGCGGCTCCGGCTTCGTTTTCCGGACCTGATCGTCCGCGGGATCGCCGGTCCAAGGCTGCGATCGCTTGGGGTTGAAGGTCCTTTTGGTGCGGAGGAACTGTCGGTCGCGGGGTTGCTTCCGGTCGTTCGTCGCCTGCCAAGCCTGTTGCTACGGATGGAACAAGCGATCTCCGATGTTCATCGATTTCTGCCTGATGTCGTGCTCACCATCGATAGTCCAGGATTTATGGCGAGACTCGCGAAGCGTCTCGATCGCGAATACCCTCTGGTCCACTGGGTCGCGCCGCAGGTGTGGGCGTGGCGCCCCGAGCGTATTCGCGCTTTTTCCGATCCGATCGACGGATTGATGTGTTTGTTCCCGTTTGAGCCCGCTTGGTTTGCGGGTTCCGGGGTTCGCTGCAGTTGGGTCGGGCATCCGCTGTTGGAAGGGGTGGTTTCCCGCCCGATACCGCCCGGTCCTCCGCGCATCGCGCTGGCACCCGGTTCGCGCCCGAGCGAGATTCGAGCACATTGGCCTGTCTTGGTTGAAACCGCCAAACAGCTTCGGGCTCGGGATCCCAAAGTGAGCCTGGTGGTGCCGGTGGCGTCGACGGTACAAGCCGCTCAATTGAGAGGAATTTCCGCAGATTTGGTTGATTCGGTGCACGATGCATGCGAGGGAACCCACGCCGCCGCCGTCGCGCTTGGAACGGCGACACTGGAGTTTGCGAGCCGAGGAATTCCGATAGCGGCGGTGTATTCGCCGGATCCGCTCACGCGGTGGTGGGCCAGCCGCCGGTTGCCGAGAGGAGCGGCGTTGGCGCTTCCCAATTTGTTGGTCGGACGCCGCGTGGTCCCGGAAATGATCGGCGATCTGGATCCGGCCGTGCTGGCGGATACGCTGCTCGCGTTGACCGGCGAGGCGGGGGAGATGCAGCGCTCGGCGTTGTCGCAGGCTTTTGTGGACCTCGGGGCAAATGCCTGGGAGAGGGTCGCGGATGAGGTGGACGCTTGGTTGCGAGGTCGGCATGTTCAAATCCGGCGTTGATCGAGCGGCATTGTTGTTGGCGCTTGGCGTATTTACGATCAAGGCGGGTTTGGCCGGCTACCTGGGATTGATCGCGGATGAGGCCTATTTTTGGCTCTGGTCCAAACAATTGGCATGGGGCTACTACGATCAGCCGCCGTTGATCGCCTGGTTGATTGCATCCACCTCGTGGTTAGGGCGGGAGGAGGCGGGGGTTCGGTTGACGGCGCTTCTGTGTTTCGGGATCGCGTTGGCGGCCTTGTGGCCGCTCGCGACCGAGCGCCGGTTGTTGGTGTTGGGAAGCTGCCTTCCGGTGATTTTTGGAATGACGCTCCTGGAAACGCCCGATGCACCCTTGATTGCGGCTTGGGCAGTGGGATTGTGGGCGGCGAGTCGCGGGAATTGGTGGTTGGCAGGGGTTGCGTCCGCGGCCGCCATACTGTCAAAACATACGGGGATCTTTCTTTTTCCACTTCTCGTGCTGGGGGCGCGCGGCTGGCGCGATCGGCGCATGTGGGGAGGGGCAGGGTTGGCGTTGGCGTTGCTTACGCCTCATCTTTGGTGGCTTTCGCAACATGAGTGGGTGACGGTCGCCTTTCAGTTTCGTGAAGGATTGGTCTCCGAGACGCCCCCCGGGCTCGGTGGCGTAGCGCAGTTTGTTGTTACTCAAATGGCGGTTGGAACACCGATCCTCGCATTGACGGCGATGGTCTTTTTCGCGAAAAGGGAGAAAGATCTTATTGATCGCCTCGCATTTTGGACCTCTGTTCCGCTGTTCGCGTTTTTTGCAGTTGGCGCGTACTTTGCGCCTTCCGAAGCCTATTGGACCGCACCTGCCTGGGTGGGGGTGTGGCTGACGATCGCGCGGCCGCCCGACCGAGGTTGGCGTGCGGCCTGGGCTTCGGTATCGACCGCGGCCTTGGTCACCGGCCTTTGCGCTGCCCACCTCCTCACGCCGCTGTGGCCGTTTGAGGACGATCCAGCGGATGAGTTTGAGGCGGGGCGGTCGCTGGGCGAAGCGGTGGTCGTCTGGTCGTATCCCGTGGGTTCGGTGCTTCATCCGCCGGCTCCGGCGAAGGCGCTGCCGGTGTGGACGGAGCGCTATCAGGAAGCTGCTTGGATTGCCTTTTATGTCGATGTGCCGACCGCTCGTGCACCGGGTTGCGGACGGCCGGACCAATTTGACGTCTGGGCGACCCCGAATTGGGAAAGTGCTTTACTATTGCGCCCCGCGCGCGGTGGGGACTCCACGTGCTTTGACGCTGAATTTCCAGATCGCTCGGGGCCAACGGTGGTTCAACAGCGGCGCGACGACGGGAGCATCGCCCGGCGTTGGCAGATCTATGAGGTCGCGCGATGATCGCGCGGTATTTTGGTTTGTTGGCTCCCTATCGTGGGCGCCTTGCGCTGGCGGTAACCCTGCTGTTGGTGGGCGGGGCGCTGCCCGTGGCAGCGATTCTATCGGTTCGAGCGGCGTTGGAAAGCGAGCGCCCCGGACTTTGGCTGGCGGCGTTCGTGGCGTGTGGCTGGTTGTATGTGGGTTTGGGGGTGGCACGAACGGCGATTACTCGCCGGATTGCGGTGCAGCTGTCGTCCGCGATGCGCGCCCGCGTCCTGCAGCGGACCTGGGCGATGCCGGCCAAACAAGAGCAAGGAGCTACAAGTTCGGCGGCATTGGAGGATGCCGAGGACTTGGCCTATGGCATTTCGGCGTTGGTCACGGCGATTCGGAACCCGGTGACCGTGTTGGGTCTTTTGGCCGGAGCTTGCTGGATTTCTCCCCTGGTGACCACCGGTTTGCTGTTGGCTCTGCTTCCATGGGCCGCGGTGGTGGCGTTTGGCGGCCGGGGTGTGAAAAAATGGTCGGAAGAAAGCAGGAGACAGCGTGGTGCGCTGATTGACTTGGTGCACGAACAGGTCGCCGGAGCGCGGGTGATCGCCGCGTTTGGTGTGGCGGCGTTCGAACTCGAGCGTTTGAACGAACAGGATCGCGCGGATGCGGAAGCGCGCTGGAAATGGGAGGTCGGACGGACGCTTCCAGGGGCGGCGGCCGAAGCGATGGGAGCGGTGACTGCGGCGGCGGCCGGCGCCTTTTTGTTGTTGCAGGCGTCACTCACGGCGAGCGACCGGTTGACGATCCTGTTGTGCGTGATCGGTCTGGCGCGTCCGATGTCGGGGCTCGCCGAGGCATGGTCCTTGGCGCAAAGGGCGTTGGTGGCTCTGGAAAGGCTGACCCCTTGGTGGGAAGGAGGAACACCAGCTCGTCAACCTAGTTTACTATCTGGGGATTTGGTGTGGCGCGAGGTTTCTGTGACCCGGGACGCCTTCCGGATGGAGGGGGTGAGCCTCTCCATACCTAGGGGTGAATGGTGTGTATGGTTGGGCGCGAATGGGGCGGGCAAGTCCACCTTGATGCACACGGCCCTCGGTTGGGTGGATGCGAAAGGGTCAGTCACCTTAGCCAATGTGGCCCTGGAAAGCCTGACACCCAGCGAACGGACGTGCCAATTCGCATGGGTGCCCCAAGAACCAATGTTTTTTGGCCGAACGGTTCGAGAAAACCTCTGCTTGGGAAGGGAGATTCGCGAGGACCTGCTGAAAGAGGCCCTCGACGCCGTGGGGTTGCAGCTGGAACTGGATCGCCCGTTGTCGGAATATGGACGTTCGCTTTCGGGCGGTGAACTTCAGAAATTGAGCATCGCACGCGCTTGGGTCTCCCCGGCGAAGGTGTGGTTGTTGGATGAGCCCACCACCGCGCTGGATCCGGAGGCGGAACGGGGATTTTTGGAGGCGGTCGGCAGGCTTCGTGGCGACCGGACGGTGGTGTTCATCAGCCACCGAACGACGGTATTGGAGTATGCGGATCGCGAAGTGCGGTTTGAGGCTGGCCGGGTGGTGGGAGATCGAAGGCTGTGTTGAACCTCTTGAAAACGGCATTTCTACCAAGTTGGGCGGTGGCGACGGCGGTGTACCCGCGAACCCGACCCGGATGGTCAAGGCGGGTGGGATGGGAGCTTCCGGCCGTTTCTCCTGGTGTTTGGTGGGTGCACGCTTCCTCTTTGGGTGAGGTGGGTGCCGCAGAACCGCTGGTATTGGCGCTGTCGGGGCCCGTTTTACTCACGGTCGACACCGAGGAGGGCCTGGCGCGGGCGTCCCAGATTGCTTTGGGCTCGAAAGGGAAGGTTACGGCCGCACTTCGCCCGATGGATCATCCGTGGACTTTGGCGCCCTTGTGGGCGGACGCGCGCCCATGCGCGGTGATCTTCGTGGAAGTCGGTTTTTGGCCGGCACTGGCAGGCTTGGCGCGCTCGGCCGGAGTGCGGGTGATCCGCGCCAGCGTGGCCGCAGGGGCCGCGACCCGGCGTCTTCCTTGGCTCCAGACCTACTTTCGTTCCGATCTGCTCATTGCGAGAGACGCTGAGAGCGCGGCTTTCTTCCGAAAGTGGACGTCCGGTCGCGTGTGCGTGGGCGCGGACCTTAAGGGGGATCGCGCCGTTCCAGCCCAGACATTTGCTTGGCGGCGGCCCTTTGTCGTCGCCGCAAACGTGCGTCCATCGGAGTTTGCTCCGGTGCTGAACGCCTTTGCCGGATGGCGCAAAGAGGAGCCGGAGCTTGGTCTATTGCTGGCGCCGAGGCATTTGGAGGAACTCCCGTGGGGGACGCTTCCGATTTCTGCGGTGCGCCGATCGACGTTTACAACGGAGGTCCCGCCCGAAACGGCGATAGTGGTGCTCGACACCTTCGGAGAACTCGCGGGCGCGTACGCGGGCGCCAGAGCTGCTTTTATCGGTGGAACGTTCGATTCGAACGTTCAGGGGCACTCCCCGGCGGAGGCGGCACGCGCCGGGGTGCCCGTGGTTCACGGACCGCACATCGCTAGCCAAGGGAGCCTGTTTTACGACGTCAAGGGAACGCTGTGCACCGACCCCGCGGATCTGTTGAACGCGTGGAAGCGGGCGGCGAACCGGCCGGTCGCGGCGTGGTCAAACGGTGCAGTATCGACGACCCTGCAAGCGATCGCCACCTTGGGCACGCTGGGTCGAGCGCCGGAAGCTGCCCCTCGGCCCTGGTTGCGGCCTTTGGTGCCGGTTTTTGGTGCCGTATCAAAAAAGAATCACCGCCTTCATTCCCGACTTCCGGTGTGGGCGGTGGGCAGCGAAAACGCTCGTGGACCCGGGAAAACGAGCACGGTGATCTGGTTTGCCGAGCAACTGCGTCAGCGAGGTTTCCGGCCAGGGGTGTGGGTTCGTGGCTTAGGTCGCCCGAAACGTGGTGCGGGGCGATCTTGGGAGTCGGACGAATGGGCAGAACTCGGTGATGAAGGTGCGTGCATTGCACGGCGAGGCTTGGCCGTGGTCGCTTGCCGTCGGCCGCAGTGGGCGATGGAGCTCTTTGATCGGCACGGTTGCGATGTGGTGTTGCTCGACGATGGGCTGGGATATCCCTCGGATCGAAGGATATTGGTCATAGATGGCAGGTTTCCAGCCGCACGCGGCCCGATGCCTGTGGGAGAATTTCGCGGCCCTGCGGGGGAAGTTGACCTTCGGATCGCTCATTTTGAACCCCGGCCGAATGCGTTCTTTGCGGCGCGCAGGTCAGGGCCCTGGCGGCGAGGAGAAAGCCTAGTTGAAATTACCGGTCCCGTTGCCCTGTTTTCAGCGGTGGCGAGGCCACAGGACTTTGCAGCGACCGCGGGACTTCCGATCGCTCGGACGCGTTTTGGGAGGGACCATCAACCGATTCGTTATGATCTTGCGCGAGAATTGTTCGATTGGGAGGGAGAGCTGCCCCTGGTGGTGACGGAAAAGGACCAGGTGCGTTTTTGCCATCCTTGGCGGGATTGTGTGGTTTGGCGGGCGATCGAGCTGGATATTCCCGATATTCCGGCGTCGTTTTGGCCGTCATCGCGCGCGGATTTGTAAAACCCTTCCCCACGGTTGGTCGCGGATGGAAACATCCGATACGGAAAGAAGGTCGAGGTTCGGATGATTTGGATGTGGGCAGTGGTCCAAGCGTTCGCGGGTGCTCCGTCGCCCGGCCGAGAGGAAGCCATCCTCTCGTACGACCAATGGGGCGTTTTCCCGGGTGCCCCGGAAGAAAAGGCGTATGGGCCAGATCATCTCGCAGCGGGGCCGCTCGGATTGGCGGCCTTGGTCGATCCAACCCGTAGTCGGGTGATGGTGCTTCGCGATTTGCAGCTCGAAGGCTCCTTTCTCGCTTGGGGTGTTGATGATCTCGGGTTTACCGAAGAGGGCCAATTGTTGCTCCTTCGTGGACGCACGATCTCGTTAGTTCGTACCGATGGGACGGCACTGTCGGAAATGACGGTCCCAGACCTGGTGCCGACATCGATCGTTCTTCAGGTGGAGGGTTCGCGGGTCTGGGGGGCCGATGCCTTTGGCAACCGACACGCCATCGCGGAGATCGGCATTGGGGGACTGTCCGCGCCGGATGGACGTTCGTATCAGCGCAATCCGACTCGCGCTCTGATCGGCGTGGGCCAGGTGACCATTGGCGCATGGTCCTTCCCCGTGGCCGGCGGCGCGAAAATGGGCGTTCGCGTTGTGGATAATGCGAGTGTTGCGGTGGTGGACGCATTGGTGGACACTTCGCCGATCCGCGTGAGTCGGGAAATTGTCACTCCTTCCGCCCGGTGGACGCTGGATTTGGCGGGGCGTCAGTATGCCCCGGTGGACGATGTGGCGGTCGGCAGCGACGGCACATTGATTTGGTTTGAGCCCCTGGCAGATGGCTTGCATCTGTATCGGACAAAGCCATGAATTTGGTATTGCTGGTGGCGTCAGCGTGGGCGGTGGATCGCGAAGCGACCCTCGACCATGCCGCGGCGTATGCGGCCCATGAGTGGACGATGACCGCCGAAAATGAGTCGGCCGATTGCTCCGATGATTATGAGTGCGACTACACCGCCGGGACCTACCGCGGCCTTCCGTACGATTGGGGTGGGTACGTCACGCTCGAGGAGTACGATCAAGATTTACTCGATGGTTTGGCGGCAGGCAGCCACAGTTGGCATGGGGTTTTGAGCTGCACCACCGGTGTGGACTGCTCGGGCTTTCTGTCAAAAACCTGGGAGACGGGTCACTATTCCACGTCGACCTTCAGCTCTGTGACCTCCAATATCGATGCCTCCGATTTGTTGCGCGGTGATGCCATCAATGACGCGGGCAGCCACGTCGTGCTGTACACGCACGAGACGAACGCGGGTCAGCCCATCTTTTACGAGGCCACCAGTGGCTCGGCTAATAAAGTCCGGTTGAACGCCAATGGCGGCTGGGCATACGTCAACGGGTACCAGCCGATCCGTTACGATGAAATGCAGGACGGCTCGCCGACGGGCACCAAGGACTCGGCGCGCCAGATTGTATCGTTCCCGTATGAGGATTTCCGTTGGACGGCCGGTGCTGCATCGGACTCCATCGATTCCTACAGTTGTGCCCCTTCCACCGATGAATCCGGGCCAGAAGTGCTGTATGTGTTCTCCGCGGCGACCGCGGGCACCCTGCACGTGGTGGTCAGCGATGACGCGGCGGTGGATGTCGATGTTCACGTGATGACCGAGCCTAATGGCGAATCCTGCTTGGCCCGCGACGATAGCGAGGTCGAAGTCGCGGTGGAACCCGGCGAGGTCTGGATTTCGGTCGACACCTACGTCAGTGGAAATGAGTTTCCGGGTCCATTCTTGCTCACAGCGACCTTCACGGGTGAGGCAGGGGATCCGCCGGAGACGTTGGACACGGACGACGACACCACGGCGATCGAGGGCGGCTTGCACGATCGCAAGGCGGTGGCTCACGGGTGCGGATGCAACCATGGCGCCGCGGGAATGTCGGCGTTCTCCCTGCTGCCGTTGTGGATGCTGCGGCGTCGCCGCGGGCGCTAATCGTCAACCGACTTGACGATTTCGGACCACGCACCAGCGTTCCAAGGGGCATTTAGGGCACACTGCCGCCTGGAATTTCCCGTTACACGCACCGGAAATGCCCAAATGCGCGATGGCGAAGTCGTACCGAAGCGGATCGCTGGGGTCGAGCTTCCTTAGGGACGCGGTGATGTCCTCGGCGGTATCCCAAGAATCGGTGTTCCGCGTGGTCAGCCCCAAAAAACGTCCGATGCGTCCAATGTGGGTATCGAGCGGGATCACCAATTGAGCGGGCGAAAACTCCTTCCATAGGCCGAGATCGATGCCGTCCGTCGGGCGAACCATCCAACGGAGGAAGAGATTCCAGCGTTTGCAGGCGGATCCATCGTCGGGCGAGGGGAGAAAGTACTGAAAACCGCGCGGCAGTTCTCGAAACGACGCCGCCGAAAGGCCGCACTCTTTGGCGTGTTTGACCGATGTGGCGCGCAGGCGATCGACGGCTCGGCTCAATCCCTGGCGCACGGTTGGTCCAGCAAACAGAGGGGAGAGGCTCGGTTGATCGCGCAAATGTTCGCGAAGCACCGTGAACAACAGGACAAAGTCCACTCCGCGGTTCCAGCGGTACACCAGATGTCGATAGGCGTCGCCGTGAAGCTCGGGTTGAAAGCTTCGAATGGCGTCTTCTGGGCCGCCCCGCCTGTCGAGCAACGCAAACACCTCCCGCAGCACAGGTCGAAACAGATCCACCCTTCCGTACGCAAGAAATGCGGCGATCAGCGCGGCCAGTTCCTGATCGGCAGGCTTTGAATACGACCGTGGGAAGTGAACGGGATCGGCAGCAATTCTCAACGAGCGATCGGTGCCCGCCAATAGAAGGTCGAGGTCAGCTTTGAGCGAATGCACGGTACGGTCCTTCGCCGTTAAGCTATCCTTAAAAGGGGGGTGCCGTGCGCGGGGAGATCGTCACTTTACGGCGTGTGGCGCTCGAACTGTCGGTGTTCGCGCTTGCGTGCCTGTTTTCGAACGGTGCTGCGGCGGAGGAGCCAGCACTGGTATGGCGTTGGCCAGAAGGCGTTCACCGCCGCTTTTTTGTTGAAAGCGAGGTTGCTGTGCCTAGCCCCGTGTGGTTTGTCGCGGATCGCAACCGCGAGGCGAGGGTGATTGCTTGGCAATTGCGCTTGGTTCTGGATTGTTCGTTGAAGTTCCGCGAGCGACGGGCCAACGAGTTGGCGTGCGTGGTGGAGGATGTCGGTTTGCTGGCGGCGGCGGTTCCGGGCGATGGCGACTCAGTATGGGCCGGTCCCGTGCTTCCCGAGATCCTTGCCGAGGTCGATCAAAAGCTGACGGGCGCCGTCCTTCAGCTCGAACAGACGCCATGGGGACGCATTCGAAATGTGGATTTGGAAGGGTTGGACCGTGGAAATCGGCGCACCGGCCAGATGAATGAAACCCTTCGCATGTTGTTGCTCCGCGCGGTCGCCGGCCTTGATCTCCAGTTGCCCAAAGGAGGCGTAACGACGGACAAAGTGTGGACTCAACGAGAATCCTTGCTGATGAAGGCGCCCAATCAGTCTGGCTCGTTTGGAGGAGAAGAGTCCTTGCATCAAGTGTTTCAAGAGGTGGACACCCGTCGCGTGATCCGTTCCGTCGGCCGAGGGATGGTGGTGCCGATGAGCGGGAGTTCCGATGAGACGCTCAACCTCTACGATTCCCGGTTGGAGAGCGCGGCGGTGTTCGATGTGGCGTCCGGTGCGCTCTCCGAACGGGTATGGACGGTTTCCGGCACGCCGACGGCATCTTCGGCCGCTGCCGAAGGATTGTCGGGACTTCCGTACTACCAGCGAGGCCGGCTGCGGATGGTGGGAGATGCGCTAGTGGATGTCGGTGCGACGGGAGAGGTGGGACCTCCGGGACAAACACCCACCAGCCTGCATTCTTGGTCGCCGCTGTTGCCATGAAACCCGTTCCCCCCGAAGTTATCGCCTTGCTGGTCTGCCCCGTGTGCAGAGCCGAATTCGCCCATGACGAGCGATGGTGGCGTTGTTTGGCGTGCAGGGCGAAGTATCCGGTCGTGGATGGAGTACCGGTATTGACACCGGAAGCAAGGCGCCCGATCGTCGAGGACCGATGAAGGTTTTGCACCTGGATACCGGTGGAGAGTGGCGGGGCGGCCAGCAGCAGCTTCTCCATTTGGCGGAACACATGCCGGAAAGTGTCGTTTTGCTGCCGCACGGGCCGTTGCTCGACCGCCTGCGGACGGAACTGAACTTCTTTGTATCCGGCCCCCTCCGTCAGCTTATCATGAGGCAGGCAGGCGAACCCGATAGATGAAGGTCGCAGGCCAAGGTC